>ERZ1066136.43-NODE-43-length-181352-cov-16.997297_pt1 | contig 181352 bp, 185 predicted proteins | sample MGYA00382783_ERZ1066136 | MGnify/ENA primary metagenome ERZ1066136 (study PRJEB33369, sample SAMEA5778366) | biofilm metagenome | biome: Industrial cooling water; feature: Water cooling tower basin; material: Biofilm | place: United Arab Emirates | collected...
GGATGACAGCCGATGGCGCCACGGTGTACATTGAGTGCGGCCCCGGTAAAGTATTACAGGGGCTGGTCAAAAAGATCTCACCTGCGGCAGAGGCCGTCAGCGCAGCGTAGTTTTGGTTACCGGCAGCGGGTCCGCACACTGCCGTAGCAAGGCCCCACTTGTTTGGTGCAATACAGGATGGATAAAATCCGGCAGCACTTCCGCGAGGGGCGCCAACGTAAACCTCCGCTCGTGCAACCGCGGATGGGGCAAGGTGAGATGCTCCGTTTGCAAAATGTGATCGCCCACATATAAGAGATCCAAATCAATGGTGCGGGCAGCCCACCGCTGGCTGCGCGTGCGTCCCAATTTTTTTTCGATCTCCAGCAATGCTTCGAGCCATTCGTGTGGCGTGTGGGTCGCCTCCATCACCACCACTTGATTCAGAAACGCGGGTTGGTTGTGCAGGCCCCAGGCGGCCGTTTCATAGATAGACGACTGCCGCGTAATGGCACTGAGCCGGGAAAGCTCGGCACGCGCCTGGGCCAACCACGTTTCGCGCTTGCCCAGGTTGCTGCCCAGCAAGATTACTGCGGGATTGGTCATGGCCCGGTGCGATGGCTACCGCGTGGCAATGTGCAACTCCTTCAACTGCTCGGCCGAGATGGTGGAAGGGGTGTCAATCATCACATCGCGGCCGGCATTGTTTTTCGGGAAGGCGATAAAGTCGCGGATGGAATCGGCCCCACCAAAGAGCGAACACAACCGGTCGAAGCCAAAGGCGATGCCTCCATGCGGAGGAGCGCCAAACTCAAAGGCATCCAACAAAAAGCCAAACTGCTTTTTCGCTTCCGCCTCGGAAAAACCCAGTTGCGTGAACATCATCTGTTGCGTGGGCCGATCGTGGATGCGGATGGAGCCTCCGCCCACTTCGGTTCCATTGACCACCATGTCATAGGCGTTGGCGCGCACCTTGCCCGGATCGGTTTGCAACAGCGACAAATCTTCGCGCTTGGGCGAAGTAAATGGATGGTGCATAGCATGGTAGCGTTGCGTCTCTTCGTTCCACTCCAGCAATGGAAAATCGAGGACCCACAGACAGGCGAATGTATTTTTGTCGCGCAGGCCCAATTGCTGGCCCACGTACAGGCGCAGTTCGCTCAACGCTTTTCGTGTTTTATCCGTCTCGCCCGCCAAGATCAACAACAAGTCACCCGGGGCAGCCGCAAAAGCGGCCTTCCACTTCGCCAGTTCATCGGCCGAATAAAATTTATCCACGCTGGATTTGACGGAACCATCAGCTTCCACACGGGCATACACCAAGCCCTTGGCTCCAATCTGCGGACGCTTCACAAATTCAGTCAACTCATCCAATTGCTTACGGGTGTAGCCGGCCGCGCCTTTTGCGCAAATGCCCACCACCAACTCGGCCGTGTCAAACACGCCAAAGCCTTTGCCTTTAGCCAGGTCGGTGATGTCGGTAAATTTCATTTCAAACCGCGTATCGGGTTTGTCGGAGCCATAGTACTTCATCGCATCGGCATAGCTCATCCGCGGCAGCGCTCCGATATCAATGCCCTTCACGGTTTTGAACAAATGACGGATCAATCCTTCGAAGGTGGTGAGAATGTCTTCCTGGGTGACGAAGGCCATCTCGCAGTCGATCTGTGTGAACTCGGGTTGGCGATCGGCCCGCAGGTCTTCATCGCGAAAGCACTTGACAATTTGATAGTAGCGGTCGAAGCCCGACACCATGAGCAGTTGCTTAAATGTTTGGGGCGATTGGGGCAGCGCATAAAACTCCCCGGGGTGCATACGCGAGGGCACCACAAAGTCGCGGGCGCCTTCGGGCGTGCTCTTGATCAACACGGGTGTTTCCACTTCAATGAATTGTTGCGCATCCAGATACAGGCGTGTTTGCTGGGCCATCTTGTGGCGCAGTTGCAAACTTTCGCGCACAGGGTTTCTGCGCAAGTCTAAGTAGCGGTACTTCATGCGCAAGTCATCGCCTCCATCTGTTTCGTCCTCGATGGTGAAGGGCGGCAGCGCACTGGGGTTTAAGATTTCCAGTTCTGTGATTTTTACTTCGATTTCACCCGTGGCGATCTTGTCGTTTTTGGACAACCGCTCTGCCACCACCCCGGTCGCTTTCAGCACATACTCGCGGCCCAGGCTGCGGGCCGTGGCGAGCAGGGCTGCATCCGATTTGCCTTCTTCCAAAAACAATTGGGTGATGCCATAGCGGTCGCGCAGGTCAATCCACAGCAGGCTGCCTTTGTCGCGCGTGCGTTGCACCCAACCGGTTAACGTAACGGTTTGCCCTACCTGTTCTTTTCGGAGTTCGCCACACGTATGTGTTCGTAGCATAGGTAAAATAACGTAAATTTGAGCCGCGAATTTAGCAAACCCGGCATGCAAAATGCTGACCCACAGCGAAAATTGCGCGGCAGCGTACAAATACCCGCCCCGCCATCGTTGTAAAACCGGATTGAACGAGCTATGACAAACATTTTGGTTTCTTTTCTAGTGGCTTTTTTGTGCGTGTTTACGCCCGATAAACTCGTTAAAGTAAAAGTGAATGACAGCATCACCGTGAGTTTGCCGGCCGAGCTGAAGCCCATGACTCCGGAAGACATCGCCTTGCGCTATCCGTCCGTGCGCGCCCCGTTGGGTGCCTTTACCAACCCCGACCGCGTGGTGGACTTCAGCGTGAACATTTCCGCCACCCAATGGCCCGACATGAACCACGAAATGGCCGCCCAGTTTTTCAAGGCCAGCGTGTTCCACATGTTTGATCGCACACAGATGCTCGAGGAAGGCATCCACGAAGTGCACGGTCAGAAATACATCTATTTTAAGTTTGAGTCGCGTGTGAATGGCACCAAAGGTATTGGGGTCGAACAACCGCCCATCATGAAGTACACCTACATTCAATATTTACTGGGCCCCGAGCGCACGTTGGTGTTTACGTTTACCTGCCCGCGCGAACAGAAGCTCGAGTGGCAAAAGGTGTCAGAAGAAGTGATGAAGAGCATCAAGATCAAAGCCTGACGTGCTCGATCTGTACACGGACGACTATTACATGAACGAGGCGCTCAAAGAAGCCGCCAAGGCACTGGAGCGCCACGAGGTGCCGGTGGGTGCCGTGGTGGTGGCCAACAAAAAAATCATTGCGCGCGCCCACAACCAGACCGAGCAACTGACCGACTCCACCGCGCATGCGGAGATGCTGGCCATGACGGCCGCGGCCAACGCGCTGGGGTCAAAGTATCTGGACGAGTGTACGTTGTATGTGACGCTGGAACCCTGCGTGATGTGTGCGGGGGGGTTGCTCTGGGTGCAGTTGCAACGGCTGGTATTTGGCGCGGCCGATGCGCAACGCGGCTACCGCCTGATGAAGGCCCCCGTGCTTCACCCGCGCACGGAGGTGACCTCGGGTGTGCGCGAGGCGGAGTGCAAAGGTCTTTTATTGGAATTTTTTAAACGTATCCGCGAAAAGCGTTAAGATTGCAGTATGAGTATGGAATTAAAAGGACGCGTAGTACAATTGCTGGCCCCGCAAACCGGGATGGGCAAAAACGGCCAATGGCGCAAACAGGAGTTTATTTTGGAAACTCCGGGTCAATATCCCAAAAAGGTATGCCTCTCCATTTGGGGCGATAAAATCGACCAGTTTGGCGTGGCCGTGGGGCAGGCGCTGACCGTGAGTGTGGACTTGTCCAGCCGCGAAAGCAACGGACGGTGGTATACCGAAGCGCGGGCATGGAAGGTGCAGAAGGAAGGAAACAGTTCCTCGGGCTATGCGGAACAGCCACCCATGGGCGATGAGCCTTTCAATGCCGGTACGTCATCGGACGATCTGCCTTTTTGATCTTTCGCCACAACGGCACGAACACAAGAGCGGGCGAAAGGACGTTCAGGATGGCCTGTGCTCGTTGCGCCTTTCATCTTTCAGTTATGGATGTGCCGAGACCCATTCGTCTCCATCGGCAAACACCTCTTTTTTCCAAATAGGCACGCGTGCCTTCAGTTGGTCGATGATAAATTGACAGGCTTCAAACGATTCCTTTCGGTGGGGGGTGGTTACGGCCAACACCACAGCCGCTTCGCCCGGTAGCACCGTGCCCGTCCGATGGCTGACGGCCCACGCCTTGATGGGCCAACGGGCATGCGCCTCCTCCACGATCCTCTCTATTTCCTTCAGGGCCATTGCCTCATACGCTTCATACTCCAACCGCAACACGTGTTTTCCCAATCGCGCGTTGTGGTTGCGCACGTTGCCCACAAATACGACCAACCCGCCCGCCTCCACATGGGTGGCTTGGGCCAGGATGGCGGCCGTATCGATCGGCAGGGGCGTTAACTGGATCATCGGCAAAAGCAAAAAAATCAGCCTCCGCTAACGGGTGGGATCAATGCCACCTCATCCGTTTCGGTCAGCACATGATCGTCAGGCGCATAGGCGTGGTTTACCGCCACAAACAACGAGTTCAGGTTTTTCAAAGCCGGGTGACGGGCTTGCAATTCGGTCTTCAGTTCTCCAATGGTCTTGGATGCCGTAGACCAGTTTACTTCGCTGCTGCCCAAAATATCGCGTGCCACGCCAAACGTCTTGATCTTCACTTGCATGAGGTAAAGGTACGTCCGCCAACGGAATCGTCAATGCATTTCCCAAAGGTTGCATTTCAAATTGACACGGCTCCGTTACCTCACCCCGGCCCAACACTTGCAAAAGTGCTAGTCTCTACCCCCCTCTCCACACCGAAAAACTACAGTGCTTGAATGGGGTGAGGTCAATCGCGGGAATTTGAAATGCAACCTTTCCCAAACATCTGCACCACACTTTGTACTTTTGACCAATGGCCGAGCAGCTTTTTGACAATCACGGACGCCCCCTCACCTACCTCCGGTTGGCGGTTACAGACCGGTGCAATCTGCGGTGCTTTTACTGCATGCCTGAAGAGGGAATCCATTATCTGCCCAAAAAAGAGCTGCTCACCTTTGAAGAAATCCAGCGGTTAGTTACGTTGCTGGCGTCCATGGGTATTTCCAAAGTACGCATCACCGGGGGCGAACCGTTTGTGCGCACCGACTTGATGCACTTGCTGCGGATGATCCGTGCCACGCCCGGTATTGAATCCCTGCGGTTAACCACCAATGGATTGCTTACCGCGCCTCATGTAAAGGAACTGAAACAACTGGGCATCCGGTCGGTGAACCTCAGTTTGGACTCGTTAGACCGGCAGCGCTTTCGCGCGATTACGCGAAGGGACGAGTTTGACGCGACCTGGCAAACACTGACCCAACTGGTGGATGAGGGCTTTGACGTGAAAATCAATGCCGTGGTGATGGAGGGCAAGAACATCGAAGACCTGGTTCCGTTCGTGCACCTGACGGAGCAGTGGCCGGTGTCGGTCCGGTTTATCGAAGAGATGCCGTTCAATGGAGCCGGCCACGTTTCAACGCTCGTGTGGACACACCAGCGAATACTGGATCACCTACGTCAGCACCTCCCGTCTTTGACGAAAGACATTGACGAGCCGCACTCCACGGCCTTTCACTACCGTGTGCCCGGGCACCGCGGCAACATCGGCATCATAGCGGCCTACACGCGGATGTTCTGTGGCTCGTGCAACCGCATCCGCATCACCGCCCAAGGCGTGCTCAAAACCTGTTTATATGACGATGGCGTGCTGAACATCAAAACGCTGCTGCGTGAGGGCGCCACGGATGACGACCTGCGGGCGCAACTGCTCCGCGCCTTCGCCCATCGGCCAAAAGATGGATTTGAAGCCGAACAAAAGCGAACCGAACGCATTTCCGAATCGATGTCAACCATTGGTGGATAAATTATGATGATGAAATACACCCGTCTTCTTCTCGTATGCCTGGTGGCGACTCCGGTTTTCGCCCAGGAAAAAACAACGTCATTTACCGTTCAGGGCGCAGTAGCCCAGCCGGTCACCTTTTCATGGCGCGATATTCAACCCTTGCCGAGCGAGCGTCTGGGCCGCGTGGTCATCACCAACCACTTGGGCGAGCGGAAAAAAGAATTGACCGAAGTAGAAGGCGTGCCGTTGGCCAATTTACTCTCCCGGGTGTCCATCACCGCTGAAAATCCGCGCGTACTCAGCGAGTACTATTTTGTTTTTATTGCCAAAGACGACTACCGCGTGGTGTTTTCGTGGAATGAATTATTTAACCACCCTGCAGGGCAGCGCATATTCCTGGTGACGGCCTGCAATGGCAAGCGCCAGGAGGCCATCGAAGACGGAATGCTGATGCTGGTGCCAGACGATCTCCGCACGGGTCGCAGGCACCTCAAATCGCTGGACCGCATTGAAGTAAAACGCGCGCGCTGATGGCGGAGTGGTGGTGGCTCGTGATCGCGTTTTTTCTGATTGCGATGGTATATGCCTCGGTGGGGTTTGGCGGAGGCAGTAGTTACCTCGCATTACTGGCGCTTCCCGTCTTTGCGCTTTCTCCGGATGTGATACGGCCCACGGCCTTGTTTTGCAATTTGGTGGTGGTGGGTGGCAGCCTTTGGGTGTTTCATCGCGAGCGGCTGATCGATTGGAAAAATTTTTGGCCATTTATGGTTTTGAGCGTGCCGGCTGCCTATGCGGGCGGGCTGTGGCGGCTGCGCGACAGCGTGTTTTTTGTGGTGTTGGGACTCACCTTGTTGGCGGCTGCCGCTGCGTTGTGGGTTCGGCCCACAGGCGAGGTGCGTGCGCGCACGCATTCGCTGGCATTGAATATGGGCTTGGGCGCGGGCATTGGTTTTCTGTCGGGGCTGGTGGGCATTGGTGGCGGTATTTTTTTGTCGCCCATCTTGCTGTTGCTGCGCTGGGCGGAACCACGCTCCATCGCGGCCTTGGCCAGTGTGTTTATTTTTGTGAACTCGCTGGCGGGCTTGCTGGGGCAATGGCAACGCGGCCTGCCGGCCATTGATCTGGGGTTTTTGGGGCCGCTGCTGCTGGCCGTCTCAGCGGGCGGGCAAGTGGGGGCTCGGTTGGGTGCACGCTCATATGATGCCGCCCGGATCAGGCGTATCACCGCGGTGCTGATCGCTGTGGCTGCCCTGTTTATCCTGACGGACCCGCGCTAAACATCAACACGTGTGGTCATACACCACCACCCATTGGCCGTCTTTTTTCTGAAAGATCAGCGTGAAGGGGCCCGTGGGTTGGTCCGCTGTGCGTACCAGCGTGTACCGGCCGGAGACTAACCAGGCTCCGCCTTCGAGGGAAACCACCTGCCAAATGTCAAACTGCAACGTGCCCATCGCCTCGCGGGTAGGATATCCCCGCTTGTACCCGTCCAAGGTCTGCTGCCATCCGTGCCGGATGGATGAACCGATAAACTGAAGGGAGTCGGATTTCCAGTATCCCGCCATAAAGGCCTCGAGATCGCCCGCGTTCCATGCCTCTTGTTGCCGGGCCAGCACGCTGCGTATTTCAGCAGCCGGGTCTGTTAAGGGTTGTGCGGGGCGCGTGATGCATGCGGCTAAACAAAATACGGCAGTTATGCCTTTTAAGAGGTAAGGGTGATGCTTCATGTAATTTATCCGTTACAAAAACTACTCACGCGAAAAATAAGCAAGAAATGTATCCATCCCCGCAAAAAATCACGTTGGAAACGACCGGCAACAGTATTGGAATCACGTGGCGGACGTCCCTGCTGGCTTTTTTTATCATGCTGGCGGGCCTGTCAAGCTGGGCCCAGGTGATCAAGGGCGTTATTCGCGATAGCACCAACCAACAGCCCGTGCCTTTTGCACACATTACGCTGGCCGACCAGCGTACCGGTACGACCTCCGACATTGACGGAAAATTTGAATTGACTGTGCCAACTTCATATCAGGGGGTGTGGTATGTCTCGCACGTCAGCTACCAAACAAAACAATTACCGGCCGCGCTGCTGCGTCAGCAGCCTCTCGTCATTGTTGTGGCTCCGCGGGTAACGCAACTGCGGGCTGTTGAAATTGTGGCGGGCGAAAACCCCGCCTGGGAAGTGATCCGTAAAACGGTGCGCAACCGCGAAAAACACGATCCACTCAATCAACCCTACTTTCGCTACACATCCTACACGAAATTGATTTCCACGGCCGAGGGCAAGCCCTTTCCTGTTGATTCGCTGGTAGCGGCCCGGGCGGCCCAGGGCAAACCGCTAAATGCCAAGGACTCGTCTTTTTTGGAGACGGAAGATTTTCTACAACGCAACCGCATTTTTGTGTCGGAGGCGGTGACGGAAAAAAGCTTTGTGCGGCCCGGCAAGCACCACGAAAAACTATTGGCCCACAAAGTATCGGGGTTTACCTCTCCGTTGTTTGCCTCCTTGCCCAACGATTATCAGCCGTTGGGTTTTTACAACGAAATCGTTACGCTGCTTGGCAAGGATTATCTCAACCCCCTTTCGCGCGGCAGCGAACGAAAATACGACCTGCACCTGACCGACACGTTGTATGCCGGACAAGACACGTTGCTGGTGGTGGAGTTTGAGCCGCTGCCGGGCACCACGTTTCACGGCCTGAAAGGCAAGGTAACCGTGGCCACACCGGACTACGCGGTGAAAAACATCATCGCCAAGGCGGCCGACCCCAATATGAAAATCAGTTTTGCCGTGCAGCAAAACTATGAGCGCACCGAGGGCCGTTGGTTCCCCACGCAATTGAACACCGACATTGTCTTTCTGGAAATGAAATTGGGCACGCGTAACTTCGCCTTGCAGGCGCGCAGCTACCTGCGCGACATCCGGTTTGAACCCGCGGCCGCCAAACTGTTCAAAGGCGAAGCGCTAAACTTAGATGCCTCCGTGGGCGAAGTGTCGATCGCGGAGTTTCGGCCTGTTCCGCTCGACTCGTTGGAGGTGAACACCTATGACTTGTATGACTCGCTTCGCCAGCGGACGAAAGTGTTTGCCGTCATGGACAACCTATCGCAAGGGTTTATCAGCAACGGGCTGCCGCTGGGGCCGGTAGACCTCAAGCTGAACCAGATTTTGGTCTTTAACCGCTGGGAAAGTGTGCGCTTGTCGATGGCCTTGCAAACGAACCCGAAGTTTTCCAAGTGGCTTACGCTGGGCGGCTACGGAGGTTATGGCTTTCGCGATCGGGCGTGGAAGTACGGAGGGTTTTTGCAACTGAACGTGTCCCCCACCCGCGATCTGTTTTGGCGCGCAGGATATGACAACACCCTGGCCGAAGCGGGCGTGCAGCGCTTTTTTGACGAAACGCCCGTCCTCAGCAACCGCGCATTTCGCGATTGGGTCAGCATCAATTTTGATGGATACGAAAGCTGGTACACCAAGCTGGGCGTGCGCGTAGGAAAAGACGTACACCTCACCACGGGCCTGCACACCATCCGGCTCAACCCTTTTTATACCTATGCGCTGCAACGCGATGGGTTGCCTACACAAACCTTCCAACTCACCGAGTGGCAAGGCGAGCTGACATACGCGCGCAACCAACGCCAGGTGAGTTGGGGTGGCCGAAAAGGACTGCTGGGCTTTGAGTATCCGGTGGTGTCGCTTCAAGCCAAGCGTGCCCTGCCCGGCATGTTGGGCGCAGACAATTTTTCCTATACCCGGCTGGACGCGCTGGCCATGCTGCAATGGAAACACCGGAGGCTCGGGCGCACCCGGCTCACCATCAATGGTGGATGGGTCGATGGGGTGGCGCCTTTTAACCGGTTGTACTATGGGCGCGGTGCGAGCGAAACAAGTTACTGGGTAGATAATTACTTTCAGACCATGGGCATCAATGAGTTTATTGTGGATCAATATGCCTCGGTTTTTTGGCAGCAGAATTTTGGCAGTATTTTTTATGACGCGCGGTGGAGCAAACCCGAACTGATCCTCTCACACGCCATGGCCGTGGGGCGCTTTGAGCAGCGCAGCGCACACCAAATCGAAAACGTGCGGAGTTTTGACCAAGGTTATCTCGAGTCGGGCGTTGGCCTTCACAATATACTACGGATGAACTATGCCGATGTCGCCTACATTGGTTTTGGCGGAGGATTGTTCTACCGCTACGGGCCGTATCGATTCGCCAAGGCATCGGACAACCTGACAGCCAAGTTCTCACTCACGTTTAGTTTTTGACATGCTGTGCGTTTTTGTACCTTTCCGATACACAGTTGGTGTTACGCAAAACCTGACATCGATTTACCATTCTGAGGCAGGAAAGAATCTCCTTCTTGCTCTAAGGGATTCTTCGCTGGCGCTTAGAATTGGTTGCGGGTTTTGCGTAGCATCAGATAAATAAAATGAAGCAATAGCGGAGCCATTTGCCGCAGTGGATGATCCGAGGTTGTAAGAACACAAAAATAACCTGACCGAATACGATGTTGTACCGAAACCTGGGAAAATCCGGATTGCAAGTCAGCGCGCTGTCGCTGGGCTCGTGGCTTACGTTTGGAAAGCAAATTGACAACGGTGTGGCCGAGGAGCTGATGTCCATCGCGTATGACCGGGGCGTCAATTTTTTTGACAATGCCGAAATCTATGCGCGGGGCCGCTCCGAAACCGTGATGGGTGACATCCTGAAAAAGAAAAAGTGGGACCGCGACAGTTACATCGTTTCCAGCAAAGTCTTCTTTGGCTATCTCGGCAAAGACGCCAAGCCCACCCAAAAGGGGCTGAGCCGCAAACACGTGGTGGAAGCGTGTGAACAAGCCCTGAAGCGACTGCAACTCGAGTACTTAGACTTGTATTTCTGCCACCGGCCCGATAAGTCCGTGCCCATCGAAGAAACCGTGTGGACGATGCACAACTTGATCCAACAGGGAAAAATTTTATACTGGGGTACCAGCGAATGGAGCGCGCAGGAAATCATGGAAGCACACATGGTGGCCAGGGCCAACCACCTCATCGGCCCCACCATGGAGCAGCCCCAATACAACATGCTGGTGCGCCACAAGGTGGAAGTAGAGTTTGCGCAGATTTATAAAACCGTGGGGTTGGGCACCACCATCTGGTCGCCTTTGGCCAGTGGCGTGCTCACGGGCAAATACAACGAAGGATTTGTGGAAGACACGCGCCTGAGCATCTTGGGCATGGACTGGCTGAAAGAATCGGCTTTGCAACAGGAGAACATCCAACGCGCCAAATCGCTGACTTCCTTCGCCAGGGAGTTGGGTCTGTCGCTGCCGGTGTTGGCCATTGCCTGGTGCTTGAAAAACCCGAATGTGAGCACGGTTATTTTGGGTGCCTCCAAAAGCGCACAGCTCAGCGAGAATTTCAATGCACTGGATGCAATGGAGGTATTGACGCCCGAGGTGATGGAAAAGATAGAAGCCATTTTAAACAACCGACCGCCCCAACCCGAATATTGATCTATGGCAAAATCGCGTTTCTTCCGTCCGGATTTTATCGTTGCGTTGTTGGCCGTGGTTATCGGCCTATGCACCATGTTTGTATACATCTACCAGGCGCGTATCATGAGCAAGCAACTGCATGCCTCGGTGTGGCCCTATCTCGAAACCAACTATTCAGAAGGAGAACAAGGGGTCGAACTTTCCGTGGAAAACAAAGGTATTGGTCCTGCCAAGGTCAGGCAGTTCTACGTCATCTTGGATGGTGTTCCTCATCGCGATGAAAAAGAAAAGTTGGATTCACTGCTCACCTCGTTCATTGGTGAAAACGCTTCTTACGATTATACCAACGTCATCAACCGGGTGTTAAAACCAGGCGAGACCGTGAGTTTTCTAAAGTTCACGGATCCGCGCACGCTCAAAAAACTGGACTCCGCGCTGGAAGGACACCGCGTGGAAATGGAAGTCTGTTTTTGCTCGGTGTATGATGACTGTTGGCGAAAGCGTGGGGCAAGCATAGAACCTTGCGATACGTGTGACGACTAAGGGATGACCAAATGAAAACGTGGATGCTTTGGGGGATGATGAGTATGTTGGCAGCATCAGCGATTGCCCAGACCGAACTGCAGCGAAGTGTCTATTTCGGGGGCGGCCGGTATGAAGTGGACGAGTGGCAGGCCCAAGAACTTTCCGATTGGCTCGACTCCATCCCCAACCTGTTGGAGAAATACGAAATCCAACTCATCAGCCACACCGACCCCATCGGGGGAAAGGAGTTTAACCAGTGGCTCTCGCGCATGCGCAGTCAGGCTGTTTTTGATCTGCTCTTATCCAAAGACATACCCGAGCGATTGATCTCCGTAAAGGACTGGGGGCTCGAAAACCCCGTGTATTCCAATCAATCCTACCGCGGCATGCGGCTAAACCGAAGGGTGGATGTAGTGCTGCACCCCGTTGTGTTTTAGGTTAGGGTGAAATCGTCACCTGCCGTATCTCCGTGGCCACCTCGGTGCCGTCTGCCATTTCATATACAATGGTGAAGTCATGCACACGCGCGCCCGAGGGCGGCACATCGAACGTAAAAAACCACGCACGCTCTAAGCTCGGGCCAAAGGGGCTAAGAAAATTATTAAACGGTAAGCCCTGCACGCCCCGCCCCTCACGCGCAGTTATGATGGCACTCAAATCGAATCCGGCCGGAAAAAGCGTCTGGTAATCTTGAGATGAAGTGATCCGAATGGAAGAAACACGTGGAAAATCAACGGCCGGGTCACAGGCATAGGCACTCGAAAAAAAGGAACCCCGTGTGGTCACGCCCTGTAGTTCGTGCATGACTTCCAACCCCACACTGTCGTACCTCACGGCCTTGCCCACCTCGTACAGTTCAACCCCATATTGGGGTGGGGATGGCTGCTCCTGTCCGGCAAGGCGGTACGCCATACCGGTAGTAGAGGTCAGCCGGAACCGGATCGGGCCACCCTCGCACGGATCGCACGCTTGTGACAGCCACCCGACTATGTATAGCATCAGCCATATCACCAGTGCCCTCCTGCTTGTTTTCATAAAAAAGAGCGGTTGTTCGCTCCTGTGAAAGATACCCACTAAACAGTATCCCAATCCACATTTAAAACAAAAAATAAGTCCCCCGACACCGAGCGTCAAACCCCCGCACCGAGTGGCCCTACACATGCCCCGCATACCTTTTAGCCGATCGCTGTCTCGAAAACCAAGCTCTTCAATCCGCAATTCGCCCACTTTCGGACACCTTTTGTCGCTTTCGGACAATTCCTGTGCAACTTAGGGGCAAAATCTGCGTCCAATACCCAAAAAGGCCCATTGGCACCATTGTTGGCTATCCAGCACGGCCCAGGGCGTTGTAAACCCTTTTTTGCATGATCAAACTCCAAAACATCGACAAATACATCGACTCGCGTTTTCAGCGCACGTTCATTTTGAAAGGCATCGACCTGGAGGTGCTACAAGGCGAGTTTGTCACCCTGATGGGCCCCAGCGGGGCGGGCAAATCCACGCTGATGAACATCATCGGCATGCTGGACGAACCCTCAGCCGGTGAATATTACTTTTTTGACGAGCCCGTTCACAAAATGAAGGAGAAGCAAAAAAGCGATATGCACAAAAACTACATCGGCTTCATCTTTCAGGCCTACCACCTCATTGACGAGTTGACCGTATATGAAAACATCGAGACGCCCCTGTTGTACAAAGGTGTAAACGGCAGCCAGCGCAAAAGCATGGTGGCCGAAATGCTGGACCGCTTCAACATGGTGGCCAAAAAAGATTTGTTCCCCGAGCAACTGAGCGGTGGGCAGCAGCAACTGGTGGGTATTGCGCGCGCCATTGTGGGGCAACCCAAGTTGTTATTGGCCGATGAGCCCACCGGCAATTTGCATTCCGATCAGGGCAAGCAAATCATGGACATCTTTCAAAAGCTAAACGAAGAAGGCATCACCATCATACAGGTAACCCACTCGGAAGAAAACGCCCAGCGCGGCAAACGCATCGTGCGCGTGGTGGATGGGGCCATTCAATCAGACGAGGCAGTAAAAAATCAGTAGCGAATTTGACCGAGGCATGAAAACTATTTTCGTATTCCTGTTCGTAAGTGTGTGGGCCACCGGGCTAATGGGGCAACCATCCAAGCGGGTGCTCACATTTGAAGAGGCCATCCGCATTGCCTTGAAAAATTCGGTGCAACTCAACCAGCAGCGGAACACCCTCGCACTTAACCAACTTCAAAAAACCGCGGGCTATGCTGCTTTGGCACCTTCCGTCTCCGGGCAGTTGAGCGCTTCGCAGTTCAACGGTAACTCGTTCAACCAAAACGCAGGCGTGGTGGTAAACGGGGTGCGCGATAACATTTCCGGAAACCTAAACGCTACGCTCAATCTGTTCAACGGTTTTAACTCCATCAACTCGCTGCGGCAGGCATCGGCCCAACTGGAAGCACAAACCGAGTTTGTCAAGCGCACCACGCAAGATGTCATCAACACCGTTTCTACCCAGTACCTGCAAGTCATGCTGGACCAGGAGCTTTTGCGCATCGCCAAACAAAACTACGAGGCGTTGGCCAAACAACTGGAACAAACCAAAGAACAGGTAGCCGTGGGGGCGCGTTCGCCCGTGGACGAATTCAACCAGGATGCCCAGGCCAAAGGGGCAGAACTGCGCATGGTACAGGCCGAGATAACCCTGCAAAATGACAAAGCGGTGCTCTCCCAAACCTTGCTGATGGATGCCTTTGAAGACTTTGATGTGCAAACACCCAACTGGGACATCAACAGCGTGGCTGCGCAGTCGTTGGATATCGAAGCCATGGCCAGCCAGGCCAAGGAACACCGGGGCGATTATCAACGTGCGGTAAAGAGCGAAGAGGCCGCTCAGTTTGGCATGCGCGTTTTTCGCGGGGCTATGACGCCCTCGCTCGTGGCCTTCTTCAACTATGGGTCCGCCTACAACTTCCAGCGGGGCGAACCCGACTCCATCACGTTTCAGTCTTCTTCGCTTTCGGTGGTGGTGGATGCGAGCCAGCCCTCGGGCTATGCCGTGGCCGTGAACCGGTTTAATGTCACACAGGCCAATCCCGAACAGCGCACATTCGGAGATCAATTCAGGCGCGACAACGTGTACAAACAATACGGAGTGCAATTGTCCATTCCGCTGTTCAACGGTTTTCAAAACCGAACCAACTACGTGCGCCAGCGGGTGCAATACGAAAATGCACGACTCGACCGGCAAAATGCCGAGAACCAAATCAAGACCGATGTGCTGCGGGCCGCGCGCAACTACGAGGGGGCGCGGAAGGCCTATACCGTTACCGTGGACCAACTGACGGCCGCACAAAAAGCCTTTGAACTTGAAACCGAGCGCTTCAACCTGGGCGTGACGAATTTTGTGGATTACATCAACGCCAACCGCGTGTTTGTGCAGGCCCAGACCGACAAGGCCCAGGCCGAGTACCGGCTGTTGTTTCAAAAGATCGTGGTGGACTATGCCGTGGGCACGCTGAAGATAGACGACATCCCGCAGGGGCAATAGAAAACGCTTGCCTTACCGCGACCGCAGCCCCCAAAATCGGGCGCGTCAAACCCTGTAATCTCAAAAATTCTCCTACCTTTGCACCCCCGTTCGGGTGAATGGGCAGTTGCTGGCTAAGTAGCTGAATGTCAAACCAATTTGCGGCAAAAACGCCCGTTTGCCGCATGTATCACCAGGGCATTTTTACATTTTTATGGCAAAAGCAACCAAAGGAGCTGAACCCAAAGCTCCCAAAGCCACCGGAAAAACCACCAAAAGCGCAGCCGAACTCGAGGAAAACGATGAGTTGGCCAAGTTCCGCGCAGCGAAAAAAGCCGAGGAAGAGGAAGGCATCTCGCGCATGATCAAAGACGTGACCGCGCGCAAGGCCGCCACCGCCTCCAACGTATCGGTGGACAACTTTAACTGGGATACCTACGACACCAAAGGCTTTGGCGAGGGGTACACCAACCACGAACGCGAAGCCCTGTTGAAGCAATATTCGGGCACGGTAACCACGGTGAACGAAAGCGAAGTAGTGAAAGGCACCGTGGTGGGCATCAACGACCGCGATGTGATCCTGAACATCGGTTTCAAATCCGATGGGTTGGTGCCGCTGGCCGAATTCAAAGACATGACCAACCTGAAGATTGGCGATGTGGTGGACCTCTTCATCGAAGAGCGCGAAAACACCATGGGCCAGTTGATCCTAAGCCGCAGAAAAGCCAAGCTCGTAAAAGGATGGGAATACGTACAGCAAGCGTTAGACAAAGACGAGGTGATCGAAGGTTTTGTGAAACGCAGAACCAAAGGCGGCTTGATCGTAGATGTGTTTGGCATCGAGGCGTTCTTGCCCGGTTCACAAATTGACGTGAAGCCAATCCGCGATTTCGACATCTATGTCAACAAAAACATCGAGGTGAAGGTGGTGAAAATCAACTACACCAACGACAACGTAGTGGTATCGCACAAGGTGCTTATCGAAAAAGACCTCGAGCAGCAAAAGGCCGCCATCCTCACCAACCTGGAGAAAGGCCAAGTGTTGGAAGGCGTGATCAAAAACATGACCAACTTCGGTGTGTTCATCGACTTGGGCGGTGTAGATGGCCTGTTGCACATCACCGACATTTCATGGGGCCGCATCAGCCATCCCGAAGAGCTGTTGAAGCTCGACCAGGTGGTGAAAATTGTGGTGTTGGATTTTGACGAAGATAAAAAACGCATTTCGCTGGGCATGAAGCAACTTACGCCTCACCCATGGGATGCCCTCGCGGCCGAGATCACCGTGGGTTCGAAAGTAAAAGGCCGCGTGGTAAACGTAGCCGATTACGGAGCGTTCCTCGAGTTGCAGCCGGGCGTGGAAGGCTTGATCCACGTGAGCGAAATGAGCTGGAGCCAGCATTTGAGAAACCCGCAAGACTTTTTGAAAGTAAACGATGAACTGGAAGCCGTGGTGCTCACCATCGACCGCGAAGAGCGCAAGATGTCGTTGGGCATTAAGCAACTGACCGAAGACCCTTGGACGCGCCAGGCGATTTTGGCCAAGTATGCCGTGGGCACGCGCCACAAAGGCATTGTGCGCAACCTCACCAACTTTGGCCTGTTCATCGAGCTGGAAGAAGGCATCGATGGATTGGTTCACGTGTCGGATCTGAGCTGGACGAAGAAAATCAAACATCCTTCGGAGTTCACCAAAGTGGGCGAAACGCTGGAGGTGCAAGTGCTGGAACTGGACGCCACCAACCGCAGGTTGGCCCTCAGCCACAAGCACCTGGAAGAAAACCCGTGGGATACTTTCGAGACGATCTTCACGATCGGTTCGATCCACAAGTGTACCCTCATTAGCAAAAACGACAAGGGTGCCGTGCTGGAGTTGCCGTATGGCATTGAAGGTTTCTGCTCGGCCAAGAATTTGGCCAAGGCCGACAATGGCAAGGCCGAAGCGGGCGAGAGCCTGGACTTCAAAGTGTTGGAGTTCTCGAAAGACGACCGCAGGATTGTGCTGAGCCACAAGGCTACGTGGAGCACCGAAGAAGAAGAGAAGCCCGCGAAACCGGCCGCCAACAAAAAGGCCGCGCCCAAGGGCAAGACCATCGACAAGATCAACCAGGAGTCGGAAAAATCGACTTTGGGCGACTTGGAAGCGCTGACCGCGTTGAAAGAGAAGATGAGCGGCAATAAGTCCGCGGAGTAATACAAATCGGGCCCCAGGCATTGGGCATCTCGTAAACAGGCGTAGCTTTGTTCCCGAGTGCACCAAGGCTTGGTGCCTTCCGGTTCCGTGGCCGAGTGGCTAGGCTGAGCTCTGCAAAAGCTCCTACAGCGGTTCGAATCCGCTCGGAACCTCGATACAGCCGATTCCCTGCCTGCGTCACGCAGGCAGGGAATCGGCTGGGAATCTCTCGGGCCCATAGCTCAGCTGGTTAGAGCACCTGACTCATAATCAGGGGGTCGCTGGATCGTGCCCAGCTGGGCCCACTAAAAATTAAAAAGGCAGTTGTGCGACCCTCAACTGCCTTTTTTATGACGTGTTAAGAGACGGTGTCAAGAAAATCGAAAAATTGAACGTGTGATAGATCCTCTCGTATCATGTTGTTCCTACTGACACAGTATAAAAAAGAAAGACAGCATAAAAGCTTACGATTTAAAAAGTCCAGCCACAGTTTTCATCGGCAGGAACATTCGTCCGTTATCCAAAGGAATAAAGCCATACTGCCTATAAAAAGCAGCGGCTCCATCATCCAGCGGATCAACGATCACCGCCATAGAGCCAATTTCTTCCGATAACAGGTAACATCTGTGTAGTGCATCCATCAGTAACAATTCTCCAAATCTTTGACCACGAAAACGCGTATCTACAGCAAGCCTTCCTATGAGTGTAGTAGGAAGATTTATGTAGGATGCGGGCATTTTCTTCTTGATCTCTTCTGGAACGATAGCCAGCGGCACACTATCGTTTGATAAAGTATAATACCCCTTAATCGAATGGCCGTCTCCCTCCAGCACAAAACAAGCCGACAGCTTTCTTTTGATGTCTTGGTTAACCTGTTTTTTCAGATAGAAATCTAACGGATCCTTGCCACACGAAAAATTCTCACGATTATGAGACGTGTCTAACCTAACAGTCTTAAACGTCATGTTAAGCCTGTTTGTATCGCTTAGCAGCAGCTTTCAACTTCTCATTGGGCTTAGGTGGATTGAGTAAAGCATCAAAAAATGTTTCACGGTCTTTTTTAGAAGTCAATAAGTTCCTCCGTTCCTCAACAATGATCTTTGCTTTTTCCATTGCACTACTGATTACAAAATCAGAAAGCGATCTGTACCCACCAAGTACAACAGCTTCTTCAAGGAACTCTTTTTGCTCTTTAGGAAGCCGTGTATCAAAGCGCGCAATTTCAAATGTTTTAGTTTTCAATGACATATACAAATATACGGATAAATTCCGTACAGAGTTCCAATAAGTACGGAAAATTACCGTACAATTCGACAGGTCCTTTTTTTTTCTGTTTTTTTAGATCGGTATCCACCGGAACCCTGTTTCAAGGACAACGTAAGACAGTTGAATAGTTTGAAAAAGAATTTGAACTGATATTTTCGGACTTGCCGGTAAGCCAAGGGGTAAGGGTACGGGTGTGAATTTTACTTTCACTTACTCATCCCGTAGCGCCTTCACCGGATTGGCAGAAGTGGCGCGCAGCACGTGGAAGCCCACCGTCACCAACGTGATCACAAAAGCCGCAAAGGCCGCCAGCAAAAACGTAAGCCACTGCCCGTCCAGCTCAATGCGGTAGGCAAAGCCCTGCAGCCAGTTGCTGGTGAAATACCACGCCAGCGGAAAGGCCACAGCCGTGCCCAACGCCACCAGCAGGAAAAACTCTTTCGACACCAAATACACTAACCCGCCCTGCGAAGCTCCCACGATCTTGCGCACACCTATCTCTTTGGTGCGCTGTTGCGTGGTAAAAGCCGACAAGCCCAACAAGCCGAGACAGGCAATAAAGATCGTCAACGCAGAGAAGGCCGTAAACACCTGGCTGCGCTTTTCGTCCGCGCGGTATTGCGAGTTGAAATCTTGGTCGAGGAATGTGTACATAAACGGGTAGCCGGGGTTCACCTCATGCCAGGTACGTTCAATGGCGGTCAGCGATTGGCGCACATCGCCTTCGGTCGTGCGCACGAACAGGCTGCCGTTGTTTTCGCTCAAGATGATCATCAGCGGCTCAATGGCATCGTACAATGAGTTTTGATGGTAATCTTTCACCACGCCCACCACGCGTTTTTCCAAATCGGTGTTGTTGGGGCCTGCGCCCTGTGCAATGAATTTTTTGCCGATGGGGTTCGACCAGCCCATCCGCTTCACCATGGCCTCGTTAACCAAGGCGGCATAGGTGGTGTCAGAGGCTACGTCACGCGAAAAATCACGTCCCCGCACAATGGTCATACCCATGGTTTTGACAAAGTCGTGGTCGGCATTGAACAGATCCACGCCCCGCTCGGAGAGTTTTCCTTCATTGTCTTCCACTTGCAACAGCAACTTGCCGATGTTCTCGCCCGGCCCGGCAAACGAAGTGGCGGCAGTGGCCACGCCCTCGGTTTGCTTCAGGCGCTGCGCCAGGGTGCCCGATTTGCGGATGAGCTCTTGGTTGGAGAGGTCGATGCGCACCAGCCGCTCCTTTACAAAGCCCAGGTCTTTGGTGCGCATAAACTGCAGTTGATTATAGACGATAAACGTGCTGATGAGCATGAAGATAGATATGGAAAACTGAACCACCACCAACGATTTACGGAACAGCGCGCTGCCCCCCCGTGTGGCCAGTTTGCCTTTGAGCACACTCACGGGGTTAAAGCCCGACAGGTAAAAGGCAGGATAGCTGCCTCCGATCACCCCCACAAACAACACAATGCCCAGCAGCGAAACGATGACGGGCGTTTGCATCACATACCCAAACGGCAGCGCTTTGCTGGCCAATTGATTGAATAGCGGCAAAAAAGCGTAGATCAACACCAGGCTTACCGCCAACGCCATCAGCGCCAGCACGACCGACTCGGTGATGAACTGAAGGATCAATTGCCTGCGTTGCGAACCCATCACTTTTCGGATACCCACTTCTTTGGCGCGGTTGGCTGAGCGGGCCGTGGCCAGGTTCATGTAGTTGATGCTGGCGATGACAAGCATAAATGCCGCAATGGCACCAAAAATGTAAATGATGGCCATGTCGCCTCCCTCTTCAGCTTCGTCCTGGATTTTGGAATGGAGGTGAATGGACGTGATGGGCTGCAACTCGTACCGGATGGTGATGCCGTACTGGGTAAAGATGGGCTCTACTTTTTCCTTGAGGATTTTGGAAAAGTGGGTTTGCATGTTGGCCGGGTCATAGCCCTCGGGCAACAACAAATACGTGAATACGCCAAAACCACCCCAACTGTTGGCAGGCGGCCGTCCCACTCGCGACACCAGCGCGTCAAACCGAAAGTGGGAGTTGAGCGGCACATCTTCAATGACCGCGGTTACCAGGAAAGTCTCACCCTCTTTGGTTTGCAGCGATTGCCCCACCGCATCGGACGTGCCAAAATATTTCTGCGCGATCTTTTCGGTGATGACTACCGAATTCGGTTTGTCGAGTGCCGTTGCCGGGTCGCCTTGCAGGAAAGAATAGGTAAACACCTCAAACACGGTGGAGTCGGCCTGCATGAAGTCCTCTTCATAGAACTCCTTCTCGCCCTGCACGATCAGTTGGCGACCCATCCCAAAAAAGCGGACGGCATTTTTCACGTCCGGGTAGTTGGCACGCAGTTCCTCCGCCAGGGGCACCTGGGCCACCGCCCAAGTAAAGGCATTATCTGGCTCTTTGATGTTGGAAACCACGCGGTAGATTTGATTTGCATTGGTATGGTAGCGGTCGAAACTCAATTCATCCAAAATGTACAGCAGCAAAAACACGCTGCACGTGATTCCGATGGTAAGGCCGGCCACATTGAGCAAACTGTAGGTTTTGTCCTTCCGGATGTTGCGAAGCGCGATGAGGAGCAGGTTTTTGAGCATGGCGTTGGGGTAATGAAGGGAATACTCGGCTGGGTATAGACTGGTTACGAGCAAGGATGAAAAAAGATGCCCAAAAGTTTTATCGCTTACTTTGCGCACTTACAAATTCAGTTACCCGGGCGAGTTTGTCCGAAAACGGTCATTTGGTATGTTTCCCTCGCAGAAAAAATTTACTCCGCCCCTGCCGCCACCGAAAATTGGCCGAGCCGATTTCGCAAAATGGTTGGTCACCGTGTTGGCGTGTTTCGTTTCAGTGGCAGCTTCTGCGCAACGTTTGTCCGCTTTGGTGGACAGCGCCAAGCAGGCGTATGCAAATGGCCGCTATGACCTTTATTTTGAGCGCATGCAACAGGCCAGCCGGCTGCGGCCTGATCATCCCCTGGTCTGTTACCACTTGGGCGTTGCCACGGCCCTGGTGGATAGCTTACATTTGGCTACAACCGCCCTCACCCGTGCACTGTGGATGGACAGCCGATGGCCGCTGGCATCGCATCCGCACCTAAGCCATTTTCTCACGACCCCTGCCGGGCATGCCGTGCGGGCGCTTCAGCAGCGGTTGCAATCACCGGTTATCCGATCAGACACGGCCGCACAGTTTGACGACCCCACGCTTCACCTAGAGGCAGTTGCCTACGACCTACGAAAGAAGACGTTTTGGGGAGCCAGCGTACGTCACGGAAAAATCGCAAAACTGCATCGTGGAAAAGAAATGGAGGAGACTTCGGAGTTGCCCTCCGTGTTAGGGCTTGCATGGGACGCGAAGCGACAGGTGCTTTGGGCTTGCGGCTCACCACTGCCCGAGCAGCGCGACTACGACTCGCTGGCGCGCTCCTTTGTCATGGCCGTTCATCCCGCCACGCGCAAAGTCATTTGTCAGGTACGCGTAGATGAAAAAAGTGTGCTGGGCGATTTGGTTGTCACGCGCAAAGGAGACGTGTATGTTTCCGACACGCACAATAACCGGCTGCTTTTGGTTACTCCACAAGGTCAACAAACGACAGTCATGGCCTCACCCGAGTGGCGAAACATTCAGGGACTTGCATTGGATGACACCGGCCGTTTTCTGTTCGTGGCCGACTACCTCAAAGGCATCTGCCAAATAGAACTGGCTACACAACGCATAACATGGTTGCTCAACGCCACCGAAGCCAGCACCAAAGGCATTGATGGGTTGGAGTATTACCGTGGCAGTTTGGTGGCCATTCAAAATGGCGTGTACCCCCATCGGGTCATGCGGTTCTTTTTGGATGAGGCGCGCACGGCCTTGGTTCGGTACGAAGTGTTGGACTGGGCACATCCGGCCTTTGATGAACCCACCAATGGAACCGTGGTGGGTGATACGTTGTACTATGTTGCCAACAGTTGTTGGTCAGCGTATGACGCCCACCACCAATGGAAGCCCTCCCGCATAAGCCGGAGTCTGATCTTGAAAGTGGCCCTTCGCTGACTGAGGTGGGCCGACTGCACACGCGCCCAAATTCCTGACAAGAACCAGATGGACGCATGACTTTTGTCATTTTTGAGCTGCTCGTTTTTTGCTGACTTGCCGAGGCAAACGAAAAACATCCTTTCTATGAAAAAACGAGAACCGGTATCCGCCATCATGACCAAGGCTGTCATCACGGTTGACAAAGACACGCACCACTTGCGCGATGTGAGAGACTTGTTCCGCAAGGAAAAAATCCGGCACATCCCCGTTCTGGAAAAGAAGAAGCTGATCGGCATCATCAGCAAAAACGACATCAACCGGTTGAGCTTTGGCGCCCTATTCGAAAACCAGGCCAATGCCGATGAGGGCGTGCTGGACATGCTCACCATTGATCAAGTGATGACGGCCCACCCCACAGTCATCCGTCCGGATGTGTCCATCAAAGAAGTAGCCGAGATTTTTGCCACCCAGGATTTTCACTCGCTGCCGGTGGTGGAGAAAGAAACGATTGTGGGTATCGTGACCAGTACCGATGTGATCCGCTACATGCTGGAACAATATTAGAAGCGAGATAAAAATAACTTGGCCGGTGTGTAACGCCCTGGCGGAATAAAAAAAGGTTGTCGCGAACGGGGCGCGACAACCTTTTTTCGTTCCACCGCGATTAGTTTTTGCTCACGCCCGGCTCGCGGTTCAAAAATTCGTCATACAATTCGGTCTGGCGGCTGGTCATGGGTATTTGCCAACCCTCGATAAAGACGTGCTTCACTTGTGTTTTTGTCTCAAAGGGATCGCCATCGCACACAAACAGTGTGGCATGTTTGCCCACCTCCAACGACCCCAACGTTTTGGCCACGCCAAAGATTTCCGCGGGCGCGAGGGTCACAGCCTTTAGCGCCTCCTCCTTGCCCAAGCCAAAGGCTGCGGCATAGCCTGCATGGTAGGGTAAGTTGCGCGCATTTTCTGTTTGCAAGGTGCGCAAGGCCACTTTTACGCCAGCCTTCCGCAGGGCACCCGCATTGGCATACGCTTGGTCGTACCGGTCATAGTCGCGCGTGGGTATGGCAATGACGGGGCCAGTCACGACCGGTAGGTTTGCTTTTGCGATTTCGCTGGCCACACGCCACCCCTCGGCTGCGCCCGTCAAGATTACCTTTTTGATTTTGCGCTCTGCCACCCACTTCAGGGCCGCTTGAATATCCTTGGCTGCGTTGGCCTCGATCATCAATGTTTTTTCGCCCCGCGCCACGGGCAGCAGTGCCTGAAGCTCGGGATAGTAGGATACGCCTTTGCCTTGGGAGGCCGAATCCAACTTATGATATTGGATCGTCTTCTCCCATACATCGTTCAATTGCTTCAACGCCTTCTCCGAATCGCGTTTGATTTCGTCTTCCGTGCGTCTGTCAAAAAATCCTCTTTTGCCCGTGTTGGGGAAATTGAGCACCACGCCCTCAAAACCGGCAAACATCTGGTCAGGCGTATAGCCGTGCATGTTCACCAGCGCGGCCTGCCCGGGCAGCAAGCCGCCTTCGGGCCGGGTGATCACGGTGGTCACTCCGCTCACGCGCGTCACGGGTATCACCACCGAGTTGGGATTGATGGCGGTGAGGGCCTTCATTTGGGGAATGATGTCGCCCGTCTCGCGCTGATCGGTCGCCTGAGGTATCTGCCCAATCTCCAGCAGACCAATACCGGTGCCCCCGTCAATCATTCCGGGATAGACACGCAGTCCTTTGCAATCGATCACCTGTGCCCCGGCCGGCACGGCCACATTGGTTCCGAGCGCTTCAATCTTCCCTTTGTTGATGATGAGCGTACCATTGGCGATGGTGCCGTTGGCCACCGTTTCCAGCGTGGCGTTGGTCAGCGCGAATACACCGGACTTAGCCTTGGGGCTTTGCGCGGCCACGGTCGTGGTCAGCAGCACCGTCAGCACATATAAAATCTTTTTCATGGGTTTCGGATTAGCGGTTCAGTCCAAACATTTTTACATTCAGCAGCCACTCCATGTTCTGCATGCAATTTTCGTGGTTGTGCGTAGTGGCTTTATGGATGGTGGGGATGTCAATGGTTTCCTTGGGGTCCACCATCAACCGCATATCGGCTGGGTCCTTGTCGCGCTCAAAGCGAACGATGCCATCCACCAGCGTGACGTGCGGAATGCCGTAAACGGACAACGGATGTCCTTTGAAGATTGCCACATCACCATCCTTGCCTACTTCCAGCGAACCCACCCGGTTTTCAATGCCCAACTGCTTGGCCGCATTGATCGTGATCATGGCCAAGGCTTCGTCATCGCTGAGGTTGCCATACTTCTGGGTTTTCCCGGCTTCGTGATACAGATGGCGGATCAAATCGGGCGAGTCGGAATTGATGGAGGTGACCACGCCATTCTTCGCGAGGATGGCCGCGTTGTAGGCGGTGGAATAATACACTTCCAGTTTGTAGGCCCACCAGTCGGCAAACACGGAAGCCATGGCACCAAACTTGGCCAATTCGGGGGCTACCTTGAAGCCTTCGTTGGTATGTTGAAACACCAATCGTTTGATGCCAAAGTCGCGGCACACGTTCATCAACATGTTGATTTCATCTGCCCGGTAGCTGTGGCAATGAATGATGATGTTTCCTTTCAGGATGTCGGCAAGGGTTTCCAACCGGAGTGAATAAGCCGGGGGCGCTCCCCGAAAACCTTTTGCCAGCTTGGCTTTGTTGTACTTATCCCACGCCTCCATGTATTCTTTGCCTTCCGAGAATGCCTGGCGAATGACAAACTCGACACCCATGCGCGTTTGCGGTTGTACGCCATCCCTGCGGCCATGACCAGTGGGGTTTTCCCCCAATGCAAACTTGATGGTGCGGGCCGCGCCCTGCATGATCAGTTGTTCACCATCAAACACACCGTAGCGGTGCTTGATGGTTTGGCATTGACCACCGATGGAGTTGGCCGAGCCGTGCATGGCGTGAGAAATGGTGCAACCTCCGGCCAACGCGCGATAGATGTCGACTTCAAAAGGATTGATGGCATCGGCTACGTGTACTTCGGGTGTGATGGCATTGGTGCCTTCGTTGATGGCATCCAGCGCAATGTGTGAGTGCGCATCGATGATGCCCGGCATCACAAAAAGTCCCGTGGCATCAATCACGCGTACGCCCGCAGGGGCCGCGATGCCCTTTGCGATTTGGCTGATCTTTCCGTCTTTGATGAGCACATCGGTGTTCTCCAACGTGCCTTTGGTAACGGTAAGTACCGTTCCGCCTTTGATCAACACGGTACCTCGTTCTTGGGCCTGCCCGCGCAGGGCGCCCAGCAAGCAGATAAGGAAGATGATTTTTTTCATGTGTTAGTAACTATATTTTTTTAGCGTTACACGGAATGGCCTCAACGAAACAAAAACACAGTTGTGCAGCGCGTTTCGCGAAAGCCATTTCCTGTTACTTCGGATTTTTGGTTCCCTCCACGGGAAAACTGCCAAACGAGCCCACGCTGGTGTTTCCTTTGAACGAGTCGCCCTCCACGGTCACGCTGATCTCCACATCGATGGAGCGGCTGCCAAATGACATGGTGTACTTAAATGACAGGGCGTTGCCTTCCAGCGTAATGTCTTTCAAGGGAAACGAATCCGGGCTCATGCTGCTGGAAGCAGTGCCGGTGTAGCCGCTGCCTTCTTTTTTAAAGACCAGCTTACCCGTGGAGGTACCTTGTGGACTTTGCGTGGTGGTGTTCCATGTGCCTTCAATTTCCACCTTAGCGTTAGGGTCAGCCTTTTTGGTTTCTTTGATTTCCAGTTTGGTCAGGGTGCCATCGACAAACACATACCGGATTTTTGCCTTCTCGGAAAAGAAAGGTTTGTCCGAAATGACCAGGTTGGCCATCTTCCCGGGATCTACCGTGCCAGCCCGGTCGGCAATGCCCAAGAGTTGGGCGGGCGAGGTGGTCAGGGCGGCCAGTGCTGCGTCTTCGCTCAGCCCGGCTGCAATCATTCTGCGAAGGTTGGCATGCACGTCTTTCGGCTTGGCGTTGAGCATGGAAAATCCAAACGGCACCCCGGCTTTGTGAAAGGCAGCCGCCTGGGCGGTGTAGTTGGTGATGGCTTCGGCCCTGCGTTTTTCCAATTGTTCCTTTTCGGTTTCGGCTGCGGTGCGGGGCCGCTCTTCTTTTTTCTTGTCGTCTTTCTTTTCTTCTTTTTTCATTTCCTCGGGCAAATCCAACGACAAAAACACCTTGGCCCCGCTGGCTTTGATTTTAGGGATGGCATGCCAGCCTTCTTTCACCTCGGCCAGCGTGAGCGGGAACTTCAACTCATTTTTCAACATGAGCACCCGCTGCACATCCAATAGTTTTTCGGCCTTGAAGAGCACGGGTATTTTTTGATCGATGACGGGGTAAAACGCTTCGAGGTTGCGATCGGTGGCGGGCCGCTCCAGCCCGGTGCGATTGGACGCATACAACGACTCATAGCTTTTGCCTTGTGCCGCTTGCCGATACAAGTCGCGCCACTTGGCCATCACGCCAATGACGGTGTTGGGATACACCCCGCTGGCGCCCGTCAATTCCGAATACAGGGCGGATTTTGTTTGGATGATCAACTGATCGGCCGATTTTCCGCTGAGCAAAATCAAGGCTCCGCTGCCGGGCAGCATGCCGCCATACGGCACCACGTGGGCGATGGCAAAACCTGCCTGGCGCAGGTCTTCGATTGACTTATCGGCTGGGTTGAGGGAATAGCGAACATCGGCATGGGGGGTAATGCCCGCCCGTTCGGGTGTGGGGTTGCCCGGGTCTTTGGGACGCTCGCGGTTGGCTTCTTCTTTAGGCCGCGCCACGCCCGTGCGCGACAGCCCATCGATAAAGCCCGCATACACGTACATCGAGTCGGCCTTGATAACGATGGCTTCGGGCGGGATGGCCACTGCCTTGCCCACGGCCGTGATGATACCGTCCTTGAGCACCACGGTGCCCATGTCGATCTTCCGGCCGGGTGCTTGGATAATGTTTACGTGGGTGATGGCGTAGGTGCGCGTGACGGGCGGAAGGTCGTCCTGCGCGGATACTGACATGGACACGGCCAACAGGAGCAATGTCCAACACCACCGGGGGTGCGTGCCTGAGTTCCTCATTCTCGCTAAGGTTTGGGTTTTGTGAAAGCTCGAAAGTACGGCTATTTCCTATCGGCCCGGTGCGCCCTTACAGGAGTGGCGGCCAAGGGGTTTTAGTGGGCATCATGCCTCAGAGTGTTACCTTTGCGCCCGCATGAAATTTGAGTTGCACGCAACGGATGTGGCCAGCGAGGCCCGGGCTGGCTCGCTCCACACAGGCCACGGCACCATCCCCACGCCTATCTTTATGCCGGTGGGCACGGCCGGTTCGGTCAAAGCGGTGCACCAGCGCGAGTTGGAAAACGATATCGATGCCAAAATCATTCTGGGCAACACCTATCACCTTTACCTGCGCCCGGGCATTGACTTGCTTGAGCAGGCAGGCGGTCTTCATCGGTTTAATGGGTGGGCCCGCCCCATCTTGACGGACAGTGGCGGTTATCAAGTGTATTCGCTGGCGGCCAACCGGAAAATCAAAGAAGAGGGTGTCACGTTCAAATCGCACATTGATGGCTCCAACCATTTTTTCAGCCCCGAGGGCGTGATGGATATTGAGCGGAGCATTGGCGCGGACATCATCATGGCGTTTGACGAGTGCACGCCCTATCCCTGCGACTATGGATACGCCAAAAAGTCGATGGAGCTGACACACCGCTGGCTGCAGCGCTGCGTAACCCGCGTAAACGAAACACAACCGCGTTACGGATATGCACAAGCGCTGTTCCCCATCGTGCAGGGCAGCGTGTACAAAGATTTGCGGCAGCAGTCGGCCGAGGTCATTGCAAGTCACCAACAACCGGGAAACGCCATCGGGGGGCTGAGTGTGGGCGAACCCCACGAACTGATGTATGAAATGACGGAGCACGTGTGTGGCATTTTGCCTGGTGATAAGCCGCGCTACCTGATGGGCGTGGGCACACCCGAAAACATTTTGGAGTGTATTGCATTAGGTATCGATATGTTTGACTGCGTGATGCCCACGCGCAATGCCCGCAACGGCATGTTGTTTACCACACAGGGCATCATCAACATCCGCAATGAAAAGTGGAAAAACGACCTTGCCCCCATTGATGAGACGCTGGGCGGCCATGTGAGCACGTTTTACTCCAAAGCCTACCTGCGCCACCTGATCATCAACAAAGAAATTTTGGGCGCGCAAATTGCTTCTATTCATAACCTCACATTCTACCTCTGGCTGGTGCGGCAGGCACGCGCACAAATACTGGCGGGCACCTTTGCGGGATGGAAGGCAACGATGGTCAAAACAGTTTCGCAGCGGCTATGAAAATCCTGGACAGGTACATCATCAAAAAAGTACTCACCACGTTTGTATTTGTGGTGCTGCTGTTTGTGGCCATCATCGCCATCATTGACGTAACCGAGAAGATCGACAAGTTTGCGCGCAACAACCTGGGGGCGGCCAAAATCCTGAGCTACTATGTCGACTTTATTCCGTGGATTGCGGGGCTGATCACGCCCATCATGATTTTTATCGCCATCGTGTATGTCACCTCGCGTCTGGCCGCGCATACCGAAATCATCGCCATCCTGAGCAGTGGCGTCAGCTTCCGCAGGCTGCTGGTGCCCTACTTTGTGGCGGCCTTTATCGTGGCCATGGTAAGTTTCTATATGAACGGGTGGGTGATCCCCAAGTCCAACCGCGAGCGACTGGATTTTGAACTGACGTACTTTCAAAACAAAAAGTTTTTTGAAGAACGAAACGTGCACATGCAAGTGCAGCCCAACGTGTATTTGTTTTTGCAGAACTACAACAACATCTCCAACACGGGCTACCAATTCACCCTGGAGCGGTTTGAGGACAACCGGCTGATTGAAAAATTGACGGCCGATCACATTCAATGGGACACGGCCAAACAAAAATGGGTGCTCAAGTATTGGAAGCACAAACAAATCGACACCCTGTTTACAACTCCCGCAGAAACCCGGACACCGCCCTCGGTGCAGGAGCCGACCCTCGAAAACCCCTCCCCGTCCGATACGCTGATGACGCCTGCCGCCAAGCGCAAACGCCTGTTCCGCGACAGCGCAGCGCGGTCAAACCCATTGCGAAGCGCAGCGCGTAAGGTTAAAAGCGGAGCCGCCAACGGATCGGAAATAGACACCACGTTGGCCATCACCCCAAAGGACTTTGAAAACAATGCACGCTCGTACGATGGCATGACCATTCCGGAGTTGCGCGCGCACATCCAAAAACTGAAGTTCCGGGGCAGCACGGGCGTACAAGTTTTTGAAACCGAAGAGCAGATACGGTATGCTGCTCCCTTCACCATTTTTGTGCTTGTGTTCATGGGCGTGATCGTATCGGCCCGCAAAAGCCGGGGTGGCACCGGCTTTCAAATCGCGCTCGGCTTTTTGTTGTCTTTCGTGTTTATCTTGTTTTTCACCATGACGCGCACCTTTGGCGAAGCGGGCGACATGCCCCCCGTGCTGGCCGCCTGGTTGCCCACGTTGAGCTTTGCCGTCATTGCGGCCGTCATGTATAAATACGTTCCCCGATGACGCTCACGGCCACGCGCACCGACTACTTCAAACTTCATTTTATTGTTTTGTTGTGGGGCTTCACCGCCATTGGGGGCAAGCTCATCAGCATACCGGCCGTGGAGATGGTTTTCTACCGCACGCTGCTGGCGGCCATGGGCATGGGCGCGGTGATTCTCTACAACCGCGGCCCCTTTGCGGTGAGCACGGGTGATTGGCTCAAGCTTTTTTTTACTGGCTTCATCGTGGGCATTCACTGGCTCACGTTTTTCCGGTCGGGGCAAGTGTCCAACCCGTCCACCAGTTTGGTGGGCTTTGCTACGTGTTCGCTATGGGCAGCTCTGTTTGAGCCGCTGGCCAACCGCAAAAAAATAGATGTGCTGGAGATCGGATTGGGCATAGGGGTGGTGCTGGGGTTGGCGCTCATCTTCTCGTTCAATTTTCGGTATCAGACGGGTCTGCTCTTGGGCATTGCCTCAGGGCTTACGGCCGCGTTGTTTGCCGTTATCAACGCGCGGTTGGCGGTGCGCGTACCCGCCCACACCATCACCTTTCACGAGATGATCGGGGCGTTCGTGAGCGTGTGTTTGTTTTTACCATTCTACCAGACACATTACACAACGGATGGCCAACTGCGATTGATGCCGGTGGGCACAGATTGGTTTTACCTGGCCGTGCTGGCGTGGGCTTGTTCTGTATATGCGTATTCGGTGGCCATCAATCTCACAAAGAAGATGAGCGTATTTTTTATCCAGCTTACGCTGAACCTGGAGCCGGTGTACGGCATCCTCATGGCCATTTTGGTATTTGGGCAACAAGAGATCATGGGCTGGAATTTTTATGCCGGCACGTTGGTGATTTTGACGGCCGTGGCGGTTTATCCGATGGCGAAGCGGAGGCGGGCCGCGTATGCAAAACCCTACCCCGAGTGATCGGACACCCCGCGGGCAGACTCCGTCATTTCATCGGGGGCAACCACGTGTTGCCAAGTTCTTTTGCTTTCTGCTCCATTTCGTCTTGAATGGCCTTTATTTGCTTGCGGTATTGTTCACGGCACTGCTTGCCTGCCTGATGCGCGGGGCATGCCTTCATCTGCGCGCGCAACTCCGCCATTTCGTTCTGTTTGCGCATCAACCAAGCGGTGATGTCCGTTGCCCTGTTTTGACCGCTTGGCAGATGCCAGTCAAACGTAAGGGTGCGATAGCCTTGCGTGTTAATGCCCCACGGCTCAATTGTTTGTAAATCCACCAGCTTGAACACGTACCCCTCATACTCGGTAATGGCCAAGTAGCGCTGTCTTTTCTCCAACGTGTTTTTGAAAATACCCACCCCCAACCCCATGATGAGCACACCCGTGGCTATCTGTGCTTCCTCCTTGGCAAACCACAGGGTCAGATTTTTTTTGCGCCCGTTCGCATCGGTAAATTGACCGCTGTAGGGCTCCAATGGGCTGTCGATGACGAGGGTGGTCGAAGTGGATTTAACAGACTGCAAAAACTCCAAATTACTCAAGTAGGTATCGATAAACACATCCGAAAAAGTAAACCCCGAGGGCACTTGAATAGCCCACCGCCCCTCGGTGGCATGGGAGACAAACAACAACCAGTCATTCTGGGCGTTGCGCACGATGAAGTCCAACGTATACTTGGCGAGATGGGCATTGTTTTTCAGCGTTGCAAACAGCGGATTGTCGATGACGTCCGTGCCATGCCAGTACATGGAGTTGTCATTGCTGTTCACTTTGTACCGCAATGTGCCCGCGTGGCCGTCAGCTTTGACGAACTGTTCGATCTCGTGGTCGAACAAAAATACGCCTTCGGGCACCAGTGGGTTGGCTGCTATGGGCGACTTTAAGTCGAAATACTTGGCGTCATCAAAGGGTATGCCTTGCTCAATGATCGGAATGCTTTCCTGTTTACCATCGTGGTGCCAGCGCACCTTCATTTCGTGGGTACGATGGCGGGCGGCCGCTTCGTGCTCGGTGACAAACGGATTGGGAATGACACCCGTGGCCACACCGGCCGCGCCCACGGCCCCGGCACTGGCCACACCTATCCATACTTTTATGATAAATTTCATGGGATAACGATGTTGGTTCGCTTCATTTGCCAACGGATCATAACTTCTTAAATTCCACCCTGCGGTTCTGTGCCTTTCCTTCCTCGGTGGCATTGTCGGCCACGGGTTCGTTCTCGCCCCGTCCTTGCGAAACCAAGCGGCTTTTCTCGATCCCCAAGGTGTCGATCAAATAATTGCCTACCGAAAACGCACGTGCTTTCGATAGTGTCATGTTTTTGACGGCATCACCATCGCTGTCGGTATGGCCGATGATGAGCACGCGCAGGGAAGGGTCCTGTTCAAGCGTTTTGCCCAACTTTTGCAGAAACGAAAATGACTCCGGCTTCAATTGATCCGAGCCGCTGTTGAACAAAATCTTCGTGGTGCTAAAGCCACCCTTTAGCAGCAATGAACGCAGGTCTTCCCCTTCTTCGGTTACCTTGACGTTGTGTATCGCCACGACATGGTTCAGGGTTTTGTTTGTGCCGCGCAGGGCAAACCGCACCTGCCGTCCGGCATCGGCTTGCAGCAATGAGGGCAGGTCGATGACTTTTTCATGATTGATGTAAACGCGAAGTCGTTTGCCATTGACCACCACCGTCAGGTGAACGGTGCCATTCAAATGCTCACTCATTCGGTAGTCAATCGTATTCTGAATTTTGGACACGCCCTTGCCCCAATTTTCAACCGATACGCGGTTGGCGATGTCAGAGCGCTTCCACAACGAAAACCCAAACCGCGCCCCGGCCATCGGTGTTTTTTCCAGGGATTTTTCGTTCGTCAACTCCACAAAAAAACCCGAGCCGGAGAGACCTTGATAGTCCAACTGGTCGGTTGTCAGGTCAAAGTCGAGGGCATAGTTGTCCGGCAGCTTGGCCGAGTTAAACAGATAAATGCCATTGGGATAGAGGCGCAGTGCTTTTTGCTCACCGATGGCGATCACCTCTCCCCCTGCGTTGGTCTCCCACCGAGCTGGGAAATCGCCTGAGGCATCGCCCGTAAAGTCTTCCGAAAAGAGCAGATTGCCGTCCGGAAAAAATGTACTGCCGGTGACCAAGGTCGGGCCGGCCGGGCGGGAGGGCGCGGGATTGGGTTGCGTTTGTGCACCGGCTTGGCTTCGCGCTTCGCTCGTCTGCCCCTGCTGGTCTTCTTTTTTGCTGCCTTCTTTTTTTGACACTTTCTTGGGAGCTTCAAAAACGCTGTCAATGGCCCTGCCTGTCTCCTTGGCAGTCTTCTGTTCAACTTTGCGCTCCAGCGTTCGTTCGGCCGATTGACCGGCTTTTTTGGTGACGCGTTTCAACACCTGCGCGTGCGCAGTCGCGGACACGAACAAGCACATGGCGAAAAAGTACGTACATGATTTCATGGTCTGTCAATTGGATTGGAAAATAGGTCTATTGAAATTTCACTTCGTACTCATACGTGCGGGTAAAAAACACCTGCGGCTGGTCATTCACGTAGACTTGGGTGGCACCCAAGTTGCCTTCGCCATCCAACGTGTTTTCGTAGCGGTATTCGATGATCTCCCCGCTGACGATCCCCAGTTCTTCAAATGAACTTTCCGTCAGTTGATGGGGGGACAGATTGTTGAAATCCTGGGTGAACCCCAAACCCGACAGCGTCTCATAAATCAACAACGGAATGTAACGATCCAACTGGCCGATTCCCTTGGCGTTGGTGTACTGAAACGTGTGAACCCCCACGCTCATAAAGTAGTATCCTTCAAAATTATTGTCCGGGTCAAAAAACCAGCTCTTATTGACAGTTGAATACCTGTTCTCGTTGGCGTTATAGTTGATCTCGTACGCGGTGGTAGAGCCATCCAGTTGTTCTTCCAGGCTGGCTAAAACACCTTGCGGGGTATAGCCAAACTTAACGGTACGCACGCTGCCCACGGGGGTTTCCACGGTTAGCATGGCCAGCCGGCCGTTTTCATAATCGCAGGTAAATTGAAATTGGGAGTTATTGGCGAGCGTCCGGGTAACGGTATGGATCGTCTGGTCATCGCGGTACGTGATGGCAAGCGAATAGTCGGCCAGTGAAGACCCCGGATAGTCCACCTCAACCTTTTTGAGCAGGACGATTTTTGTTTTGGGGGGACTGTCATCCCGATTACAGGACAAGACCGCAAGCGCAACAAACAAGAAGCAAATTCTCTCTACTGTTTTCATCATCTACGTTTTTTTAAAGGTTATTTTTTTAATAGGCTTTTGTTGATCCATGATGTTGAGTTCGTAGTGGCCCTTTTCCAGGTGTTTGATGTTGAGATAGATTTTGGAACCGGGGAGTCTTCCGATCTCGCCCGTGTACTGTTTTGAGTTCCCTGACATGACCCGCGTTCATTCGGGGCCAAAAGTAGGCGCAGCGATGGCGGGCCGGCCGTAGCCATGTAACAAGAACCCGTACATACGTAACGGCACAAAAAAAGCCCGTTAAGAGGGCTCTGGAAGGGGTTTTGCGAGATTAGAAAATGCTAAGCCAGGCCGTATTGGCTGGGCGTCATACCAAATTCCTCCTTAAAACATTTGGTGAAATAATCCGCATCGTTGAAACCCACGGCATAGGCCACCTCGGATACGTTCAGGTTCTCGCGCTTTAACAGATCGGCCGATCGTTTCAGGCGCTCCTTTCGGATGAACTCAGACGCAGACAGCCCCATCAGCGACTTTAGCTTGCGGTGTAGCTGCATACGGCTCATACCCACGGTGGCGGCAAAAGCCTCTGCGGAGAAGTCGGGGTTTTTCAGGTCTTGATCAATGACCGTTTGCAATTTTTTGATAAACTTTTCATCGGCTGAAGTCAACACCACTTCCATGGGTTTCAATACCAGCTCTTTGCTGAACCGCTCGCGCAGGCGCGCCCGCTCGGCCATCAAATTTTCCACATGCGCCCGAAGCACGCGGTTGTTGAACGGTTTGGTGAGGAACACATCGGCCCGGCTTTGCAAACTTTGCAGGTGGGCCTCGTCACCGGTTTTGGCGGTCAGCAAGATGATCGGTATAAAAGATGTCACCTCATCGTTCTTGAGTGTGTTGGCGAACTCAAATCCATCCATTTCAGGCATCATCACATCGCTGATGATCACATCCGGCACTTCTTTTTTGGCGATCCGCAGTGCTTCTTTGGCGCGGGCGGCTGTCGCTACGCGATGGCTGTCCGAGAACAAGCCCACCACCAACTCGCGTAGGGCTGCGTTGTCGTCTACCACCAACATCAATGGCAACTCACCCAAACCGGCCTCCACCGCGTGTGCCTCGGTGGGCTCCTCATTTGGTTCAGAAATAATGGCCAGTGATTTCAAACGCTGTATGTCCAGCGGGAGGACAACGGAAAAGGCCAGTGCGTCTTGCGCGCTGGTCACCTCGATGGTCCCTTGGTAAAGTTCAACCAGTTCTTTGACCAACGCCAGGCCAATGCCAGCCCCCTGGTGACTGTCGTCTTTCTGATAGAATCGTTCAAATATCTTTTGTGTTTCTGTGGGCGTGAGGGCCACACCCGAGTTTTCGACCCTTATGTGCAATTCGCTGTTCATCACGGACGCTTCGATCCATATTCGCTCCTTTTCCGGAGTGTACTTTACGGCATTGGACAGCAAGTTGCCTACAATCTTCTCAAAGATGTCGCGATCAAACCAATGGTGTGCGGGTGTGACTTGAATGTGTTTTTCAAATACGCGTTCTTGGCGGTGTGCTTCAAACTCAAAAGGTGCCACCAACGTTTCCAAAAAGATTTGCAGGTTGTCGTTTTTTACGATGGGCTTCCAGTGGCCGGCATCCAAGCGCGAAAGCTCCAGCAACTGATCCACCAGTTGCGTCATGCGGGTGGCATGCTGGTTTACCCATTGAAGTTTTTTGGCTCGATCCTCCGATGGCTCGGTTTCCAACAGCGACTGCAACGGGCTTTGGATCAAGGTAAGGGGCGTTCGGAACTCGTGTGAGATGTTGGCAAAAAAACGCGACTTCAGCGCATCGAGTTCCTTGATCTTGAGGGCTGTTTGAAGTTTGGTGCGATAGCCGTAGTAGGCCAACGCGCCACCGCCCAAAAGCAACAGCAACAATCCCACGAACAGGTAGCGCTGGTACACCTTCTCCTGCTCAGCCAACTGATTTTTGGCGGTAAGCAATGCGATGGCCTGCTCCTTTTCTTTCGTTTGGTACTTGGTCTCCAGGTTGCGGGTAAGTTCTTGGTGGGCGTTTCGCACGATCTCCACCTTTAGCCCATAGGCCTCGTCATAAAACCGGTAGGCACGTGGAAAGTCGCCCACCTGCGCATACGACAATGCCATGCCCACCAACAGACGCAAAAACCGATCGGAGTTGGTTTCGTTCGTGGTCTCATATATTGCCTTTGCTTCTTCAAAGTGGGTCAGTGCCCCGCGGAAGTCCTGGCGGTAGGTCCGTAGAAAATTTCCGTATGCCACCAGCGCACTGGCCACCTCACCGGATAGCTTTTTTTGACGCAGGTAGGCGATCCGGTCGCGATGCATGCGCTCGCACGTTTGGAGGTCTTTAAGCTGGGCGTAGTAGGAAGTGTATATCCAGTAAATCCGCGACACGCGCTTCGCATCATCCTGTTTGATGAAGTAGGCAAAGGCTAAGTCTGCAAATCGTTTGGCTTCGTCATACTTTTCGCGCAGTCCACTCAAGTCGGCCAGGTACATGTACACTACGTGCACCAATTCGGTATCTCCTATTTGGGTGGCCATGGCCAGCGCCTGCCGCATCAAGTCGTGGGCGGTGTTCACCGCTTGGGGGGTAAACGTAAGGCGGGAGATCTCCGAGCGCAGCATGAGCGCATGGACGGTCGTTTGGTTTTGGATGCCGTGCTTTTTTGACACCGAATCCACCGTGAGCGCGTGTGGCAGCGCCTCGGCATAAAACGATTTGGCAAAATGATCCTTGGCCAAACTCAACTCGGCTTTGAGCCACAGGGTGATGTGCCCGCTTTTCAGGGCACGGGTACGGGCCAGCGACAAATAGCCGATCGAATCGTGCTGGTGCAGCTCGGACAAGCTGAGTCCGGCCAGCATGGCTGCCTCCGCATACGCGGAATCGCTTAGCGAAGAGTGGCTCGTCAAATACCGGACCGCATGCGTATGGGCACTGTCGAACTGTGCTTGTTCAAAAAAAGTATGTGCACGGTGCAGTGCCAGCGGTTCATGTCCTTTTTGCGCGAAGAGCGATGCCGCCAACAACCAACTTACCAGAACCAAAAACGTCTTCATGAGCCCCAACAACTAATTCAACCTTCCAAGATAGCAAGGTCAATCAAAAAATACACGGTTGGACGGACACGGGTTTCGGTAATCGGCCGTTTTTGTCGGTTGGTGATGTTATCGCGCGCGTGTCGTATTCGCCACACGGCAGGTGCACACTTACAACTGCCCCATCCAATGGTTGTCGGTGGACGAAAGTTGAATAACCGGCACTTCATCAAACACCCCATACACACTTGCCCCCGAGCCGCTCATCGAGGCATACACCGCCCCCGCATCATACATCTGCTGCTTGAGTGCGGCAATGGCGGGATATTTTTCAAAAACGGAAACTTCAAAATCGTTGACTAACGCGTTGCGCCAACGTACGGGCGGCCGCGCGAGCACGTCAATCACCGAGGGGCGCACATCAACGGGCGTTACCCCGCGGTAAGCGTCTGCGGTGGACACGTGGATGTCGGGTTTGACCAACATCAAGTATTTGCCTTTCAAAAAAAAATCTACGGGCGTCAGTATTTCGCCCCGCCCCTGTCCGCGCATGGGCATATCGGAAATAAAAAACGCGCAGTCGCTGCCCAGCCTGGCCGCATAGTTTTGCAACTGTACGGTGGTAAGCTTTAGGTCAAAGAGGGTGTTCAACAGACGCAGGGTGTGCGCGGCATCGGACGAACCCCCTCCCAACCCAGCGCCCGTAGGAATGATTTTGTGAAGGTGAATGTGTACGGGCGGCAACCCATAGTCTTGTTGGAGCAACTGATAGGCGCGCACACACAGGTTATCCGGTTCATTGCCCGGTATGGCCTCGCCACTGGCCGTGAACGCAAAAACATCGGCACGAAGGATTTCCAAGATGTCCGTCCACGGAACGGGGTAAAAAACAGTGTCCAGGTCGTGATACCCATCGGGCCGCTTGCGCAGGACGTTCAACCCCAGATTGATCTTACAGGGAGGGAAGGCGATCATCCCGAAACAAAAAATCTTATTTGCTCAACCGCTCGATCAATGGCTGGGTGATGCCACTGGTGGAGAAGCCGCCATCGTGCATCAGGTTTTGCATCGTAACCATACGCGTGAAGTCGGAGAACATAACGGTGATGTAGTTGGCGCAATCCTCGGCCGAGGCATTGCCCAAGGGTGACATCAAATCGGCAAAATCAAAAAACACATCAAAGCCCGAGATGCCCGCCCCAGCCGTGGTTTTGGTGGGCGATTGCGAGATGGTGTTTACGCGCACTTTCTTTTGGGTGCCATAGCGCTGGCCATAACTCCGCGCGATGGACTCGAGCATGGCTTTGGCCTGGGCCATATCGGTATAATCGGGATAGGCGCGCTGGGCCGCAATGTAGCTGAGCGCCACAATGGAACCCCACTCATTCATGGCATCCAGCTTCTCGGACGTTTGCAACACTTTATGGAACGAAAGCGCGGAGATATCCAACGTCTTCAAAAACCAGTCGTAGTTCATGTCGCCATATTCTTTGCCCTTGCGGATGTTGGGGCTCATGCCGATCGAATGCAGCACAAAATCCAACTTGCCCCCGAGCACCTCCACCGACTTAGAAAATAAATTTGTCAAATCGGCTTCGGACGTGGCATCGGCCGGAATGACCTCGGCCTGACATGCTTTGGCCAACTCGTTGATCTTGCCCATGCGCATGGCAATGGGCGCGTTGGTGAGCGTAAACGAGCCCCCTTCTTCTTTCACTTTCAGGGCGGTTTTCCAGGCAATGGAATTTTCGTCCAAGGCACCGAAAATGATACCGCGTTTTCCTTTTAGCAGATTGTAGGCCATGCGAGTGAGTTTGGTTTTAGTTGGGTACAATATTACGAACTGACGGTGCGGAAGGCAAATAGCCAAGGGGCTTCATCGATTGATGCAGGGTACATGGGTGATGCTCCTCAAGTTGACCAAAGCGGAGCCGCTACCCCGGTTACGTCCACCTTTTTTTATCTGGCCCGCAACTGTAGTAGCTTGCGGCCGCGTACCCCATGAGCACCTCATCATCCCAACCCATTGGCATTTTTGACAGCGGTATTGGCGGCCTCACCGTGGCCCATGCCATCCGCCAGCAACTGCCTCATGAAAACCTTCTTTACTTTGGCGACACCGCCCACTTGCCGTATGGCGATAAGTCGGAGGCGGCCATCCAAGCGTATTCCATCAAAATTGCGGACATCCTGCTGCGCCACGGGTGCAAGGTGATCGTGATCGCGTGCCACTCGGCCAGCTCGGCCGCGTACGAGTTGCTCAAAGAGTATGTCAACCAAAAGGCGCACATCATCAATGTGATCGACCCGATGGTCGAAAAAATAAACCGCGAGAACAAAGGTGAACCCGTGGGGCTCATTGGCACCAAACGCACGGTGCAGTCGGGCGTATATGCGCGCAAACTGCGTGCTGATGTGACGCTCCGTTCATTGGCCACGCCTTTGCTGGCACCCATGATCGAGGAGGGATTTTTCAACAATCAAATCAGCCATGACATCATTGCGCAATACCTGGGCGATGACCATTTACAGGACATCCAGCAGTTGATATTGGCGTGCACACACTACCCCTTGATCAAAAAAGAAATCGATGCCCATTACCAAGGCACGGTAACGCTGCTGGACTCGGCTGAAATTGCCGCGCATGCCCTGAAAGAGCACCTGACCGCCAAGGGGTTGCTAAACACCGGGGCGAAGCCCACCGAGCAGTTTTTTGTCTCCGACTACACCGATGCCTTTGCCGCTTCCACCCGCCTTTTCTTTCAGCGCGAAGTGCCCCTGCAACGGCATGCGCTTTGGGATTGAAAGCCGTTTGTTTAACGTACTGGGGGCCGAATACATGGACACATGTAGGTTTTTCATCGAAATTCTTCATTTCTGTGGCAACTGAATGAGCATTTTTGCCTAATTAAGCAGGATAAAGCTCCGTGATAGTTTCCACTCTGTTGTTCATATTGCCCTTTTTGGTGATCTACACGATTTTGGTCGTGTATGCCGAACGGAAGCTATCCGCCTTTATGCAAGACCGGCTGGGGCCGATGGAGGTTGGGTACTATGGCCTCCTCCAAACCGTGGCCGATCTGCTAAAGTTGCTGCAAAAGGAGGATTTGACCCCCCAAGGCGCGGACCGATGGCTGTTCAAAGCGGCCCCATTGCTCATTTTTCTTGCCGTTTTCGCGGGTTTTGCGCTGGTTCCGCTGGCGCCCGCCTGGGCAGGCTCTTCGTTGCCAACGGGCGTTTTCCTGCTGTTGGCCATCATTTCACTGGATGTGATCGGCATTGTGCTGGCGGGGTGGGCCAGCAACAATAAATATAGTATGATGGGCACCGTGCGTTCGGCCGCGCAGATCATCTCGTACGAGGTGCCCCTGGGGTTGGCCGTAGCCTGCGTGTGTCTGTATGCCGGCACGCTCAATTTGCAAGAGATCTCGTGGCAGCAGAGCGTAGGGCAGGCAGCGGGTGTCAAAAACTTTTTGGGCATACCCGGTCTTGATGTGAGCGGGGCCGGTGGCTTCTTGCTATGGAACGTATTTACCATGCCCCTGCTGTGGGTAGCGTGGTTGATATTCTTTATCGCATCGTTGGCCGAAAGCAACCGCGCACCATTTGATTTGCCCGAGGCCGAATCGGAACTGGTGGCCGGTTATCAAACCGAATACTCGGGTTTCCGCTGGGCGGTGATCATGTTGGCGGAGTATGCGATGATGCTGTTGGTGGCGATGGTGGGCGTGGTCTTGTTTTTTGGAAGTTGGAATACGCCCCTGCCGAACATGGGGCCGGTGCGGTTGGCCGAATGGACGCAAGGCACCGTGGGCCACGTGTCGGCAACCCTCTGGGGGATTTTTTGGTTGATGAGCAAAACCATCGTGATGGTGTGTTTGCAAATTTGGGTGCGCTGGACGTTTCCGCGCGTGCGCATTGATCAGTTGGTGTCGTTATGCTGGAAATACCTCACGCCTTTTGCGTTGGGTTGTTTATTGTTGGTAGCGGTTTGGAAACTTTTATGATGAGATACGCTTTAATCGTTGTGTTTGGGTTTTTGGTTGTGGTGGCCGGACAGGCGCAATCCTCGTTGGATAGTCTGGAACGGGCCCTGCCAAGCATTGTGGATGATTCGCTAAGGCATCGCGCCTTGACGCAACTGGCGGAAGGACTTCAATACACCCAATACAAAAAGGCCGAAGCATTTACCACCGAAGCATTGGCCATTGCCGAACGAAACAAGTGGGACTGGGCCCTGGCGGAAACCTATAAACGCATTGGGTTTTTGTCCACCATCGGTGGCGATTACATCCGCGCCATCAAGTATGACAACATGGGCCTGGAATTGGCCACGCAGCGAAACGACAGTTTGGCCATCGCGGAATCACTCAACTTTCTGGGGAATGACTACAGCGATTTGGGGCAGTACGACCAGGCCTACTATTACTTCACGCAATCCTACCGCGTAGGCCAGTTGATCAATGATTCCATCCGCATGACCATTGCGCTGCACAACCTGGGTAACGTGTTTCGAAACTTAGAGCAATTTGAAGTGGCGTTAAACTACTTAGAGCGAAGCATGCGCATGAGTGAAGAAATTGGCGACCTGGACGGGATCCCGTATTCCTATGAATCCATCGGAGCGGTGTACGCTCAAAAAAGCGATTTTGAACAAGCCAAGTTCAACTTTGAAAAGTCGCTGGTCACCCTCCGCGAGCGAAAACTTACCGTGATTGAGCCCCGTGTGCTCACCCGCCTGGGGGATCTGTACTCCGAACAAAAACAGTTTGCGCGAGCTCTCGCCTATTATGATTCAGCCCAGGTTCTCCAACAAAATACGCAAAATGAATTGGGTCTGGCGGAGATCGCGTATGGAAAAGCCAAGATATTTATCGCTCAAAACAAGTATCAGGAGGCCATTCAACTGCTCACTACCAGCATGGCCACGGCCCAGTCGCTCAAAGCCATGAAACTTTACATCGACTGCCTGAAAACCCTCTCTGAGGCAGAAGAAAAAAAGAAAAACTATCCCCAGGCGCTGCGGCACCTGCAGTTATATTATAGTGTGCGCGACAGTATCTACAACTCCGGCATGATGGAAAAATTGTTTCGCGAGCAGGTGCGTTATGCCACAGCTAATAAAGACGAGCAAATAGCGGAACTGAACAAAATCAAGATACAGCGGGAAAAAGAACTGAGCGAACAAAAAGAACTGGTGCAGCAACAATCGTTTGTGCGCAACATCCTGGTGGTGGTGGTGGCCCTCACCGTCATCTTGCTCTTTACGGTGTACCGCAGCGGCCAGCGCAGAAAACGTATCAACCGGTTGTTGCTCGATCATCAGGAAGAAATCAAAAAGCGAAGCTTTGAACTGGAGCAACTGAATAAAGTAAAAGATAAGTTTTTCTCCATCATCTCACACGATCTGCGCTCGCCCATCAACGCGCTGTACAGCATTGTGGACTTGATTGACCGCAAGCAGATGAGTGGCGAGGAGTTGGAAAACATCATGAAAGAACTGAAGATGCGCGTAAACCATACCCGCACGCTCATCAACAACTTGCTCGACTGGGCCCTGTTGCAAATGGACAACCTGAAGATTCAAATGCAACGCATCGACCTGAAGCCCTTGGTCGAAGATACGATCACACTATTGGCCTCCATGCAGAGCAAAGAAATCACCATCGAAAACCGTGTGCCCAAAGGCACCCTTGCGCTGGGCGATCTGAACATGGTCAATCTGGTGTTCCGCAACCTGATCATGAACGGACTCAAGTTTACCGAGGCGGGCGGCAAAATCACCATCGACAGCCAGGAGGATGGCAACTTCTACCGCATCGCCATTGCCGACAATGGCGTGGGCATTGCCCCCGAAGTGCAAAAGCTCTTGTTTGAAAAAACCACCGGCTACACCACCCGCGGCACGGCCAACGAAAAAGGCACAGGCTTGGGGCTCATCCTTTGCCGCGAATTCATTGAGCGCAACGGTGGCAAAATCTGGCTCGAAAGCGAACTGGGCAAGGGCAGCACGTTCTACTTCACGCTGCGCAAAGCATAGCCATCCCGTTGTTTAATCTTTTGCGTGGAGGCCAGGCCCCGCGCGTGGGCGGAGTGTCCATTTTTCCGGCAAACGGTGTACCTTTGAGCATGACCGCACGAGGCTATTGGGGTAATTTGGCAACTGCCTTTCGCACGCTGGCCGGGGGCCTAACGCTCACGTGGAAACACTTGGCCGCTGCCCGGCACGCGCGCACTTCGGTGAACATTACCGAGGCCGGCTACTTTAGCGGTCAACACGGCATCGCCACTGTGCAATACCCCCACGAGCAGATACCGGTGCCGGACAACGGCCGATACCAACTGCACAATGAAATCGATGACTGCATCGTGTGCGACAAATGCGCCAAAATCTGTCCGGTAGATTGCATCGACATTGAGCCGATCAAATCGCCTGAAGAGTTTGGCAAGACTTCGGACGGCACTCCCAAGCGCATCTATGCCGCCAAGTTTGACATTGACATGGCCAAATGTTGTTTTTGCGGCTTGTGCACCACCGTGTGCCCCACCGAATGCCTGACCATGACCAAAGAATATGACTTTAGCACGTTTGATATCACCGATCACAACTTTGCCTTTGGCACCATGACGTTGGCGGATATCGCGGCCAAAAAACACGTATGGGAGGAACACCAAAAGAACAAGACGGCCGCGGCCACCGCGTCACCGAGTCCCCAACCGCCACCGGCAGGAGCCAAACCCGTGTTCAAACCGCGTATCCCTCCCACCAAACCACAGTGAGCATGGCCACCTTTTTTTTCTACGGATGGTGTGGGGTCATCGTAGCGGGGTTGCTCACGTTGGCGATGTCCAAAAAAATTATCCATGCAGCCTTGGGGCTGCTGGCGGTGTTGGTGGCATTGGCCGGCATCTATGCGCTGTTGTCGGCTGAGCTTTTGGCCGTCATCCAGTTGATGGTGTATGCCGGGGGCGTACTGGTGTTGATTTTGTTTGGGATCATGCTCACGGGGCGGCTTTCCGATCAACCCATGCGCATTGAATCGCGCCATGTGGGCATGGGCCTGGTCGTATCGGCCGCATTGTTTCTCACGCTGGTCGTTTTTGTCGGCCCCGCGTTTTTATCAGTGGCGCCAACGGACAAACCGGGTTCGCTCCGCGCCCTGAGCCTGTCGCTGTTTTCGGAATACACGCTGGCATTCGAATTGGCAGGAATTCTATTGTTGGTTTCCCTGATCGCGGGGGCGGTCATGGCTTCTTCGCGCCAATCATGATAGCCACCCACCATATCTTTGTGCTCAGTGCGTTGTTGCTGTCGGTCGGCCTCTTTGTGCTGCTCACCAAGCGCAACGCCATTGTGCTGCTGATGGGGCTGGAGCTGATCCTCAATGCCGCCAACCTGAATCTAATTGCCTTTAACCGGTTGTATGCCGATGCCCTGCATGGCGAGACGATGGCCGTGTTTGTCATGGTCATTGCGGTGTGTGAAGCAGCCGTGGGCGTGGCCCTGGTGTTGCGCGTGTACCGGCACTATGCCACAGCCGTGCCCGATCAAATCAACCAACTAAAAGACCCCTCGTGAACGTGGCCACCACCGGATGGAATGTGTGGGTGCCCCTTGCGCTGGCGTTACCGCTGGTTTCGTTTGTCATCCGTTACCTCATTGGCCATCGCTACGGGTGGGTGGTGCCCTTGCTGGCCACCGCGTTTTTATTGGCCGGCTGGGTGTGTGCCACAGTGCTGCTGGTTGGCCATTCGCACGGCACAAGCACTTTTTCGCTGCCTTGGTTCTCCATGGGCGCGGACGTGATTTCGGTCGGCTGGCAGTTGTCGCCCCGGTCGGTGACCATGCTGTGGGCCGTGTACACCATTTCGCTGCTGGTACACATCTACTCCATTGGCTACATGGCGGGCGAGGCAGGTACCGCCCGCTACTTTGCGTGGCTTGGCTTTTTTACCTTCGCCATGGGCGGATTGGTGGTCAGCTCAAACCTGCTCGTCACGTTTTGCTGTTGGGAACTGGTGGGACTGAGTTCGTATCGGTTGATTGGTCATTGGCGCGAACGACCCGCTGCGAGCGCGGCCGCCACCCAGGCGTTTTTGGTCAATCGCGTGGGCGATTTGGGATTTCTGGTAGCGCTGATGTTTTTGTGGTCGCAGGCGGGCACGTGGGAGATCTCCGCGCTCGTTTCAATGCCCCATTCCGATGAGTTGAAAACGGCCGTGGGCTTGTGCCTGTTGCTGGCCGTGGCCGGCAAGTCGGCCCAGTTTCCATTGTTGCATTGGCTGCCCGATGCCATGGCGGGCCCCACGCCCGTATCGGCATTGATCCATGCCGCCACCATGGTGGCCGCGGGCGTCTATCTGTTTGTGCAACTGCATTTTTTGTTTTCGGCTGATGCATTGGCCGTGGCCGCTGTGGTGGGGCTGGTGACGGTGTTTGTAGGCGGCTGGGGCGCCCTCACACAGTTTGACCTAAAAAAAATATTGGCTTACTCCACCATTTCCCAACTGGGTTTGATGGTGGCAGGCGTGGCACTCGCCTCTCCCGAGGCCGGCTTTACCCATCTCCTGGCACATGCCTTTTTCAAGGCCGGGTTGTTTCTCACCGCGGGTGCCCTCATCCATGCGGTGAGCCATCACGGCCGGGCTCCCCAACAGGACATCCGGCACCTGAGCGGGCTTTGGTCATCGCACAGGGCGGTGGTCATTTGTTTTATGGTTTGCGCAGCCTCGCTGGCGGGCGTGCCTTTCACCAGCGGCTTTCTGTCAAAAGAAGTGTTGTTGTCTCAGGTAGGTAACCATCCTGTTTATTTTGGTTTGATGGCTGCTTCTTCCTTGCTCACCTCACTGTACTGTGCGCGTCTGGTCATGTATCTTCTCGCGCCCCGCCCGGCAGGGCTGGTCACGCATCCGATTCCACCCATCATGGTACTACCTGTTTTTGTACTCTCCCTCGGCTCGCTTTTTATTGGCCTCTCCCGTTCTCCTTTCTCTCTTCAATCGGGGTGGCCGGTGTTTGCCACCGAAACGCTTGCCCCGTGGGTCGCGTTTGTTTCCACGGGCCTGTTGATTTTAGGTGTTGGTTTGGCATGGCGGTTGTATCGCCACCGCCCCGAGCAAGGCCCGTCCGAATCGTGGATTCCGCACACGTGGCTGGATAGCGTGCAGAAACACCTCGTGCTGACGCCCGCGCTGCGGCTAAGCAAAGCTACTGATCAGGTGGATCAACGCTGGCTGGACGGCATCCTTCATGCAGCATCCTATGGCTATGTTGCCTTTTCTTTTGTCATCGGTTGGGTCGATCGGGTTTTTGTGGATGGCCTCGTGTCGATGGTGACCACGGTGGCGCAAGGCGGAGGCAAACTCTTTCGTGCGTTGGTGAACGGAAAAATACAATCCTATCTAACGTGGGGTATGCTCGCGTTGCTTAGTTTTATGGTTTGGATGTTGTACCAATTGGCTCACCGTTGATCTCCCTGCTCATTTTTATCCCGATGGCCATCGGGCTGTTGCTGCTGGCGGTGCCGGTGCGGCTTCGCGGAGTGTTTCGCTGGAGTGCCTTACTGGCAAGTGTGGCGCAGGTTGTTGTTTTTGTTTTTCTGTTGCGTTCGTTTGATGCCGCGCAGCCGTGGCAGGCCATGGAACAGACACCTTGGTTTTCAATTGACCTGGGCACGTGGGGCAAACTGCAAGCCACCTACCTGGTGGCCATCGATGGCTTGAGCGTGGGACTGGTGGGCTTATCGGTGTTGGTGTTGCTCATCGCAGTCGGTTCGTCCTGGCACGTGCAGGAAAACATCAAAGGATACTGGTCGCTGTTGTTGATCTTGAACGGCAGCATCATCGGCTCGTTTTGTGCGCTGGATCTCCTGTTGTTTTATGTGTTTTTTGAGTTCATGCTCATCCCCATGTACTTTCTCATCGGTATTTGGGGAGGGCCGAGGCGCGAGTATGCCTCCATCAAATTTTTTCTGTACACCCTGGCGGGATCGATCTTCATCTTGATCGGCATCATCCTCGTGTACTTGTCGTACCAAGATCCGACCCAGCCCGCGGTGGCACACACCTTTAACATTCTGCACATTTACCAACCGCTGCAATTGCTCATCGATAGTCCACTGTATTCTACCGATGCCACATTGGGCAGCTACCGCGGATGGGTGTTTGGGTTGTTTTTCATCGGCTTCGCCATCAAACTGCCGGCCGTGCCGCTGCATACGTGGTTGCCCGATGCCCACGTGGAGGCCCCCACTGCGATCTCGGTGGTGCTGGCCGCATTGCTTTTGAAGATCGGAGGCTATGGCTTGATCCGGTTTGTGTATCCCGTGCTGCCCGATGCCGCACAGCACTTTAGCCCGTGGGTCGCAGCGGTCGGTTTGTTGTCCATCATCTACGGGGCCATGAATGCATTGGCGTCCAAAGACCTGAAGCGGTTAGTTGCCTACTCTTCGGTGTCGCACATGGGTTTTGTCTTGTTGGGGTTGGCCAGCGGCACCAGCGAGGGCACAGCCGGGGCCATTTATCAGATGATCAGCCACGGCCTTATCTCGGCCATGTTGTTTTTATTGGTGGGCGTGTTGTATGACCGTACCCACGACCGCGAAATCAATCATTACTCCGGTTTGGCCGAGCGCATGAAACCGTTTACCGCCTTTGTGTTGATTGCCTTTTTTGCCTCTATGGGCATTCCGGGGTTTTCGGGTTTTATCGGTGAACTCATGGTGTTTCTGGGTGCTTTTCGGGCTGCGGGGCTGGGCGCTTTTGGGATGTGGGTGGCCCTTGCTGCCACGGTGGGGTTGCTGCTCGGGGCTGCCTATTATCTGTGGACGCTCCAGCGCATGTTCTTTGGTCCGTTCCACTCGCGCGCGGGCGAGCACAACCTGCTGCCGCTCACCGCGCGTGAGTATGCCTTGCTGCTGCCATTGGCGGTGGCCACGGTGGTGCTGGGCTTGTTTCCACAGTTGCTGTTGCACTACATCAACCCGTTTGTGCAAAAATTTCTTTCCGCTTTTCCCGCGCTGTCCCACTAATCTGGCGGTATGAACGTGGGCACTTTTCTGCAAGACACGGTTGATGGCCTCCGGCATTTGGGTGCGGAGGTGATCTTGCTGAGTGGATGGGTACTGATACTGTTAGCGGGGCTGATACCTGCCCTCGCCAAGACGGGCGTGTTGCGGACCTTGGCCTTGCTGACCTTGGCGGCCACCGCCTATTGGGTGGTGTGGGACTGGCCAGCCGATACCCTCACACTTTTTGGAGGCCTGCTCAAACACGATGCCTTTGGTGCTTTGGCCAAACTGATTTTCTGCGCTTCGGCCCTGTTTGCCGTGGCCATCACATCCCGCGGACAGCGGCATTCGCATGAGTATTTCCTGTTGCTGGTGGCAGCGGTACTGGGCGGTCAGTTGGCCGCCATGAGCACCCACTTGCTCGTGATGGTGTTGGCGTTGGAAATCGTGTCGTTGTGCGGCTATGCGCTGGCTGGGTTCGCCTTTACCAAAACCGGGGCGGAAGGCAGCCTCAAGTATTTTATCATGGGCTCGGCCCTTACCGCGTTGATGATCTATGGCGCATCGTTGCTATACGGTGCCACCGGCTCTATGGATTTTTCCTCGGACGTCTTTGCCACTGGCCTGCTGCGTGCACCCACGTCCTTGGTTTGGGTGGGTGGGCTGCTGCTGGTGGCCGGCCTGTTGATGAAGATCGCCAGTGTGCCGTTTCATTTTTGGGCGCCCGATGCCTATGAAGCGGGCCCCACCCCGGTGGTGGCCTTTCTGGCAGTGGTACCCAAAGTAGCGGCTATGGTTGTGTTGGCCCGCGTGATGTGGGTATTGTATGCCGGGGGCGAAGCGTTGGTGCCATGGCCAACCATTTTGGGCGTGGCCGCCCTCGCCTCCATGGTGGTGGGCAATCTGGCAGCCTTGGGCCAAACCACACCCAAGCGTCTGCTGGCCTATTCCTCCATCGCGCAAAGCGGCTTTATGCTGGCCGCGCTAAGCTGCCTTACGCCCGGGGGCCTGAGCGCGTGGGTGTTCTATGCCGTGGTGTTCGCTGCGGCCAATTGGGTGGTGTTTATCGCGCTGGATGTGTTTGAGAAGGAGCACGGCTGTACCGAAGTGAGCTCGTTTGCGGGGTTGGGCCGCCAGCGCGTGGCGTTGGCCGTGGTGCTGTCGCTGGGCATGTTGTCGCTTACCGGCTTGCCCCCGGCTGGTGGCTTTACGGCCAAGCTGCTTTTGTTCACCACCCTGTGGGGTACGTTTGAAGGCAACGGTGAGTGGCTGTACCAGCTTCTGTTTTTTGTGGGCCTGGCCAACACCGTGGTGTCGCTGTTCTTTTACCTGAAAATACCTTACTACCTTTTCTTCAAGCCTGCACCGGCTGCCGCGCCCATCAAAAGTTCACGCTGGCCTGTTTTCTTTCTGACGGTTTTGGGCGCCCTGCTGGTGGCCGTGTTCCTGCGGCCCGATGCTTTGACGGGTTGGATTAATCGGGTTACCTTTGCGTGGTAGACACGCCCCCCGTTATATGAGCGATACCCTCCACCACGAGTGTGGCATAGCCCTCATTCGATTGCGAAAGCCTCTTTCGTACTACATCGAAAAGTATGGCACTTCGTACGGAATGACCAAGATGTACATCTTGATGGAGAAGCAGAGCAACCGGGGGCAGGACGGGGCCGGCATCGCCAACATCAAAATCAACCAGGAAGCCGGCCACCGCTACATCAGCCGCTATCGCTCCATGAAGACACAGCCCGTGGCGCACCTGTTCCGCAAAATCGGCAAGCGATACAAAAAAGCACAAAAAGAGGGAAAAGAGAAATTCAAAGATGAATCGTGGTTGAAGACCCACGTGCCCTTTACAGGCGAGCTATGGTTGGGACACCTGCGCTACGGCACCCACGGCTTCAACAGCATCGAAAATGTGCATCCCTTCCTACGCCAAAACAACTGGCGAAGCCGTAACTTAGTCATGGCCGGCAACTTCAACATGACCAACGTGGATGAGCTGTTCAATATCCTGGTGGACCTGGGCCAGCACCCGAAAGAGAAAGTGGACACGGTGACCGTTATGGAAAAGATCGGCCACTTTCTGGACGAGGAAGTCCAAAGCCAATTTGACAAGTATAAAGACCAGTATTCCAACAAGGAAATCTCCGACATCATCGAAAACGAAATTGATCTGCAGCGCGTGTTGAAGCGCGCGTGCAAGGACTTTGACGGAGGTTACACGATGGCCGGGCTCACAGGCTCGGGGTCAGCCTTTGTCATGCGCGATCCCTCCGGCATCCGCCCCGCATACTTCTATGCAGACGAGGAAGTGGTGGTGGTGGCCTCCGAAAAACCCGCCATCAAATCGGCCTTCAACATCGACTACAACCAGATTGAAGAGATCACCCCCGGGCATGCGCTCATCATCACGAAGGGTGGCGAGGTAGAACAACACATGGTGCTGCCCGCGTTGGAAAAGAAATCGTGCAGCTTTGAGCGCATCTACTTCTCGCGCGGCACCGACCCGGAGATTTACCAGGAGCGCAAAAAGCTCGGCAAGCTGCTGGTGCCCCAAGTGCTCAAGAGCATCAACTTCGACCTGAAGAACACCATCTTCTCCTACATCCCCAACACAGCCGAGACGGCCTTTCTCGGCATGATGGAAGGCATCGAAAACTACCTGATCAGCAAACAAAAAGATATCATTGTAGACGGCAAGCCCTCGGTGGATTCATTGGATGATATTTTGTCGTTTCGTCCGCGCATTGAAAAGATCGTGATCAAAGACGTGAAGCTGCGCACGTTTATCACCGATGACGACCACCGCGATGAGATGGTGGCACAGGTGTATGACACCACCTACGAAGTGGTGAACAAGGGCAAAGACACCCTCGTGGTAATTGACGATTCCATCGTGCGGGGCACCACCTTAGAAAAGAGCATTCTGAAAATGCTGGACCGCCTGCAACCGAAAAAGATTGTGGTCGTTTCTTCCGCGCCCCAGATACGTTTCCCCGACTGCTATGGCATTGACATGAGCCGCATGGGCGACTTTGTGGCATTCCGCGCTATGATCCAGTTGATCAAAGAACACGGCAAAGATTATTTGCTAGGCGAAATTTATGAGCGCTGCCGCCTGGCCAATGAAGAAGAACAGCCGGCCAACCACGTGCAAAAACTGTACGACCAGTTTTCATATGAAGAGATCTCCGAAAAGATCTCCGATATCGTGCGGCCTGCGGACATGAAGGCCGAATTACAGGTGGTGTTTCAGACGGTAGAGAATCTGCACAAGGCCATCCCCCACCACGTGGGCGACTGGTATTTTACGGGCAACTACCCTACTGCGGGCGGCACGCGCGTGGCCCACAAGGCCTATATTAACTACATGGACGGCAAACTGGTGCGGGCGTACTAGGCTGCGCACAGGGGTGATCTAAAACATCCCGGGGCCTGGATTTGCATCCATCATGCCTCGGCCGGGCAGTCATATCCGCCTACTAACACCTCCAGCAGCATTCTGTCCAAAACAACGGATTTGCCGGTTTTTGAGTGTGTGCTTTGGATTTTCAAAGGATTCATGCTACTTTCAACACCTGTGCAATTAGGCATAGGCAGGTGTTATGCTCAATGCCCCGCGGACAATGTAGTGACCACCCTCGTTGGCACATTTGCTTGCCACACTTTCCCGCGCGACACCAACGCAAGCAAAAGAGCCAAATAGAAAGACCCAAAAGGTATAGTATGGATCCGCAAGCAGAAGAGTATTTTAATCTTGGACTAGTCAAACTGATGAGCGGGCATTTTAACGATGCCATTACCAATTTTGACATCGTCATTGAATTATTACCGGGAGCTGAGTCTGCATATTACAATAGGGCGAAAGCAAAATATCCGCTTGGTGACTTGGCAGGTGCACTCAAAGATTTTACATCTGCAATTAACTTAAATCCAAGTGACGCGGACATTTACTACAACAGAGGTGTGGTTCGGGCAGAGATGAAAGATAATATTGGTGCAATCTCCGACTATTCCCGGGCAATTGAACTAAATCCTACTCTAGTTGACGCATATTACAATAGAGGGAACGAGAAACTCGCACTGAAAGCATATCAAGAATCAATTCTTGATTTTGATAACGCTATTCAATTCGGCACCAATGATCCAAACGTAATATTTAACAGAGGTTTTGCAAAAATGATGATTAAGGAATACGGAGAGGCAATTAACGATTTCAGTCTTATAATTAATTTAGACAAAACCTATCAAAAAGCATACACAGAAAGAGGAAGCGCAAAACATAGACTTGGGGATCTTGAAGGAGCGATTGCTGACTTTGATCTTGCTATTAAGATAGATCCTAGCATCCCAATTAATTATTACAATCGTGCCCTCACAAAGCAAATTGCTAAGGACTTCGAAGGCGCAATTATTGATTATAGTAAAGCCATTCATCGTGATGACTCCTATTCAAAAGCATTTTGCAATCGCGGGGTTTGTAAAAGGTCTGTTGGTGATTATTCAGGAGCAATTGCTGATTACGACAGAGCAATCAGTTTAGCTCCTTGGGAGACTAATTCCTATTACAATAGAGCAATTGCCAAAGAGTCTGAAAATAACTATCATGGCGCAATTCAGACTACAATTCAGCTATCCACATACATCCAAAATATGCCAAGGCATACTGCGACCGAGGCATCGTCAAAATCAAATTAAACCTTGCCACTGAAGCCATTGTGGATTTTGAAACTTCATTAAACTTAGGTCATGCCGAAGCAAGTCAATATCTTAAAAATTATAAAAAAAACAATTAATTCCAATATGAGCTCCGATTACAGACTTAAAGCTGACTTGTTCATTAAACTTAAAGAGTTACATCTACAAATTCAAGAAGTCCCGACTAATAATACTGCAATTGGAAAGAAGATTCTTTATAGTGTTGATGAAATAGTATCTCAATTTAATAAAGGTAAACAGAAAATTGGCCCTAAGGACCTAGACCTGAACTCGGATGAACTTACGAACTTAAAAGACTTAGTAAATGACATTTGGTTAGTGGCCTCCAAAAAGAATATAGAAGTGTGGCCAAAACCCGACATCGTTGTCAAAGTTGGCTAACTTTAAAGTCAGATCCAAAACCACGCCAATGCCATTGCCACACATTCCAACACACAAACCAAAGCGATGGCATTCGTGTGATTAAGTACAGTGTAAGCGCGGCACCCTTTGCACTTGTTGGTGTTGCGGGTGAGCAATGAGGGCGGGTTCACCAACAAACGAGATGAAATTAGATTTCAGGCAAAAAGGAATAGCGAGAGCCAGCAGTGCGAAAATTCCGTTTAGGTCAATGTTTGGGTTTGCTTGCTGGTCGGGGTGCTTACACCACCACTGCACAAACCCAACACGTTACCAGCAAGCCCCTGATAAGGCCAATTTCCATTACATTTGACTCATGAACTTAAATTCAGTAATAAAAACAAAGCATGATGACTTCATTAACCTGTGCAGGCAGCATAGAGTAAGCAAAATTTATGCTTTCGGATCTTCAATAACCGACCATTTCGACCCAGCTAAAAGTGACATTAACGTGATTGTGGATTTGGACATTAAGGACCCCATTGAGTATGGCGAAAATCTTCTTTCACTTTGGGACCGTTTAGAGGTATTTTTCGAAAGAAAAGTGGACTTGTTAACTGAGGAATCGATAACTAATCCTTATTTGAGAAAAAGTATTGAGTCTACAAAAAAGTTGATCTATGACGGACAAGGAGAAAAAGTATTTGTCTGATGTTTTAAACTCGATCGATCATATTTTATCTTTTACAGATCGTTTGACCAGTATAAGGGAAATTTCTTGATTAAAGGAGCAGTTGAAAGACACCTCGCAATTATCGGAGAAGCGATTAACAAGTTTTCAAAAGAATCAAAGGAAAACGAGCTGACGAACTCGAGACAAATAATTAATTTGAGAAATAGGCTTATTCACTCTTACGACCATATTGATGACAGAATAATCTGGACAATCGTAAGACGACATCTTATTCCCTTGAAGGAAGAGATCAAGAATAAGATTGGTTGAACAGGTCAGCAGGTAACAGTATGCATGTGCCATATTGCTTTCGCCTTTGCTGGTGTTAGGGTAAGCAACGAGGGTAGGTTCACCAACAAACCGGATGAAACTATATATCATGCAAAAAGGGATAGCGAGAGCGAGCAGCGCGGAAATTCCGGTTAAGGCAATGTCTGGCTTGCTTGTTGGTGAGGCCAATACACCAAGCCTGCGCGCAACACCAACAAGGGCAGAGCTTCGAAATCGCACCATTGCCCAAACCCAAACGGTGTGCACAACATGCCAAAAGAAATGAAACTTCGACTGACATTGTGTTTGATCGTAGTTCTGACGTCCTGCTTTGGACAAAGTAAGATAAGGCTACCACTCTGGACATTTAACACAAAAAACACTAACGTATATGGATTCGCAATAGGCTACACAACGACAGAGAGAATCGAAAATGTAAAAACCAATGGACTTAGACTTGAGCTCGTTGGACTCGGGATGTTTCTGCCGCTGATACCAGAAGCTCCAATCGCGAAAAATGACTCGTTACATAAACTATCCCTGAACGGGCCGTATACAGAAACTATCAACGGCATAAATCTTTCGCCAATTGGGACGGGTTGTGATTGCAAAGTGAACGGACTAAACATATATGGCGCAGGTAGCATTACGGGACAAGTTAATGGAGTATCAACAGGCTTTTTCATGAACATTACCGAGCGACAAAACGGAGTACAAGGAAGTATATTCTTTAACATTACATACGAGCTAAATGGACTGCAAGCCGCGTTTGTGGGGAACAGAAATAGCGGACGTGTTCGAGGAGTACAAATTTCATCACATAATGAGACGAGAGAACTTAAAGGTTTACAAATCGGACTTTACAATAAGACGACAAAAATTAAAGGACTCCAACTTGGACTTTGGAACGTCAACGAAAAACGAAAGAGGCCAATAATAAATTTTTGATAAGGCATACTGCGCTCAAACCATGAGGGCAGCTCCCCTGAACTTCCGCCATTTGCCCATCCTCGCTCGAAGCCCTACCTTGCTCGTCTTGAAAATCATCTTCCTCAGCACCCTTTTTTGCGTATTGTCCGTTGGCACCGGTGGCTGCCAGGGCACCATCCTATGGGAGGTGACCGACACGCTGCGCGGCAAGCGATCGTATGTGCTCGGAACACACCACCTGATGGGCAATTCGTTTGTCGACTCGCTACCGCAACTAAAAGAAGCCCTCCTGCGCTCGGAACTGGCCATTTTTGAGTCGCTGGACGATGGGCATGCGTTGGCCGAGGCCGTCAACAGGCGCCAGCCCTCCTCGGCTTGGCAGCGGCACCTGGGCAAAAGCTATGCATCCAAACTGAGAACGCTCAGTAAACCGTGGCGCGTGTCGGTGGACCGGCTCAGCGCGGTGGAGCTGTCGCTGATATTGAATCAGGACTTCATCCGAACCAAATGCCGGACGGTGGCCCCGGGAGATGCGTGGGATCATTTTGACAATTACCTCATCCACCTGGCAAAAAGCCATCCCGTGGAATTGCTCGGCCTGGAAACAGACAGCATGCAACTGGGTTTGATCCAACAGGAATACGCCACCGCGAATTGGAAAAGCCTCCGCCCGGAAATCATTTTTTTTATCGATGCCTTACACAACACCCGGGCATACCCGCAAGCCTGTGAATTTGCCGATGCCTATCGGAATTTTCGCATCGACTATCAACTCAACGGAGACTGCCCCGAAGATGTGCTCATCCGCGAGCGCAACCGCGCTTGGATGCCCCTACTCACAACCCTTCTTTCCCAAAAAAACTGTTTTGTCGCGGTAGGCCTTCTGCATCTCATGTACGCGTGTGGGTTGTTGGAGCAGTTTCGGCAACAGGGTTTTGTGGTTCGCCCGATACCCCTGACGCGGTCGGGCCTATAAGTGCAACCAATCCGCGCGGTTTTATCTCTATCTTGCCCTCCCAACCTACTGCTACATGAATGTCTCTCTGCGCTTCCTCGGGGCCGCCAAAAGCGTCACCGGCTCCAAGTACCTGCTGGAAATCGACCGGCAGCGACTGCTCGTTGACGGGGGCTTGTTTCAGGGCCGCAAAGAGCTGCGCCTGCGCAACTGGCAGAAGCTGCCTGTGGACCCCGAAACCATCGATCAGATCATCGTCACGCACGCCCACATCGACCACATTGGCTATTTGCCGCGACTAGTGCGCGATGGCTTCCACGGCCCCATCCACTGCACCCATGCCACCAAAGACCTGATGAAGATCATGCTCAAAGACGCGGCCAAGCTGCAGGAAGAAGAGGCGCTGTTTGCGCTAAAGCAGGGCTACTCCAAACACAGCAAGCCCGAGCCGCTCTTCACCGAGGAAGATGCCGACCAGGTGATGAGTCTGGTGAAAAGTTATGGCATGGAAAAACGCATCGCGTTGGCGCCCACGGTTGACATTCAGTTTTTCAACTCCGGCCATATTCTGGGGTCGGCCATGGTGGAGGTGACAGTGACAGGCCAGCGACACAAAAAAAAGATTGTCTTTTCGGGCGACCTGGGTCGCTACGATGATCCGATCATGTACGAACCGCATGCGCTGCGTCAGGCAGATGTGTTGATTGTCGAGTCCACCTATGGCGACCGCCACAACCCGATGGGCGATGTGGAGGGCAACCTGGCCGCCATCGTAAACGAGGCGCATGACCGACAAGGCGCCATCCTCATCCCGGCATTTGCCGTGGGACGCACGCAAACGCTTATTTTCTATTTGATCAAGTTGATGAACGCGCAAAAGATTCCGCTGCTGCCCATCTACATCGACAGCCCTATGGCCATCAACGTCACGGATTTGTACGAGCGCCACAGTAGCCATCACAAGATCAAGGTAACACCCGAGGGCAACGAGCTGATGAGCCTGTTTGATTCGCGTAACATCCACTTTTGCAACACCAAGCGCGAGTCGCAAGCGCTGAACAGCATGCGCAAACCGGCCATCATCATCTCGGCCAGTGGCATGGCCACCGGGGGGCGCATTTTACACCACCTCTATCATCGCCTGGGGCGCGAAGAAGACACCGTACTCTTTGCGGGCTACCAAGGCGAGGGCACGCGCGGCCGCGACATCTTAGAGGGAGAGCCCACCGTGCGCATTTTTGGAGAAGAAGTGGCTGTTCGCTGTCAGGTGCGTCAAATCAACGGCTTGTCGGCCCATGGCGACCAGGAAGACCTGCTTCGCTGGCTTCACAACTTTCAGGAACACCCCAAGCGTGTGTTTATCACCCACGGGGAAGAAGACGTGGCGCACGCATTTCAAAAAGTCATCGAGCAAGAGCTTGGGTGGCACGCGACTGTGCCCAATTATTTAGAAACCGTGCATCTGTTCGAAGGGCTCTAGCCTTTCAGCACCCATTCCCGTTCGGCCCCTTTTAGTTGCAGCCAAGACACCGCCCCCCTGCGCGAGGGCCAATAGACCAGCAGCAAAAAGACGATCAATAGGAATGTGATGGCTATCCACTGGAAAAGAAAAAACAAGTTGAGCAGCACAGTGGGCAGCGCCAGCCACAGGATCAGGTTCAAGCGGCTGGTCACCGTTTTCCGATAGTACTCAAGCCGGTTGGCCAACGAGGTATTCGCGTCAAACACGGGATACGAATGGCGAAGCCACCACGTGTGAAGTACGAAACCCGTTAGAATGAGCGCAACGCAAGCGGCCGCAGCATGTACTTCCCCGATGGGCGATGCCCAATAAAAATAGGAGGGCAGAAACAGCGGCAAGGCAAAAGACCCGCCCAGCAGCACCACCAAAGCCAGCGCATAGCGGAGTGCCGAGCTGTGTAGTTTGATAAAAAATTCCCCTAGCGAGCTGTATGTCATAACCTACGCAACGGCATTTTACCGGCACGCAAGAAACGAAAAATCCCGCGGATGCGGGATTTTTCGTTTTACAGGTGTTCAGGAGAACTTAGTACTTCACGGTTTTCACGTTTCCTTTGGGATCGGTGATCTCAAAGGTGGGCGTGCCACGTACGTTGCTGAGGTTATATACCAAGCCCGAGTTGGGGGCAAACACACGGCTGTCTTCCAACACCAGTTGAAAATTGCCATCGTAAATGCGCACGGACAACTCTTCTGCTTCGCTGTTTCCTTTGGCTACTAAGTATTTCTTGCGGTCGTGGGTTTTTGCCACGTGGATGTTCACCGCGTGGTTACCGCTGGCCGCCACTTTCTCCGAAGTCACTTTCACAAACTCCGTCTGCACGCTGGCATTGTCTTCAATTTGAATTTTATATGTGCCAACCGGCATGCCTGCGAAGTTCAGCGGACGGCTAAATCCGTTCTTGCTGTTGATGTCTTCCGCAAAAACTTCCTTGCCAGCCGCGTTGAATACGCGCAGCGTTACCATGGCTGATACGCCACGCTCATAGATTACTTTAAATACGCCCGTCTTTTGGCTTACCACCACCATCTGGGGCTTTCCCGGTTTCGCCCAAACGGCCACCGATACCAACATCGCCAAAGCGATGGTTACTACTTGTTTCGTTTTCATAGTTTTTTCCTTTTTGTTTTCGATACAAATGTACGGGCCACAACAAGGCGCGGACGTCTGTTGTAAGTAAACTTCATTTTTGCATCAAAAAAACGATTGCGGTAGTTGGGAGTTGTCTACTAAAAAAATAGACTGGGCAACATCCTCCTAATTGAAGGAAAAAATGTGTTGGCCTTAAAACGGTTTGCCGCCAACGGTTGCGCTACAACGCTCTTCGCAGCGGCAAAGCGCTTAATCGCGCCAGCCGGTCAGTTCACAAAAGTCCGTACGCGAAAAACTTGAGTAGGTGTCGCGGATGGAAAAGTTCAGCGTGAGTCGATGGGAGTAAAGCATGCCCGTGCCTTCGATGACAAAACCGTTTACGGTTTGCCGCGGCAACGTCAGTTGGTCGCCCCGTAAAAAGGCTTCTACGCAAATGCCTTCGTCATAAAAGTTATCGATCCAGATCCGGTTGTCTCCGTAGGATGCGTCTATCCACACGGTATACCGATACTCGCGTTGATAGGTGTGGCTATATTCCTCTACACGGTACGAGCCGGTGTAGCGATCGTACCAATGTGTTTGGTTGTCCTCCAGATAAATGAGGTCGCAGGCCGTCAAGTGTATGGCCAGCAACCCGATGAGTGCGATCTTTTTCATATTCCGACAGATTTACCGGAACTGTTGCAACGAACGCGCCAAAGGACTGCTGTGGCGCGCGGTAGTTATGCCAGCGCAATGGAGCCGCGAGGGTACAAAAAAACCGGGCGAGGATCGCGCCCGGCTTCTTTGACTTTCTGCTCCAAAAAGGAGCTTTGGGTCAATCACTGCTTCGCCCGGAGGAGCTACGGAAGGGGAACACGTTTTGCTCCTGAGCTTTAGAAATAAACACACCTACGCTCCCAGGGGCTTCAAAATGTAAACACCCATTCGCTGCTAACGGAGCTTCAAAATATAAACACCCCTACGCTCCTGGCGGAGCTTCGGGGTGTGAAGAAAAAAGGCATTCCGGTACCGGCAAAAAATATTTACCACCAACAACCACTACGAATGGAGTAAATAACCAGTCGTACCGGAAATGCCATGCTTTACCAAATTCAAAATTTCAAATTCAACATCTAAAACTTCTATCACGAATGTTGAATCTTACATTTTGAATTTTGAATTTCTATCAATCTACATTGTCATGTAAGAACTTATTGTTCCCCAGCAGGGTATTGTCGTCATTCAAATTATACCGCGAGATAAACGACTCGGACGAATGCGGCACCCCGTTGTCCATCTTCACGCCTCTGCGCAAATAGGCGGGCAGCGTCCACTTCTCGTGGAATTCATCTTTCGTCATCTCCGGCTTGGCCGTTTTTGCTTTCAGCTTCTCGCGTCTCTCTTTGGCCTGTTGCTGGAGCCGCTCTTTCGTTTTGCGATACTCCATCAAGCCGTCTTCGTTGATGATCTGATCGGCACTGATGCCTTTGCCCAGGGTAAACTCATCGTCTTCGTCCGCGAAAAGCCCCTCCTCCCCTTCGTCTTCGCGTACTTCGGCTTTGTTAAACAGTTCAAACGTGTACGTCCGTTCTTCGGCTTTTTTCTCCTCCACCGGCAGATTTGTTTCATCCGGGATGAGTGGAGACTCCGGTGTGTTGAGCACGGGTTTGTCTTTGTCGGGCAGCACCGAGGCTTTCAACTGAATTTCCTGTGTGCGCTGATTGACCGAGTTATCGATCGGGGCGTCAAAAAGTGAGATTTGGGTTTTGTCCAGTTCATGCACTTTTTTGTCCTCGCCCTTTTTGGATGTGCGCGCCTCGGTTTGAAAGCCGGTGGCAATCACAGTCACCCGGATGCAGTCGCCCAGTTGGGTATCCACACCATGACCAAAAATCACCTCGGCTTCTTCCCCGGCTTGTTGCTGAATATATTCGGTAATGGTGCTCAGCTCGTCCATCTGTAACTCGGCCTCTTCACCCGAAATGATGGACAACAAAATTTTCTTGGCGCCCATGATGTCGTGATTGTCGAGCAGCGGAGAGGCGAGCGCATTTTGAGCTGCCAACAAGGCGCGGTTCTCGCCCCGCGTTTCGGCCGAGCCCATAACGGCCGCACCCGCATTGAGCATGACCGTGCGCACATCTTGAAAGTCCACGTTTACATAGCCCGCTTGGGTAATGATCTCGGCTATGCCCTTGGCCGCGGTGGTCAACACGTTGTCGGCCTCGGCCCACGCCTGGCCTACGCCCAGGTTGCCATAGATTTCGCGGAGCTTGTCGTTTAGGATCACCAACACGGTATCGCACGAAGCGCGCATGGCTTCAATACCCACCTGCGCTTGTGCGGCTTTTTTCTTTCCTTCAAACGCAAACGGCACGGTCACGATGCCCACCGTTAGGATGTCCATGTCTTTGGCGATCTTGGCGATTACGGGTGCTGCCCCGGTGCCGGTGCCACCGCCCATTCCCGCTGTCACAAACACCATTTTGGTGCCCATGAGCATTTCGCGCACTTGTTCTTTGCTTTCGATGGCGGCCGCGCGTCCCACTTCGGGGTTGGCTCCGCATCCGAGCCCTTCGGTGAGGTTGACGCCCAACTGAAGTTTGTTGGGCACCGGGCTGCTGTTGAGCGCCTGCAAGTCGGTGTTGGCCACGACAAATTCGACATCCTTGATGCCTTGCTTGTACATGTGGTTCACCGCATTGCTTCCTCCGCCCCCCACACCGATCACCTTGATGATCGATTTGTGGTGCTTCGGAAGCTCGAATTTGTATGATCCTGTTTCAAACATGACGATTGTGTTTTAGTGGTTGCGTTCGTTCACTGTTTTCTAGTATTCGTTTTTCCCGTCCAAGTCGTCAATCAACAGCCCTTTGGTCTTGTTCAGGATGTTGGTGAAGAAGTCGCTGGTCAAGGCTGCCTTTTTGGTTTTCACCTGCGGCTTCACGATGGTCTTGGCTTCGCGGTATCGTTCCTCGCGTTCGTCCAGCGAACGGAAGCCCGCCAACACCAGCCCTACGGCCGTGGCATACATGGGGCTTTTCACGGCTTCGAGTTTGCTTTTGCCCAGGTGTTCGTTCGGGTAGCCGATGCGCGTGTCCATGCCGGTCATATACTCGACCAACTGTTTCAGGTTCGCCAATTGCGAACCACCCCCGGTAATGACGATGCCGCCCGCCAGTCGGTTTTCAAAACCCGAACTGATGATTTCCGTGTGCGCCATCTCAATGATTTCCTCCATGCGCGCCTGAATAATATTGGCGAGGTTTTTTACGGAGATTTCTTTGGCCGTCCGGTTGCGGATGCCGGGTATGGACACTACTTCATTCGGGCTGGCCTCTTCCGAGATGGCCCGGCCAAACCGTGTTTTCAACTGCTCGGCTTGTTTACCCATGACTTGCAACCCGTTCTGGATATCCTTTGTCAGGATTTCACCGCCAAACGGAATGACGGCCGTGTGCCGGATGATGTTATCATAAAAAATGGCGATGTCGGTCGTGCCGCCACCAATGTCGATCAGACAAACACCCGCTTCTTTTTCTTCTTCGCTCAGCACGGCCAGGCTGGAGGCCAACGGCTCCAAAATCAAATCGTCAATCTCGATGCTGCTTCTGCGAACACATTTGTTGATGTTGTTGATGGCGCTGGTTTGCGCAGTGATCACATGAAAATCGGCTTCGAGTTTCACCCCGCTCATCCCAACCGGATCTTTGATGCCTTCTTCATAATCTACCGTATAGTCTTGGGGCATCACGTGGATGATCTCACTGCCCGAAGGCACTACCATCCGGTACATGTCATCGGTGAGGCGGCTCACGTCTTCAATCGTGATTTCCCCTTCTTTGGAATCGCGCAACATGCTGTTGTGGTGGATGGAGCTGCGGATATGCTGGCCGGCAATGCCCACGTTTACCACACCAATGTCAATGCCCGACATATCGCTGGCTTCTTTGATGGCTTTTTCAATGGCCAGCACGGTTTTGTCGATGTTCACCACAATGCCTTTGATGACCCCTTCGGACTCGGCCTTGCCCATGCCCAAGACTTCGAGTTTCCCGAATTCGTTTTTGCGGCCAACAATGGCGCATATCTTCGTAGTGCCAATGTCCAGTCCGACTACTATTTTTTCGTTCTCCATGATTCGTATGTGTTTTTAGTGGTTGTTTCGTTTGTTTATTCTGCGATGACTTGTTGATCGTACTCCAGGTTTACCCTGTCATAGCGCGTCCAACCGCGCTGCGGCAATATCTCCTTGTAAAAAACCATCAGCTTCTCAAACTTTTGCTCGATGTGTTCCGGTTTTCCGAACTCTACTTTTTGTCCGGTTACTTGCGGGTAGAGCGTGATTCTACCTTTCGCGTCAATGTCCAGTTGAGCCACCTGGGCCCTCCAAAATCGATCTTCATGGATGTACCGGATCATCTCCAACAACTGCTGGCCTTCTTCCAAACGGGTTAGGTTTTCGGCTTGCAGCAGGCGCTTGACGAAGGGCCCGCTCACCAGCACCACGCGCGAAGTATATTTTTCCGACACGCCCATTACAGTACCGTCTTCTGCGATATAGGCATCGGGCGCGTCTTCCTGAATAATCCGGGCGACTGGCCTTCTCAACTCTACATTCACGATGAGGTTGCCTTTTAGATCGCCATACAGTTCCGCATCCCGAATGTGTTTGTCGTACATGATTTTCTCTTCGATGGCCTTTAAGTCGATGCGCGTCAGGCTCACACCTTTAATGGGCTGGCCGCTGCGATCGATCAGCCGGAGGATATCCGCTTCATCCAAAAAATGGTTCTCGTGGATGTTGTCCAACTCCACCACCACTTCGTTGCACACCGCACCTCCTTGCTTGCGTTCGCTAAAAGCGATTAGCAGCGACACGACCAGCAGCGCACTGACTACCTTCACTTCCTTCCGTATGTTTATTTTCCATTTCATACGTACCGTTTGATGATCATTTCTTTGATAGGATTGACAAACGTATCAATATCGCCTGCCCCCACAGTGGCCAGAATCTCCAGATCTAAATCTTCGAGGCGGTGGAGCAAATCTTTTTTGCCGCAGCGGATCTTGACCGGACTGGTGATAGCCGGGAAAAGCATATCGGACGACACCCCGGGGATCGGTTCTTCGCGCGCGGGATAAATATCCATGAGCAGTACTTCGTCCGCCAGGCTCAGGCTCGTTGAGAAACCCGCGGCAAAATCGCGTGTGCGGGTGAACAGATGCGGTTGAAAAACCACGGTGATTTTCTTTCCCGCATACATGGACCGGAGCGATTTTAGAAATGCCTCAATCTCGGTCGGGTGGTGCGCGTAATCATCAATGTATGTGACACGCGGTGATTTTACGACAAACTCAAATCTGCGCTTCACCCCGCGGAAGGAGTGCAGCGCCCGTTTGATCGCATCGTCTGCGACACCCAGGTGTTTGGCCACCAAGGTAGCGGCCATGGCGTTTTCCATATTATGAAAACCGGGGACACCGAGCTGAATTTTCTCAATCGTCCAGGCGGGGCCTGTCAGATCGAATTCAAAAAATCCGCCCTGTGCGGTAATGTTGCTGGCAAAAAATTGCCCCCGGTCTTTACCATAGGTTTGCTGAGCTACCGTACTCTCCTTGCCCAAGCCCGATACGGACTCGTGGATGACGAGCTTGCCTTGCTTCTGAATTTGTCCAATAAAGTCTTTGAATGAGGTGATCATGGCCGCGTGATCGCCATAGATGTCCAAGTGATCCGCATCCGCGGACGTCACCACGGCCACCTCGGGAAACAACCGCAAAAACGAGCGGTCAAACTCATCCGCTTCTGCCACCACCCACGTATCAGCAGTTACCTCACCCTGCATGACAAGGTTACTCTCGTAATTGGTAGTGATGCCGCCCAAAAACGCCACCATGTTGATGCCGGCTTCTTTCAACACATGGGCGATCAATGATGATGTGGTAGTTTTTCCGTGTGTACCCGCCACTGCAATGGTGCGGTAATTTTTTGTCAGTATGCCCAATATCTCGGAACGCTTGACAATCGTAAATCCGTTTGCCTTCAAATAGGCATGTTCTATGTGATTTTTGGGTATGGCCGGTGTGTACACCACCAAGGTCTTTTCGCTGGACACATAACCGGGGATCAACGCCACGCGATCTTCAAAGTGGATTTCCATCCCTTCTTCGATGAGCTCGTGCGTAAGCGGAGTGGCGGTGCGGTCATAGCCCGCCACGCGCCAGCCTTTGTGTTTGAACCAACGCGCCAGCGCACTCATGCCAATGCCGCCAATGCCCAGGAAATAGATGCTATCGTATTGCTTCAAGTCCACGTTTACCGTACGCTTATCAGTTTTTCAATTTCGTCCACGATGGCTTCCGTAGCGCGGGGTTTCCCCAGCTTGCCGATGTTGGTGCTTAGCCGTTGGCATGCCACACGATCATACAGGAGCGTGAGGGCTTCGTTGACCAAGCGCTCACGGGCTTCTTTGTCGGTGACAACGCGCGCAGCACTTTCGTTGGCCAAGGCCATCGCATTTTTGGTTTGGTGATCTTCGGCCACGTTGGGCGAGGGCACCAAAATGGCGGGCTTTGCCGCCACGCACAGCTCAGAGATCGACAATGCTCCGGCCCGCGATATCACTACATCGGCTGCGGCATAGGCCAAATCCATCTGCCTCAGAAAATCGTGTATACGCACTTGGCGCAAATCCTTATCTTTTACCTGCTCCTTTACGCTCTCGAAATACATTTTGCCCGTTTGCCAGATCACCTGAACATTGGCATCGATGAGCTTGTCAATCCCCTGCACCAGGCTTTCGTTGATGGTGCGTGCACCCAAACTTCCACCCAACACCAACAGGGTGTGCCTGCCTTCCGAAAAACCAAACTGCATGAGCGCGTGGTCGCGTTTTTCCATCACATCATTGATATCTTTTCGCACGGGGTTGCCCGTTACCACGATTTTGTCTTTGGGAAAATATTTCTCCATGCCGTGGTATGCCACACAAATGCGCGATGCCTTCTCGGCCACTTGTTTGTTGGTGAGACCGGCATAGGAGTTTTGCTCTTGAACCAGCGTGGGCACAGCCGCGGCATTGGCCGCCAACATCATCGGCCCGCTGGCATATCCCCCCGTGCCAATGACCGCATGGGGTTTGAACTGACGCACGATTCTACGGGCGGCAAAATAACTGGACACCAACTTGATGGGGAAAAGAAGATTGGACCAGGTGAGTTTCCGCTGAAGACCGCTGATCCACAATCCGATGATCCTGTATCCCGCTTCGGGCACGCGCGTCATTTCCATGCGGCCCTTGGCCCCGACAAAAAGAATTTCGGTTTGCGGATGACGCTCTTTGAAGGCGTTGGCAATGGCCACGGCCGGAAAGATGTGGCCACCCGTGCCGCCTCCGCTGATGATCAAACGATATGGTTGTGTTGCAATCACGCTGCTTTGGCCGTTACCGTTTTTTGTTCTTTCAATTCACTGGCTTGCTGGTCCCATGCCTGGTCGCGTTCCCCACGACTCACACTTAAGATAATCCCAACCGAAAGCCCGGTAAACACCATGGCGGTACCGCCCATGCTGATCAGCGGCAGTGGCTGACCGGTGATGGGGCCCAACCCGACCACCACGCCCATGTTCACCATCGCCTGGCACACCAAATCAAAACTGAGCCCGGCCGAGAGCAATCCGCCAAAGGCACGCTCGCTGTTGTAGGCTGCCTTCATCCCCCGATGCAACAGGATCAAATAGAGAATCAACACCACCACTCCGCCAACCAGACCATACTCTTCGATCACGATGGCATAAATAAAGTCCGAGTAGGGATGAGGCAAAATATTGCGCTGTTCGCTGTTGCCCGGCCCTTTGCCCAGCAAGCCTCCGGTGGAAACAGCAATCAATCCGTGTTGCGCCTGAAAGGAATGCTTGCCGCTGACAAAGGCTTCCCACCGACTTTTCACCGTTTCCCAACGGTTACCAAAGTGTACTGCGGCAGCACCTGCCAACGCGCCCACCATCACCAACATGGCTAAATACTTGAGTGGCACGCGCCCGATAAACATGATGAGCATGCACGTGGCAAAAAGCAAGATGGCAGTGGATACGTTGGACAAGCCGATCAGCGCACAAATCACGCCACACCAAATCAGCATGGGTATCAACGACTCTTTGATGTCATCAATGTTTTGTTGCTTCTTCGACAACATGCTGGCCAGGTTGATGATGAGGGCCAAGCTGGCGAAATCAGATGGTTGAAACGAGGTGTTGATGAGGGGCAGTGTGATCCACCGAGAGGCTTCATTGATGGTGTCGCCAAACTTGAATGTATAGAGCAACAGCGGCACACTGATCCAAAGAGCCAGCCGCGACAGTTTGGAATAGTAGCGATAGTCCATCTTGTGCGCCACCCACATGGCACCCAAGCCCAACAAAATCATACCCGTATGCTTAAACAGATACGACTCCGGACTGGTCGTGCGTTTGAATGCCAACGTGCCAATGGAGCTGTACACTACAAGTATGCTCACCAGGGACAGGGCAAAGACCACAGCCCAGATGACGGGGTCACCCTGCAAATGCTTGTCAGCCCATGTTTTGATTTTTGCGATCATGCGGTTGTCTTTTCCATTTCTTGTTTGAGTGCCTGTACGGCTTCGCGAAACTGCGTGCCGCGGTCTTCATAGTTCTTGAACAGGTCGAAACTGGCGCACGCGGGTGACAGCAACACCACATCTCCCTTTCTGGCCTCGCGCAAAGCAAGCGATACCGCCTCTTTCACCGACTGCGTTTCGTGTATCACGGGTACGAGGTTGATAAAGAAGTCGCGCAACTTCGCATTGTCGGCACCCAAACAAATAAGCACCTTCACTTTTTTACGCACTTCTTTTTGAATCAACGTGTAGTCATTGCCTTTGTCAATGCCACCGGCAATCCAGATCAAAGGTTGTTCGTAGCTGCCCAACGCATACACGACCGAATCGACATTGGTGGCTTTGCTGTCGTTGACAAACTCCACGCCCTGCACCGTGCCCACCGGCTCCAGTCGGTGAGGCGCATTTTTAAACGTCTTTAGCCCGAGCCGTATATCGCCCTCCGAAACGCCTGCGTGCAATGCGGCTGAGACGGCCGACATGGTATTGATTAAATTATGCGGGCCCTTGAGTGTTGTTTCACGTTGGTCAATTGAAAAATTTTGACCACCGACCTGGAAATTCATCACGGAGCCATGAGCATGGGCAGAAGCATTGGAGTCGGACAACGAAACGGTGGTCTGGCCAACGGCCAAAGAGCGCTTCTTCACCTCGCCACCCGTCACCGGATCATCTTGAAAGAAGATAAAGTGATCGGCTGAGGTCATGTTGCGCACCAACTGAAACTTGGACGCGATGTAATTCTCCATCCGATAGTCGTAGCGATCCAAATGATCGGGCGTGATGTTCAACAAAATGCCGATGACGGGATGAAAGGCTTTCGTGCCATCGAGCTGAAAGCTGCTGATCTCCACTACGTACCAGTCGTGTTGCTCCCTCGCCACCTTGCGGGCCAGGCTCTCGCCCACATTGCCTGCCAGGGCTACCCGGTAGCCGGCCGACTTCAACAAGTGATGGGTAAGCAGCGTGGTGGTGGTCTTGCCGTTGGTTCCTGTGATGGCAATCACTTTGCCCGTGAGGTACCGGAAAGCAAACTCCAGTTCATCCACCAGTTCAATTCCTTTAGCCTTCGCTTTTTTGATGACCTCTGCCTTGTCGGGAATGCCGGGGCTTTTGATAATCAGATCGGATTGCAGAACACGATCCAGCGAATGCGCCCCTTCTTCAAACGCGATGGATGCGCGCACCAACTCGGCTTTGTATTTCTCTTGGATGATACCCTGATCGGACACAAACACGTTCAGCCCCTTGCCTTTCGCCAAGAGGGCTGCGCCTGTTCCGCTTTCGCCTGCACCCAATATGGTAACCGTTTTGCTCATCGGAGTTTGAGGGTGGCGAGACTCAAAATGGCCAATAGTATTCCCACTATCCAAAAGCGTGTCACGATTTTGGCTTCGTGTATATTTTTCTTTTGATAGTGATGGTGCAGGGGCGACATCAAAAATATCCTCCGCCCCTCGCCATATTTTTTCTTGGTGTACTTGAAATAGGATACTTGCAGGATGACCGACAGGTTTTCAATTAAAAAAATGCCGCACAACAACGGGATCATCAATTCCTTTCGCACCGCCAATGCCAATACCGCAATGATGCCGCCCAGCGACAGTGAGCCGGTGTCGCCCATAAATACCTGTGCCGGGTACGCATTGTACCACAAGAACCCCAGGCAAGCCCCCACAAAGGCGGTACAGAAAATCACCAACTCGCTTAGGTTGGGGATGTACATGATGTTGAGGTAATCGCTAAAGTCAACCCGGCCCGACAGGTAAGCAAAAATGGCCAGCGTCAACCCAATAATGGCGGATGTTCCCGCAGCCAGCCCATCAATACCGTCTGTGATGTTGGCCCCATTGGACACAGCCGTGATGATGACAATCACAAAAAGGGTGTACACAATCCAGGTGTAGTTGCGGTCTATAAATGGCAACAAGGCGTTGTAGTCAAACTCGTTGTTTTTGAAAAAGGGTACTGTAGTCTTCGTAGAGTGCACATCTTCGTATTGGGCCACGGCAACCGCGGTGTTATCGGTCGCGATTGCCTTGGGCTGCCGCACCACCACGTTGTCGTTAAATGAGAGAGTGAGGCCAACAATCAATCCAATGGTCACTTGGCCCACGATCTTAAACCGGCCGGCCAGCCCTTCTTTGTTTTTGCGAAACACCTTTATATAGTCGTCCAAAAAACCCACCAGACCCAACCATACCGTGGTGACTACCAGCAGCAATACATACACGTTGTCGATCCGTGCGAAAAGTAAGGTGGGAATCAAAATGGCCGCGATGATGATCAAACCGCCCATGGTGGGGGTTCCTTTCTTTTGAATCTGACCTTCCAGCCCTAAATCGCGTATGTCTTCGCCCACTTGTTTCTTGCGCAAAAAATGGATCAGGCTTTTGCCGAAGGTGATTGTAATGACCAGTGAAACCAGCGCGGCCATGCCCGCACGAAACGAGATGTATTGAAACAACCCTGCCCCCGGGAAGTCAAAGTTCTGTTCGATATAGTCGAATAAATAGTACAGCATCAATCCATCAGTTGGCAAACATTTTCATCATTCGCTCCAGCACTTCATGGTCATCAAAAGGGTGTTTCACGCCTTTTATTTCCTGATAGGTTTCATGTCCTTTGCCCGCCACCAAGATGATGTCTTTGTCTTTGGCCAGCATACAGGCGGTCTTGATTGCCTCTTCACGGTCCACCATCACCAAGGTTTTACGCGCATCGGAGGGACTCACCCCCGTTTGCATGTCTTTGATAATCTGTACCGGATCTTCATCGCGGGGATTGTCAGACGTGAAAATGACCTTGGTCGAATACTTGCAGGCAATGGCAGCCATCAAGGGGCGTTTGGTTTTGTCGCGGTTACCGCCACAGCCTACCACTGAAATCACTTGTTCATTTCCGGTGCGAAAGTGTTCGATGGTTTCCAACACATTCTTCAATGCATCGGGCGTATGGGCATAGTCCACAATGGCGGTAAAGCGCGAACCGGGCATAACAAGCTCAAACCGGCCTGACGCGCCCGTGAGCGAAGACAACTTCAGCAGGATCATTTCGGGGTCCTCGCCCAGCAGGCAGGCCGCTCCGTACACGGCCAACAAGTTGTAGGCATTGAAATCCCCAATCAACTTGAACCACACGGGCTTGTCGGCCATTTCCAATTCCAGCCCTTCAATGGAGTTGGTGATGATCTTGCCTTTGAAGTCCGCGGTCTTTTTGAGGCCATAGGTGTACTTCTTCGCTTTCGAATTTTGAAGCATCACCATGCCGCGCTTGTCGTCTACGTTCACCAGCGCAAATGCCTCGGCCGAAAGGCCATCAAAAAAACCCTTCTTGGCGCGGATGTAACTTTCAAAGGTGCGGTGGTAATCCAAATGGTCGTGGGTGATGTTGGTAAACAACGCCCCTGTAAAGTGTAACCCTTCAATTCGCCCTTGATCGACCGCATGCGAACTCACTTCCATAAAGCAATGGGTACATCCCGCATTGAGCATCTCTACCAGCAACTCATTGGTGCGGAGCGGATCGGGCGTAGTGTGCGTGGCCGCGATTTCTTTGTCCACAATTTTATTCACAACTGTGGACAACATGCCGCACGTGAAACCCATGGCCGTGTACAGTTTAAAGAGTAGTGTGGCCACAGTGGTTTTGCCATTGGTGCCCGTCACTCCCACCAGCTTTAGGCGAGTGGAGGGATTGCCATAAAAATTGCCAGCAATGATGCCAAGCGCGTGGGCACTATTCTTCACCGTTACATAAGTAACTTTTTCAGCCAATGTCTCCGGCATCTTCTCGCAAACGACAACCGTGGCCCCTTGTGCCACTGCCTTGGGAATAAAATCATGTCCGTCACTCTGCGTGCCTTTGATCGCGACAAACAGTGAACCGGCTGTCGCCTTGCGCGAGTCAAACTGGACGGACGTGATCTCGCTGGCCATGTCGCCCGAAGTGGACGTGATGTGTACTCTATATAGTATGTCGCGCAGCGCGGCCATCAGCTTAGTTTCACATAAATGGTACTTCCTTTCGAAAACCGGCTGCCGGGCGCCAGTGATTGCTCGGCCACACGGCCTTTGCCCTGGTACACCACCCGCAAGCCCGACTTCTCCAGCACATACAAGGCATCGCGGAAAGTCATCCCGTTTACATCGGGCACCAGCCCGCGTATGATCTCGTTCTTCTTCCAGGTGACGGCATTGCCCGTTCGGACTGCCCGCACCCATTCTTCCTCCGTGGTGGAGTGGGTGGAAACGCCCAACTCATTGGTAAGCAAGGTCAGCTCATCCTGCTTGCCCGCGCGAATGGTGGGGAAAACGCCCGACTCCAACACGGCCTTTTTCTCCATGGCGGTGTGCAATTGCAAGTCGCGCGCGTAAATGTTATCGGCAATTTCTTTGAAGACCGGCCCCGCCACGTTGTTGCCGTACTGCTGCCAGCCTTTCGGGTTTTTCACCACCACAATGGCACTGTACTTGGGCGCGTGCGCAGGGAAGTAACCCACAAAGGACGTGATGTACTTCTTGGTGTAGCGGCCATCTTCCAGTATTTGGGCCGTGCCCGTTTTGCCGGCAATGCGGTAGTGGGCATCCTTCAGGTTTTTGGCTGTTCCATTATCTACCACACCCTCCAACAGCAAGCGAAGTTTGTTGAGCGTTTTGGAAGAGCAGATTTTGCTATTGATCGTTTCGGTTTCAAATGTTTGAATCGACTTGTCGGCCTTCATGATGGAGGTCACAAAAATGGGCTTGATCATTTCGCCTCCGTTGGCCACGGCATTGTAAAGCGTGAGCGTGTGCAAGGGCGACATCTCCAGACCATACCCGTAGGACATCCACGGAAGGGAAATGCCGCTCCACGATTTCTCGCCCGGCCGTGGGATTTTGGGAAACACCTCACCCGTGATTTGGAGGCCCAGCGGCTTCGTCAACTTTAACCGATCGAGATGGCCAATAAACTTATCGGGCTTCACGCCAAAGTGCTTGTCAACCAACTTGGCCATGGCTACATTGGATGATAACTCGAAAGACTGCTGTATGGTAACGGTTCCAAAGCCGCCTTCGTGGTGGTCTTTTACCTTGCGATTGTAAAAGGTGTATTCTCCGTTGCCGGTTTTGATGCTGTCACTCAGCTCAACATTTGTGTCTTCCAACAGGGCCATCAGGGTAACCAACTTTAACGTAGAGCCGGGCTCCAGCGAACCGCCCACGGCATGGTTGAATTTTTCGCTGTAGCTTCCCTTGCCATCGCGGGTCAGGTTCGAAATGGCTTTGACATAGCCCGTCTTGACTTCCATGACCACCACGGTGCCCTCATCGGCATCGTGTTGCTGCATGTGCCGGTGCAGCGAAGTCTCGGCCACATCTTGCAAGTTGATATCAATGGTAGTTTGAATGTCCATGCCGTTCACGGCCTTGATGCTGTTGGCATCAAACACGGGCTTCCAGGTTCCACCGGCAATTTTTTGAAACAGCGCTTCGCCATCTTGTCCTCCCAGCGCTTCGTTAAAGCTATATTCCAGCCCTGCGCCTTTTTCATCTTCGTTCACAAAGCCCACGGTTCTGCGGCTCAGGTTGGAGAAGGGGCGGTAACGAACGTCCATCTTCTCAAAAATGACCCCACCTTTGTAGCGGCCTTCGCGGAAGATGGGCCACGCTGACATTTCTTTCTTGGTTTGGTAATTGATCTGCTTGCGGTTGATGATCAGGTACTGCTTGCCGGTGGCGCGTCCGTCAATCAACAGCTCTTTGTAGTCTTGCTGGGACCTATCCTTGTAGTGGCGCGAAAGCAGGAGTGCCAAGGAGTCCACTCCGCGGTCAAAGATTTCTTTCTTCGCCAAGGTGGGATCCATTGCCACCTTGTAAAAGGGAAGAGAGGTAGCCAGCAAACTGCCATTATCGGAATAGATGTTGCCGCGGGTTGCCTTTACCGTTTTGAAGTCAAACATGATCTCCTCGGCCATCTTGGCCCACTTGTCGCCCTCCACTACTTGTACATGACCTATTTTGGCAGCCACACAAATGGCGAACAGCACCACGCCCAAAAACGCGATGCGTACACGGATCAGTATGGATTTTTTGATGTTCAAGGTTTGAGGTGGTTTGGCTCAGGGTTAATCTTCCACAACGATTTTATAGGGTGGTCGCAGACTTTCTTTCAGGCCCAGGTCTTTCACGCGCCTGGCTACTTCGCTCTGTTTGCTGGCGAACATGACATCCGCCTTCAGCGTGGTATAGTCGGCACGCAGGTCTTCTACCTCACTCTGTGCGCGGTTGATGGCACGCGTGGTACGTTCGGCATGGTGCGTATTGCTGATGTACAGCAGGCTCAACACCAACACAAAGAGTACCTTGGGCAAATACTGCACGGGGAAGCCTTCCTCAAAATAGCTTTCCAGTTTCAGCCGTTTCTCCAACTGCGAGAACGCGCTGGTGCCAGGGCCCTGCGGGGGCTTGATGCGCGCCTCATTGCCGCGCTCGGGTTCTATTTTAAATTTATTATCTGCCATCGTCTTTTCCTTTTTCGGGGGGACTTGCGTCCCCGTATTTTTCTGCGATGCGCAGCTTGGCACTGCGCGCTCGTCTGTTCTGTTCAATTTCTTCTGCCGAGGCCTCGATCGGTCTCCGGTTTACCGCCTGCATCGGCTTGAGCGGGTTTCCAAAAAAGTCTTTTTCCAATTCGCCAAAAACCTTCCCGGTGTTGATGTAATTCTTCACCATCCGGTCTTCGAGCGAGTGGTAGCTCATGACTATCAACCGCCCACCGGGCCGCAGCACTTCGCCACATTGGTGCAAAAAATCTTCAAGGGCCTGCATCTCTTGATTTACTTCGATGCGGAGCGCCTGAAACACCTGGGCGAAATATTTGTACTCCTTGCCGCGTGGAGCTTTGGTTTTGAGCATCTCGATCAATTCGCTGCTGCGCACAAAGGGCCGTATAGCCCGGTGCTGTACAATGGCCTGTGCCACCGTTTTGGCGTTTTTGATTTCGCCATACATGCCCAGCAATTTGTGAAGGGCGCGTTCCTCATAGGTGTTGAGGATGTGTGCAGCGGTGATCGGGTTTTGCGCACTCATGCGCATGTCTAAGGGGCCATCAAAGCGGGTAGAAAAACCACGCTCGGCCGAATCGATCTGATGCGAGGAGATACCCAGGTCGGCCAGTATGCCGTGTACCTGCGTGACTCCATTCAACTTCAGGTATTTTTTCAAATACCGAAAATTGGCCTGACAAAATGTAAAAGAACGACTCTGTATCAGAGCAGCCTGTTTGCGCGCGTCCTCGTCCTGATCAAAGGCGATCAGCCGCCCGCTCTTCAACTGCTCCAGTAACTTCAAACTGTGGCCGCCTCCGCCAAAGGTGGCATCCACATAAATCCCACTCTCTTCTATACGCAACGCTTCCACACATTCGCGAAGCATTACGGGTTTATGGTAACCGCCCGCTGCGGGGTGCTCGCTATTGGTCTCTTGCATCGCCCATCAATCTCATACACCCCACATCCGGCATCTCGCAACGGGTAGCCTTTGGCACCCACGCAAGTCGAACGTTGTGACGAAACCCAACTGGCGTGAGCGGGCGTCTCATTGCTCCAAATGCTTCTGTGCCAACTTTGACAACTCACCAGGATCTTGAATGAGGTGCTTCTCGTAGGTGGTGGGGTTCCATATCTCCACTTTGTTTCCCATGCCTACCAGCGTGGCGTCTTTGTCGATCTGCGCATACGCGAGCATGTTTTTCGGGATCAGGAACCGACCGTTCGCGTCCAACTCCACCGCTACCACACCCGACAAAAAATTGCGTTGCAGTGTGCGGTACTCTTCGTTGAATTCGTTCAGCCCGGAAATTTTTGAGAAGACCTTCTTGAACTCCACCAGCGGGTACACGATCAAGCACGGCTCAAAGCCCCTGCGGATGATCAGTTCCTGGCCCTCCCCTTCGGGAAGCTGGGATTTGATCCGCGCAGGCAGCACCATCCGCCCCTTGGCATCGAGTTTACATTCGTATTGACTGGTGAAGAAAGTCATGACGTAGTGGTTGTCTTTCTTGCCTGCCGTCAGGCAGGTTCTCCAAAACAAACGTAGGGAAATTTATCCCACTTTCAACCACTTTATGCCACTTTTTTACATTTTATGCCATTTTTACCCTTTTTTATACCATAGAAATAGCTTTTCAAGGCACCCTTGAAGGCAAGACAAGTCGCAAAGGCCCTTAAAGCCTCCTGCGGAGAGCGCAAAAAAGAACGTGTAAACGCTCCGGAGGCATCCGGGGCGTTTGTCGCAAAAGGCCCCTATAGGGGCCAAAAAATCAGGTGGACGAAAATCTGGAGACTACGAAAAAATGCGTAGCGAAGAGCCGATCAGCTCGGTATTATACCTGCGCAATGGGCGTGCAGCCGGACCCTGCGTAACGGCACCGGTGGCCGAAAACTCACTGCCATGATTGGGGCAGCGGAAGTCTCCCGAGGAAGGCCGAAACTGGATGGTGGTGCCCTGATGGGTGCACGCCTGGTTCAACGCCACCACCTCGGTGGTACTCAACCGGGCGATGATGATTCCATTGGTGGTGAGCGAGCCACCCACATTGGTAAGGACTGTGTTAGGCGCGATGGTCAAATCAAGAGTGAAATCGATCGGGCCGGTGTTGCCCCTGGGCGATGGCTCATCTTCACTTGAACAACCCACCAAGCCACACCCCGTGCACGCCAATACCGCGCCCGTGCCCATGATTTTCAAAAATTCTGATCGCTCCATAATCCATCGATTTATGTTGGGATAACAACCACCGCCTACAAAGGTTTGCTCCGTTATTCGCACCCCGCCCGAAAATGTGTGGAACAAGGTTGGACAAAAAACCGAAAAGACTTGTAACAAATCCAAGCACCCTGTATCCAAGGACAAAAACCAAGCATTTGCGTACCATGAAAACAAAAACACTATTCACTCTACTGCTGCTATGTTCTATCGCAATGGTGCGGGCGCAATCGCCCTTTCACGTGGCCGTGAAGGGCAAAGGCCAACCCATTTTGTTGTTCCCGGGGTTTGGTTGCCCGGGCGAAGTATGGGATGAGGTTGTGGCTGAACTCTCCCAAACACACCAGTGTCATATCTTTACCTTTGCGGGATTTGGAAACGTGCCTCCCATGGAGGGCCCTTGGCTGGAAAAAATAAAAAACGGTGTATTGGCCTATGTGAAAGAAAATAGGCTGGCCAGGGCAACCTTGTTGGGGCATAGCCTGGGCGGCACCCTGAGTTTGTGGCTTGCCTCCACTGAGCCGGGCCTGTTTGCCCGCGTGATTGCAGTAGATGCGCTCCCGTGTTCGGCCGCGCTGATGATCCCCAATTACCGGGGCGAGCCCATTGCCTATGACAATCCGCAGAGCAATATGATGATGCAGATGGACAGTGTTTCGTTTCGTGCGATGAATGCCCAGTCCATCCCCTATTTGTGCCGGAACACCGAAAAGCAGGCGTTGTTGGCCGATTGGATGAACCGTGCCGACCGAAAGACATACGTGTACGGATACATTGATATGCTCAACCTGGACTTACGCGCGGCTATCGCAAAAATCAACATCCCCGTGGTGGTGCTGGGGGCGGCCAACCCCGACCGCGCCACGGTGGAAAAAACCTACCGCGCCCAATATGAAAAACTGCCCACGACCATTTTCCAGTATGCCGAAAATTCCGCTCACTTTGTGATGTACGACCAGCCTCAATGGCTGCTGCAAAAGCTCAAAGAATATATCCGATAACGCAGCTACCCGGTGGACAAAAAACTACACTTCAGCGAGTTGTACAATACCCACTACGCAAGCATCTTCAAGCTTTGCAAAGGGTACTTCAACGGCAACGAAGCCCTGGCCTCCGACTCGGCACAGGAAGTTTTCATCAAGGTATGGGAGTCGCTGGACACGTTTCGCGGTGAATCGAGCATCCGCACATGGATCTATCGGATTTCAGTTAATACCTGTCTGCTCCATCTGCGCAAGCAATCCACAAAAAAAGAAAAAATCACTACGTCCCTCCCCCACGTGGCCGAGGAGGCCGAGGACACAGCAGACGAGGAGCGATTGCAGCGCATGTATGCCTGCATCCAAAAGCTCCCGGAAAAAGACCGGCTAATTACCCTGATGATGTTAGAAGGCATCACCTACCCGGAAATTTCGGATGTGGTAGGCATGACCGAAGAAACCCTTCGCGTGCGAATCCATCGCATCAAAAAAAACCTAACTCAATGCGTATCCCATGGAAACATTTGATGACTTACAAACTCTTTGGAATAAACAGCCCGCGGTGAGCCGTCCGGCAACGGCTGCCGATCTGATGAAAAAAGGTGAAGCGCATGTGCAAAAAATACGGGCCGGCCATTGGGGTACCATCGCCATTATTTCCGCTCTCATTATGGTATTGATCGGCTACTTTGTGGCGATGAAGGCGTATCAAATGAACGGATTAACCATTGGATTGACGCTCATGATTAGTGTGATGACTGCACGCGTGTGGCTGGAAGCGATCAGCGCTACCCGGTTTAGAAGAATCCGGCCCGATCTCTCACTGGCAGAGTTCAGCCACCAAATGCAAGGTTACTACACCTGGCGGAAACGAGTTCACACTGTGTTTATTCCACCAATCTATATGCTCTATGTTCTGGGATTTACTGCATTGCTCCCCACACTAAAAGTGAATTTATCACCGGGTATGTACCTCTATTGCGTCATCAGTGGCTACAGTTTCCTGCTCCTTTTTGCCATCTTTCTCGTTCGCATTTTGCGAAACGAAAGAAAACTATTGGAGTTTTTAAAGGGATTGAACTGACGCAAAGCGCGTCACGGCTGATTGGCTTTTGGTTGCAGTACCAGCACCCCGGCTGCCGTCTGGGCAAAGTCCGCTTTGTTCCAGTACATGGGTCGAAACGTTCCTTCGGCAAACAGGGCCGCTTGATCGTCATAAAAAGCGCTCATCACGTGGCCCGATTGGCCCGTGGGCGATACCGTCACACCGTGGGTAGGATCAGCCCAATCCACGATTTTTCGCAACGCAGGCCCGCCCGTGACGGGATAGTACCCGGTGGTATCCAGCGCAAACTGCAAGTTGTTGATCACCTCACTTCCGCCATCCACGGCAAAAGGCCCCACGTTGAAAATTTTGTCAAAGGGCTTGACGGCCGAGAGTGGATGCGCATGGGTGAGGGTATGGATTTTCTGCCAGGTCCAATCCAACGACTGCGGCCCGCTGGTCTTCCGCAAAAGTTCTACCGTGCGGTGGGCGGCCCGCTCCAATATGTGCTTGCGCGTTTCCACTTCGCGCGTGCGCCTGTCATCCCACCACCGGGACGAGTCATTTTGAAAAAAAGGCTTTAGCATGTTTTTGATTTCGCTGGTCGTGCGAAACACCGCATAGGCTTCGCGGCCCAACTCATCCTCCATGGCAAACGTTAGCGCGTGAGTAAGCATGTGATAATACACCGAAGGTTCGATTTGCTCTTTCCGATGATCGCCATTCCACTGTTTCAAAATGGAAGCCACTGTCTGCGCATCGTCAAACGTACTGGTGGCCAAGGCGCTGGCCATCTCATGGGCAATGGTGCGGTGTTCATTTGATACCACATCCAACATGGTTTTCTTCACTTCCTCAACGGTCCATTTTTTATTTTCCGAAAGCAGCTCCACAATGCGGCCGGCCCGGCTCTTGGGAAAGTAGTAGCCGGGATAAAGCTGTCCGTTGATAGTGTCGGGTTGGTTGTTGGCCGAATACACAAACCCCCAGGGCGGGTTTACGGCATGGGGGTTTTCCGAAAACGAAAAATAGTCCAGTGGTTGTGGATCGCTTGCGGCATCCAAAAATACCTTGGAGTTTTGACCCGTTGGCCGCTTGGGCAACTTGGCCACGGCCCACCACGCAATGTTCCCCTCGCGGTCGGCATACATCAGGTTCAGTCCCGGTGCCGAAAACAAAGACGCAGCTTTCTCTACCTGTTGAAAGTTTCCGGCATGGTTTAAAAAATAAGCCGCCTGCAACGACTCGTTGTCATTGTGCATAAGCGACCACCATAACGAAACGGGTTGTTGGGCCGCGTTGTCGGTAAGCTGAATCGTGCCGTTTACCAAGGGGCCACGGGGCGTGTGCAGCACGTTCAGCAAGGTATCGCTTTGCCCTTTAATCTTGATCACCTCTTCGCGCACGCGCGCGGTGCGAGCGGCCTCGGGGGTTTCATAGTAAAAGTCGGTGTCGTCATTCTCAAACATGGTGAGCCCCCATGCACAAAACTCATTTTGCCCGAGCAAGCCGAAGGGGATGCCCGCCAGGTGATGGCCATAGAATTTGTAGCCCGGATATTCCAGATAGGCCTCGTACCATACGGCCGGTTGCGCAAACCCAATGTGGGTATCGTTGGCCAGGATGGGTTTGCCCGAGGCAGTGCGATCGCCACTGATAGCCCATCCGTTGCTGCCCGACCACATGGCGATGGGCAGTTGCGCAAGCGCCTCGTTTACAAAGGCAATCAAGGAATCGGTGTGCGGCCTGGGCAGGCCCGAATAACTTTGGATCATTTCCACATCGGTTGCCGACAGCGTGCTAACATCGCGCAGGTAGTCGGGGCCCAACTCGCTTTTTATCTTCTCCAACACGGGATCCGTACGGAGTCCTTCGGCAAAACCAAATGACATAAAGCCGATGGCATGGTAAACATCCTCAGGCGTGAAGGGCGTTTTGGGAATACCGATGATGGTAAACTCCAACGGTGTTTTGCCCGTTCGGATGTACTCATTGATGCCGCGCTGATAGGAAAGCGCGGCCCGCTGGTAGGGATCGCTGGGGGACGACAGAAATTTCTGTGCTTGTTGGCGGGCAAATTCGTTGATGCCCAATGTGCGAAACAACCGATCTACTTTTGCGGTGGCGGGACCCAGCACTTCGGACAGTCGGCCGCTGGCGGCCCTCCGCAGCATTTCCATTTGAAACAGTCGATCCTGCGCGTGCACATAGCCCAACGCCAGGTAGGCATCTTCTTCGTTTTGTGCCTCGATATGCGGCACGCCATACGCATCGTAACGCACCGTCACCTCCGCTTTTAACCCGTCCACCGCCAAGGTGCCGTTGTAGGTGGGCTTGGTGGTCTGCAAATAAACAACGGTGCCCACCACCGCCACGAGGACGAGGAACAACAATCCCAATAGGATTCGTTTGAAAATTTTCATACGGGTAAAAACAAGAGATAAATGAATGTGGAAAGATAAGAATTAGATGCCACAGACACCTTGCCGGTCCACCAATAGCCAACGAGCGGGTGCTTTTGCGTAAGGACACATGGGAAATGACTACCTTGACAATCATTTTCCTATGAAATCAATTTTGATTGCGATCGCTGCGGTACTTTCCGCAACTGCATCCATCGCCCAGACCCTTTCGCCATACGGGCTGCGCGTTACACAACGGGCAGCCTACCAGGCGTCTGTGGCCCGCAATCCTAACCTCGAGTTGTTGGATCTGGAAAAAGTGGTGCCCGGCATCGTTCTGGACATCCGCTATGCCACGGAGAACAACTTCATGAAGAAACGCATGTACACGTTAGCCAAAGCCTATGCCCGCAAGCCGGTGGCGGAAGCGCTGGCTCGGGTGCAAGCCGAACTGAAAACCGCAGGCCTGGGCCTAAAGATTTTTGATGCCTACCGCCCCTATTCCGTGACGGTCGCCTTTTACGAGTCGTATCGGGACACAACTTATGTGGCCTCCCCGTATCGGGGCTCGCGCCACAACCGTGGGTGTGCGTTGGATCTGACATTGATCGACCTATCCACCAAGCAGGAGTTGCCCATGCCAACGGCCTTCGACTCCTTTGAAAAAGCAGCTTGGCCAAGCACGCCTGTGGCGGACCCGGTGATCCGAAAAAACCGTGACATGCTCATTCGCGTGATGGAGAAATATGGCTTTCGCGTAAATACATCCGAGTGGTGGCACTTCGACTTTATAGGCTACCGTCAGTACGATGTGTTGGATGTCAGTTTTGAGGAACTGGAAAATTATGGAACCCAGAAATAATATGACCCTTGACCAAGTCCAGCAACAGGTAGACGTTTGGATAAAAAACCACGGGGTTCGCTATTTTAACGAACTGACCAACATGGCCATCCTCACCGAGGAAGTGGGTGAACTGGCCCGCATCATCGCCCGCAGGTATGGCGAGCAATCCGAAAAAGAGTCGGACAAAAACAAAGATCTGGGCGATGAAATGGCCGATGTGCTCTGGGTGTTGATTTGCCTCGCCAACCAAACGGGCATCAACCTAACCGAGGCGTTTCACAAAAACATCGAAAAGAAAACCGCGCGCGACCGCGACAGGCACAAGCAAAACCCGAAACTGTAGATCCGAGACGCCCCCATCCGGCACTACACCACCAGTACGCCATTTCGCAACTTCGGCAACACGGCATACTCATTGTGTTTCAGGCAAAACTCAAAATCGCGGTAGATATTTAACCGATTGAGGCGTTTTACGTGCGAAGACTCGCCCAAAAAATTCGCCAGGTTGTCTTTTGCCAAGTTATACAAATGGCGCGCGGCCAGGGGCGCATCACAATCCGGGCCCAAGTAGTCTTTGAGCTTTTCCACCACCGCCCCGGCAAACAGGGTGTCTTCCAAGTTGACGCGGCCTTTCCAGCCGGCACACACCACCAACACGCTGTGTTCGCCCAGCAGCAAATACTTCACTACCGTAGATAGGTTTAAAAATGAACCAATGATCACCTCACGTGCGCCTTTTGCCTTTTCGATGGCCAGAGTGCCATTGGTAGTGGTAAACGCCAGCCGTTGACCTTTGATTTCGTCATTCATGTACTCAAACGGGCTGTTGCCTTTGTCAAACCCGGCCACCTTCTCGCCATTTCGCTCACCGGACGTTATGTATCCTTTCTCATGCATGACACGGCACTGTTCCAAATCGGCAAAGGGCGTAATGCTGTGTACCCCGTGGGCAAAGGCCGTCACCATGCAGGACGTAGCCCGAAGAATATCCACCACCACAACCGTGCGCTCTTTTACATCGTACAGATGCATCAGTTCGGGGCTGAGGCAAACATCAATGGTTTTCATCTCATTTTCTTGATTCACATGTTGTCGGCATCACAAAAGGTATTACGATGATGACCTCGTTGCTTACCTCAGATAAACGGTGTCTTGGTCACCACGGCCTTCAGTGCCTTTCCCCGCACGGAAATAAATATCTCAGAACCCACTTTGCTGAAGGGCATAGCCACATAGCCCAGTCCAACACCTACCCCCAACATGGGCGACTGCGTACCGGAGGTCACCTTGCCGATCGTCTGGCCGGCCGCATCCACAATCGGATAGTCATGTCGGGGTATCCCCTTGTCGATCATTTTAAAACCCACCAGCTTGCGTTGCACGCCCGCTTCCTTTTGAGCTGCCAACCGAACCGCGTTAGTAAACGGTTTGGTAAACTTGGTGATCCAGCCCAGTCCAGCTTCCAAGGGCGAGGTGGTGTCATCAATATCGTTGCCATATAAACAAAAGCCCATTTCCAGCCGCAGTGTATCGCGGGCACCCAGACCAATCGGTTTGATTCCCTCTTCTTTTCCGGCATCAAACAACGCATGCCAAAGGGGCTCCGCATGGCTCTGGTTTACGTATAACTCAAAGCCGCCTGCCCCGGTGTACCCCGTGTTGCTGATGATCACGTTGGATACGCCCGCTACCGTGCCCACGGCAAAGTGATAGTAGGCGATGGCCGATAAATCAACCGCGGTCAGTTTCTGAACAACCGCTTTCGCATGGGGGCCTTGCACGGCAAAGAGACAAGTTTCGTCTGAAATGTTTTTCATAGCGGCACCGCCCGTGTTGTGCCGGGCAATCCAATTCCAGTCTTTTTCAATATTGGAGGCGTTGACCACCAACAGGTAGTCTTCGTCTTTGATCTTGTAAACAATCAAATCATCCACAATCCCACCCGCGTCATTGGGCAAACAACTGTATTGCGCTTGCCCGCTCACCAACTTTGATGCATCGTTGCTCGTTACCCGTTGAATCAAATCCAACGCGGCCGGGCCCTCTATCTTGAACTCGCCCATGTGCGACACATCAAAAACGCCCACGGCCTTGCGCACCGTCATGTGCTCTTCGATATCGGACGAGTAGCGCACGGGCATCCAATAGCCGGCAAATGGCACCATCTTTCCACCCAGTTTTTCATGCAGGTCGTTGAGCGGGATTTTTTTTGTTTCCATCGGTTGTTTGTTTGGTTGAACTACTCGCCAAAAAGCGTGGGATACGTTTGCACAAATTGCTGCAGCTCTGAGCTCGACAACAAACTGCCCAGCGTGTTGAGCGTTTGTTGCGCGTCTTCGGCATAACCCAACCGCGCGGCATGAAGGGTGTACGCCTTCAATACGCTGATCGACTTGGGTTTTGCCAAAAGCCCTTCGGTCAGAATAGAGAGCGGCTCCAGGGAAGTTGAGTCCGTACGCGCGAAAAAATCTGCGCCTTGCACAATCGCTTCTTCCAAAAACGGACCGTGTGCCGCAATAAAACGGTAATGGTTGGCAGCCGTAGGGATATCGCCTTCCTGCTGCGCCAACGCAGCCAAGCCGTATTGATACGCGGGGTACAACTGATACGCAGACCCTACGGCCTTTAGTTGTTGTTGTACCGCACCCCACTGTTGGGCCTCGACAAATTGCACGATGCTGTGAAGGAGTATGTCCGCGCGCAGCGATGGATCGGCAATGGTCCACTCGTTGAGTTTGTTCATCCACATACGCGAGGCTTCTTTTTGTCCGGTCTTCCACAGGCGTTTGGCACGATCAAACGCAACCGATGCCTGGTTGTGAGGGGTTTGAATGTGCGGAAGCGCCTTTCGGAAATCCTCCTCGCGCGGGGCTTTGTATGTGGCGAAAAGGACATGCTGCCGCTCGGTCCAATGAGGCTGACTCGCAGTCGCGCGCAACACCTCTCCTGTTTCGCGTGCCAGAGCGGCCACCGATCCATCGCGCGACTTGGCAAGGCTGTCCCACACCGTGCGTGCATCGGATTCATTCCCCTCTTCCATCAACGCGATGGCCTGCACCACTTGCCCGTCACCGGGTGCTTCCGAGGCCCGCGCCCAACTGCCTTCCCAATTTCCCTGGTGGGCGTTCCACAACGCCAGTAGGTAAGCGTATTCGGGGCGTTTGGCTTTGAAGTTCAATTCCTGAACCAAGTTGATCGCATCGCGGGTCATACCCAAGCGGTAGTAGCCATGGGCGGCAGCCATCAGCAACGATGACTCAAAAATTTCATTGGCGGGCTTTCGGGCCAGCGCGGTAACGGCTTTCAACGTACCCGTGTCAACGCGGAGGTGCTGGTTAATCAGTTGGTTCACCCACCGCACGCTGGTGTGCAGCGACAATACCGTGTCGGGGGTTAGGCGCAGGGGCAATGGCAATTCGCGTTGTTGGCGATTGGCCAGCGCAAAAGCATTGGCCAACGCGCCTTGGCTGTCCGTTTTGGTAGCCAGCAGCAGCGAATCGGCCGGCACCGAAACCGACCCTTTGGCGGCCGTGGCCAAAAAATTTGTTTCCGCGGCCGAAGCATAGGAAGTCGCATTCGCTTGCGCGAAATAATAGAAAGCGGAATCCGAAGCGTTGATTTGCGCATGCACCGATCCCAACGCCAACCAAACAGGCCCGTCTTTTGGAAAACGAGCTTTGGCCTTGTAAAGCGTTTCCAACGCCTGCAACGGCTCGCCTTGTTGCAACCGAAGGAAGCTTTGATTGATGTAGGCCCAGCTATCGGTGCCCGCCATAGCGGCATAACCGTACGCTTCGATGGCCGCGGCCCATTGCTGATTCACAGTGTGTATGTTGGCCAGCAGGTAATTGCCGTGGTGGGTGTACTTTTTATAACGAGAGGCCTTGTCCACATCTTCGTACGCAGCCTCCACCTGGCCATTTCCCAAATTCCAATCGGCCAACCCAAGCAGATAACCCGAAGTGGCGCGGTACACGGAGCTCGTCCACACGGCATACACAAAAAAGGCAACGGTGGCAATGGTGGCTCCGATGCGAAATGTGACAAACGGCATCACTTTGGGTTTATAAAGCACTTTGTACACCGCCACGTTGTCGCCCAATAGCGGTATGAAGTTGATGGCCATGTAGAGAAAAAAGATAATGCCAAACCCCAGGTGGCCAAAAAGGATGATCTGGCGGGTAAGTTCCAGCAACGGATCGTTGTGGGTGGATATAAAAAAGGCCACCGAGCCCGTCACGGCCGTGATCAACGCAACGTAAAAATACGTGGCCGCAGGATCAGGTGAAAAGATGGACGCGTACGTAGGGTGCTGTCTGCGAAATCCCCACAGCCCTACCACCATGGTAGCGGTGAGCAACAAATACACAAATAGCGTATCGATGCCCCACCGGATCAAAAAAATCGAATCGGCATACAGCAAAAAAACATTGAGCAGGTAAACCAATGCCCCAAAGACAAAGTGACGCAAACTTTTTTGGGGCCTGCCCTGCCCCACAATCCAGACAAAACCGGCCATGATTTCGTGAGCCGATAGCAAAATGAGCAACAACGCCAGCAACAACGCGGACGGGACAAACCCCACCGCCAACAGCCCCAGCGGATTTGGCACGGCAGAAAAAAAGTAAATGACCCCGGTGATGGCGAGCGTCACGCCAAAGAAAACCAAAAAGCGCTGTGTCCACTGCGCATGCCGCGCTGCCAACTGAAAATACAACAGCCCCAACGCATACACGACAACGATACCCACCAGGGGCAGTTGATTCGAAAAATTGAAAATCCCAAAAACGGGCAAGCGCACGCTCACCCACCACACGATAAATGAAGCAAAGCCGATCAAAAACCAAAATCGCGGCAGCGTGGAAATGACGGTTGCCATCACGGCCATGCACATCATCATAATGGCCACAAAGACATAGCCTGCATACCGATTGGGTTTGAGTAAACTGCCTTGTACCCATTCGTATATCAAATAATTATCGGCTGGTTCGGGCAAGGAAAAACCGCCAATGGACAATTGCGCTGCGGTGACGGGAAGTACCACGCGCTGTTGCAAGTGTTCGGGTTGAATCACCGGGGCCGGTTGGCGCTCGTGCGCATACCAAACATAGAGTGTCGTAAAAAGAAACAATGACACAAACACGGCCAGCCATCGTTGCTGCGCCCGTGGCCAGAGTCTCCAAAACGTGAATGCCTGCATCAAGAGCTAATCGATCACTTTGGGTACGCGAAAATAGGTGCCATCGTGGCGGGGCGCGTTTTGCAATGCCTTTTCCCGGGGCAGCATGTTAGCGGCTTCGTCCTCCCGAAGCTGATTGACTTCGTGCGTCATGGAGGTGAGCGGTTCCACCCCGGTCGTGTCCACTTCGCGCAGCTTCTCCACAAAAGACAACATCTGGCTCAAGTCCTTCAACATGTTGGCTTCTTCCTCGGGCTTTACCTCCAAGCGTGCCAAATGCGCCAATTTGTGAAGTGTTTGCTTGTCGAGTGACATGTGTTGGAATCGGGAGCACAAAAATGCAACTTTATCGGCATAATTTAGAACGCGTCCCCTACCCCTTCATGATCTTTTCCTCCTTTACCGTGGTGGAGCTTGCCTCTGTGTTGGCAGGGCCCAGCGTGGGTCAGTTTTTTGCCGAACTGGGCGCCCGCGTCATCAAAATAGAAAACAAAACCACGGGTGGCGATGTCACGCGCACCTGGAAATCAACAAGCGAAACCACAGGCGACCGCTCCGGCTACTTTTGTTCCGTCAACTGGGGGAAGAAATCCATCGCGCTGGATCTGCGCGAACCGGCTGATCGAGCAGTCGCCTATGGTCTGATGCGCAAAGCCGATGTTGTTATTGCCAGCTACAAACCGGGCGATGCGCAAAAACTGGGGATGGATTACGAGACGCTGCGGGCCGTTAACCCCGCACTGGTGTACGGAAACGTAACGGGCTATGGCGAAGACACCGACCGCGTGGGTTATGATGCGGTGGTGCAAGCAGAAAGCGGGTTTATGGATTTGAATGGCGAAAAAGGGGGCGCCCCGCTAAAGATGCCCGTGGCGTTGATGGATGTATTGGCCGCGCATCAGTTGAAGGAAGGAATACTGCTTGCCTTGTTGCAGCGGCAAGCCACCGGCAGCGGTGCGCACGTTACCGTATCGCTGATTCAAACCGCTCTGTCATCGCTGGTCAACCAGGCCAGCAATTACCTGGTAGGTGGCCACGTGCCCGTTCGGCAGGGTTCGCAGCACCCCAACATTGCGCCTTATGGAGACGTGTTCACCACACAGGACCACCGTCCGCTTTTGTTGGCGGTGGGCAGCGACCGGCAATTTTTTCAATTGGTGAAAATCCTGGGGCTGACGTTCACGCCCGAAGACCATGTGCTTTTCGGCACCAATGAAAAACGGGTACAAAACCGCACCGCTTTGGCTGCTTTGTTGGCCCCCGTCATCCAACACCAGCCTGCGGATTTGCTCCTCGCGAAGCTTCACCAGCAGAAAATACCCGCTGGGATCATCCAAACCGTGCCTCAAGCATTGGCCCTGCACGAGGCGCAAGCACTTTTTTTACAATCGGACTCGTTTACGGGTCTTCGGGGTTTTGTAGCTGAGGTAAGCGGTATCGGGCGGGCACCCTTATCGCCTCCTCCTCGGTTGGGAGAGCACACCGAAGAAATCAAACGCGAAGTGCTGGGTTAGCGCAAAAGCAAGCCCGCGCCAAACAAGATCACAAAAGCCAGCGTAGCCAGCGCCATGCGCTTGAGATAGGGGTCCAACTCCGATGACGGTTTCCGGATGACGGCCTGTGCGATGGGCACGAACAACGGGAGAGTGAGCAAAAACAACAATTGCCAAGGCGAGCGCCAATGCAGCCAGGTGTACATCAATGCCGAGCCCAACCCCACGGCCATCAAACCAATCTGGTAGTACGCGGCCCACGTTTTGCCTATGCGCACCGGCAGCGAATACTTACCGGCCGCACGGTCAGACTCAATGTCACGGATGTTGTTGATGTTGAGCACACCCACGGCAAAAACACCGCAACTGATCGCGGGGAGAATGACGGCATAATCCAATTGTTGGGTCAGCAAATAGTAGGTGCCGCCCACGCCCACCAAACCAAAAAAAATCAATACCGATACATCGCCCAAGCCGAGGTAACCATAGGGTTTTTTTCCGGCCGTATACCCCACGGCTGCCAAAATGCTCAGCAGGCCGAGGGCAACAAAAAACACAAAGGCGCGGGCATTCCAGCCAACGGCCACATACAACAGCACGATGCCCGAGGTCAAACTCAGAAATGCCAATAACCAAACCGCCCGTTTCATGGTCTCGCGCGAGATGGCCCCCGATTGGACGGCACGGGTAGGCCCTTGGCGGCCCGCATGGTCGGCCCCGTGCACGGAATCGCCATAGTCATTGGCCAGATTGGAAAGGATTTGCAACAACACGGTGGTCAGAATGCACCCTATCAACACCGATGGGCGAATACGTTGATCTGAGGCAGCCAAAAAACCGGCCATCCCGATGGATGACAAGGCCAGCGGCAGCGTGCGCAATCGCAAGGCTGCGATCCAGGGTTTCCAAGACATGGGGCAAAGATAACCGCGCCCGGGTGCGGGTCAAACAACCGCGTATGTTAGTCGGGCTTTCTGCGGAGTTTGCTGCCAAACACCGGCACCGACACGCGCACCGAAGTGTAGAAGTTGCGCTCGGTCAGCCCGGGGCGATAGCCCAATTCCGCTCCGTAGCCCCAGCCCCACGTGCGGTTGAACTTGCCATCCACGCCCATGCGAAAGCCGATGTTTTTCACACTGAGTGCATCGGTCGAAAACGTTTCGCCCGCATAGCGAATATCATCGATGCGATAAGACGGGGCGTAGAGCACATCCAAAAAATACGTCACCATGCCGTCATCGGCCGCGTTGTCAAACCCATCAAAGCTATACGCCACGTTGCGGATCCGCGTAAGCGAGCCACCCACATACAAGGCGGTGCTGTACACATTGCTGTAGATGTTCATGGCGCGGGTAACATTGTCTTGGTCTTGATACGTGGCGGGCAAGCCGATGGTGGCATCGTTGATGTTTTTCAGATCGCTGGGTTGTAAGCCTTGTGCCGTCAGCGCGCGACCGATGTCAGTAGTGCTGTTCCAAAAAATAACACCCGTGCGCGCACCTATGATCTGCCGTACTTTGGCGGGCACCTTTATCTGCTCGGGTATTTTGGCGGCCCAGCGTGCGCTTCGGTCAGATGCTTTGTACTTGATCATTTTCGTGGTGCCGTTGATCTCCTTATCGATGATGTGATAAGTGCCGCCCAACTCAAAATAATTAAACACTTCCGTGTCATTATCCACTGTGCTGTTGTCTGCGGCTGCTGACCGCGCCATGTCAAAAAACTGACGGCCGTATGTTTTGCGCAGTTGGAATTTCACATCAAACTTGGTAGTGTGGAAGTAACTCACATCAAAGCCAAAACCCGCGTTCACGTTGGTGGCAAACAACTCGCCATACAGCGGCTGAAACCCCACAAAAAGGCGGTTGATGGAGTAGGGTTCGTCATACAACTCCTCATAACCGGGATTTTCGTCATCGGCCTGCGCCCAGGCAAACACGGGCGTCAAGGCGATCCACACCCACGGAAGAACGACCTTTCGACACATAGGGAAAAAATATCGGGTGAAAATAGACAAAAGCGCGGTCTTGCGAGGAAGGGTGTAAGATATTCGGCAAAAATCACTTAAACCGCTGGCCCCAATCCCAAAACACGGGCTTTCCTTGCCGAAACACGACAAAGGGAACAAGGCCGTTATCGCCCGAAGGCTGCAACGCATAGCCCGCCATCACGTGGCCGTGCAGGGTATGGCCCTGGATGAAGGGCTGAAAATGGTCGCCATAGCTGTGCAGCGCACGCCCCATCACCAACATAAACTCATAGCCGATTTTCGCATAGTCGCCTGGCATGAGGCCATGCCTGGCCCAATAGCGTTTCCGAAATTGCATCAGAGCCGGATCATCGAGCAAGGTAAAGTTGGGCGCAGCCAGGGCGGTCCACACTTTTTCAAACTTGCGATAGTCCATCGAGGTGTCTTCCAGCCAGCTTTCATCGCCAATGACCAAAATGGAATCGCCCCGAGCCTCCACGGCATTCATGATCTTGGTATAGTACAACGGATCGTTGGTGGCAGCAAAGATGGCACCGATGCTGTCGCGCTTCAATTTGAATGCCTTGGGATTCTTCCATTCATCGTATTCGGTAGCGGCCGTGAGCACTGACAAAATCGTTCCGGAGTTCTCGCGCGTAAGCCCTTGCGCAAATACTGTTTTCAAACCCAAGCTGTCGGCCTTTCGGATAAAATGACTGGCCATGAGCGAGTCGCGCGCGGTGCTGCCAAAGTATACCAAGCAATACCGGTTGCGCGCCTGGGCCGCGGCCAGCTCGGCCGAGCGCTTCGCCACCGTGGCGTAGCTGGGCTGGAACAACAAAGCCGATGGATTGCCCCGTACAAAATCCGGATTGCCGGACACGGGATTCACCACTACGGCAATCTCCTGCTCCTTGGCAAAGGTACTCACGTCTTTGGCCTCATCCGGAAACAGTGGCCCTACGATCAAGTCCATCCCCTTCATTTCCTCTTTTTCGAGAATGCGCTTGGTCACCTCTCCGTTCTTCTCGTTGTCATAGGCCAGCAAATCAATTTTTATCCCTTCGCGGAGCAGCGAGTCCACCGCCAGACGCATACCACTGTACAAATCCAACACATATTGGTTTTTCTTTTTGTTGGGCGAGGGGTCCAGCGTGGAGGCCAAAAAGGGCATGATCACGGCCACCTGGTATTTCTCTTTTTTGGTCGATGGTGAAGGGGTCACATAATCCTCCGACAAGAATCCAAATCGGTGCACGAGGGAATCCACGGTGTGCTGCTCGCGGTGGAAGGGGTCTTTGATCAATTCTTTCAAAAAAGCATCCGCCACCTGGCGATCGTACGGATTTTCCTCCAGCAGCATGCGCAGGGTTTCCACATCGCCCACTTTGGCCAAGTGAAACCGCTTCAAGCTTTCGAGGTCGGTCGCAAAATTTTTGGATACTTCCTGTGTGGCCACCATGGCTTGAAAGTATTCGCGCTGCTCAAAAAACAGGGTGGCCAGCCAATAATTTACTTCCGGTATCTGCTCCCACCTGGGGTACAGTTTTTTGATCTGGAAAAACTGATCGCGCGCAATGGAAAAGAAACCCAGTTTGTAGGCCGATACGGCATAGTAAAACGAAGCGTACTCGGGGTAGGGATTTTTGCGGTCGTAGATGGTCAGAGGCATGAACGCATCCATCGCCTGGCTGTATTGACCGGCTGCGAAAAGCTGTTTGGCCTTGGCAAAGTCTTCTTTAAAATCTTGCGCACACAGGGGCCCACTGACGGCCAGCACCAGCACCCCTAGTATGTTGCTTATGGTTTTCTTTCCCTTCATGTCTACTCCCATTCAATGGTGGCCGGTGGCTTGGAGCTGATGTCGTACACTACGCGGTTCACACCCTTCACTTGGTTGATGATGTCTGACGATACGTCACTCAAAAAGTCATGCGGCAAATGCGCCCAATCGGCCGTCATGCCATCTACGCTCACCACGGCCCGCAGCGCCACCACCCGCTCATAGGTGCGTTCATCGCCCATCACGCCCACGGTGTACACGGGCAGCAGCACGGCACCGGCCTGCCACACTTTTTCATATAATCCATGTTTGCGCAAAGCCGCAATGAACAGATGATCCACATTCTGCAATATTCGTACCTTTTCTTCGGTAATTTCGCCCAAGATGCGGATGCCCAGGCCCGGGCCCGGAAACGGATGGCGCCCAAGGATGAGCGGGTCGATGCCCAACGTCTTTCCTACCAGCCGCACTTCGTCCTTGAACAACGTGTTCAACGGCTCCACGACTTTGAGCTTCATGGTGGCCGGTAGGCCGCCCACGTTGTGGTGCGACTTGATGGTGGCCGAGGGGCCTTTGACCGACACCGACTCGATCACATCCGGATAAATTGTGCCTTGGCCCAACCACTTCACATCTGTGATGCGGTGCGACTCCTGATCAAATACATCAATGAATGTTTTGCCGATGGCTTTACGCTTCGCCTCCGGCTCGGTCAGGCCTGCCAGCGCCTGATAGAATTGATCTTTGGCGTCCACGCCTTTTATGTTCAACCCCATGTGTTGGTAGGAGGCCAACACTTGTTCAAACTCGTCTTTGCGCAGCAACCCATTGTCCACGAAAATACAGTACAGATTTTTGCCAATGGCTTTGTGGATGAGCGTAGCGGCCACGGTGGAGTCCACCCCGCCCGACAGGGCCATTACTACTTTGTCGTTGCCCAATTGTTTTTGCAGAGAGGCCACGGTGGATTCTACAAATTGATCGGGTGTCCAATCCTGCGCACAGCCACAGATGTGTACCACGAAGTTGCGCAACAGATTTTTGCCCTCCAGCGAGTGTGTCACTTCGGGGTGAAACTGAATGCCGTACACAGGCGCATTTTTCTTTTTGAAGGCCGCCACTTGGACGGAGGGTGTGCTGGCGATGACCTCAAACTCATCCGATAGGGATGCAATGGTATCGGCATGCGACATCCAGACTTGCGAATCCAACGAAATTTCTTTGAGCAGGTCAATGTAGTGATCCACGGTGGTGAGTTTGGCGCGGCCATACTCGCGTATTTGCGAAGGCAGCACTGTGCCCCCGGTTTTATGAGCAATGAGCTGGGCCCCGTAGCAAACGCCCAACAACGGCCATGCGCCAAACTGATTCAAGTCGATGTCGGGTGAGCCGTTATCGCGCACGCTGCATGGGCTGCCGGACAAGATGACGCCTTTTATCTCCGGGGTGAGGGCGGGTATGTGGTTAAAGGGGTGTATTTCGCAGTAGACGTTCAGTTCGCGTACCCTGCGGGCAATGAGCTGGGTGTACTGCGAACCGAAGTCGAGGATGAGGATTTGCTCTGGCATGCGCAAAAATAAGGGGTTGGCGGCAGAGAACAAGAACCTATTCCCCTAAACCCAACTGGAAGCTGAGGGCTTCAATCACTTCGTCTCGCGTTGCCCGATCGCTTACTTGGCCATATCGAAGGTCCAGCCTGCGTTTATCAACCGTGCGTATTTGATGACACAAAACAATCGACTCGTTGGGCAGCCCAAACTGACCCGCACGAATCAATGCTTCATTAGGATAGATTGTGCGACCCGGTTTTCTGGATGTGATTGGTAGAATATTGACGGTGTTCAGCAAATCATTGATTTGATCCTCGCTAATGATCAAGACAGGCCTTGACTTACCTTGCTCCGACCCAATTACCGGGTCGAGGTTTGCCCTATAGATGGCCCAGCGCTCGTACTTCATGCACTATGCATTATCAGCATCTGCCTGACGGAAATCCAACGAAATTTCATCAACATCAGCTTGAAAAAGTGGATCGGTAGCTGCCCCGCTCAATTTATGCAGTTTTGCATCGTGGCTATCACTCACTTCATCTACTGTAACCCAAACTTTTTTCTGCGTTAGCAAATGCTTTGGCAGCTTGATTACGAGTTTTTCACCCTCTACTTCATAGATACTCCGATAGGACTTGGTCATAAGCGTTTCCATTAGTATTGATGGTGAAAGGTACCCATTTAGCCGCTTCTTTAAAAACTCACTCTTCAAAACTCCAACAGTGCTGGGTCAGGTAGCCCGCGGCATCGTCTACGCCTGCCGCGAACGCTTTGGCCAGGCAACGGCACGCTTCCGTCTCGCGCTTGAGTTCCAACAGGGCAGCCCCCTGGTAGAAGAGCAAGGTGGCATTGTCGGCATCGAGGCGTTGCCCCAGTTGCAGATACTCCCATGCTTTTTCGAATCGCTCCTCTTGCAGCGCAAACGAGGCTCCGTACAAATACAACGACATAACCGTAGCATTGATTTCGATGCCCCGATCAATCGCCCAAAAGGCGCTGTCGGGTGCACCGGTGTTGAAGTATGCCACGGCCAGGTTCACTTCTACTTCGGGGTCCTCGGCAAACTGCCGAACGATCAGCAGATCGCGTTTGGCCGATTCATAATTTCCTTGCCGAAGCGAAAGCGATCCGCGCCAGCGCAACAAGTTGGGGTTCTGACCCTGCAGGTCAATGGCAGCATTCACGTCCTCCCATTGCCCTTCCTCATCGCCCAACGCCTGGCGGATCAAACCGCGCAAAATGCGCCCCTGAAAATTTGCCGGGGCGGCCGTCACCACCACGTTCAGGTCTTTTTCCGCCTTCTCAAATTGCTCGGTGCTGAAATAACAAACACCTCGTTTATATAGCACGGCATAGGGCATTTCGCTTTTCGACTTCACGGCATCATTGATGATGCGGGAGTAGAAGGGCTCCGCCTCCGCATATCGTTCGGCCCGGTACAGCGTATCGCCCTGCGCTTCCCAACTCTTCCACAACGCATTTTGGCCCCAAACCCACGCAGCACCCAAGGTCATCGCCACTGTCAACAACGCAGTTCTTATCTTCATACCGTTAATAAAAGTGGAAAAATACGACAAATGAGGGCGGCACAAAAAAACGAAAGCCCTCTTGCGAGGGCTCCGTGCCAAGGTCGGTGCGTTGCCCGTCAGGCCACGCTGGACAACGACCGGTTGCGTTCGCGCTTGCGGTCGTTCTCGTTCAAATAAATCTTCCGCAGACGGATGGATTTGGGCGTCACTTCCACGTACTCATCGGCCTGGATGTATTCCAGCGCTTCCTCCAACGAGAATTTGATCGGGGGCGCAATACGCATTTTTTCATCCGCCCCGCTGGCGCGCATATTGGTAAGCTTTTTGGTTTTCGTTACGTTGATCACCAAATCACCGCTGCGGCTGTGCTCGCCAATTACCTGACCTTCGTACACGGGCTCGCCCGCATCGATAAAAAACTTGCCGCGATCTTGTAAATTATGCAAGCTGTAGGCAATGGCTTCGCCTTGCTCCATCACGATCAGGGAGCCATTGATGCGCCCGGGGATTTCGCCTTTGTACGGTTGATATTCTTTGTACCGATGCGTCACCACGGCCTCGCCCGCGGTAGCGTTCATCAAATAGGTTCGCAACCCGATGATCCCCCGCGAAGGGATATTGAATTTCAAAATCATCCGGTCGCCTTTCGGCTCCATGTTGGTCATTTCGCCCTTGCGGGTAGACACCGTTTCGATGGCTTTGCCGGCATCTGTTTCGGGCAAATCGATGGTCAGTTCTTCAATGGGCTCACACTTTACTCCGTCAATCTCTTTGAAAATCACCTGAGGCTGACCGATCTGCAGTTCATATCCTTCCCTGCGCATGGTTTCGATCAATACTGACAAGTGCAATACGCCCCGGCCAAACACCATAAAGCTATCGGCCGAGCCGGTATCGCCTACGCGCAACGCCAGGTTTTTTTCCAACTCTTTATCCAATCGCTCTTTGATGTGGCGCGAAGTAACGAACTTGCCCTCCTTACCATAAAAAGGTGAGTTGTTGATCGTGAACAACATGCTCATGGTGGGCTCGTCAATGGCGATGGACTTGAGTGCCTCGGGCTTCTCGATGTCCGCCACGGTGTCACCAATTTCAAATCCTTCCAGGCCCACCAACGCGCAAATTTCGCCTGCCCTTACTTCTTCTACTTTCTTTTTCTCAAAGCCTTCAAACACATATACTTCTTTGATGCGTGTTTTCACAATAGCTCCGGTTTCGCGCTTGACCAACGCTACCTGCTGGCCTGCCTTGACCAGGCCACGTTGTACACGGCCAATGGCAATACGGCCGATAAACGAGGAGTACTCCAGGGAGGTGATAAGCATTTGCGTGGTGCCCTGATCTACGCGCGGGGCGGGAATGTATTGGATGATGCCTTCGATCAAGGCATTGATATCCGTGGTGGGTTTTTTCCAATCCGTGCTCATCCACCCTTGCTTGGCCGACCCATAAAAGGCCGGAAAGTCCAGTTGATCCTCATTGGCATCTAAGGCAAACATCAGGTCAAACACCTGCTCGTGCACTTCATCGGGCGTGCAGTTTTTCTTGTCTACTTTGTTGATCACCACGATCGGCTTGAGGCCCATTTGCAAGGCTTTTTGCAACACAAAGCGTGTTTGGGGCATGGGGCCCTCAAAAGCATCCACCAACAGCAAGCAGCCATCGGCCATGTTCAGCACGCGCTCCACTTCTCCGCCAAAGTCGCTGTGGCCGGGCGTGTCGATGACGTTTATTTTGTAGTCTTTATAGCGAACGGATACGTTCTTGGCCAGGATGGTGATGCCGCGTTCGCGCTCCAGGTCATTGCTGTCCATGATCAGCTCGCCTGGGTTTTCGTGGTCTTTGAACAGGTGGCCGGCATGCAGCAGTTTGTCCACCAAGGTGGTTTTTCCGTGGTCAACGTGGGCGATAATCGCGATGTTTCTGATTTTTGATACTTCCATAAATACCCTCAAAAAGGCTGTTTTCCTGAATTAGGGCGCAAAGATAACCTTATTTGGGCACTTGGCCGTGACGGGATTGTGAAATTGTATGCGCTCAACGTTTCCTTCAAGCAACCAATATCCTTATCTCTGCCCCTCAAAAAAACGGTGAAGGGCCTCCATGATCTCATCGGGATCGGTATAGTATTGCACGGCCAGGTATTTTTGGTTGAAGGCCTCGATGGAGGCATAGTATTGTTGATCGGTGAGTTGATAGGTTTCTTTCATGATGGCCATCACATCCGGGTCGGTGATCACCTGAATGTATACCTGTACCTGGTTGAACTCCTCTACCACGCGCGCCAATTTCCGTCTCTCCCGCTCCAACCGCGAAAAATACTCCAAGGGTGAGGCGGCTCCGTCCAATGCGTCCATGCGCTTGGGCTCAGCTTTGCTGCGGTCCTCGATTTTATTGGGATACAATCGCTTCGCTTTCACCGTCACCTCGGCCAGCATGCGCGTGTTTTCGCGCAGCAATACCATCACCGCATCTTCTTGAAACAACAAGGGCAACTCCACGGACAGATACCCCAAATACGTGAACAGGAGCGTATCAGTAGGTTGGGCATAAATCAAAAAATTCCCCAGCGCATTGGTGGTGGTGCCTTTGCCCGTGCCTTTGACCGACACATGCACATCGGGCAAGCTGAACAACTGGGCGGAGTCGGCCACAATGCCGCGATAGGGCCGTTGCGCCTCGAGCAGCGCAGGCATTGTCCAAATCAAAAGGCAGAGAAAACGCACGTCACGAAGATGCGAAACAACCCCCAAATAGTTTTACGAGCGAAACCGCAAAAACGTGCCCATCGGCAAGTGCCGACCCGCGCTTGACTTCAGATAAAACTCGCCCGCGTGTGCAGCCGCTTTTGGAAAGTGCGTTTGCACCACATTGAGCCCCACCACGGGGGACAGCCCCACCGCATACATGGATAAAATGAAAAAATGGTGTTGTGCTTCCAACAACTCGCTGCTCAGCGCCACCAATTCATTCAGCTTCTCTTGCAAGGTCCACTTTTCACCTTCGGGGCCACGTCCGTACGGGGGCGGATCCATAATGATGCCGTGGTACCGGTTTCCCCTTTTGGCTTCGCGTTTCACAAACTTGAGTGCATCCTCATACACCCAGCGGATGTCTTTGAGGCCGTTGATCTCTCTGTTTTGGTTGGCCCAATTCAATCCGGGTCGCGATGCGTCCACGTGGGTCACGTCAGCGCCTGCGGCCCGCGCCACCACCGAGGCGGCCCCGGTGTAAGCAAACAAATTGAGTACGCGCGGCTTCTCGATCGTCCATGCGCGGATGGTTTCATCCACAAAATTCCAGTTGTCGCCCTGTTCGGGAAAAAGGCCCACATGACCAAAGCTGGTGAGGGCCAGGCGCAGTTGGATTTGAATCGTTTGGTGGTTGTAGCGGAGTATCCAACTGTCGGGCATGGGTTTCAGCTTCTTCCACCCGCCTTTGATGTCATCGCCAAAACGGTAGTTTTCTTTTTGCTCGCGGGTGAAGTGTCCGTGTGCATGCTGTTGCCATTTTTCATATGGGAGCACGCGCGGCCAGATGGCTTGTGGCTCCGGCCGGATGAGCGTCACTTCACCAAAGCGCTCGAGCTTTTCGAAATCGCCACAATCCAGCAACGCATAGTCTTTCCAACCTGCGGGATGTTTGAGTTCCAGTGTCAAGGTCTAATCCAATTTGCCCGAAAGGTAGGAAGAAAGACAGGCAACGATTTGGATTTGTTTACAGGTGAATAAACCGAACGGCTCGCCCCTGCCTATGCCGGCAGAGCATAGTCTACTGCGCTGCAGCAGATACTACTGTTCAACCTCCAATTTATCGGGATCTTGTCCGGTATGCCAAACTCGCAGAATTTGAATGCTGTCCGGTTGATTTAGATAGAACAGCTTGTATGTTCTTATTACTTTCACTCGGATGTTTTGAAAGTCAGTCTGTGTACCAATTTCCGGAAACTCGGACAATAATTTGGCCCCTTCGCCAAATAGCCTTTCCAGCTTTTCGCTGTAAAGGTTGCTTTTGTTTTTATTAGCCCAGTATTGATAGATTTTGACTCGGTCTTGGATTGCCGTCTGAGTCCACACTACTTTTTTAGCCATTCTTTGATTATGGTATCGGCTTGTTCAGAAGTATACACTCTGCCTTCTTTAATGTCGTCCAGCCCCATTCCTACTGCTTTTTTTTCTTCGTCTGTGAGTATGGAAATCGAATCCATTTCAGATTCGATATTCACGAGTCGGTAAATTTCTTCCAGAATTAGCTCATCTGTTATTGATGACACTTTGTTAATGATCTGTAATTTAAGTTCGGTCGCTGACATATTTTTAGGTCGTAAATTCAATAAAGGACGTCTCTAAAAACCGATGCTTCCAAGACCTCAACCCTGCCTGTCCGGCAGGTACTGCCCCTTTTTTAAAAAAGAAGGCGGCAAGGAGCCTTTCGAGACGTCTTAAATTTAGTCATGGTTTCGTTCATCGTCAAACTTGACGCTAATCAAGCCCATCACCTTCCAAAATGATCCCACCCTTGGGCTTTCAGGGGCACCACGGTCCCCTGTTTGCTGATCATCACGTGTTGATTGGCATTGTCATGCAAATGGCCGATGAAATGAATATCGGCATGGTTCTTCAATTTCTCATAGTCGCTGGGGCGGATGGTGAACAACAGTTCGTAGTCCTCGCCCCCGTTGAGCGCAGCGGTAATGGGATCGATCTTGAATTCGATGGCGGTTTCATAGGCCGTATTGTCGATCGGGATTTTGTCTTCAAAAATCTTCACGCCCACTTCCGATTGCCGAGCGATATGCAACAGCTCGGAGGCCAAGCCATCCGAGACATCGATCATCGAAGTAGGTACAATTTTCAACTCGGCCAGCTCATGCACAATATCCATGCGCGCTTCCGGTTTTAATTGCCGTCCCACCATGTACTCATATCGTTCCAACTCCGGCTGCATGTCGGGGTTGGTCAGAAATACCTGCTTCTCACGTTCCAGCACTTGCAACCCCATGTAGGCAGCCCCCAAGTCGCCCGTCACGCACAAAATGTCATTCACTTTCGCCCCACTGCGGTAGGTGACCTGCTCGCGCGGAGCCGTGCCGAGGATGGTAACGGAGATGACCAGTCCACTGGCCGAAGAAGTCGTGTCGCCCCCCACCAAGTCCACGCCATAGCTGATGCAAGCCGCACGCACGCCTTCGTAAAAAATATCGATGGCTTCGACCGAGAAGCGGTTGCTTAGGGCCAATCCCATCACAATTTGCTTGGGTGTGCCATTCATGGCGGCAATGTCGCTCACATTCACAGCCACAGCTTTGTAGCCCAGGTGTTGTAGCGGCACATACGACAAGTCGAAGTGAACGCCCTCGAGCAGCATGTCGGTGCTGACCAAGGTCACCTCTTCGCTGCCGGCAATGACGGCCGCATCATCGCCAATGGTTTTGATGGACGCGGCATGTACCCGCGAAAATTTTTCGGCAATCCGGTCGATCAACCCAAATTCGCCCAATTGCTGTATTTCCAATCGTGTGTCGGCCATGTTGGGAATTATTGGTTGGCGGTGGGTTTATCCTGGCAGAGTTCCACCAGCACCGAGCCGGTGGTTTTGGGATGCAAAAAAGCAATCAGCTTCTGGTCGGCCCCTTCTTTGGGTTGCTTGTTCAGCGCCTGAAAGCCTTCTTTCTCCAACCGGGCCACCTGCTCGGCTACTTCGCGCACGCCAAAGGCCAGGTGGTGTACGCCTTCGCCCCGCTTTTCGATAAACGTGGCAATGGGCGAATCAGGCCGGGTGGCTTCCAGCAGCTCAATTTTCACGCCTCCTACATCAAAAAACGAGGTGCGCACCCCCTCACTCGCCACTTCTTCGATTTTGTAGTGCGGTTTGCCGAGCAACTTGGCAAACAGGGCGTTGGCCTGCTCCAGGTTTTTCACGGCTATGCCAATGTGCTCCAATTTGTCCATACGCCCGCCAATACGTTTTTTGCTAATTTTGCAGGAAAGTTGAGAAACTTTTTAGGCCGAACGAAAGTTTTCACATCAAAATGCCAAAAATCACCATTGAGACCACCAGCGATGCCCACGTAGAGGCCGCGCGTATGCAGCAACAAATCAAGGATTACCTGGGTTTGCGCACGAGTGATTTGGTGTTTGAGTTTGGCCTGATGGATGGCAAAACCAAGTTGGATTTGATCACCATCAACCCGCGCCACAACCAATCGTTTCTCTTTCACAGCGAAACGGGCAGCGACAAGGTGGACGCGCTGAACAAAATGTGGCACTACGTTCAGAACTATAAGGAAAAAGAAAACTCCTACACCATTCAATGGGTGGCCAAGGGCGATCGCGAACTGCACACTTCGTATTTCCGTGCGTCCAATATTTTGGAGGCGTTGGAAAAGCTGTACTACGGGCGCGACCGCAATGTGATTACTGTTTTTAGCGTAGTATTAAACCCTGTTTCGTAAAGCATATGATCAGTGTAACGGACAAAGCGAAAGAACGGATTGTGGCCCTGCGTGCCGAGGAAGGCCACGGTGCCCAGCACAACATCCGGGTGTCGGTAAAAGGCGGGGGGTGCTCTGGCCTCATGTACGACCTGGGATTTGACGATGAGATCAAACCGGCCGACCAGGTATTTGAAGACAAAGGGGTGAAGATATTGGTGGACAAAAAAAGTTTGCTCTATCTGTTGGGCACCACGCTGGATTTCTCCGATGGATTGAACGGCAAGGGATTTCAGTTCATAAACCCCAATGCTTCGCGCACATGCGGGTGTGGCGAAAGCTTCGCGGTATAGGTCTATTTGCTTCAACAGCACAACCGATGATGCGGACGCTGTTGACCGTTGTGGCGATGGCATGTGTTTCGTTGGCATCGGGCCAGCCCACCGCCCCCGTGCTTCCCGATTCGCTTCTTCTGCACACACAACCCAAACATACAAGACAAGGCAAACCGTTTCAGGCCATCGTGTACGGAGGTGTCAATTGCGGGTTTACGCGGGTGTTGATCGAAAATATCCACCAGTTTGGCTCGTGTACGCAGTGGGACGTGGCGGTGGTACTGACGGATTCGCGCGAGACTATTCTTAAAACGTACCCTCTGTTGGTCCGCGACTATCCGGTTTTCTCCAACCAAGAGATCAACTGGTCTTTTAAGAAAGATGACATCTCACCACAAATCTTTTTGTTTCACGAAGGGACACTGATTCACCATGTAAAGGGCGTGAAGGAAGGGATGATCACCAAAATGAAAGCCAAGGCAGGCTGCCCGTAGATTCTCGGCACTCAAATCCGCAACAGCGATAAGTCCAGTTCAAATCCACGCACGGGTCCTTCGCCTGCAATTAGCCCTTTAAAGCCTTTGATCACCTCCGGATTTTTATCCGCCCGATAAACATGCGTCTGCTTTTCCTTCGGGTCAATCAGCCATACCAAGGCAGCTCCATTTTGTAGCCAAAAAAGGCATTTCTGTCTTAAGTCGCCCAATGAGTCTGACGCGGAGCGTATCTCGATGATAAACTCTGGACAAACGGCCGCGAATCGCTCGCGTTCACTTTCGGGAATTTGGTTCCATTTTGCCAACGAAACCCAGGCCGCATCCGGACAACGAACGGAACGGTCGTTCAAGGTAAATCCCGTGGACGAATCAAATACGAGGCCCGTTCCGTCTTCCACAGCCCAATTGGCCAACTGGCGCACAACCTCCCCATTGCGGTAGCCGCCCAATGTATAAACCGGTGCCATAATCACGATTTCCAATTTGTCATTTCGTTCGATGCGCAAGTCCTTGTTTTCCTGGCAAAACCAGAAAAACTCCTCATCGGTCATGCGGGTGGTGATGCGGTCTTTTAACACTATGCTATCCATGAGGGCAAGTTACAAAATCCGGCTCAAACGTGCGCTTGGCTGCTGGGCATCATCAAGGCGCACCGATGACCGCAGTGCATTTCAGTTCGATGGCGATCGGTGTGGGGAGCGCGTTGACTTCCACCGTAGTACGGCAAGGTTGCGTAGCCTTGTCGGGAAAGTACTCGGCATACAGACGGTTCAAGGTGGCAAAGTCGGCCTTCATGTCGGTGAGAAACACTGTTACATCCACCAGATTTTCCCAGCGCGAGCCACTGTCCTCCAAAATCCATTTCACGTTTTGAAACACGGAGCGGCACTGCGTTTCAAAATCGTAGGCGGTGATGTTCCGGTTGGCATCCAAGGTAACGCCCGGAATTTCCTTCGACCCTTTTTTGCGGGGGCCCACACCCGAAAGAAAAAGCAAATTGCCAACCCTGCGCGCGTGCGGATACGGCCCTACGGGCTCCGGGGCCTGAGATGAGTTGTGAACTTGGTTGCTCACTTGGAAGATTCGTTGATGGCAAACACCAAACTGGCCCACGCACTCTCATAGTCGGCACCGGTCCTTGCCGAGGGTACCATTTTCACGGAACTCACCATCCACTCACCGGGCGAGTTGATGGGGAACGTAAGTGTACCATCGTTTTCGGTATACAAATTCTGCAAGAACGTGGTGCGGTTGCGTTTGGTCCATACTTTCACCAGCGCATGGGGCCTGACCTTACCTGCGTAGAATACTTTCACGGTCAGGTAATCGCCTGTTTTTAGTGCATAGGGATTTTGCTGTGGCACGATTTCATGCAATGTCCCCACGGGCTTTGTCACCTGGGGGGTGGCACCCTCGCCCACTTGTACCAACAACTTGGCATAGCGGGTGTAAAACTCGCGTGCCTTTGTGTGTGTTTCGTTTCGCTGCGCCCGTAGGTCCAGGATTTCATCGATGCCGTCTTCCTTCAGATAATCCGTAAACTTGTCGCCCTCCAACTCAATAAAAGCCGCGTTGCTTTTCAAAAAGAATTGATGGGTGCCTGCTTGGGTAAATGTGTACGACAAGTTTTTGCCTGCCGTGGGCTTTACCGCAGGCTGCAAGTCGACCGGGGCGGCACCGGTGAACAAGGAAATCTGTTCTACTTTGTGACGCTTCATATCCCAGTCTTCGCCTGTAAAATTTTCACCCACTTTAAAGTCGATGACGGCTGTTTCGCCCACCGCGAAAAAATATTTTTGCGGTTGCAGCCAGAACTCATGAGCCCGGGCCGCTACCGACACGATCACCACCACGGCCAAACAGAACACCCGCTTCATATCACTATACTTTTGCGTTCATCAAGTCTTCGATTTCCTCGGCCTCAATCGGAATATTCTTCATCAGGTCCACCACACCGTTTTTGCGGATCAGCACGTTGTTTTCCAATCGTATTCCCAACTTCTCTTCGCGAATGTAAATACCCGGCTCCACTGTCCACAGCATGCCTTCTTTCATTTGATCGTACATGTTGCCCACATCGTGCACATCCAGCCCGAGGTGATGCCCGGTGCCATGCATAAAGTATTTCGAAACGGCCGGCTTTTCTTTGGTTTGGTTCTTGATGTCCGTTTTGTCGAGCAGTTTGAGTTTCAACAATTCGGCTTCCATTATTTTTTGAACTTCCTTGTGGTAGTCAAAATAGCGCACACCCGGCCTCAGCAACTTCATCGCTGATCGCATGACGCGCAACACGGCATTGTACACGTCTTTTTGTCGCCTGGTAAACCGGCCGCTGACGGGAATGGCACGGGTCATGTCGGCATTGTAGTTGGCATACTCGGCCCCCACGTCCAGTAGCAGCACGTCACCGGCTTCGCAGCGTTGGTTGTTGGTGACATAATGCAGCACGCAGGCATTGGCACCCGAGGCGATGATGGGCGTGTAGGCAAACCCGCGCGACCGGTTTCGGATAAACTCATGTTGGAACTCAGCTTCGATTTCAAACTCATAGACGCCCGGCTTGACAAAGGGTAGCACGCGCCTGAATCCTTTCTCGGTAATATCGCAGGCCGTTTGCAACAACTTTATTTCTTCGGGTTGTTTTACCGCGCGCAAAGCGGCCAACAGCGGGGCCGCGCGCTCATAGGCATGCAGTGGGTAATTTTTCTGGCACCATTCTATAAACCGTGCATTCCGGGTCTCCACCGTTATCTCGGCCCGGTAGTGCTCGTTGGTGTCGAGGTACACCTGTTTTACATAGCCCATGGCCATCATGTGGTGGAATAGCTTTGGAAACTCCGACAGCCATAGTACCGTCTCAATGCCGCTGAGTTTACGCGCCTCCTCCTTGGTTAGCTTGTGCCCTTCCCAAATGGCAATGTGGTCATTGTTCTCGCGCAAAAACAAAACTTCGCGGTAGCGCTTGTCCGGAAAATCCGGGGCCAGCACCAGGATGCTTTCTTCCTGATCGGCCCCGCTCAGGTAGAGTAGATTGTTGTTTTGGCGAAAGCCCATGGTGCCATCGGCATTGGTGGGCATCACATCGTTGGAGTGGAACACCGCCAGCGCGTGGGGCTTCAGCAGCCGGGCCAGCCGCTTGCGGTTGTTCTTGAAAAGGGATGACGGAATAGCGTGATAGCGCATCGGAACAAATGATTATCCCGCCAAGGTACAAACAAACTATGCCAACCAAACCGTGTTCGCTACGATTGGCTCACTTCGTCCGTGGTTACGTAGTTGATGAGGATGAAGGTGACCAGCAAGCCCGAGAAGACACCCTCCAACAATACGATAAAGGCGGCAATGTAGGGGTTCAAATAGCGGCCCATCGGCTCGTTGTCAATGATCCACTGCATCATGCTTTTGTCGGCCAGCATGTAAATAAACAAAAACAGCGAAAACACCAGCGAGGCCACGGCCGCGGTGGCCACACCCGTTACCAGCGCGCGGAAGTAGTTGATGTGCTGACCATGCGTTTCTTTGAACTTTTTCAATGCCAGGTAGATGCCGCCCACCAATATCAATAAGTTGAGCAGACGCAACTCCACGTGGTTGCCCAGGCCCACCAACTTCATCAAGATGAAGTAGCCGATGAGACCGGCCGCGATTTTCAAACCATAATTTTCGGGTATGCGGTTGGGGTTGGTGAATACACTCATGGGTTTTTCGGGTTTGTGATGAGCCAAGGTTTGAAATTTTTGAGGGAAAAGCAAACGTTTTCGGTTGTGCCAAAAACTGGTACCTTTCCCCTCCCAAAAACAAAACCCCTTCACCATGAAAATTTTAAAGTATGTGGGCATCGGGCTGGCGGTCATTTTGCTGCTGGCCGTGCTTTTTACCGTTTTTCAGTCGCCCCAAAGCCATCTGGAACGGTCGGTGGTCATCAACGCACCCGACTCGGTCATTTTCGAGTATGTGAACAACTACCAAAAATTCAATGCGTGGTCTCCCTGGGCCAAGCTGGACCCCGGCACACAATACATGTACGATGGGCCCACCGCGGGCGTGGGCGCACGTATGAGTTGGGTCAGTAAAAACCCTGACGTGGGCTCGGGCGCCCAATGGATTGTGGAAAGCGAGCCCAACAGACGCGTGAAGTCAGGCATGCAATTTGGCGATTTTGAAGGCGACTTTTTTGCCGTGGTAGACATTGAACCCACCGAAGGCGGCAACAAAGTGACCTGGCACTACTATGGTGATGTGAGCCAAGCCAGTGCAAAAGGAGCTTTGATGGGCAAGTTTTTTGGCTTGTTCATGGACGGTATGCTCGGCCCGCAGTATGAAGATGGTTTGAAAAACTTGAAGGCCGCGGCAGAAACGGGCCAGTAGAACCGCCTCACCTCAATCCTCGGTTTCGTGGGCCCTGGCCTTTTGGGTCCTCTCGCGCCAAGCCTTCAATTCGTCTTGGCGCTTTTTTATTTCCTCCTCGGAGGGGCGATAATCCATTAGCGGCTTCAGGTCGGGCTGGCCGCCATCCACCCAGGCGGTGTACCATAAGTTGCCTGTCATTTTAATGCTGGCGCGCAGTTGCCGCTCCACCATCCCGCCCAAAAGCCGGTGATATTCGCGCGCATAACTAACGGAAAAGACCTTTACCGTTTGCTTGCCCTTGGTTTCAAAGTTAAACTTGCGGTCGCCCATGCGCTGCGACAGCTCGCGCTCCAGCCGCAGTACGGAATCCACCAAGGCGTGTGATTGCGCCACCACGTGCCAGGCAGCCCGCTGCACGTCTGGCAGGTACGTGGCACGGCCCACAAAAAAATCGTATTCGCTCAAATACAACTCCGGCAAGCGCGACTCCCAAAATCCATGTATCCCTTCCTGATTGGTCAACTGGCCGTTATAGTTTTTTGTTGTGTGTAGAGGGACGTGCGCATCCGACACGTAATGTCCCAACTCGGCCGATAGCCGCAAAATGCGCACAGGGTCTTTGGTCAAAAAGGCATCGCGCAACTGATTGTACACGCGGTACACGTGCCACGGTAAAATGCCCTTGGCGTTGAGCGAGTCTTTGCCAAACCGCTCCACGGCCTCTTTCCAATAGCGCGGCAATGTATGCACGGCACTATCGCCATAATCGTCTAAGTCGATGTAATGGCGGGGGGCCTCATCGACCACCGAATACCTGCGCCTATCCGGGTTCACGGCTGCTTCGGACAGGTAGTCGATGTTCCTTTTGTAGAAGCCGATCATTTCGGGCGGTAGGGTAAACACAGCCAAACGGTTGATTTTCTTGTGGCCAAAGAAGCCCCAACTTTGGCTCAAAAAGGCGCACAAAACGGCCAAAAACAGATAAAAAAAGCGTTTTGACATCGAGGGTAAGATAGCACGGGCGCGGCATGACAAAATCCGCGGTTGCCCATTCTTATTTCTGAATTCTTTGCCTACATTTGCAGTCCTTTTTACAAACTGATATGGCAAACCATAAATCTGCGGAGAAACGCATCCGGGCAAACGAAGCAAAACGCGAGCGCAACCGCTACCAACACAAAAGCACGCGCACGCAGGTGAAAAAGCTGATGGGCACCACCCAAAAAGATGAAGCCCAGGCCCTGCTGAAGGAAGTTACCGCCATGCTGGACAAGCTGGCGAAGAAGAACATTATCCATTGGAAAAAAGCTGCCAACCAAAAGTCGAAATTGACCAAGCGAGTAAACGCGCTGGCGTAAGCTTTTTAATACCCCTTTATTTTTCCCTTCCTCGTGGCCAAGCCGTGGGGGAGGGTTTTTTGTTTTTTGGGGCCCGTTACATCGGATTAGCGTGCAAACGCGTTTGATTGCTAACTTGCTCTCACACGATGGACATCCACGAGTCAAAACCGCTAAAAATAGCCCATTGGTCACCGGAAGACCGGCCGCGGGAGAAGCTTTTGCTGAAAGGCACCGCAGCCCTTTCGGATGCCGAACTGATTGCTATTTTGATTGGCTCGGGTACCGCCAACCTCAGTGCCGTGGAGGTGGGAAAGAAAATGCTGGCCCAGGTAAACAACAACCTGAATGAACTGGCGCGGTTATCGGTAAAAGACCTGATGAAGATGAAAGGGATTGGCGAAGCAAAAGCCATCACCATTTTGGCGGCCATCGAACTGGGGAGGCGCAGACGGGAATTTGACCCCGAGGAAAAGCCCAAAATCGTCAGTTCGCAAGATGCCTTCCGGCTGTTGCAGCCCCATCTGATGGACTTGCCCCACGAAGAATTTTGGGTGCTGTTGGTGAACCGGGCGCACCGCGTCACCAAATCCAGGCGCATCAGCGAAGGCGGAGTAACGGGCACCGTGGCCGATCCAAAGATCATTTTCAAGTTCGCGCTGGAAGAATTGGCCACGGGCGTCATCGTGGCGCACAACCACCCGTCCGGCAATAGGGCCCCCAGCCAAAGCGACATTGAACTCACCAAAAAAATCAAAGAGGCAGGGAAGTTTCTGGAGATCCAACTGCTCGATCACCTCATTATCGCGGGGCAGTCGTACTACAGTTTTGCCGATGAAGGAGTAATTTAAGCCGCGATTACGACACATGAAAAAAACCGTGGTTTATGCCGCCTTGGCCGTGCTTGCAGCAGTGGCCATTGTTTCTGTCTACTCCCTTTCGAGCAATGACGCAGAGGACACCAGCGCCTATGTAGCCTCGATCGAAAAAGAACGGGCAGATCAGCAAACCTTTATGCGCGAAGATCCCAACTCGCCTTTTGTGTTGGAGAAAAAAGAATTTAACGGGCTGTCCTATTTTCCCGTGGACGCGCGGTACAAGGTGAAGGCCAAGTTGGAACCCATCGATAACAAAGAGGTGATGACGCTCACCACCAGCGATGGGTCAATCCAATCGTACCTGCCCCATGCCCATGCCCACTTCAAGATTGACGGTGTTGCCTGCAAGCTGTTGCTCCTGGAAGTGATGCAAATGGGGCCCCAGCGCGGCACGTTGTTCTTGGCCTTTGGCGATGCCACCAGCGGGCAGGAAACCTATGGCGCGGGCCGATACCTGGCCGTGAAAAAAGTGCGCGGAGCCACCCACATCGAACTGGACTTTAACCGGGCCTACAACCCTTACTGCGCTTACGTGGACAACTTCTCATGCCCCTTTCCCCCGAAAGAGAACGTGTTGCCGGTGGCGATTTTGGCGGGGGAAAAGCAATACTAGGTCAATCAACCGTAATGCTTATTTTTGAAGCCTTTTCTGTTTTGAACGCATGAAGATTTCGTACGCCTGGCTCAAAGAGTATGTTGCCATTTCCGACACGGCTGAAGAAACCGCGCAATGGCTTACCTCCACCGGGCTGGAGGTAGAGGGCATCCATACGTTTGAAACGGTAAAAGGTGGCCTGCAAGGCATAGTGATTGGCGAGGTGAAAACCTGCATCAAGCACCCCAATGCCGACAAGCTGTCCATCACCACGGTGGATGTTGGGGGGGCGAAGCTCTTACCCATCGTGTGCGGTGCCAGCAATGTGGCCGCAGGCCAAAAAGTAGTGGTGGCCCTGCCGGGAGCCACCTTATACCCGGCCAAAGGCGAACCCTTTACCATCAAAGCCACCAAGATCCGGAGCGAAGTGAGCGAGGGCATGATCTGTGCCGAAGACGAGATCGGCCTGGGGCAAAGCCACGCAGGCATCCTGGTGTTGACCACCGCCCTGCCCAACGGCACCCCCGCGGCCGACTATTTCCAGGTACAGTCCGACCAAATTTTTGAAATTGGGCTCACGCCCAACCGTGCCGATGCCGCTTCGCACATTGGCGTGGCACGAGACCTTCGGGCGGTCAAAAATATCCCCCTCCGGTGGCCATCGGTTGATGGTTTTCCGGAAGGATCAAACGGCCAGCCTTTTGCCGTCACGCTGGAAAACCCTTCGGCATGCCTCCGCTATTCCGGTGTTACACTCACGGGCATTGTCGTCAAAGATTCGCCCGCCTGGTTGAAAAACCGCCTGCTTTCCATTGGGCTCACGCCCATCAACAATGTGGTGGACGTAACCAATTTTGTGCTGCACGAAACAGGCCAGCCGCTGCACGCCTTTGATGCCTCCCAGATTGGCGGCCGCCACGTGCGGGTAAAGACCCTTCCCGAAGGTACTCCCTTTGTTGCATTGGATGGCAAGCAACGTACATTGCGCTCCACCGACCTGATGATTTGCGATGAGGCCAGCAAACCGCTGTGCATAGCGGGCGTGTTTGGCGGCCAAAACTCAGGCGTAACAGCCGATACGACCACTCTCTTTTTGGAAAGCGCCTGCTTTGCTCCGGATTTTGTGCGCAAAACAGGCATGCACCACCAACTCAAAACAGACGCCTCATTTCGATTTGAACGAGGTACCGATCCGAACCTGACGGTGTACGCTTTGAAACGCGCGGCCCTATTGATCGGGGAAGTGGCCGGTGGTCGGGTGGCATCCCCCATCGTGGATGTATACCCCCATCCGGTGGCAAACCATACCTTGGAGGTAAAATACAAAAACGTGGACCGGCTGATCGGCAAAAAACTTCCGCGCGAAACTATCTTTTCGATTTTAGAGCGGTTGGACATCGCGGTGACCGATCGGGGCGATGACTCTTTTTCGGTGAGCATACCCCCCTATCGCGTAGACGTAAAGCAACAGGCCGATGTGGTGGAGGAGATTCTGCGCATCTACGGTTTTAACAACATTCCTCTTTCGGAAACCGCAGGCACCGATTTTGTGTCGGCCTTTCCGGAAAAAGATCGGGACCAGTATGGCAGGCGCATCGGAGAACTGCTGACCGCCAACGGATTTTACGAACTGCTGACCAACTCTTTGACCAACATTGCCTACCAGCAAAAGGCCAATCTCACGTTTGGACTGGAGCCCGTTGAAATGTTGAATAAGCTGAGTGAAGAGCAGGGCATTCTGCGGCAAACGATGCTCTTTACGGGGCTGGAGGCCTGTGCCCACAACATCAACCGGAAGCAAAAAGACCTGAAGTTTTTTGAGTTTGGAAAAGTATACGGAAAAGTCAGCGGCCGGTATGTGGAGGAAGCACGGCTGGCCTTGTACATGACGGGCCGCTCGGAGGCGGAAAACTGGCAACGCCCAGCCCGCGATGTAGGCTACCACGATTTGGCCCAGCATGTGGCCCATGTGCTGGAGAAGTCGAGTGTGGCGCAGCCAACATGGCACAAACTGAACGACCCTCTTTTTGAGTATGGCATGGCCGTGCGCGCCCACAAAAACGAACTGGGCAAACTGGGGAAAGTGAAAACATCATTGGCCAAACAGATGGGCATCAAACAGGACGTTTTCTATGCCGAGTTTTCAGTGGATTTGCTTTTCCGTTTGGCAAATCCTAAGTTCGAGGTGTCAGAAGTATCCAAGTTTCCGGAAGTCAGGCGCGACCTTTCGCTGGTATTGAACAAACAGGTTACTTTTGCCGAAATAGAGGCGTTGGTCCGGCAAACGGAACGCCATTTGATACGGGAAATCACGTGTTTTGATGTGTACGAGGGCGACAAGATAGCCCAAGGCAAAAAAGCCTATGCGTTGGGTTTCACGCTGTCGGATACGGAAAAAACTTTGACTGATGAGGAAATAGACAAAACGATGACCCGGCTCATGACGGCCTTTGAACAAAAAATGAACGCGGTCATCCGAAAATAAACCCCAACGCGCCAGTCCGCAACCAAACATACACCCATGGATCAAGAGTTATTAAAATCCAGCCTAAACGGCTTGGAACGCAAGGTTTTGGTTTTGCTCAATGAACACAAAACCCTCCGAAACGAACTCACCGGCCTCAAGCAGGAGAATCTGGAGCTGAAAAGCGGCCTGAAAATGCGTGACGAACAATTGGCCAATTTTAAAAATCAAGTCAAAATCACTAAGATTGTAGACCATATAAACCCGGAAGACGGAAGTAATTCGGAGTTGAAACGAAAAGTGGACGAGTATATTCGAGAAATCGATAAGTGCATAGCCTACCTGAGCAGATAACGGTACATGGAAGACTTATCCATCAAAATCAAAATTGCCGACCGCGAGTACCCCATGAAGGTAAAACGCAAGGACGAAGAACGCATTCGGGCCGCAGGCAAGTTGATCAACGACAAGATAAAGCAGTACCGCGAGCAATTTGGTATTGACGACAAACAGGACCTGCTGGCCATGGTAGCGTTTGATTGTTTGGTGGACAAAATGAAGGACGAAGAAAACCTTCAGGTCATCGACCAAACGGTGGTGGAGAAGGTGAACCGCATCAACCAATTGGTGTCACAAGCCCTTTAACCCACTTCGCTTCTCTGCTGTTCTTTTCAACGCTGGCAAGCGTCATTCGGGCATGGCCACTAAATTTTTTACCCATGACCCCTACACTGATCATAACCCTGGTTGTAGCCACCGTAGTCACGTTAGTGCTCAGCACCCTCATTGGCACCTGGCTGTACAAACGCAAACTAAAAAAGCGCGAACGCGAAGCCAGCGAAAAGGCCAAGCTGATTGTTAAAGAAGCCGAACTGCAAGCCGAGACCCTCAAAAACAACCGCATCCTGGAGGCCAAGGAGAAATTCCTGAAGATGAAACAGGAATTTGAAGAAGAAGCCAACCGCAAGAAAAACCAAATCATCGCCAACGAGCAGAAGATCAAACAGCGCGAAGCGCAGTTGAGCAAAGAGTTGGAGACAATCAAACGAAAAGAGGGCGAATTGGATGAAGAGCGCCAAAGTCTGGCCCAGCAGCATGAACTGGTCAAAAAGCGCAAAGAAGAACTGGACAAGTTCAACGCCCAGAAAATTGCCGTGCTGGAAAACATCTCCAAACTCACGGCCGACCAAGCCCGCGATCAATTGATTGAATCCCTCAAAGAAGAGGCCCAAACGCGCGCCAGCTCGTACATCAAAGACATTATGGAGCAGGCGAAGCTCTCGGCCACCAAGGAAGCCAAAAAAATCGTGGTGGAAACCATTCAGCGCACCGCCACCGAGCATGCCGTGGAGAACTGCGTTTCCATCTTCAACATTGAAAGTGACGATGTAAAAGGCAAGATCATCGGCCGCGAAGGACGAAACATCCGCGCGCTGGAAGCTGCCACGGGCGTTGAAATCATCGTGGACGATACTCCGGAAGCTATCATCATATCAGGGTTTGACCCCGTGCGCAGGGAAATCGCCCGACTGTCGCTGCACCGGTTGGTGCAAGACGGCCGCATCCACCCGGCACGCATTGAAGAGATCGTAGCCAAAACGAGCAAAAATATTGAAGATGAGATCGTAGAGATTGGTGAGCGAACGGTAATTGACCTGGGCATTCACGGCCTTCACCCGGAATTGGTGAGGATGGTGGGGCGCATGCGCTTCCGGTCTTCGTATGGCCAAAACCTGTTGCAACATTCGCGCGAGGTGGCCAACCTATGCGCCATCATGGCTGCGGAACTCGGCTTGAATGTAAAGCAAGCCAAACGGGCGGGCCTGCTGCACGACATTGGCAAAGTATGGCCTGAAGAATTGGAGAAACCGCACGCCATTGTGGGCATGGAGCTGGCTCAGAAGTACAAAGAACATCCGGCCATCTGCAACGCCATTGGCGCCCACCACGATGAAATTGAGATGACCAACATCATATCACCCATTGTGCAGGCGTGCGATGCGATCAGCGGGGCGCGCCCCGGTGCCAGACGCGAGGTGATGGAGCAATACATCAAGCGCCTGAAAGAGCTGGAGCAAGTGGGCCTGAGTTTTGATGGCGTGGAAAAGTGTTATGCGATACAAGCGGGCCGCGAACTGCGCGTGATCGTGGATGCCGAAAAGGCCAGCGATGAACGGGCCGGCCAACTGAGTTTTGACATCTCTCAGAAGATCGAAAAAGATATGCAATACCCCGGCCAAATCAAAGTGACGGTCATCCGGGAAATGCGAAGTGTGGCGTATGCGAAGTAAACAAAAAACGATGAAGGCTATTCAGATGGCAATCGGGGTGACGATGTGGGCATCCTTGGCATACTGCCAAGCCGATCGACCCAGCTATTCGCAAGGTCCATCGTCTTACAGCTTCAACAGCATGCTCACTGACCTGAAGGGCGAACCATTGCTGGCCGGGAATGAAGTGCATGCAGACGGGTCACCGTTTTACCACCCGACATGGACCGTAGGAACGGTCAAACTCGTCAACAACAAAGAACTTGTCGGTATTCCCATCAAGCTGAATCTACATAATGACCAAGTCCACTACTGGTTGGAGGAAACAAAAAGTGAGCGCGTGGCGGGTGCGGGGCTAGTAAAGGAGATCACGTTTACCGATCCGCAGAGCGGTGTGCCCGTTACCTTCCGGTGCGGTTTTCCCGCTATTGCCCCACATGACGGGCGCACATTTTACCAAGTGCTGGAAGAAGGTGAGGCAACGTTGCTACGACAAGTCAAGCAGATACTAATTGAAGAAAAGCCATTCAACTCCGCCACCATCCACAGGCGCTACGATACACAGAAAGGATACTTCATTTGGGTGGACAACCGAATGAATAAGATCAAACGAACAAAGTCAGGCATCTTGGATGTATTGTCGAACAAACGAAATGCCCTCAACGACTTTTTGCACACCAACGTAAACCTGAAGTCCGATGCTGACTTGTCAAAAGTAGTCGCATTTTACAACAGTTTATGAACAGCGGAAAACCGTTGCCGCCAAGTGTGATTGTGTTGTGGGTGCTCATGGCATCGATGCTTGCGATTTCTCCATCTGTAAATGCTCAAAAAAAATCGACCAAGCGCCCCTACCAATGTGGGTTTCCAGTATCCGACATGAAATCGGCAGAGGAAAACTATCAAAGAAGCAGCCAGTACTTTGGCTGCCAACCCGGGGAATACATCGCCAGCGTGGGCGCAAGTAACGGCTACATCGAAGCGCAAATTTCCCTTTTTGTCGATCATTTGGAATGGTATCTCCAAGACATCGACAGCGCATGCCTCTTTGAATTTCCTAAAGTACGCACCCATTTCGAGCAGTTAAGCGGCAAGCCGATAAACGCAACCTTTCAGCTTGTTCTTGGCAGTTTCCTTCAAACAAACCTACCCGATCAATATTTTGACCGCATTTTGCTGTCTAACGTCTATCATGAGCTGAGCGACCGGGGCGCGATCTTGCGCGATCTGTATACCAAACTTAAACCCGGAGGTGTCATGATCATCATGGAGCGAATGGCCCGAAAAAAAGGAGAGCGGCATAAAGACTGCGGCCATGTCAAACTCGTTGAGCCGGACTTCATTCAGGAAATGCGTTCGTTCTCCTTCCGGTTGCGGAAAAAAGAGGCGAGTGCCACCTTACCCAACTTGCAATTTTTTACGTTTGAAGCCATTCCGTGATTTTTCGGCTGCGCGGTTGGCGGTAAAGGCCATATTCTTCCTCAACGGCTTTGTGCACGCCAACTACTACTCGCGCTTGCCACGCATCCAGGACCAATTCTCCATCAACGATGGTACCATCGGCTTGGTTTTGCTTTTCTCTTCGATTGGTGCGTTGTTGGCGATGCCTTTTACAGGCTGGTTGATTATCCGCAACGGCAGCCGCAGAGTCACGCTGACGGGCGCTTTGCTTTACTGCTTGCTCGTGCCGCTTATCCCGATGGCCCCCTCCTTGCCTCTGTTGGTGATCGTCTTCTTTTTACTGGGTGTCTTTTCGGGCATGCTCGATGTGGCCATGAACGCACAGGCCGTTATGGTAGAGCAGCAACAGCAGAAGCCCATCATGACCTCGTTTCATGCCTTGTTTAGCGTAGGCATGATGGCCGGGGCGCTGGCCGGTTCAGCTTTTTCTTCGTCCGGGGCATCACTGCTCACACACCTGGCCTCTATTTCGTTGGCCAGCGCGGCCATTATTGTCATTATCCGATTGCACCTCGTGTACGATCGGCCTGTGCAAAAACAGGAAGGCCCCGCATTCCGTTTGCCCAACGCAGCCATGATCAGCATCGGCATCATTGCGTTTTGTTGTATGCTGGGCGAGGGTGCGATGGCCGATTGGAGCACCAACTTTATGGAACGAACGCTTTTAGCTCCGGAAAGCGTTGCCCCTTTGGGGCTTTCCGCGTTCGCCATGACCATGACCATCGGTCGCTTTGTGGGAGACAGGGCCCGCGTTAGGCTGGGCGACTATCGATTGATGGTGCTGTCAAGCATTGTGTCGTTGGCAGGCATCGGCCTTCTCATGGCGGCCCAAAGTGCCCCCTTGGCCATTGTTGGCTTCATGGTTGTTGGGCTGGGGCTTGCATCCATTGTGCCGATTGCCTACAGCATTGCCGGCAATGCCCCGGGCCTCCCACCCGGGGTTGGGTTGGCCATGGTGACCACGGTAGGCTATGCCGGGTTTTTATTTGGGCCTCCCGTCATCGGCATGCTAGCGAGTGTTTTTTCATTGCGGTGGGCGTTTGCGTTAGTGCTGGTATTGTTTGGATTAATGACGATCTTGAGCGCACGCTATCGCAAATGAATTTTCGCTATGAACATCCAACAACAGGAAACAGACACCAAGGGATCGTTTTTCGTTTCGGATGCCGGTGACCGGCTAGCCGAAATGTCATACTCGAAGGCGGGCACCAGCCTGATCATCATCGACCACACCGAAGTGTCTGACCTACTGCGCGGCCAGGGGGCTGGAAAAAAACTGGTAGAGGCGGCAGTTGAGTATGCCCGAAAAAGCGGCATCAAGATATTGCCCTTGTGCCCATTTGCCCGCTCCGTTTTTGACAAGATGCCCGAGTGGGCGGATGTGTTGAATTGACATGCCCCTGCTTACTTCTTCTTATCGTGCACCGTTTTATCTCTTCAACGGCCATTTGGAAACGGTGGTGCCCAGCCTTTTCCGGAAAATCACCAATGTAACCTATACGCGCGCACGTCTTGAATTGCCGGATGGTGACTTCTTGGATCTTGATTGGCTGCGGCAACAGTCCCCGCAATTGGTGATTATTTCCCACGGATTAGAGGGAAGCAGCGAGCGTCATTATTGCAAGGGTATGGCAAGGTATTTTTTTCAGCAAGGTTGGGATACGCTGGCCTGGAACTGCCGCAGTTGCAGCGGAGAGATGAACAGACTGCCGCGTTTCTATCATCATGGTGCCACGGAAGACCTGGGTGCGGTGGTGGATCACGCTTTGGCAAAAGGGTATCACCACGTGGCCTTGGTGGGTATCAGCATGGGCGGCAGTATGACGTTGAAGTATTTGGGCGAAAGGGCGGCCAATCTATCCCCGGCCATCCGCGTGGCGGCTACTTTTTCGGTGCCTTGCCACCTGGGGGCCAGTGCCGCAGCGCTCGACAAATCGGCCAATCGGTTTTACTTGAAACGGTTTCTTCAGAAACTGGGTAAGAAAATCCGGGCCAAGGAGAAAATGTTTCCGGGCACCATTTCCGCAACGGGTTTTGAAGACATCCGGACCTTTCGTGAGTTTGACAATCGCTACACCGCACCGCTTCATGGTTTTCGTCACGCGGATGACTTCTATGAACGCGCTTCGTGTATGCCCCATCTTCCCAAAATCAATGTTCCCACTCTGCTGGTCAATGCCCGCAATGATCCCTTTTTACCAGAGGCTTGCTACCCGGTTGAACTTGTAAAGGGAAATCCGCTGGTTTCTCTGGAGATACCCTTGCGCGGAGGGCACACCGGTTTCACCCAGCATACTCTCGCAGCAACCAACTACATGGAGCAGTCTGCTTTCGATTTCTGCATGTCTGCCATAAAAAATGGCTGACGAAATTCGCCAGCCATTTTTAGAGACAGATGGTCTATTACTTAAAAATAGAACAACAAGTTGATCGATCCGCTCAAGTTGTCGAGACCTATGCCGATGGTTGTTGGCCCACTGGTATAGCTATCAATTTTTGTGTTCAACACACCGTTGATGCCATTGTTCCAGCTCTCGGTCTCGGTGAGGGTACGGCCCGCGGTACGCACAGCAAGCATGTAACCAAACTCGCCACCCAATGAAATCCGCGGGGCAAAGAAGTACTCAACACCGATGAAGCCCCTGGCTCCCGCCAAGAAATTCTTTCCCACCCTGCGGTTGGTTGTCCGTATCAAGTCTCCATCGGCCGTAGTTCCATTAAAATTATTACCGAAGTTGTTGGTCGTAGGGAACGTAAAGTCCGCAGAAATGGGATTTCCGTACTGAAACTCGATGTTCTGACCAAAATAACCAAGGACAACTTCCGCACCATAAAAACCCTGCACGCGGGTAGATCCTCTCCGCTTTTCGATACCCGCGGCAAGGATGACGGTTTGGCTATTGGTGTTGCGCCAGTCTTCGGTGAAGGCCGGAAAACCGGGTTGAGGATTCAGTTGATCCTCTGCCACCACGGCCTTGTCAATCACGGTGTTTACACTTACATTGAAACGCGCGCGATAGTGCGTGGACTCATTCTTCACGTACTTTCCAAAAATAGCCAAGTTGTTCCCAATATTGGCTGGATTCGAAGTAAAACCAAACGAAGTGTTGTTGAATGTATTGCCATTCAATGCATTGCCGGCATAGCTCAAAAATGGGTTGGCCGCCACACCCAAACCCCACTCGCCTGTTTGGGGCAAAATCAGTATCCCTTTTTTATTTTTCAAGGGCTCATTGCTCGCGTCTTGTGCCGTGGCCTGAAATGACCACACCACCAGTGCTGCGCATATTACAAATGCATATTTCTTCATGTAAAGCTCAAATTTATTGTTAGGGTATCGGATTATTCGAAATCAATGGGTGTAGGTTGGTTGATTTCGATATTCTGAATATACGAAGCACCCTTCACAGCATTGGAAATGACACGCGATTGACGGTCGTTGTAAACGGCATCCTTGCGAACAAAGTCGCCTTCGCTGAAGTCAAACACATTGATAGATACATTGAAGTCGCCCACTACGAGTTCAATGTCCTTGGGGCCTCCTATTTTCACAGTCACCGTGTAAACGCCTTGCGCATTGGTTCTCACGGTTTCGGCCAAGATGGCACCGGTGTTTGCGTCCAATACAAAAACAGGCACGTTGGCAGGTACGGGCTCCAGAGGAAGATCGCCTGCATCTTCATCCTCATCCAAATCGCTCACAATTGTTCCGGTAATGATCACATCGCCCAGCGGGATCGGGTTTTCAGAATTTTCGTTTGTGCAGCCAGCGAGCAATGCTGCAGAGGTAACCACTGACAAGAAAACTTTTTTCATAGTTTGGAATTTGGTTTTTAAAAATTGTACGCGAAGAAATAAGAATTCCACCGATGAAAAAAATTGTTTGGCGACCAAAACGACCATTGGGCGACAAACCTAAAAGCCTCGGAGAAAAAGGAAATAAGGTCGTTGTTGGCGCGGGCCACAAAATAATGGGCATTCCGTTACGCCCGCCAAATAACCCAAGAAAATGAGCCCCGCAGGAGAAATTTCCTACTGTTGCATCTGTAGATACGTTGTGTAAGAATTTTGCGGCATCCCCTCGGTATTTACGCGGTTGACAAACGTTGGGGCCTGCTCCGCGCGCTGCCGCTCCGTAAAGGGGGTAGTTGAAAATTGGACGGTCACCTCCAATAGGTGCTCTACCGCTCCGCGGTAGGTGCCCTTCACCGGGGTGCAATCACTAAAGTTTCGGCCATTGGCTAGCCGCACGTGGCGCTCACCAGCCAGACACTTGTTGGTCGGGTCAATGCCTACCCAACCCGTATCAGGCATCCATGCCTCGGCCCACGCATGAGTGGCACCCTCCCCTCGCCATTCGCTGCTGCCGGGACAAATGTATCCGCTGATGTAGCGGCAGGGAATATTCACCAACCGCAGCATGTACAAAAGCAAATGAGCAAAATCCTGACAAACACCCGCCTTCAGTTTCCACAATTCATCTACGCGGGTCTCAATGGTAGTCACCCCTTTTTTATACGTAAAATGTTGATAGATAAAATCAGACAAACGCGCAATAGACTCCAGCGGATGGTCTTGAAACGATACCCACTGCTGTACCACATCGTGTATCTCCTGTTGCATTTTTGCCTGTTCCGCTTTCAGGAAGGGGTGATACAAGAGCTGTGTCTCCGGCTGCTGAAGGTGTTGCCAAACCTCCGTGGCCGATTGCAACGTGGCCAAAGGCGTGTTCACGATCTCCACGGCCATGCGATTTTCAATGTACAGCTCGCTGTGCGGATGAATCAAGGTAAAAAAACCCGTCTTATTGCCAAAGTAGTCATGAATGACATGGACGGCCGGGTTTTGAGATATTTCAACGGTGTGTTCGGTTACCCGCTGCCGATCGTCCCGCACGGGGTAAAGTTTGATTTGGTTGGCCGAGTCAACAACCTTGCCCGTGTAGAGATAGTGTGTAAGATGCCGGATGTGAAAAAAGGCCATGTGCTGTTCAATTAGTTGGAGTAACCAAAATAATAATGTGCCAGCTTTCCGCTGATGGCAAGTACCCGCTCGCGCGTGGTATCAATAACATGGAGTATCTGCTCCCTTCCGCCCATGTCATGGGTTGTGTAGCGCAATTCATTGATGGCTTTGCCGAGCAAAAACTTGATCTCTTTAAAATTCTCTGGCAACGACAGCGAATCAAGCCGATTGAAATAACGCTCGGTTTGAAACAAACAGTACATAATGGAGTGCGGGAATCGGGTGTTGAAAAACACCTGGTTCATCACCTCACTGGTCTGTAGCGAGTTCTGGTATTCTTTGGTGTGAAACTCATATCCCGACAACGAGTACAACAAATACTTCCAATGGATGGCCTCATTGGCTGTGGCATCCATGTTTCGGATACGCAACTCCACGATATCCAACACCTGCCAGGCGCGCTCAATGTATTTTCCCAAATTCAAAAAAGCATAGCCCTCACCCCGGTACATGGTAATATCCACCGTACCGTAAAAAAGTGTTCCTTCCCGCATCAGCAAATCCATGGCCGTAACGGGATCGTCCTGCTGAATAATCTTTTCGGTAGCCGGGTTGCGCACCAAGTGGTAGTAGTCATTCAGGTTTTGCCAAAGTTCTTTGGTGATGTAGTCTTGCACGGAGCGTGCGTTTTCACGGGCCCGCACGATGTTGGTAAAAACCGAAGAATCATTGTCTTTGCTCAACAACAACATATACAACACCTCGCGGTAGGTGAGGGTCGCTTCCGCTTGCAGCGCCTTGCCGCTGGTCAAATTGGCCACGTACTGCTGCCACGGAAAATCCAGAATTTCATCCTGCGAGGCAATGTAGTTGGTGCGCAAAAGGCGTAGCATGTTGTCGGTACGTTCCATGTACCGCGCCATCCAAAAAACTGCATCTGCTACACGACTCAGCATACGTCAATAGGCTAAAACCCACGTGTCTTTACTGCCTCCACCCTGCGAAGAATTGACCACCAGCGAGCCTTCGCGCAACGCCACCCGTGTTAGTCCGCCCGGAACAATTTCAATCCCTTGAGGCCCGTACAAGGCAAACGGCCGCAAGTCTACGTGGCGCGGCCTCATCACACCGTCCAAAAAGCAGGGCACCGATGAAAGCGTAATGATCGGTTGGGCAATGAATTGCCGGGGGTTCTTTTTTACTTCTTCGCGATAGGCCGCAATCTGTTCGTCAGTGGCCGCGTTGCCCATCAGCATACCGTATCCTCCGCTTTCATTTGTTTTTTTGATCACCATGCGGTGCACACTGTCAAACACGGTTTTGAAATGATCGGGGTTATCCAACGCATAGGTGGGCACCGTCTTTAAGATCGGCTCCTCGTTCAAATAGTAGCGGATCATCTCGGGCACGTACGGATACACCGCTTTGTCATCGGCTACCCCGTTGCCGGGGGCATTCACAATGGCCACATGGCCTTTCCGGAAGGCATAGTACAATCCGGATACACCCAAAATACTGTCGGGATTAAAAACCAACGGGTCGATGAATTCGTCATCCACTCTCCGGTAAATGACATCGATCTGCTTGAGTCCGGCCGTGGTTTTCATGTACACTTTGGCATTGTCTACCACCAAGTCGCGGCCCTCAACTAACTCCACGCCCATCAGCCGGGCCAGCGTGGTGTGTTCAAAATAAGCCGAGTTGTAAATGCCCGGAGTGAGCAAGACTACGGTGGGCTCGGCCGTTTGCCGGGGCGACAGGGCCATCAGGTTCTTGAGCAGCAAATCAGGGTAATCTTTTACGGAACGCACGTTGCTTTGGGACAACAAACCCGGAAAGATGCGGTAGGTCATGTTCCGGTTCTCCAGCATATAGCTCACCCCGGAAGGCGTGCGAAGGTTGTCTTCCAGGACATAAAAAGAACCATCGCTGTCGCGGATCAGGTCTATACCTGCGATGTGGGTATAGATGCCGTGGGGCACGGGCACGTTCACCATCTCGCGCAGGTAGTTGGGGCATGAATACACGAGTGAGGCCGGCAGGATTCCATCCTTGATGATAAACTGGTTGTGGTACACATCATCCAAAAAAATATTCAGGGCTTTGATGCGTTGCCGGATGCCCTGCTCGATGTGCGTCCATTCGGCCGCGGTTATGATGCGCGGAATGATGTCAAACGGGAAAATTTTCTCGATGCCTTCGCCACTGTTGTATACCGTGAACGTGATGCCTTGGCTCATGAACAGTTTCTTGGCCATGTCGTCTTTGCCGGAAAGGTCCTCGAGCGAGGCTTCGCTGAGCGATTGAAAAAAAGACTGATAGTGAGGTCGCACCTGCCCGCGGTCACACATCTCATCCCAGATGCGATCCGGTACGTGATAGGTTTCGGTGAGGCGGGCGAAAGACATTGCCTAAATATACCAAGGGCCGGCACACCGACAATCGTTAGGCGAATTTTGTGATTGGAATTTTTCAGCCGGCCTGTTCATGGGTCAATGCGCGGGGCGTTCCGGAAATTTTATCCAACCACCTGCGGCCGGCCGTGTCACGACCTGCTTCTTGGCAAGGCGCCTTTGGGAGGCATCACGTGCCCGGCCCGTACAAACAAGGGGAACAAAACTTTACGGGTGCCGCTGCCCCACGGCACGCGCACGCGGTCAATCCATGGCGCCACGGGGTCAGACGCATGAAGGGTCATGTACTTGCGCACAGCCGACCAAGTCGATAGGTATCCACTCAGCGTTTCAATATCCCAATCGAATGCCATTTCAAACTGCGGGCATGCGATCTCGCGAAACGGAAACGGTATGGTGCTGTAGTGCGTGTCGATCAGTTTGCGTTCGGGTTCCCAATAGGGCCCGGTCACTTCGCTGTAGAGCTGATGCAGCGCTTGGTTAACGTCCGCATCTTCGGTTTGCAGCAGCCCATAGCCCCACAGCGCCAGCAGGGCATGGGGTTTGGCCACGCGATTGACTTCGTGATAAAATGCATCCAACTGAAACCAGTGGGCCGCCTGGCCCACGGTAACCAAGTCAAATACGCCAGGCAAAAAGTCGCTCGATTCAGCCGATGCCACCTGATACTTCACATTGGGTACGCGAGGGGCCTGAGCGAGCTGCGGCTCGCTGATGTCAGTGGCATCCACCTGTTGAAAATAAGGTGCCAGGGCCAAGGCTACCTGTCCGTTGCCCGTGGCGCAATCCCACGCGCGCTCGCGCTGGGCAACCTGCGTCAACAAAAAACATACAAAGCACGCGGGTACGTGGGGCGAAAGGCCGCGTAGCGCGCGGCATGTTGTGAAAATAAATCTTTGGCCATGACCTTCTGCGTTGATTCAAAATGTTTATCCCTACCGGGGCGCTCGCCCAGCACCCGTAATCACTTTTTCTCAAAGCCAGGCCCCGGCACCAGGCGTCCGGGCTTTGCGTGGGTGTGTTCCCCCTCGTTCAGCACGTGCACACCGTTGACAAACACATGAACCATCCCTTCGGCATATTGGTGTGGCTTTTCAAACGTGGCTTTGTCGATGAACCGTTGCGCATCAAACACGACTACATCGGCATAGTAGCCGGTTCGAAGCAACCCCCGCTTCTGTATCTTTAGGTTGGAGGCTGGCAGCGAGGTCATTCTCCGGATACCTTCTTCCAATGGCATCAACTTCTTATCGCGAACATAGTGTCCTAAAAAACGGGCAAACGTACCGTACGCACGCGGATGAGTACCCATGTCCATAAACTGCTTGGTCAATGCCAACGAGGCGGCATCCGAACCCAAACTTACATACGGGCTTTTTAGCATCCGCTGCACGTTGTCCTCCGAAATCAAAAAGAAGATGGCCGCGATGTTCGAACGGTCAGCCACCAGCAAATCCAACACGGTCTCATCAGCCGATTTCCCGTGAAGGCGGGCAATCTCATCCAAGCGCTTTCCGAGATACAGTTTGTTGAGGGAGTCCTTCCGAAAACCCAGGATCATGACATTTTTTGGATCAGAATTTTTGGAGGGTATCCCCAACGCCAATTCACGCAGTACGCGCGCCCGTTGGGCAGGCTCGCGAAGTCGTTTTCGCATCTCGGCCGCACCACCCTCTTGCACCCACGTGGGTATGCGGGCGGTAAGGCTTGTTGCACTCGCTTGGTAGGGATACATGTTAGCGGTGATCTTCAATCCGGCCCGCTGGGCACTGTCAATTTTGTACAACACCGTGTCCACCTTGGGCCAATTCCATTGCTGGTTGATTTTGAGGTGGTATATCTCCGTACGGATGGCGGCCTCTTTGGCAACACGAAAGGTTTCGTTCATCGCTTGGAGGATGTGGTCGCTTTCGCTGCGCATGTGGGTGATGTACATGCCGTCATACTGAGCCGCCACACGCGAGAGTTCGATTAGTTCTTCCGTAGAGGCGTAGTCGGCCGGGGCGTAAATCAACGAAGCGCCCACGCCCATGGCTCCCTCGCGCATGGCTTCATCGACCAGCTTCTTCATCGCTTGGAGTTCGGTGGGCGTGGGGGCACGCTTCTCGCGGCCTATGACATAGTCGCGCACGGTAGTAGCCCCGACAAACGAAGCATAGTTGGGGCTCACGCCCAGGCGTTGCAGCGTTTCAAAATACCCTCCCAGCGTGGTCCACAGCGTGTCTTTCTTGCCTTTGCTTTTGCGCGGACCGGGGCTCCAGCCTTCGCCAAAAACCTCCAGCGTCACGCCTTGTTTGATGTCGCTCATGCTGCGCCCATCTTTCAACAGTGAGTTATCAGCCCAACTGAGCATGTTGATAAAGCCTGGCGCTATGGCCAAGCCTGTACAGTCCACCATGCGCTTGGCGGTGGCGCGCGACAAATCCCCTATGAACGCGATGGTATCGGCCCGTATACCCACATCGGCCATTCTGGCTTTGGCTCCGGAGCCATCGTACACCGTGCCATGGCGGAGGACAATGTCATAAGGTTGGGAAAATGCTGAATGAACAACACAAAAGGCAAAGAAAAGTAAACTAAAATCCTTGACGTTAGGATAGCGCATTGGGGTTATGGTTGGTTGCTTATCCACACAATTGGACGGATTTGACTCTACCTACTCAATCGGACTTATCAACGTTGAAAATCAATAGATAGCCCCTCTTCGATCGTATGTCTATGACCATCATTATGGTACTCGACCAGGCGCTGCATACGCATTTCTCTAACATATACCATGCAAGAAGCGGTATGGACAGAATCAGCGAGATCAATCACCTCTAAATATGCAACTCCCGTTGAATCGCTCACAAGACGCACCTCTTTTGCCCCAAATGGTTTTACCAACTCCATAACTTTCATTACGTCAACCGGATGCTCCTGCTCGATGCGAGCAATCTGTTCCAAGTAATTGCTTTCATCAATACCCTCCATGATAAACTCATCTACGGTAAGCGTGAACCCCTTCGCCACAGGCTTCTTCTGATCCTCAAAAAATTGATAATAATGCCCACTTTGCCGGTGCGTCAAGTTCCAGTACCCACACCCGCCAAGCAGGGTGTCATATTCCGCTCTGTCAAAACTTTTGTGCAGTCGTATCTCGCGGTCAAAAGCATTAAAATCCTGCTGACCGGTCGAACAGGCCCAACCACCTGACACTAACACGAAACAGTAAAACACTTTTCTCACGGCATGGCGTTAAACCACGTCAAGATAACAAAACACTCACAAAAAAAGCAGCCCGTTGCCGGGCTGCTTTTGCTTCTGATTGACGCGGCATTTACGCCAAGTCCTGCCGATCGGCATTCATCACTTTGGTCCAGGCCGCTACAAAGTCGGTCACAAATTTGTCTTTCGAGTCTTCGCAGGCATATACCTCCGCCAGGGCCCTCAACTCGGAGTTGGAACCAAAAATCAGATCGGCCCGCGTGGCTGTCCACCGTGTTTTGCCTGAGGCGCGGTCTTTGCCTTCGAACAACTCCTGCGTCTCGTCCACCGCTTGCCAGGTCGTGCCGAAATCCAACAGGTTCACGAAGAAATCGTTGGTCAATGTCTCCGGGTGTTGGGTAAAGACTCCGTGCGAAGAACCATCGTAGTTGGTATTCAATACGCGCATGCCACCCACCAGCACGGTCATTTCGGGGGCGGTGAGCGTGAGCAGTTGCGCTTTGTCCACCAACAGGTCTTCGGCCATAACACCCAACCTGCGCTTGGCGTAATTGCGGAACCCATCGGCCTTGGGCTCGAGTGCCGCGAACGAATCGACATCGGTTTGCTCTGCCGTGGCATCGGCCCGGCCGGGCACAAACGGCACAGTCACGTGATGACCTGCTGCTTTGGCGGCTTTCTCAATGCCTGCTCCCCCCGCTAACACAATCACATCGGCCAGCGAAACCTTCTTGCCTCCGGACAGCGTTTGGTTGAACTCCCGTTGCACGCCTTCAAGTGTGCGCAACACATTCGCCAGTTGCGCGGGTTTGTTCACCTGCCAGTCTTTTTGCGGAGCCAACCGGACGCGGGCACCGTTGGCGCCTCCGCGTTTGTCCGAACCCCGGAAGGTGGAGGCTGAAGCCCAGGCGGTCGATACCAGTTCGCTGATGCTAAGGCCGGTGGCCAGGATTTTGGCTTTTAGGGCAGCGATGTCTTTTTCATCGATCAACGGATGTGTGACGGCCGGTATCGGGTCTTGCCAGATCAACACTTCGGCTGGCACTTCGGGACCGAGGTAACGGTGGCGCGGCCCCATGTCGCGATGGGTGAGTTTAAACCACGCCCGTGCAAAGGCATCTGCAAATTTGTCGGGGTTCTCATAGAAATAACGCGACACTTTTTCGTATTGCGGATCGACACGCAACGCCAAATCCGTAGTGAGCATCATGGGCGCATGTTTTTTGGAAGAATCGTGTGCATCGGGTACTGTGCCCGCGCCCGCATTGCCTTTGGGTTTCCACTGAAATGCCCCCGCGGGGCTTTTGGTCAGTTCCCACTCGTATCCAAAAAGGTTTTCAAAGTAGTTGTTGCTCCATTGTATGGGCGTGGTGGTCCAAGCTCCTTCCAAGCCGCTGGTGATGGTGTTTACCCCATGGCCGGTGTGGAAGGTATTCTTCCAGCCGAGTCCCTGCTCTTCGATGCTGGCGCCTGCGGGCTCAACCCCAACATACTTGCCGGGGTCGGCTGCTCCATGTGTTTTGCCAAACGTGTGCCCTCCCGCAATCAAGGCCACGGTTTCTTCATCGTTCATGGCCATGCGGCCAAAGGTTTCTCGTATGTCGTGGGCCGCGGCCAGCGGATCGGGTTTGCCGTTGGGGCCTTCGGGGTTCACGTAAATTAATCCCATTTGTACGGCCGCCAGCGGGTTCTCCAAGTCGCGATCACCCGAATAGCGCTTGTCATCCAACCACTTGGTTTCAGGGCCCCAATAAATGTCTTCTTCCGGCTCCCACACATCCTCGCGTCCTCCGGCAAAGCCAAACGTTTTGAAGCCCATGGATTCCAACGCGCAGTTTCCCGCCAGGATCATCAGATCGGCCCATGACAATTTCTTTCCGTATTTCTTTTTGATGGGCCAAAGCAACAAACGCGCTTTGTCTAAATTGGCGTTATCGGGCCAACTGTTGAGAGGCGCAAAGCGCTGCGTGCCGGAGCCTGCACCCCCGCGGCCATCCCCGATGCGGTACGTACCGGCCGAGTGCCACGCCATGCGGATGAAAAAGGGGCCATAATGCCCGTAGTCGGCAGGCCACCAACTTTGGGAGGTCGTCATCAGCTCGAAGATGTCTTTCTTCACGGCCGCTAAGTCCAACTTTTTGAATTCTTCGGCATACTTGAACGACCCGCCCATCGGATTGGACAAGGTTGAGTGCTGGCGCAGGATACTGAGCTTCAACTGGTTGGGCCACCAGTCGCGGTTGCGGGGGCCTCCGCCTGCCGTTTGTTTGGTGGCACCGCCATGAAAGGGGCACTTGGCCTCAGACGTGGCGTTCGATGCGGGTGTGTGCTTTGACATAACTTCGTGGATTTATTGTTTATCGTGACTATGCGTTTACCGTAGGCAATGGTACTGCGTTGTCATCAATAATTCAAATTGATTATTTTTATGGAACGATAGATTCGCTCTATGACGCTGACGCAATTGGAATACCTGGTGGCGGTGGATACGCATCGGCACTTTGCCGAGGCCGCAGACGCTTGCTGTGTGACACAGCCTACGCTGAGCATGCAGATCCAAAAATTGGAAGAGGAACTGGGCCTCAAAATCTTTGACCGCACCAAACAGCCCGTCATCCCCACCGAACTGGGTTCGCGCGTAATCGCACAGGCGCGCACGGCCCTGCGCGAAGCCCAACGCATACCCGAACTCATCCGCGACCAACAGCACACGACCATGGGCGAAATACGCATTGGCATCATCCCCACGTTAGCTCCGTTCTTGTTGCCCTCGTTGTTCAAAAACATACGCGAGCGCTACCCCCAGGTACAACTTGTCGTCAAAGAAAGCATCACCGAAGACATCATTCGCGAACTCAAAAGCGACCGGCTTGACTGCGGCCTGGTGGTCACACCGCTCAACGATCACAGCATCAAAGAAGAGGTTCTGTTTTATGAGGAGCTTTTCGTGTACGTATCGAAACGAAATGCCTTGTATGACAAGAAATACGTGCTGGCGGCCGACCTGGACCCGGATGAGTTATGGTTGTTGGAGGAGGGGCACTGTTTCCGCTCGCAGGTATTGAACCTGTGTGAATTGCGCCAAGCCACCGCGTTGTCCATTCGGTATGAAACAGGCAACATTGAAACACTCAAGCGCATGGTGGACCGGAGCGAGGGAATTACGATCCTGCCGGAATTGGCTGTGCGTGAATTCGGTGCCGCCCAACGCAAACGGGTGAAACAACTGCGCGACCCGCGGCCGGCCCGCGAGGTAAGCTTAGTTACCCATCGCGATCACCTCAAAACACGTTTGATCGATCTGCTCAAACGGGAGATCACGCAGATCGTGCCGCCCGCCATGCGGCAACTTCACAGCAAGAAAATAGTCGAAATCAATTATTGACGAAGCTGGGCAAAGGCTCCCGCACATTGCGCTCAGCCCTCACGAAAGCCGCTGACCCCGCCCGACACGATAAACTTCATGGCGGCCGCCCCGGAGATGTCCAACGGTTTCACATTGTCTTTAGACACCAGAAAATGATCACCCGCAAAGGCGTACGACTGGGGGAAATAGACCGTTACCATGTCCTTCAGCCCCAACTCTGTCAAATCAGATTGGGTAATAAACCCAATGCGGTGCAGCGTGTTTTCCTTGTTGATAGTAACCAGCACGGGCTTGTTGAATTTCCGTTTTTCACCCACAAAGGCGCCCATCAGATCCTTGATGGACGAGTAAATGATTTTCACCAAAGGGATGCGGTTCACCAACTGATCGAACCAGGACGAGAACATGCTAAAGGCATAATTGCTGGTCAGATACCCAAACAGGGTAATGGCCGAGAAGATGATCAGAAACCCCAAGCCCGGATAGGGCAGTTCAATACGGGTATCCAACCATTGGAAGGCCTGGATAATGAAATAGACCGTGGCCACCAGCGGCACGATAAACAGCGTGCCATTAAAAAAATAGCGCATCAACTGGCCGGCCAGGTTTTTCATACGGATAGGTTGTTCATACAAAAGTAAAAAAGGCTCCCGGTATTTCCGGAAGCCTTCTGAATATCGTAAAAAACGTGGGCCTTAAAGGGAAAAACCCAAAAAGCTCAAAAACCCAAGCGACATAAGCCCCACCAAAATGAAGGTGATGCCCAGCCCGCGCAGCGGAGCCGGCACGTTGGAGTATTTCATCTTCTCACGCACGCCTGCCAGCGCCACAATGGCCAACAGCCACCCAATGCCCGAGGATATACCATACACCGTAGCCTGCGCCAGCGAAAACGGAGGATTCTTACCGACCATGAATAACGCCCCGCCCAAAATGGAGCAGTTCACCGCGATCAACGGCAAAAAGATACCAAGCGTGCCATACAAGGCAGGCGAAAATTTCTCGATGGCCATTTCCGTCAACTGCACCACCGCGGCAATCACCGAAATAAACACGATGAACTGCAAAAAGCCCAGGTCGATGGAGCTGAAATCAGCACCCAGCCATGCCAATGCGCCCGGATTGAGCACATACTCTTGAATAAGCCAGTTGAGCGGCACGGTAACGCCCAATACAAACACCACAGCCATACCCAACCCAAAGGCCGTCTTTACCTTTTTTGAGATGGCCAAGAACGAACACATGCCCAAAAAGTAGGCGAAAATCATGTTGTCGATAAAAATCGACCGGATACCAAGATTGATTAAGTCCATAGTATAAAATTCGTTTAGTGCGCTTCGCGGTAACCGTTAAGCGAACGTTGTACCCAAATGATAAGGCCCACGATGATACAGGCCCCGGCCGGCAACAGCATAAGACCGTTGCCCTGATACTTGATTCCCACCGCTTCAAAAACTTTGAAACCGAAGAGTGCCCCCCCGCCCAACAGCTCGCGGAAGAACGCCACGATCAGCAGGATGAGGCCGTAGCCCAATCCGTTTCCGAGTCCATCAAGTACCGAGGGGAAGGGCTTGTTGCCCATGGCAAAGGCTTCCAGGCGGCCCATCACAATACAGTTGGTGATGATCAGCCCCACAAAAACCGAAAGCTGCTTCCACACATCATAGGCATAGGCCTTCAGTAGCTGATCGACCATAATCACCCACAGCGACACCACGGCCAACTGCACTATGATGCGGATGCGGCTTGGAATGGTGTTTCGCATCAGGGAAATGAACAGATTGGAAAAGACCGTCACAAACAACAAACTGCCCGCCATAAAAAGCGCGGGTACCATTTGCGTGGTCACCGCCAGGGCAGAACAAATGCCCAGCACTTGTACCGTGATGGGGTTGTCTGAATCCAGCGGGTTGCTGATCAGTTTGCGGTTCTTTTTGGAGAATAACGGCTCCGCCTTCTTCTCTTCTTTGACCAACTCGGCTACTTCGCTCATAAGCTTGCTTGTTGATTGGCTGATTTTCCTGCGTTGAGGTACTTCTCATAGCATCCAAAGTACTCCTTCAGCATATTGTTTACTCCTTTCGCGGTAAGGGTAGCACCCGACATGCCATCCACTTTGTGCGGATCGCTGCCGTAGTCAAACCCTTCGCCCTTTTGCATCACCACCGACACCAAGTCGGTTCCATCAAAAATTTTCTTGCCTTTATAGCGATCTTGAATATCACTGGACGAAATGCGCGCACCCAACCCGGGTGTCTCCCCCACGTGGGCGTAGTTCACGCCTTTGATGGTATTAAAATCTGCCTCCAAGGCCACATAGCCCGAAATGGTGTTCCAAAGACCAAAGCCAAACACGGGCAATACAGCATTTTCCACTTTCGTGGGATCGTTGGCACTTAGAAATTCATACACCGGCAGCAACCGCTCCGAGGGTTTCTTTCGGTACTCGGCACCGATGTTGATACTGGAGGCTTTCACATCCACTTTGTTGCCGTTGGCATCCAACACGATTTCACGGATGCGCGCATTGTAAATCTCGTTGATATTGGAGCCTTCGTCCAGCGTCATCACGGTAGAAAGGATACTGGCTTTGCGTGCCAATTCCACATTGGCTTCTTGTGCCGGTTTCAGCGCCTGCGAGGCGAACGCGAGCAAGCCACCGCACACAACTGTGAGCAGGGCTGCGTAGAAAATAATGTACCCGTTAGACTGTCGCACGTTGTAATCTCCGTTTTTTGTTTGCACTTACCACAAAATAATCGATGAGCGGGGCAAAGACGTTCATCAACAAAATGGCCAGCATGATCCCCTCCGGATAGGCCGGGTTGAATACGCGGATGAGCACCGTCAATACCCCAATCAAAATCCCATAAAACCACTTCCCTGTTTCCGTTTGTGTGGCTGTAACCGGGTCGGTGGCCATAAACACGGCTCCAAAGGCCAACCCGCCAATCACCAGGTGATAGTAAGCCGGCATTTGCATAAACGCATTACCTCCGGGAAGCAGGTTCAGGAGCAAGCCCATGGCATACGCCCCTCCAAAAACCCCCGCAATGATGCGCCACGAGCCTACGCCCGTTACAATCAAAATAAACGCACCGATCAGGCACATCAACGTAGATGTTTCGCCAATACAGCCCGGTTGTGTTCCCAATAACAAAGACGAGAAACTGTAAATACCGTCCGCGCCCCAAGAGGAGCCAAACTGGTTGAACTGTGTCACTACGTTTTCTTTCGTTTCAATGGCCGAAGCGGCCACGGCCAACGGGGTGGCACCGGAGTATCCCGCCACCACAGCCGTTTTGTCGGGGATGTAGGTCCACACCTCACCGGAAATGTCCGTGGGGTAGGCGAAGTATAAAAATGCGCGTGCCGTCAGCGCGATGTTCACCACGTTCATACCCGTGCCGCCAAAGGCCTCTTTGCCGATGATGACGGCAAAGGCGGTAGCCACGGCTACTTGCCACAGCGGAATATCAGCCGGCATGACCAGGGGAATGAGCATGCCCGTAACGAGATACCCCTCGTTAACGGGGTGCTTGCGCAGAATGGCAAATACAAATTCGATGCCGAGCCCCACCCCATACGAAACCACAATGATGGGCACCGTTTTTATCAGGCCGATCCAAAATTTGTCCGTAAACGAAGCGGCCTGCCCCAAGGCCAGAAAATGCTGGTGACCCACATTCCACATGCCAAACAGCAGGCACGGTACCATGGCGATGATGACGGTCATCATCAGGCGTTTCAAGTCCACCGCATCGCGTATCTGAGCACCTTTTTTGCCCGTAGTGGTGTTGGGCGAAAACAAAAACGTCTCCAACGCTTCGAAGGCATAGTAATACTTCTCCAGTTTACCCCCCTTCTCAAAGTTGTGTTTTGCCTTGTCTAGCGATTTGCGTAAGAATTCCATGTGTTAACCTTTATCAAATTAGCTTTCTCTCACCAAGTCAATGCCTTCGCGGATGATCTCCTGCACATTGTGTTTGGATACATCCACAAACTCGCACAGAGCCAGATCTTCTTCGATTACTTCATAAATGCCCAACGCTTCCATTTCATCAATGTCCTGTGCCAAAATCGCCTTCAACAAATGTGTCGGTAAAACATCCATGGGTGTTACCTTTTCAAACACGCCCGATTGCACAAACGCGCGGGGCTCGCCATGGGTATTGGTATCTACTTTGTACTCTTTGTTGGGTGAAAGAAAATTCAACAAACCAAATGCGCGGCTAAAGCTGGGTTTGCGGTCGCCAGCCGGTTTGATCCACCCGAGGAATTCATGGTGATCGCCCTCGGGTAGAACGGTCAGTTGCTGATCAAAGAACCCTACGTGCCCGTCTTTGCCGATGTTCTCACCGGTGAGCACGTTGCCAGAGATGACGCGTACGTGATCGGAGTTCAGGTTGTTCTCCAACATCTTTTTGACCGAAGCGCCCGTAATCGTTTTGTAATACTGCGGTTTTTTTACTTCCGACCCCGTTACGGCTATCAGCCGCGTAGCATCATAAATGCCATGCAAGAACAACTTTCCTATTTGGATGACCCCTGCGGGGTTGATAGTCCAGACAATATCACCTTTGTTGATCGGATCGATGTGGTGGATTTGCACGCCTACACAGCCGATGGGATGCTGGCCCGCAAACTTATTCAACTCCACCCCTTTGGCTTGCGAAAACGTGCCGGCAATTTCGTGGGCGTTGTGCACGTTCACGTGCACAGCCCCGGACGTGAGTTTTTTTAACACTTCAATGCCCGCTTGAAAATGGGCCTCTTGCCCTTTGAAAAGGACGGTGTAATCCGGTGCGAGCGGGTGGGTGTCAAAAGCGGATATGTGGATGGCCTTGGGCGAAACCGAGGGGTTGGCCACAATGCCAAAGGGACGTTGCACCAGGTTGCACCATACACCGGAGCGCATGAGTTGCTCCTTTGCTTCCGTGGCGTTCATGGCCATAATGTCGGACACCGAGTATTTCCTGAACGTCTCGTACTCCACCTGACGGTCGGCCAATACTTTTATCTCCAAAAGCTTGCGTTTTTCGCCCCGCTTGATCTCCACCACTTCACCGCTCACGGGCGAGGTAAACATGACGGACTCCTGTCGCTTGTCGTGAAATAGCGGGGTGCCTGCCTTTACGGCATCGCCTTCTTTCACCAACACTTTGGGCATGTACAGCCCGTGAAAATCGGTGGGCTTCAAGGCCACGGTTTCGGGCATTTCGAACTCTTTGACAGTGGGGGCTGCTTTGCCGGCCAGTTGGATCGTAAAACCTCTTTTTTCGCGTATGAATTTGCCCATGAGAGAAAGAAAATTGGTGTTTTTTTAGGCTCGGCAAAATTAGTAATTAAATCTGTCCGACAAAGCCACGGGTGGCCAAACGGAGGCCTTCTAATGCGATTGTAAAATACGTGTTTAAGGCCGCTCGCCACGGGGGCGGATTATCCTCGACAAAGCCAAGCGCACCACCTCGTCCACCTGTTCGTCTATGGTGATGTGGCTGGTGTCCAAACCGAGGGCATCGTCCGCTTTGCGCAGGGGGCTCTCGGTGCGCGTGCTGTCAATTTTGTCGCGGGCCGTCAGGTTCTCGAGGATGGCGTCCAGGTCTACCAGGTCGCCTTTTTCCAACAGTTCCTTTTGCCTCCGAAAGGCACGGGTGAGCATATCGGCCGTCAGGAATAGCTTTAGTTCCGCCTCCGGAAACACCACCGTACCGATGTCGCGCCCATCCATGACAATACCTTTTTCCTTACCCATTTTCCGCTGCTGCTCCACCATGGCCAGCCGCACTTCGCGCAGGGCGCTTACGGGGCTCACATTTTCGGAGATGCGCATCTTGCGGATTTTCTTCTCCACATTGAGCCCGTTCAAAAACGTTTCGTTGTCGCCTTTGGGCGAAAGGTGAAATTGAATAGAGACTTCGCCCAGCGCGCGCGCCACCTCCCTGGGGTTGGTGAGGGCCACATGGCGCTCCAAAAAATGGTAGGTGACGGCCCTGTACATGGCCCCGGAGTCGATGTAGCGATAGCCCAAAATACGGGCTACCTCTTTGGCGGTAGTGCTTTTACCGCAGGCCGAGTATCCATCAATGGCGATGATGATCTTGCGCATGGGTCAGCAATCTTTGATGGGACAGGGGATGTCTTTGCCGGGTTTGGGCGGCTTGCGGTGTACTTTTCTGCGGTGCTGGTGGCTGCAGGCCGCGGCCAACCACGCCACGATCAAAATCCAGAAGAGGGCTTTTCTTTTCACATTTCTTTCGTTGCAAACAAATATGCCGAACGACACGCGTTATTCAAAATCATTTTAGGGACTTGCACGGACGACTGGCCAAAATGCAACCGGGGGCGGGGAAATTGCCCCCTACACTTGGGTTTTGTCCTGGTAGCTCATGCGGAAGCCGATTTTTTGGCCTCCGCCCAATTCCTGTGTTTTTTCCAGCTTTTGGTGGAGCGTGATAAACTTCACTTGGGGGAAAGGCGGTGCCATCAAATCATTTTCGATGGCCATGACCAGGGCCAAGGTGACAATGACATTCAACTCATCCACCGTGATGGGCCGTGACGATATTTGGTTGGCCACTTCGCTGAGCCGGCCCTCCCCTTCAATGACGTAGCGGCCTTCGTGGTTGATGAGCACCCGCGCCAATAGATAGCCGGGGTCGTTGATGCGGTTGAACTTCACGGAATCGGACATGAAGTTGTAGATCATGATTTGCCCAAAATATCGGTTCACATCGGCTTCGCGGACGTACGGCTGCTGCATGACGGGGTGGGTTTCGTCAAAGGTGACCACATTGGTGTGCAGCACAAAAATCAGGAGGTCGCCAGCAAGCTTTACATGAAACTCATGTTCGTTCACTTGCTCAAAGAAAACGGTCACGTCTTCATCGCCCGGCTTTGCCTTTTGGGCCAGCTCCGTGGCCACCCGTTCTGACTCCCTGGCCATCTGCCGAAAGGCCTCCAACAAGCGCTTATAGGTAACTTGTTTTGCCGTAGATTTGCTTTCGAGCAGTTGCTGGATTTGGGCAAGCGGGTGCGTTGGTTGGCTCATGGGCGAGGCTTCAATCAGCAAATACCAAAAAATTAATCAATTTACCGTATGGACGAGCAGGGGAAAGGAAATGCCGAAACGTTTTTTGCCGAGTTTGGCCGAAAGATGGATGTTTTTCTGGGCGAGGTGAAGGAAGCCAGTACCCGCGTGGAGGGCGAACTGAAAAGCCGCTTTGAGGAGCTAAAGGTTGCGGCCGAGCGCGTCAAAAAGGAAACCGAAAACAAAGAGCGCTGGAAGGAAGTGGAAGCCAATTTGAAAAAGGCAGCGGAAGAACTGGAAAAGGCCGTGAAGGCTGCATTTAAGAAATAGGGATCAGGCATCAGACATTCGCCAAGCGAAGCCAATGCCTAATCCCTGTTTCCTCACACTTTTACCGTCTTCCAACGGCCGCGCTTGAAAATAATCATCGCGGCAATGGCCATGAGTGTTTCCGCCAGCACAATGGCGAAGAACACACCCCGTGGGCCAAACTCAAAGTGAATGGCCATGAGGTAGGCAAACGGTATTTGAAAGACCCAAAAACCGAAGATGTTCAATATCGTGGGGGTGTATGTGTCGCCCGCGCCATTGAGGGCGTTGGCCATCACCATGCCATAGCCGTAAAACACATACCCGATACTCACATACCGGAGTGCCTGGATGCCCGCTTGCAACACGATGGGATCGTCTGTAAAGATGGCGATGATCTGGGGTGCAAAGGCCAGCAGCAAAAGCGTAAAAGCGATCATCACAAACGAATTATAGAAGCCCGCCCGCCAGACGGACTGCTCGGCCCGCTCGGGTTGTTGTGCGCCCAGGTTCTGCCCCACCAAAGTGGCCGCAGCATTGGAGAGCCCCCACGAAGGCAACAACGTGAAGATAAACACCCGAATGGCCAGGGTGTAGCCCGCGGCTACCTCATCGCCAAACCGCGACATCAGACTCAATAGAAAAATCCAACTGGCCGAGCCGATCAAAAACTGAAAGATGCTGCCACCCGATATCTTGAGCACATTGCCGATGATAGTCATCTTTAAGGCCATGTTTGCCCGCGCCAGTTTGATCAACGATTTGCCATTGACCAGAAAATAAAGCTGATACACGACCCCCGTAGCCCGGCCCAAATTGGTGGCAATGGCGGCCCCTTCCACGCCCATGGCGGGGATGGGCCCCAAACCAAAGATCAGGATCGGGTCCAAAATCATGTTGAGCACGTTGGCCAACAGCAGCGAACGCATGGCAATGGCCGCATTGCCCGCCCCCCGGAAAATAGCGTTGATCACAAACAACAATGTAACGGTGTAGTTGCCGCCAAACATCCACAGCGTATAGGACGAACCCGCGTGAATAACCGCTTCGGAGGCGCCCAGCAAGCGGAGGACGTCCTTGTGGTAAATGATGCCGAGCGTGCTCAGCGAGGCTGAGATGGCCAGCGCAATGTAGATCGCCTGCATGGCGGTAAGGCTGGCACCCGGCTCATCCTTCTCGCCTATCCTTCGGGCGATGATGGCCGTGACGCCCATACTCAAGCCCATGGCCAACGAATACAAAATGCTCAGTACGTTTTCGGTAAAACCGACTGCCGCAATGGCTTTGCTATCGCCCAACTGGCTGATAAAGAAAATGTCCACGATCGCGAAAATGGACTCCATGCCCATTTCCACAACCATGGGGATGGCCAACAAAAAGATGGCCCGGTTAATACTGCCCTCGGTGAAATTCAACTCTTCACCGGTAAGGGCTTTTTTCAATAAATCAAAAAAAGACTGAATCTTGGTTAACGCTTTCATTCGATACAATGAGGTAAGGGATAATACTAGAGACAGGCGGCTTGGAAAGCCGGAGACTCATTGCGGTGCGTAACCTCAAAAAACCAACCAACCTGCCAAGGGCAGGGTCTCGGGTGTTGGCAGGCTTAACATGCTATATCCATCGGCAGAAAAATGTGCATTTTTTTCAATGCGCTTGCAAAGTACGTGATTTATTGTAAACTTCGTTTTATCTGTTAACCAAAAATACGATCCGAATATTGACGACAAAAAAGGGGCCTTCGGGGCCCCTTTTTTATTGCTTATATGCATACTATCTGTTACCCAATCGCCACGCGCTTAAACTCGGCCACGGTCAATCCTTTGGTCACGCTGTCCAAATACTGGGCCACCGTCTTCGAGTTGTCTTTTACAAATGCCTGGTGAACCAGCGTGTTTTCCTTGAAGAACTTATTCAGTTTGCCCTGCGCGATTTTCTCCACCATGTTCTCCGGCTTGCCTTCGGCCAAAATCTGTGCTTTGGCGATCTCCAGCTCCTTTTCGATCACTGATTTGTCTACCGATTTCTCGTCCACCGACACGGGGTTCATGGCCGCGATCTGCATGCCCACATCTTTGCCTGCCTCGGTAACGTCTTTGCCGTTGACGCCTTTCAGCGATACCAATACGCCCAACTTGCTGCCTGCATGGATATACGGCACCACGGCCTCGCCCGTCATGTGCACGTACGAACTCACTTCCAGTTTTTCACCGATTTTTCCAACCAACTCGGTGATCTTCTCGCCCAACGTTAAGCTGCCGGCCTTTTCGTTTAGCAACGCCTCTACCGTGGCGGGCTTGGCGGCAAAGGCGGTTTCGCAGATCAGTTTGCCGAGTGCCTGAAACTCTTCGTTTTTGGCCACAAAATCCGTCTCGCAATTCAAGGCAATCAATATGGCTTCTTTCTTGTCGGCTGATGTTTTTACAAACACGCTGCCCTCTTTGGCCTCTTTGTCCGAGCGCGAGGCCGATACTTTTTGTCCTTTTTTGCGGAGGATCTCAATGGCTTTTTCAAAGTCGCCATCGGCCTCGGTCAATGCTTTTTTACAATCCATCATGCCCGCCCCGGTCATGGCGCGTAGCTTGTTTACATCTTGTGCGGTTATCGCTGACATATTTGTACGATTAAATGTTTACATCCTGAAAATCACCTAAAAAAAAACATCGACCACAAGCCGATGTTTTCTATTCATGATCGGCAATTGACCCGTTTCGCAGTTCACAAGTGCTTGTCAACTGACGGCTGTCAATTGACGCTTATTCTGCTACTACTTCGTCTACCTTGCGTTTTTCTTCCTCTTCTTTCTTCTGGCCCGCATCTTCCTTGTCTTTTTTGCGTTCCATCAAGCCTTCTTCAATGCCTTTGCCTACATATTTCAAAATCAGTGAGATGGACTTGAACGCATCGTCATTGGCCGGGATCGGGAAATCCACCACGGAAGGATCCGAGTTGGTATCTACCATGGCGAACACGGGGATGTTCAACTTCTGAGCCTCGGCCACGGCTATGTGCTCGCGCTTCACGTCAATCACAAACAAGGCAGCCGGCAAGCGATTCAGATCCGAGATACCGCCCAATTGCTTTTGCAGCTTGGTTTTCTCACGGTTCATCATCAGCTTTTCTTTCTTGGTCAGGTTATCATAGGCCTCATCCTTCATCATTTTCTCAATCTGGGCCAATTTCTTCAATGACTTGCGGATGGTGGCAAAGTTGGTGAGCATACCGCCCAACCAGCGTTCCGTTACAAAGGGCATGTTCAAACGGGTGGCCTCTTCGCTCACGATGTCCTTCGCCTGCTTTTTGGTGGCCACGAACATGATTTTACGGCCGCTGCGAACAATATTTTTAAGTGCAAACGTTGCCTCCTCCAGGCATTTCTGCGTCTTGTTCAAATCGATGATGTGGATGCCGTTGTTTTCCATGAAGATGTACTCGGCCATCTTCGGATTCCACTTACGGGTAAGGTGTCCGAAATGGACACCTGCATCCATCAATTCTTGTGTGGTGATTTTATCTGCCATGCTCTTGTGATGCTTTAGATGGGGATTAACGCTTGCTGAACTGGAATCTTCTGCGCGCTTTTCTGCGTCCTGGCTTTTTGCGTTCTACCATGCGGCTGTCGCGGGTCAAAAGGCCCTCTTTCCTCAATACGGGCTTCACTTCGGCATTGGTGTTTACCACCGCGCGGGCAATGCCCAACCGGATGGCTTCCGCTTGGCCTTTGCTTCCACCGCCTTCCACGTTTACGGTCACATCATAGCTGCCTTCCAGTTTTGCCAAGGTCAGTGCCTGCTTTACGATTGTCTGATGGATTTCGGACTTGAAGAAGTCGTTGAGCTCGCGCTCGTTTACTTTGATCTGGCCTTTGCCCGGCTTCATATAGATGCGGGCGATGGATGTTTTTCTGCGGCCAATGGTATTGATGATCTCCATAATCAGAACTTGATTGCTTTCGGTTGTTGTGCCTCGTGAGGATGTTGCGAACCGGCATAGACGTGCAGGCTGCGGAATAACTGGCGTCCCATGGTGTTTTTGGGGAGCATACCGCGCACGGCATGTTCAATCAAACGGGCCGGGTTTTTTGATTGGATCATCGAGGGCGTCAGCTCACGCTGCCCACCGGGATAACCCGAGTAGGTGAAGATGACACGGTTTGTCCACTTTTTGCCCGTCATCCTTACTTTCTCCGCGTTGATCACGATTACGTGGTCGCCCATGTCCGTATTGGGGGTATAACTGGGCTTGTTTTTGCCGCGGATGATTTTGGCTACCTGGCTCGCCACACGCCCAAGTACTTGATTTTCTGCGTCTACCACAACCCAACCCTTTTCGGCTCCGGCCTTGTTGGCGTTGGTTGTTTTGAAACTGTTATGATCCACTTTTGTTGATTTTAAACTCGCTGAAACACACTCCCTTTTCAAAAAGGGACACAAAAGTAGGTTTGGGAAACTGAATATGCAAGCCGGGGCGATATTTTACCGTTTGTGCCGCCCCAACTGGCGCACCAAGGCTTCAAAATCTTTTGGATAGGGTGCCTCAAAACGCATTTTTTTGCCCTCCAGGCCTTCAAATTCGAGCGAAAACGCGTGGAGTGCCATTCTTTTCATCAGGGGCTGTTCGTCCGACTGCTTCTTCAGGTTGAAGTCGCGTTTGACGGCCGAAACAAAGAACGGACGGCCTCCGTAGGTCTCATCGCCCGTGATGGGTGCGCCCAGCGAGGCCAGGTGCACACGTATTTGGTGCATGCGGCCTGTGACGGGCCGGCACTGGATCAGCGTATGATTTTTATACACCGCCAGCGTGTTGAAAAAGGTTTGGGCCGGCTTGCCCATCCGCGTGGCCTTCACCAGCCCATCGTTTTGCTTCAATAGCGACAGGCTTACCTCCCGCTCCTCCAACCGGTGAAGGCCGTCAGACACGGCATGGTAGATTTTTGTCACCTTCCGCTCTTCAAACTGGATGCTCAAATGGCGGTACGCGGCCGGGTGTTTTGCGATGGCCAGCAGGCCCGAGGTATCTTTGTCCAGCCGATGGCAAACCTGCGCATCGGCATGATAGGCCTTGGCAAGCGACAAAATGTTGACGGGGTCGGCCCGGTCCTCCAGGGTGGCTACAAAAGGAGGCTTGTTGATCAAGATGTAGTCGGCATTCTCCTGCACGATGACGGCCTCAAGCGAGAGTGGAACCTTAGCCATCTCAAATGCCTGCTTCAATTTGAAACCGCCATAGCCAACTATCGGTATTTGGTTGGGTTCTGTTCAACCATTGGCGCGTCTCGTACGTAATTTCGGTTTGCAGCTTTACCCGGTGGCCTCGCAAGTATTTGGTAGCGCCCACGGTCAACTGCTGCAAGTACGGTTCCAGGTCGCGGATGGCCTCACCGGGGCGCACGCGCGAGTAGCGGCCCACCCACTCGTAGTCTCTCCGGAAAAGGTAGCTGGCCTGGTAGTTTTCTCCGTGGCCATCGTAGGCATGTTGTTCAAGGGTAGGGTCTTGGGGGTCGAAGGTGACAGGATCTTTGACGTTTCGGTTCACAAATTCCGAGGCGAAGGCCAACCCCCGGTATTTCAGGAGGACGTCCGCCATGAATGTGCGCAGATCGCGCGGCTCAAACAGAAACTTGCCCAATTGCCCGCCCGTGCGCTGGGCGTTGTCGTTGTACGAGTAGGTGATGCCCACGGACACTTTAGGCTTGGGCTCGCGTTCCAAATCGCCCTCAAAATAATCGCCATTGTTCCGAAATGGTCCGAAGGGCAACAGCTCCGCGCGGCCGGTATAGGCCAGCCCCCGCTGCGTATCGTTAAAATTCCGTCCGTCTCCGTTGCTGACCGAGCCCCGCAACACGTAGTGCAACTTCGCCAGGTTGTTCCGGTAGTAGGCCTGTATGCCAAAGTCGCGATCAATGTTAAATGTGGCGTTTACCACCGACCGATCTGGCAATTGCAAATCGCCCGAAGACACTACCCGCTGGCGGTTGCCGGGTAGTTTGGTTTGGCCTATACCGAGCGCAAAATGCGTGTTGAAATTATAGATCACCATGGCATCGCGGATGATGTTGGGGAAGCCGGTATCTTCAAAATCGATGTCGCCCCGCGAGAAGGCAAGCTGAAGCACGTAGGTGAGTTTGGGGTTGTACAGATACCCGTCAAAACGCAGTCGCAGCCTCCGCACGCGCGCCTCCACCTCGTTCACGGAAAGATCCGTGCCGCTTTCCGTGTTGAACCCAAACCGGTTTTGCATGCGAAAGCGGATGTTCATGGTAAAGGCACTGTCGGGCGAAGTGATGCCCAGGCCGCGGCCAAACGTAAAATAGGGCACTTGGTAGTCCAGCAGTTGCTCCGCCTTTTGCTGCGCGTGCGCGGAAGTCATCCACAAAAATAAGACGATGACGAGGGACGCTCGCAGAAACGATTGACGGTGGTTTTTCAAGGGCAGAAAACGAGGGGTTTACATATCCGACAGGGTACGGAACAACAGGAATAACGTGCCGGAAAGGATCATCACCACCGGCAGGGTAAGCACCCAGGCCAACAAAATATTTTTGACCGTGCCCGTTTGAAGATTCTTCAACCCTTTGCTGGCCACCATGCTGCCCGCTATGCCAGACGACAGCACTTGTGTGGTGCTCACGGGCCAACCAAACTGCGTGGCCGCCCCAATGGTGGCGGCTGCCACCAACTCCGCACTGGCGCCTTGCGCATAAGTGAGGTGTTCCTTGCCAATTTTTTCGCCAATCGTTTTTACAATGCGCTTCCAGCCGATCATCGTGCCAATGCCCAGCGAAAGGGCGATGATCAACACCACCCAAAAGGGGGAGTAATCCGTAATGCCGCGCACTTCCTTAATGCTGTCTTTAAGCATCTTGCGGTCGGCCGCACTCAAGCTGAGTTCGTCTTTGGCCGTCAGGTTTTTGATGTTGCGATCAATGATGAGGATATCCTTGCGGATGAGAAAGCGCTCGTCCTTGGCAATGTTGCTCACCGAGGCCACGGCCGTTTCGTTTTTGATTTTTTCGCTCAGCGCCACCGTTTGGGCCCACAGGGTGCTGTCAGGAGCCGACAAGGGCGCGGGGTTAATGGATTTGAGGATGGACTCCATCTTGGCCACGGGCTCGCGCAAACTGGCCGGGCTGATGGCGCTGTTCAGGGCAAAGTACGAGGGCACAATGCCTATTAGAATCAACATGATCAGCCCCACGCCTTTTTGGCCATCGTTGGAGCCGTGCGAGTAACTGACGCTGGTGCACGTGAGCACCAGAATGCTTCTGATCCAAAAAGGAGGCGGGGCGTTTTTCTTGGGTTCTTTGAAGAGACTATCGCCATAAGCCGTTTTGCGCGTGGCCAGGCGCAACAAAAACATGAAGATGATGGTGGCCGAAAAGCCGATCATGGGCGACAACAGCAGACTCATGCCAATCTTTTTGGCTTGGCTCCAATCTACGGCTGCCTCGCTTACACCCGGCAGCAGCGAGTACGCAATGCCCACGCCCAAAATAGAGCCGATAAGCGTGTGTGAACTGGAGCACGGGATGCCCAGGTACCAGGTTAACAGGTTCCAGAAAATGGCACTGACCAACAAGGCCAACACCATGGCCAAACTGTGCGCTACATTTTGGTCTACCAATGACTCCACCGGCAGCAAGTTGATGATGCCAATCGCCACCCCGATGCCCCCGGCAAACACCCCGATAAAGTTCCATATCCCCGACCAAACTACGGCCACCCAGGGTTTGAGCGAGTGGGTGTAGATGACGGTGGCCACCGCGTTGGCGGTATCGTGAAAACCGTTGACGAACTCAAACCCGCAGGCCGCTATCAAACAGACAATCAACAACAACGAATAGGACAGGTCTAACTCAAACATGAACAGGAACAGGGGCTTTTTGAGGGCACAAAAGTAGATGAAGCAAAAATTGCCAATATTACCGCAATGTTAACAAATCCCCGGAATTGGGTCGTCATTCCTCCGTTTTGACGCGCGGCAATTTAAAACTGAACACCGACCCTTTGCCCACGGTGCTTTCCACCTCGGCCCGCGAGCCGTGGCCTTCCAAAATGTGTTTGACGATGGCCAAACCGAGGCCCGTTCCGCCCTTTTCGCGGCTCCGGCTTTTATCTACCCGGTAAAACCGCTCGAAAATCCGGCCCAGGTGTTGGGTGGGTATGCCCTCCCCGGTGTCGGTAATACGCGCCACTACATTTTTCTTGCTCACCTCAAAGCTGATGGTCACCTCGCCCCCTTCGGGCGTGTAGTTGATGGCGTTGCTCACCAAGTTGGTCACCACCTGGGTAATGCGCATCCAATCGGCATGTACCCACAGTTTGGCATGGCCGGATGCCAACTGTAACGCGATGCGCTTTTTCTCTGCGCGGTCTTCAAATTGCTCGGTCACCTCGGCACACAGCGCCACCAGGTCAATGGTTTCAAAATGCATTTTGATATCGCCCGTCTCGATCTGCGAAAGGGTGAGCAGATCCTGCACCAGCGCATCCAGACCGTCTAAACTCTTGGCCGCTTTTTTCAAAAATTTCGTCCGCACGTTTTTGTCATTGACAGCGCCATCCAGCAGCGTGTGCACAAAACCTTGGGCGGCAAAAATGGGTGTCTTCAGTTCGTGCGAGACATCGGCAATAAACTCCTTGCGGAACGCTTCCAGTTTGCGCAGTTCATCTATCTCCTTTTGCTTCAGGGTAGCGAATGAGTAGATTTCTTCATTGATTTTCTGAAGCGGGTTGAGCGCTCCGGACTTTGCCTTGGTGAGGCCCGAGAGTTCTTTTTTGCGGAGTTTGTCCAGCATCTTGTACACTTTGTTGATCTCGCGGAAGATCAAGAACTCCAAAATGACAAACACCAGTAAGTAAGAGGCTGAAAAACTGATAATGCCCGCCACGATGAGCGCGTTGGCCTGCACGCCCTCCAGGAGCGAAAGGAAGAGCAAGGTAATTAATGCAATGGAGGCCGCCAGGATCAACGCCAGCGTGCGGGCACTGTACACCATGCAGGCAAGTTAGCTCAGATTGAACTTATATCCCACTCCCTTTACGGTGGTGATATAGTCATCTCCGATCTTCTCGCGCACCTTTCGGATATGCACATCTACCGTGCGGGCCAGCACGTACACATCCGAGCCCCAAATGTTCTGTAATAAATCATCGCGGCTGAACACTTTGTTGGGGTTTTGGGCCAAGAAAAAAAGCAGTTCAAATTCTTTTTTCGGCAGGCTTATCTCGCGACCCTTTACTTTGATGGTGTAGCTGGTGCGGTCGATGGTGAGGTCGCCCAACTTGATTTGGGCACTGGTATTTTTCTTTTTCGAATCCCTGCGGAACAGCGCGCTGATGCGGCTCATGAGGGCGCGGGGTTTGATGGGTTTGGTGATGTAATCATCGGCCCCCACATCAAAGGCGGCCACTTCCGAGTATTCTTCGGAGCGGGCGGTCAGGAACACGATGAAGGTATTTTGCAATTCGGGCATGGCGCGCAACAGTCGGCACGCCTCCACACCGTCCATCTTGGGCATCATAATGTCCAGAAGTACCAAGTCGGGGTGGAATTTCTTGGCAATATCCACGCCCACGGCACCGTCCAGCGCAGTCTTCACGTCATATCCCTGTTTTTCCAAATTGTAGCGGAGCAATTCCAGAATGGGCTCCTCGTCATCCACTACCAGTACCTTTTGCTGCGGTTTGTTGGCCATAGGGTGCCTGTGCATTTTGGCTCGAAAGTAGAGACAAGTTAACGCAATTAAAAACCAGCGTTACCGACTTAACAATTACTTAATCGCCAGCAAAGTCTTCACCGGTAAACATCTTTGCGGTTGCCAATTCTCTTGACTTCGATGACTTTGATGCCATCGTCAATTTGATAGATGATGCGGTAGTCGCCCACACGGATTCGCCACAAGGAGCCGCTGATACCTTCCAGCTTTTTTGCTCCAGCCGGACGCGGATCCTTTTCCAATCCATCGAGCGCCCGCGAAATTTTGTGAATGGCAAAACCCGGTAGACGTTGCAGCTCTTTGGCAGCCGATTTTTTTAATCGGATTGAATACATGCGTTATGGAAGCTTGCCGCTTTTTTTCAGGCGCTGTTTTAGCTGAGTCCAAGAGACCGTGGGTTCGTCTTTTCTTGATTCGGCAATGACCAGATGCAGCAAGTCCTCGATTTGATCGTCAAATTTCTCCAACGTTTTCAAATCAATGACAACCGCTTTTTTTCGGCTTTTCCCGTCAGTGATGTAGCTGATTCCCTTCATAACATGCAACCTTACAGTCAACAAAGGTAGCCGATTTAATCGTTATTCAACCCCAAACCGCGCTTTCCAGTCCGCCACGTAGGCTTTTAGATCGCCCCGGAAGCGCACCGCGAAATCGCGCCCCAGCGTATCCTGTTTCGACTGGTAGGTGCGAAACGTCATGAAATAGGTGTTGTTGGGCAATTGCTTCTGAAACCGCGTCTTTGATTTGGGCGGATAGTGCAACGTGAGTGTGTCCATGGCATCCACAATGTGGCGGATGTATTTTTCCTTGGCTTGCTTTTTCTCCGATACGGGGGCACCCTCCGCAAACGAACCGTACAGACTGTCCAATCCCACCGAGCCACGCAGCATGTGGGCGCTGAACTTGCGGTAGTCTTCGTTTTCGTTCACATAGCGTTGGTAGGGTTCGGACGTCAACCCATAGCGCGACCGCAAAAAATAATAGGCGGCTGTATCTCCGATAAAGGTGGCCAGGTTCTCGTTGAATTCGGCATCGTCTTTTACCCACACAGTGGCGTGCACCATTTCATGGATGATCAAATTTGCCAGGTCGCCCTCTCTGCGCAACAACATACTGCTGAGAATGGGGTCATTGAACCAACCCAACGTAGACCAACCACCGGGGTTGCGGATGCTGACATCATAGCCTTCCGCCTCCCATTTCTTTCGCTCGTTCAGTGCTTTCTCTTTTTCAAAAAATCCTTTGTACGGCACCGCCCCTACTACCGGAAACTTCCACAGCTTGGGCTGAAGCCGGAACGGCTCGCAGGCCGTTACCACCCACAGCAACTCCTGCCCTTTTTGGTCGAACACTTTTTGGTAGTTGTCCGTGTCGCGCAGGCCGAGCGAATCAATGGCATACTGCCGCACGGCCTTTACCAAAAGCAATTTCTGTTTGAGCGAATCCGGATAGGCGGGGTCCTGAAGCAACACATCCATGGGCACGGCATTCCATACGATTTTCCCCTGCCCAATGCCTTGGCGGATTCCGTAGTGAACCAGTTCCCAGTTAAACGCGACCAAAAGCACCAGCACAGCGAGTAAGGACAGTCCGATTTTGCGTTTGCGGGTCATCGCGTAGACAGAATTTTTTTGTTAAAGCTCAAATTAAACTGAATAATGGTTATGCCTAACCATCAAATCGTTTAGCGGTGGTTTTGCCGCCTGCCTGTGCCGCGGCCCTCCTGATTTGGCACCCGCACATGTTGGGCGATACGATGTGAACCCTTATTTTCGGCACCGTTTCGCCCGGTTGGTGTATGCCGGGTTCTGACCGAGTAAAAAACAAACAGATATATGAGCGACAACAAAGAAAAGTTAAAAGCACTGGCCCTCACCATCGACAAACTGGAGAAGACCTATGGCAAGGGCACGGTAATGAAACTAAGTGATGAAAAAATTGTGGATGTCCCCGCCATTTCTACGGGCTCGTTGGGCCTGGATATTGCCCTGGGCATTGGTGGTATTCCGCGCGGCCGGGTCATTGAAATCTACGGGCCGGAATCGTCCGGTAAAACCACGCTGACGATGCACTGCATAGCCGAGGCGCAAAAAAAGGGAGGCATGGCTGCCTTCATTGATGCTGAACACGCTTTTGACAAGAGCTATGCCGAAAAATTGGGGATTGACACCGAAAATTTATTGATCTCGCAACCCGACAATGGAGAACAAGCATTGGAAATTGCCGAGCACCTGATCCGCTCGGGTGCGATTGACATCATCGTCATCGACTCGGTGGCGGCATTGGTGCCAAAGGGTGAATTGGAGGGCGAGATGGGCGAAAGCAAAATGGGCCTGCAAGCACGATTGATGTCACAAGCGCTGCGCAAACTGACGGGCACCATCAGCAAAACGGGTTGCTCGTGCGTTTTTATCAATCAGCTACGCGAAAAGATCGGTATCATGTTTGGCAACCCCGAAACCACGACCGGGGGCAATGCGCTCAAGTTTTATGCTTCCGTGCGCTTGGACATCCGCAGGATCGGACAAATCAAAGAAGATGCCGACAACATCACCGGCAACCGCGTAAAAGTAAAGGTGGTCAAAAACAAAGTGGCCCCTCCTTTTAAAGTGGTAGAGTTTGACATTATGTATGGCCGCGGCATTTCCAAGTCGGGCGAAATCATTGACTTGGGGGTGGAACTGAACGTGATCCAAAAATCGGGCTCGTGGTTCTCGTACAACGGCAACAAACTGGGCCAGGGCCGCGATGCCGTGAAACAGATGATTGAGGACAACCCGGAACTGTCTGACGAACTGGAAAAAAAGATCAAAGAAAAAATCCAGGGCGGTGCTTCCGTGAAAGAAGAGAAGGAATAACCGAATTCAAGATTCGAAATTCAAGATTCAAAATTCCAGATGGTACGCAACCACTGAATTTTGAATCTTAAATTTTGAATTTCAGAATATCAATTGGCGCGTATGGCCGCCACCGGGTCCATGCGGGCAGCCAAGGCCGCAGGCACAATACCGGCCACCAAGCCGATGATGGACGATACGCCCAAACCCAACACGATGTTTCCGAAAGACAAGAAGACATTGAGGCTTCCAAACGGGATGAGCGTAATCAAATAGACCAGACAGAGGCCGGCCAGCCCGCCAATGAGACTCAAAAAGATCGATTCAAACAAAAACTGGAACAGGATAAAGTAATTTTTCGCGCCCAGCGATTTTTGCAGGCCAATGATGCTGGTGCGTTCCTTCACCGACACAAACATGATGTTGGCAATGCCAAAGCCGCCCACCAACATCGAAAATCCACCAATGACCCACCCGGCAAAGCTGAGCACATCAAACACGCTGCCGATGGCCTTGGCAATGGCTTCGGGCCGGTTGAGTGCAAACGAGTCTTTTTGATTGGGTTTTAATCCGCGCCTGACGCGCAAAAAACCGCGCGCCTCGTTTTCGAGCTGCACCAAGCCCATGTCATTGGGGTAGCCTTTCATGCCAATGATGGAGCCCAACTCATACCAACGCCCCGTGCCGGTTTGGTACAATTTGCGGAATGACTGATACGGAATAAAACACGAATAATCTTTGCTGGTATTGCCCACAAAACTCTCGCCCTCACGTTTCACCACGCCCACCACTTTGTAGCGCAGGTTTCGGATTTTAACAAAGTCGCCTACCGCGCCCCCGTTGGGAAACAGGGCATTGGCCACTTCATAGCCCAATATCACCACGTTCCGTCCGCCTTCAATCTCATCGTTGGTCAGGTAGCGGCCCGACTCAAATTCAAACTCGCTCAACTTTTCGTAGTCGCTGGAGACCCCGCTCAACGCGATGTTGCTGATGGCACTGCTGTTTCGCTTCACCGAAACGGAGCCGGCCGTGGCAAAAATGGAGACGGCCGCCCCCTCTTGCATGTTGGCTTTCAAAAACCGGTATTCGCTGTAGGTGGGATTGGGGCGTTTCAAAAACTCCTTCCACCAGTCGCGGCCCCCGCTGCCGCCCCCGCCATCCCACGGAAATTTGGCCACGTAGATGACATCGCTGCCCAAAAAATTGAAACTGTCGCGGATGCTTTTCTCGAGAGAGTCAACAAATGTGAGCACCCCGATGATGGAAAAAATACCAATGGTGACCCCCAGCAGGGACAAAATGGTGCGCAACAGGTTTGATTTCAGCGCATTCCACGCAAAACCAAAACTTTCAAAAATTAAGCGAACAACGAGCATCAGGCAATTAAACGCAGGGGTAGCCGTTTAAGGTTGCGAAAATAGAGGTTCCTCCGCAATTTTCTTCGGATCGGTCCTTTGGCCCGCGGCTGGGCAACGGGCGCCCCGGGTTGTATTTCAAGCTCCTTTCTTTATTTTTGCACCCTCAATTTTCAAACCGTTCTTCCGGAAACCCGTAAGTTGCCTATGAAGTTATCAGAGTTCAAGTTCGACCTGCCGAATAGTCTTATTGCCTCCTACCCAGCCGAAAACCGTGACGAGGCCCGCATGATGGTCATTCACCGCGAAATGGGAAAAATCGAACACAAATCATTCAAAGACATTGTCAACTATTTTGGCGAGGGTGATGTGATGGTGGCCAACGACACTATGGTGTTTCCGGCCCGGCTGTACGGCCGCAAAGAAAAGACAGGCGCAAAAATAGAAGTGTTTTTGCTGCGTGAACTCAATGCCGACATGCACCTGTGGGATGTGCTGGTAGACCCTGCGCGCAAGATACGCGTGGGCAACAAGTTATATTTTGGCGATGGCGACCTGGTGGCCGAAGTGATCGACAATACCACCTCGCGCGGCCGCACCATCCGGTTTCTGTTTGATGGCGACCGCGAAGCGTTCACCAAAACGATTGAAACCCTGGGCGAGACCCCACTGCCGAAATACATTAAACGCAAGGTAGAGCCTGCCGACAAGGACCGTTTCCAGACCATCTTTGCCACTAAAAAAGGAGCTGTATCCGCACCCACGGCCGGTATGCACTTCACCAAGCAATTGATGAAGCGCTTGCAGATCAAAGGCGTGGATTTTGCGACCATTACCCTGCACATCGGATTGGGCACCTTCCGCCCGGTGGATGTAGAGGACCTCACCAAACACAAGATGGACTCGGAGAATTTTGTGGTGGGGCCCGAAGCCGTAAAGTTGGTAAACCGGGCGTTGGACGCCAAAAACAAAGTATGTGCCATTGGCACCACCACCATGCGCTCGTTGGAGACAGCCGTAAGTGCCACCAACCGCCTGAAAGAAAAAGAAGGATGGACGGATAAATTTATTTTCCCTCCGTACGAATTCAAGATCTGCAACGCCATGGTCACCAACTTCCACCAGCCGGAGTCCACGCTATTGATGATGGCCTGTGCCTTTGGCGGGTATGATTTGGTTATGAAAGCCTACGAAACCGCGAAAAAGGAAAAGTACAAGTTTTTGACATATGGCGATGCCATGCTGATCCTGTAAGGCACCCACACAGAACGTACCGAGGCCACGCACATCGCGTGGCTTTTTTATTTGGCCTTGATGAGGTACAAAAAAAGCGAAATGGCCACCGGGTACAGCAAAAGGTAGTGCCAGGTGGGGCGCACAAAGCCCAACAACATTACCGCGGGCAACACGAGCAAGAGCACCCCGGCAGCCAGAATGACCCCTTTGTTGGGGTCGGTGGTTTTACCGATTTGGATGAGGCGGTAAATAAGAAAGGTGAAAACGCCCACGCTGAAGGCGAGCAACAATACGCGGATGATAGCCATGCCTCAAAAATAGTGTTTTCCTGTTTTTCCTAACTTTGTTGCATGGACCGCGACAGCATCTTGCTCATTTTGCGTGCGCACAAAGCCGAAATTCAAAAAAAGTATCCGGTAGCCAGCTTGGCTCTGTTTGGGTCATTTGCACGGGGCGAGCAAAATGAATCCAGCGATATTGATTTGATGGTGGAATTGAAAGAGCCGATGGGGTTGGATTTCATTGATTTGCTGGAGGATATCGAGCGTTTATTTCCAAAAAATAAAATCGACTTGGTGAGCAAGAAAGGCATCTTGCCTCAACGCTGGAGTTATTTCAGTAGGGATTTAGTCTATGTCTAGGTCTTTGATGTTAGTGGACGACATTCTTCGCCACATTGACGATATTCGCGACTTTATCACTGGACTTACAGAAGCTGATTTTTTGGCAGACAAAAAAACCAAAGCAGCCATTGCGCTTGGGACAAAATCGTGCGCAGCCGAAATATCATGGCACATGGTTATGAAGTTATCGATTACACGATCATCTGGAAAATCGTACGTGTTCATATCCCGGAATTGGAAATCACGATGAAAGAAATCAAAAATGACATCCACGGATGACTGAATACGCCATCATTGTTGCCGGGGGCAAAGGCACGCGCATCAAAAGTGCCGTACCCAAACAGTTTTTGCCCCTGTTGGGCAAACCGATCCTGCTGCACACGCTCGAAGCTTTCCACCGCTATTCGCCCCAGGTTCGCATCATCCTGGTGCTTCCCGAAGATGACTTTCCGCGGTGGCAGGCACTGGCGGAGCAACACGGCTACAACGCCCCCATCACGCTGCAGCGCGGGGGCGACACGCGCTTTCAATCGGTGCGAAACGGACTGGACAAAATCGAAGGGGACGGACTGGTGGCCATTCACGATGGTGTGCGGCCGTTGGTCAGTGCAGACATTATTGGCGCATCATACCGGCTGGCGGCCGTGCATCAATCGGCTGTGGCGGCCGTGCGACTAAAAGAATCCATCCGCATGACAGATCAGGACAACACCAAAGCCATGGACCGCTCGCGGTTTCGGCTGATCCAAACGCCTCAAACATTTCAAGTGCATTTGATCAAGCAGGCGTATCAGATCAAAGAAGACGCCAGCCTGACGGATGACGCCAGCGTGGCCGAGCGCGCGGGCCACATCATCTCCCTTTTTGAAGGCAGCTACGAGAACATCAAAATCACCACGCCCGAAGACTTAGTCATAGCGGAAGCATTGATGCGTTCGCAACACACCCGTTGATACACCGGGCCGCACAAATAAAAAAGCCCCGCTTATGCGAGGCTTGGTACCCGTGGTTTCTTGTGTTGATCGCTCTTCAATACTCGTCTTCGTTGAAAAAGAAATCTTCCTTGGTGGGGTAGTCGGGCCAGATTTCTTCGATGCTTTCATAGGGCTGGCCATCGTCTTCCAACTCTTGCAGGTTTTCCACCACTTCCAACGGAGCACCCGAGCGGATCGAAAAGTCGATCAACTCATCTTTGGTGGCGGGCCAAGGGGCATCTTCCAAATACGAAGCCAATTCCAGTGTCCAGTACATAGTCTCTCCGTTAAAATTTCCGCAAAAATAGAATTAATTAACCCATTGTCAATAGCCAAAGTTCCATGGCCCGAAAAGGGGAAAAGTAACCGTAAATGCACCCAAAAAACGGCATATTTGCACTCCTAATTCCCACGCGACATGGCTGACGAAAAAATCATTTTCTCCATGGCGGGCGTAAACAAAATTTACCCGCCCCAAAAACAAGTTCTCAAAAACATTTACCTGTCGTTTTTCTATGGCGCCAAGATTGGCGTGTTGGGCCTCAACGGCTCGGGAAAATCCTCGTTGCTGCGCATCATCGCGGGCATCGACAAAGAGTTTCAAGGCGAGGTGGTCTCCGACCTCAGTTACACCGTGGGTCTGCTGGAGCAAGAACCCGAACTCGACAAATCTAAAACGGTGAAAGAAATTGTGGAAGAAGGCGTGGCTCCAGTGGTAAAACTGCTCAAAGAGTTTGAAGCCATCAACGAAAAATTTGCCGACCCCGAGGTGATGGAAAACCCCGAGGCCATGGAGAAACTCATTACCAAGCAGGGCGAAATTCAAGAAAAACTGGACGCGGCCAATGCGTGGGAACTGGACAACAAACTGGAGCGTGCAATGGACGCCTTGCGCTGCCCTCCGCCCGATGCCGCGGTGGCGCACCTGAGCGGTGGCGAAAAAAGACGGGTGGCGTTGTGCCGGTTGCTGTTGCAAGAGCCCGATGTGCTGCTGTTGGATGAACCCACCAACCACCTCGATGCTGAATCGGTGTACTGGCTGGAGCAACATTTAAAACAATACAAAGGCACAGTAATTGCCGTAACGCACGACCGCTATTTTCTGGACAACGTGGCCGGCTGGATTTTGGAACTGGACCGCGGTGAGGGCATTCCCTGGAAGGGAAATTACTCCAGTTGGCTCGATCAAAAACAAAAGCGACTGGCCCAGGAAGAGAAGACCGAAAGCAAACGGCAGAAGGCACTGGAGCGCGAGTTGGAATGGGTGCGCATGAACCCGAAAGGCCGGCAAGCCAAAGGCAAAGCGCGCTTGGGTGCCTACGAGAAATTGTTGAATGCCGAGACCAAAGAGCGCGAGGAAAAATTGGAGTTGTTTATCCCCCCCGGGCCGCGCTTGGGCAACGTGGTCATTGAGGCGCAAGGGGTGGCCAAGGGATATGGCGATAAGCTGCTGTACGAGAACCTGACGTTCTCCCTGCCGCCAGCCGGCATTGTGGGTATCATTGGGCCCAACGGGGCCGGAAAGACCACCTTGTTCAAGTTGATCATGGGCGCAGAAAAGCCCGATGCGGGGTCTTTCAAAATCGGGGATACGGTGAAGATTGCCTATGTAGACCAGGAGCATGACGACTTGAAACCCGAGGACACCGTTTTTCAGGCCATCACGGGCGGCAGCGATTTGATCATGATCGGTGGCAAAGAAATAAACGCGCGGGCTTACGTGAGCAAGTTCAATTTCAGCGGTACGGATCAGCAAAAGAAAGTCAAGGAGCTGTCGGGGGGGATGCGCAACCGCGTGCACCTGGCCATCGCGCTCAAGCAGGGGGGCAACCTCTTGTTGTTGGATGAACCCACGAATGACCTGGACGTAAACACCCTTCGCTCGCTGGAAGAAGCGTTGGAAAATTTTGCGGGGTGTGCGGTTATCATCTCGCACGACCGTTGGTTTCTGGATCGTGTGTGCACGCACATCCTGGCCTTTGAGGGCGACTCGCAAGTGTTTTCGTTTGAGGGCAGCTTTAGCGAATACGAGGAGAACAAACGCAAGCGCCTGGGCGATGAGCAACCCCACCGGATACGGTATAAGAAACTTGTGAAATGATTTGAAGATGAACTGATTTGAAGATGAGCTGATTTGAAGATGTTCAAAAGTTTGGATGAAAGAATGACATGGGATTTGAAACGTTACCCGTATTTTCAAATCAGCCCATTTTCAAATTGATTTACATGAAAGCTGTTTACACTATCGCTTTACTCGTGCTTTCAAACATCTTTATGACGCTAGCGTGGTACGGGCATTTAAAGTTCAAGGAGATGAAGTGGAGCGAAAACCTTCCGTTGCTGGGGGTCATCTTCATCAGTTGGGGCATCGCGCTGTTTGAATACATGCTCCAAGTGCCTGCCAACCGACTCGGGTCAAAACTCTATGGAGGCCCCTTTTCGTTGGTTGAGTTGAAAGTCATTCAGGAGGTGATCACCTTGGTGGTATTTGTGATTTTCTCGTTGGTCTTCTTCAAAACGGAATCGTTCCGGCTGAACCACCTGATCGGCTTTGTATTTTTGGTGCTGGCGGTGTACTTTATTTTCAAAAAGTAATCCCACCACGGAAACCTCCAACCTTGAACGTTGAACCTCAAATGGTGAACGTTGAATCTTGAATTTTGAACTTTGAATTTTTGACTCGCCCACTCACCGCATCTCCTCCCCCCGCTTGGTTTTCCAGCGTTCGTGCATCCACACCCATTGTTCCGGAAATTCACGCACCACCGATTCAATAAAACGGGTATAATTCTGCGTGTTTGTCACCAAATCATTTTCTTCGTGGCCCGTTTCCACCAAGGGTATCTCCGGAAGGATGTGCATGTGCTGCATGCCATCTTCGCCCAGGAAAATGTACGTGGGTACCACCGCAGCTTTCGTTTTTAGAGCCAGCACCGCAGCTCCCACCGGTGTGGCCGCGGGCATCCCAAAAAAATCAACAAACCGGCTTTTCACCCGCGTATCCTGATCAATCAAAATCGCCACCGTGCCTCCCGAAAGCAAGGCTTTGATCAACCGCAACGTTTCTTTGCCTCGCTCAATGGCCACCGCTCCATAGGCGTTGCGGTAGTCCCACAGCAACTCATTCAGGCGTTCGTCCTTCAAACCCGTGCCAATGATGTTGGGCTTTAGCCCCCGAAGGGCCATGTTGGTCACTTGTAAATCAAAGGCTCCCAGGTGGCAGGTGAGAAAAATGACTCCTTTGCCTTTGGCAAACGCCTTCTCATAGTTATCCAATCCTTCGGTCACCAAAAACTTCTCGAGATCGGCCAACGATTTGACATTGATGGAGCGAAGGATGTCTCCGGCATTTTTTCCCAGCATCACAAACATCCGTTTGCTCATGGCCAATATCTCGCGCTGCGATTTCTTTCCGGCATAGGCCATGCCCAAATGAACGATGGCGCGTTCGCGGGTTTGCCTGGCAAAAGAATACGCGAGCTTTCCCAGGCCGCCACAGAGCGACAGCCACCACGTGCGCGGCATGGCGTTCGAAACAACGATGAGCAGCCGCACCAAGTAATACACGGCTGTATACTTGGCTTGTTTCCTAAACGGTTTGGATCCGTGCATTCGCGCAAAGATAGTTGATTGCTTAACTTTCGCGCCACAAGGGTATGAAACGACTGCTGCTGATACGCCACGCCAAATCCAGTTGGGATGACCCCACCCTACCCGATTTTGACCGACCGCTGAACAAACGTGGACAACGCGATGCGCCCCGCATGGCACAGCGTTTAAAAGAACGGAGCATTCACCCGGATGTGCTCATCACCAGCCCGGCCGCACGGGCACTGGCTACCTGCCAAGCCATGGCATCGGTCATGCGCTTCGAAGCCCAACGGATCCACTACGAGCCCAAACTCTATCACGCGGACGAACACCAATTGCTGGCGGTGGTGCAATCCTTGCCGGACTTGCCCGATCAAGACGAAGTGGTTTTGCTTTTTGGCCACAACCCCGGGCTGACCGATTTTGCCAACCGCCTTTTCTCGGTCGACATTCCCAACATTCCCACGGCCGGAGTGGTGGCCGGTGAGGTGCGCGTGCTGAAGTGGAAAGACACGGAGTGGGGCGATGGCCGTTTTGAGTGGTTTGATATACCCAAAAGCAAGGACGATTAATCTGAACAACGGACTATCGCGGCAAGAACCGGTACCGATCAGAGTTCCTTTATGAGATCGATGGCCCGTTTTTTCAGGAAGCCCACTTCGCGAAAGCGATAGCCCAATACCAATTTGAACACCGAAGTAGAATTGCTGTAGCGGATGTCTTCGACACGCAGGTTGCGCGATTGCAAGCTGAAGCCCATGCCCCCAAAGAAACGCTCGCTGTTATACCCCACGGCCAACCGGACAACGGCATAGCTGTTGATGGAGACCCGGTTCACTTCCGTGCCGCCCGGCAACTGCACATACACCCAATTGTGCGCAGGCCCAAACCCGAGGGTGCCGTTCACCAAAAACTTTTTGTAGATGTAGTTGTACGAATAGCCGGGGGCCAGCCCAAAGGTGGTGTAGCGCATGCGCACGAAATCGGTGTCCACGTCATTGCCACTGCGCAACGAAGAGTCTCCGGAAATGCGGAATGAATTGACCGTGCCAATAATCATCCAAGAGCCGTGCCGCTGGAGTTGCTGTTCGGCATAGTTGAAAGACGAGCGCAGGGAAAAACGTTGTTTGTCAAACACGTAAAACCCGGAGAGGCCAAAGTTGCGCGACTGGATGTCGGCCCGTTGCGGAAAGCCCGTGGGCGAAGCCAGGTTGGGATCATCGAGGTAAAAGCCCTCGTACCGCTGCCAATACACATCTGCACCCCACGCCTTGCCAAACACGTTTAGTTGCACATCGCGTGAGTCGGTGGTGCCAAACTTCTGGGTGCTCGCTTCATCTTCCGGCACGGCAAAGGCCAGTTCAACGGCTATCTCAAAAAGATAAAGACCCACGCCCAGGCTGGTGCGCCCATTGGGCCGGTACCGTACCACTTCGTTGGTGCGGATGTTGCGCGCATCAAATCCCAAACTCCGGCTTTTGATGACACCCCACACGCTAAAGTGATCGGGGAACTGACGGATGTAGCTTGCCCGTATCGAATCAGACGGGGCGTGATGGGCCACGGTGTCTTCCTGTGCGTACAACTTCGCCCCCACCCAGATCAGCACCAAGAGACAACGGAAACGCATCAGAGTATGTATTCGCTCAGGTCCTTGCTCTTGACCAGGTTTTGCAGTTTTTCTTTTACCAGTGCCCGTGTGATCACGATGTGCGCAGCTCCGGACAGCCGGTCGGGCACATCAAACAAAAATTGGTTTAGCAATTTGCTCATCACCGTATGTAGCCTTCGCGCCCCAATGTTCTCGATTTCGGCATTGATCACAAAGGCCGTCTCGGCAATTTCCTCCAGGGCATCATCGGCAAACTCGATGGTGACGCCCTCTGCGCCAAACAACGCATCGTATTGCTTGGTCAACGCATTTTTGGGTTCTCGCAAAATACGCACAAAGTCTTCGCGGGTCAGGTTGTCCAACTCCACACGGATGGGAAACCGCCCTTGCAACTCCGGAATCAAATCAGAAGGCTTGGAGATGTGGAACGCCCCGGCCGCAATAAACAACACATGGTCGGTTTTGATGACACCGTATTTGGTGTTGACCGTGCTGCCCTCCACAATGGGCAGCAAGTCGCGCTGCACGCCTTCGCGGCTCACATCGGGCCCACCCCCATTTTTGCGCGAACCGGAAGCGATCTTGTCTATTTCGTCAATAAAAATGATGCCGGCATCTTCGGCCCTGCGGATCGCCTCTTCTTTCACCTCGTCCATGTCAATGAGCCGGGCGGCCTCTTCTTCCAACAACAGTTTGCGCGCTTCCGATACGGTCACTTTTCGTTTGCGCGGTTTTTTGGGCATCATACCGCTGAGCATTTCCTGCAGGTTGATCATCGAAGCTTCGTCCATCATGCCTGCGCCAATCATCCCCACGTTCGGATTGCCCCCTTGCTTGATCTGGATTTCGATTTTGCGGTCTTCCAGTTCCCCGTTGCGTATCTTCTCACGAAAGTGATTGCGGGTGCGTTCGTTCAGTTCTTCATCCGAAGTGGGCGTGGCCTCGTCATCGCTGGCCGGAAAACCCACCGGCCGTGCGGTGCTGGCTTTCAGCGGGGGGATCAGCGCATCTAAGATGATTTCTTCGACAGCCGCAGCGGCTTTCTCTTTTACCTCCTCTTTTTTGCGCTGCTTCACCATGTTCACCGATTGCTCCACCAGGTCGCGCACCATGCTCTCCACATCGCGGCCCACGTACCCAACCTCGGTAAATTTCGATGCCTCTACTTTGACAAACGGGGCATCGGCAATGCGGGCCAGCCTCCGCGCAATCTCGGTTTTGCCCACCCCGGTGGCACCGATCATCAAAATGTTGTTGGGCACAATCTCGGCTTGCATCGGAGCCGGTGCGTGCATCCTGCGCCAGCGGTTGCGCAGGGCAATGGCCACGTTGCGTTTGGCCTCGTGCTGCCCGATGATGTATTTGTCCAACTCGGCAACGATTTGTTGGGGTGTTAAGAAAGAAGCGGGAATCATGTTGCAGTTTTGGGGCTTTTAGGCGTGGAGCACGGGCTTTGATTCGGTGACCACCAACTCCAATGCCTGTTTCACTTTTTCTTTGGTCAGCGCTTTTGCCAGTACCTGGTCAACCGTGTCTACATACTGGAAGGTCAATCCCCGCAGATAGGTTTTTTCGATCTCATCGATATCGCGTTTGTTTTTTGCGCTCAGGATAATCTCCTTGATGCCACCGCGCTTGGCGGCCAGTATCTTTTCTTTGATGCCGCCCACGGGCAATACTTTTCCGCGCAAGGTGATTTCGCCCGTCATGGCCAGCTTGGCCTTTACTTTTCGCTGTGTAAAAATAGAAGCCAAAGAGGTGAGCATGGTGATGCCGGCCGAGGGGCCATCTTTGGGCACGGCCCCCGCGGGCACGTGAATGTGCAAATCATACTGCTGAAATACCCGGTGATCGATGCCGAGCGACTCGGCATTGGATTTCAGATATGACAGTGCCGCCATGGCGGATTCCTTCATGACTTCGCCCAATTGCCCCGAAAGGGTAAGTGCGCCTTTGCCGCGGCTGATGCTCGACTCCACAAAAAGAATGTCACCGCCCACCTGTGTCCAGGCAAGACCCGTTACCACGCCCGCCTGTTCGTTGCCTTGGTACAACTCTTCGTCAAAAATTTCTGCGCCCAACACTTTCACCACATAGTCGGGGGTCACGTGCTTGATGGCCGCCTCTTCCATGGCAACGGTTTTGGCCACGCTGCGCACCACCGACCCGATTTTGCGTTCCAGGTTGCGCACGCCCGACTCGCGCGTGTAGCGCTCAATGATTTTGAGAACGGCCTCTTTTGAAAATTTGAGCGCGCTCAGGGCCAAGCCATGTTCTTTCACCTGTTTGGGCACCAGGTGCTTTAGCGCAATCTGTACTTTTTCTTCTACGGTGTAGCCGCTCAGTTCAATAATCTCCATCCGGTCGCGCAGGGCGGGTTGGATGGTATCCAACGAATTGGCCGTGGCAATGAACAATACTTTGGAGAGGTCATACTCCACCTCTAAGTAGTTGTCCATGAAGGCGCTGTTTTGTTCCGGGTCCAGCACTTCCAACAAAGCCGATGAGGGGTCGCCCCGGAAATCAGTCCGGATTTTGTCGATCTCGTCCAACACAAACACCGGGTTGCCCGACTTTGCCTTTTTGATGTTCTGCAAGATTTTGCCGGGCATGGCCCCAATGTAGGTTTTGCGGTGGCCCCGGATCTCCGCCTCGTCATGCACCCCACCGAGCGACATGCGCACATATTGGCGTTGCAACGATTTGGCGATCGACTTGCCCAGCGAGGTTTTGCCCACCCCGGGCGGACCATACAGGCAAAGAATGGGCCCCTTCATGTCCTGCTTCAGTTTGAGCACGGCCAGGTATTCCAAAATACGGCTCTTTACTTTCTCTAAGCCGTAGTGATCCTGTTCCAAAATCCGCTGCGCGCGTTTGAGGTCGAAATCGTCCTGCGTGTAATCGCCCCACGGCATGTCCAGCAAAAACTCCGCATAGTTCATGGCCACGGGAAACTCAGCCGACTGCGGATTGACGCGTTGCAGTTTGTCCAGTTCCTTTTGGAAGTGCTCGGCCGCCTGTTTGCTCCATTTCTTTTGCTCGGCACGCTTGCGCAGCTTTTCAATTTCTTTGTCGGGGCCATCGTATCCCAATTCATCCTGTAGCACCTTGATCTGCTGGCGCAGAAAATAATCGCGCTGTTGTTGGTCAATGTCCGTGTGTACCTTTTTCTGAATTTCGTTTTTGATCTCCAGCATTTGAATCTCGCGCAGCATGTATTGCAGCAAGAGTGTGCCGCGGTCCGTTATGTTGGTGGTTTCCAGAATCTTTTGTTTATCGGCCACCTCCACGTTGAGGTTGGACGACAGAAAGTGGATCAAAAAGGCCGTGCTCTGGATGTTGTCCAAGGCCACTTGTGCCTCTTGCGGTATCTCGGGATTTAAGCGCAAAATTTTGCTGGCCGCATCTTTGAGCGATTGCACCAGCGCTTTGGTTTCCTTGCTCTCCAAATCAATCTGCGGCTCTATCTGTAAGTCTACATGGGCCGTCAGAAACGGTTCTTCTTGTACGGTTTGGCGGATGGCAAACCGGTTTTTGCCGTGGATGATGATGGTGGTATTCCCATCGGGCAGCACCAGCATTTTGATGATGCGCGCCACCGTGCCCACATGGTGGATGTCATCAAGGCCCGGCTCTTCGGCCTGCTTGTTTTTCTGGGCCACCACGCCAATGATGCGGTTGCCTTGATACGCCTTTTTGATGAGCCGGATAGATTTTTGGCGGGTAACGGTAATGGGAATAACCACCCCGGGAAACAGCACCGTATTTTTGATGGGCAAGATGGACAACTCCTCTGGTACCTCGCCCGGCTTCAGGTCGCTTTCCTGATCCGGGTTTATCAACTGAATCAACTCTTCTGAATCTTCCTGCGCCAAAACGCCCTGGGGTGATGAAGTAAAAATCATGGAAATGCCAATTTGACACAAAAAAGCCGTGTCTGCAATAAAAACGTTATTGGCGGCATTATGGTCAATAGCAGTGCCAACCTTTGTAATTGATGCGTAATTTGCACACATTGACCCATCCGGCACGTGGCCGGTTGCCTATGATCAAGTACTTTTTCCTTTTTGTCGTGGTTTTTTCCTTGGGTTTCTACTCCGCCCACGGCCAGCGAAAAAAATTAAAAGGGGGTGGCGTGGTACAAGTAAACGATTCGGTCAAGAGCTATCAACAATCTGACATTTTTACCTTCCCCAACCTGCACCGCCTGCAGTTTTATACGGACGGGAGCGCCATGCAGAAGATCCGCCAACTGGAAGCGGCCGGCAACGAAGAAGCGCTCTACAACAACCTGCGGACATTTGTGAAGAATTTTGGCGTGGAAAACTTCAACCGCCATGTAAACCTGATCTGGCGGCTGGCGCGGCTGTCCGAAAAACACGGGCCTGCGGGCGAGGCTATCCTGCTGTACCGGCTGGCGCTGAAACATCATGTGGCCGGGGCCGAACTGCAAGGCTTGCGCGAACGCTATGACTCGCTGGAAACGGACAAATCCAGTTACTACGTGCCGCTGGACTACTACTATGAGTTGGTGGACTTCCGCAAAGAAATAGACACCCTGCGGCCTCCGCACGCTGTGCTCACCAACATGGGCCGCGACATCAACTCGGAAAAAGAAGACTATGGCCCCTCCATGGGCAACGTGGACTATCTGTTGCTGTTCACCAGCAAACGCAACCAACACACAGGTGCTACAGGCCGCACATTTGACGAAGACCTTTTTTATAGTGTAAAAGTGGACGGCCACTGGACGGAAGCCAAAGAATTGGAGAACATCAACTCCAACTACAACGAGGGGTCTGCGTGCCTCAGTGCCGATGGGCAAACACTGATTTTCGCGCGCTGCAATGCCCCGGGCGGGGTGGGCAATTGCGACCTGTACCAATCCAAAAAGAAACGCGATGGCACCTGGGCCGAACCCAAAAACCTGGGGCCCATCATCAACAGCAGCAGTTGGGATTCGCACCCGTCACTTACCCCTTCCGGGGATACGTTGTACTTTGTGTCCGACCGCGTGGGCGGCTTTGGGTTATCAGACATTTACTATGCGGTGAAAAACAAACGCGGTGAGTGGAGCCGCGTGCACACTGCGGGGCCCATCATCAACACGCGCAAAAGCGAAGTGAGCCCTTTCTTTCACCACCGGCACAACGTGCTCTATTTCAGTTCCAACGGACAGCCGCTCAACTTTGGCGATTTTGACATCTATAAATCCAGGCGAAGTACCGCGGGCTTCGAAGAACCCAAAAACATTGGCCCGCTGGTGAATGGTGAGGCCAGCGAATATTATTTCACCATCGACTCACAGTCGCACGATTTGTACTATGCGCGCTCCGAAGCGGACGACCCCAAAAACCTGGATCTGTTTTCCTTTCCCGTGCCCATGGAAGCGCAACCCCTGGCCACCGCCAACCTGAAGGGCACGATCACCGTCAGCGGCACCGGGGGCCAACCCGCCAAGGGCATTGTGTCCGTCATTGACTTGGACAAGGGCGTGGAAGTGGCCCCGCGCTTCCTGCGCGAAGACGGCACCTATAACTTTGCGCTGATCAACAAACGAAACTACCTGTTGATCATCCAGGGCGAAGACTTCTTCCGCATCGAAGAAGTATTCTTTATGAATGGAGATGTGGAGATCAACCGCGAAGCCGACCCGATCGAAAGCAAGATCGCTTTCCAATCGCTGGAGTTTGAGAATGGCAAGGCCGATATTTTGCCCACCATGCACACCGATTTGGCCAAGCTGGGGAATTTCATGCTCGATCACCCACAGGTGAAGCTGCGCATCAGCGGCCACACCGACTCGCAGGGCCGTGAAGAGGTGAACCTCAAATTGTCGCAGGCGCGGGCCGATGCCATCAAAGCGTATCTGGCAGCCGAGTTCCGGATTGACGAGGGGCGCATCACCGCCATTGGCTACGGTAGCGCCAAGCCCATTGCACAAGAAGAAACAGACGACCACCGTCAGTTGAACAGGCGTGTGGAGTTTGAGATTTTCCGATAACCGATCGTTGCATGGACACCCCGCGTAACCCCCCACCAAACCGACACGCTATGACCGCGCATAACCCGGCCATCCGCCAACCTGCTGGAACAGGGCACCGACATCAAATACATACAAGAAAGGCTCGGTCACAACGACATCCGCGCCACGCTGCGGTATTAAAGAGCGTGGCAAAATTGCAAGATTTCCGATAAAATTCTGCGAAATGCACGTGGTGATATATAGGCGTATATACGAAAGATGTGTACGCGCGATGATTTTGTAACGTACAGGCAACCAGCATGTTGCATTTTTTTGCGAGAGAAAAGTTTCGTATATCTTTGAGTTGGGCTCAATTTTTACAGGACATGAAAGCAGAACTTATTTACGTGGAATTAAAGACTGGGTACAGCGACAACGGACCAGCTTGGATTGGAAACGGGTTTTATAATCGGACTCGTAAGACAGTTTACTTCAATGGACAAGTGTTCTGCAGAAGTCAAGGTATCTCAAGTAACCACATTGACTTAGAGACAAGAGAAGAGTATTGGATTTCAGGAGTAAAGCAAAAGGGGACTGACAGACATTGGGCTGGCTCGGGGACGATAAAGATTGACGAGAGTGTAGTTGCCGACTATTTGGAGCTTAGAGGTCTAACAAGTTTGACAAAAGGAAAATATGAAATCGTAACACTCGACAACGAGCCAGCAACGGAGACTTCAAAGCATCTGGAAAATTCTAAATCAACTGACGACTTTAATGACGCACTCAGATTCAAAGAAATTTCAGACCTGACCGCCACTGAATTAAATGCTCTCATTGACTATTACGACAATCTCGACTTGACTTCGATTCATAAGAAGGCAAGAAAAGAATACATTGATAAGATAAATGAGTTGAAAGAACTTAAGAAGATTCGTGAAGTAAAAACAGCGGCCAACAAAATGCTTCTGCAATAGCGCGGTAAGGTGTAAGCTATAAGTGTTATCCTCGTTCCACGTTTGGTGTCGGGGACAGTGACGCGCTTCGAACTCCCGCCACTACTTATGCACCAACGTTGGGCGTAATTCAACCCATCCCGGAAACGAGATTGATTTCCGAAGCTAACGAGAGACCATCCGGACGACATCTCGCAGACAAAAAAATTCAGTAAATTGGATCAGTCCTTTGTAAGGCCGATGAAGCAAGTGGCGCATAATAGCCCGGGCGTAATTCTGGTTGGAATGTAAAAAGCCTTCCTGTTGTAGCAAGAAGGCTTGAGGTGATTTCAGTGGTGGACTCTTTCGAGTACCCCGTTCAGAATAATTTCATACCAAAGATACATTCCCTTGGGACATTTTTAAACCTATTAACAAAAATGTTTTATGAAAGAAAAAAGTGTGTCTATGAAAGTAGTCAACTCCCACGCAGCAGGGATTGATGTGGGAAGTCGCTCTCATTTTGTTGCCATCGGACAAGACGATGATCAAGTGAGAGAATTTGGTGCTTATAATGAAGACCTTAATTCCCTCGCGCAATGGCTTATCTCCAATGATGTAAAAACGGTGGCCATGGAAAGCACCGGGACTTACTGGCAAAATTTGTACACTGTTCTTCAGGGTGCCGGATTAGAAGTGATCCTGTGCAATGGGAAATTCACCAAGAACATCAAAGGCAAAAAGACCGATGTACAAGATTGTCAGTGGATACAAAAACTACATACCTTGGGGCTATTAAGTGGAAGCTTCCTTCCCGATGAAGCATCGGAGCAATTGAGGACTTATTGTCGCCATCGGGCTAATTTATTAGGGCTTGCTGCATCCACCACTCATAAGATGCAGAAGTATTTGCAATTACTGAACCTGCGCCTCGATATAGTTGTGAAAGACGTGACGGGGCTCACGGGCCTATCGATCATTCATGCCATCTGCAGTGGGGAAAGCAATCCAGAGAAGCTGGCTTCCCTACGAAATGGCAATTGTAAGAAGTCAGAAAAGGAAATTGCCAAAGCCCTTCAAAGCAACGGAAGGAAGGATTATCTGTTTACGTTGACCCAAGAGTACAGATTATATTTAAGCCTTCAAGAAAAAATAAAGGAGTGTGACCAGGAGATCGAAAAAATGCTACAAGAACAGATCAATGGAGATGACGAAAAGAAACAGCACTTCATTGAGAAAAAGGTTCATAAACGAGTAAACAAGAACACTCCCAAAAACATTGACATCAACCTGCTTGCCTACCAATATTATGAGGGGGTAGACTTATTAGCTATTGAAGGGGTGAGTCATGCCACAATACTTACACTGATGAGTGAGATTGGAACAGGGATCAACAAGTTTGCTACGGCCAAAGAATTTTCAAGTTGGCTCAGGTTATCGCCCAATACCAAGATTAGTGGGGGAAGGGTGCTGAGCAGTAAAGTTGCAAAAGGAAGTAACCGGTTAAAAATTGCGTTGCGCAACGCTGCCAATGCCATTGGCAATTTAAAGGATACGGCACTTTCAAATTTCTTTAGGCGTATTGCTTTCCGCAAAGGAAGGGTTTCCGCCATCTCTGCAACAGCCAGAAAACTGGCGGTCATCATTTGGAACATGCTGGTAAAGAAAGTTCCATATAGACCTGAAACTGATTATGAGTTCCTCGACCAAAAAAGAAAGAGGAAAGTAATGGAAATGAAAAAGCTAATTCATAAGTTTGATATCACACCTGACGACCTCGGATTGCAATTGAATATCAACAACTTGTGAAACGTTAGTCAGAATAATTTTCGGGAAATCGATTCCGTTGAATAAAAATAACGTAAATGAAAGGACTTACTGTCGGACATTATCTCGACATCTATTCAACAAGAAAGGAGATGCAAGAAAAAGGAATAACCAATCCGAGTGAACAGATTAAAATATTCACTAACGACCTTGTTGAGAAATTAAAGGCTCTTCCCCTGGACGAAGAGATTATTGTGAACGACCACTCATTCTTTGACAGCAAAGGGAATTTAATATCAAAGATGCCGTTGGGGTAATCTTTCTTGAAACAGTATGGACAACTATAGACGTACAAATATTTCTTTAAGTTTTCTAATTCATCAACTGTACGGTGACAAGGACTATAGGTCAGTAAAAAGTTCTTTGGACATAAAGAAATTGAAGAAGTACTATTTGAAAATATGGACTACAATCCGACTTTCAATAGCCGAGACAATCAATACTACCGACAACGCTCATCGTCAAGAACTGCTCAATTCAATCAAAAGAAATGAAGAGACAATACTGCTAGCAGAGACATTTGACGACCTTGATCAAATTATGGTGGCTACTCAAACGGAGCTAATCTTCAGGCTAATTGGTCACTTTCCGAAAAATTATCGAGCCAAGAGAGTTTTTAACAAAAGAGGCAGTTGGACATTAAATTCACTCCGGCAGATACAATACACCCAATCTATTGAACAAAGGAAAAACTCGATATTTAAAGCAGTCCAAGAAAAATATAAAGACAGATTTGGTGACTGGGAGGACTTTGTTACAGACGTTTACTATAAGCGATGTAATGACGACCCGGAGAAATTGATTGACTGGATAAAGCAAAATCATCCAGACATCTATTTAGATTTATTTTAAGAAACTGTGCACAACACAGTGTTTATTTAATTGCGGGGTTTGGTGTTAAATTAAAGTTTATGTTTCACAATGTAGTTCGGTCACGTGGGACAGTTCGGAGCAGGTTGGGCTTAACACCTGCCTGCGGGCAAAGGCAGGTTTCGCCACGCTTCATTTTTAAAGCCTCCTAATCCCGCAACTGCATAAACTCACGTTGGCAGCAAACCCTGTGGACGAAAAAAAATGATACTAAAAACAACGGAATATGAAAATTAAACAAATTATCCTCGCGACAACCTTGGCCTTTGGCCTGACCCCGTGTTTTGGACAAACTGACCAAACAAAAACAGAATCAGCAAGTATCCAATTAAAATCAAAACCGGGCTCTCCATTTTATGTATTGACGGTTGATGAAAAAAATTTGGAACTTGACGCAAGAAAAAATGAGCATGTTGACTTAGCGACAATTGACCCCAATACTATTGAATCAATACAGATATTAAAGGGACGTGAAGCCAAAGACAAGTATGGAGACAAGGGACAAAACGGTGTTGTAATAATTACTTTTAAGGACTTTAATCTGCTTTCAAAAGAACTTCAGGCAAAGTTCACCGACTTGAGTAAGAAATGATTTCTCCGGCTTTCTGGTCGGTGAAAACACCTACCAGAAAGCCTTGATCAGTGAACCCTTTTTTATGCATGGGCGGATACACCTTAACACCGCCCACAAACATAAAAAGTCAAGCGCTGGTTACACCTGACCCCACGGGAATAACCCGAACCGACTATCCAATGTCGCGGACGATTTTTCAACTTCGCAAGCTTTGCACATTTCTGAATGCCCGCGCCCGCTACTTTTGGCACAAAAGAACCACTTAACCCGCAAACCAATGAGTATGGAAACTGTGTCGCCAACCATTTTTGTGCATGATATTCACGCATCCATTGCATTCTATGAAACGCTTGGATTCACGGTTGCGGCCGCTGTGCCCGAGCCGAAAAACCCGATCTTTGTCATGATGACATGCGGAAGCGTAACGTTTATGTTTCAGACATTTGCCAGCATCGAAAACACGTTGCCCGTGGTGAACAGAAGCCATGGAGGTTCTTTATTGCTATACATCAAAACGAAAAACATCCGCGCCCTATTTGAGAAGGTGAAAGATCAGGTGACCGTTCTGCACGGATTGAAAAAAACATTTTATGGCGCCACCGAGTTTTCGATTCAAGATAATAACAACTACATGCTAACGTTCGCGGAAGATGAATGACCCACTCAATCGCCTCGACATCACAAGCGCTGAGAAAAGAGCGTTGAGGGCAAACAAGGTCAAACGGAGGGAAATCCATCACCTCTCTGTAGAACAGCTGCGAGCCATGCTGGGTGTTTCGGACATACGGGCGATGGAGCTTAGAGCGCTCTCGGAATTTCAAACGATCCCTTCCATTGGCATCCGCTTTGCCCAAGATCTTATTTCACTGGGTTTCTATTCGATTCGCGAGCTCAACGGGAAAGATCCGGCAAAACTTGTCGACCGACTGGAGCGTCAGCTAGGCGCCTGGATTGATCCCTGCGTAGAAGACCAAATGCGTCTTTGCACGCACTATGCCGCGCATTTGGATGACCGTATGAACTGGTGGGATTTTACCAACGAGCGGAAAGCCTTTCGGCAGCAATACGGTTATCCGGCCAGCCGGCCGAAAAGACCCTGGTATCAACTGGAAAAATACAAGCCGGCCAATAGAATCAAGGCCCAACATGAAATCACGAAAAAAGACTTGAACAAGAAGTTAACACGTGCCCTGAAATGTATGAGAGAAAACCTGAAAAGCGGAGTCACCTTGGCACAATTGGCGGACGCGGCCAATCTGTCACCGTTTCATTTTCACCGCTTGTTCAAGGGCGCATACGAGTTGACACCGCTTCAGTACTTTACCCGTCTTCGCATGAAAGAAGTATGCAAGCTGCTTACCAAAACAAAGATGCCGATTTCTCTGGTTGGAAGTACTTGTGGGTTTGACGACCAAAGTTCGTTTATCCGGCTATTCAAAAAAGAATTCAAGCAAACCCCGCTGGCATATCGAAAAGCTAAAGGTGTTGCAACGAGACAATCAATGGTACCAAAAAATAGATGACTGAATCTGTGCAGTCATAGGTTATCACTTTTTTCGCCACCTCTCTGTCACCAACCGCACTCCCGCGCTGAACCAAAACGGCAAGACCGTTTCTCCGGCCAGCCCCTGCCCCACCGTCATGTCGATCTGAAAAAGATCACTGAAAAAGTACCGGTACCCTACTTGACAAGCAGTGCCCGTACCGGGTATGTAGGGATCGCCCGAGAAAAACTCACCCACCAGATGCATGCCTTTGTACAGTTTGACCTGTGTGCCCAACCCCCAGGTGGCAATGAGGTTGTCGGAACCATCAATGTGTAAAAAATTGCCGCCCAGGTTGCCATGAAAAAGAAACGTATCGCCTTCGCCAAAACACTGAGAAACGGTGAGGTAGCCAAAAGTACCAAACCCGGGTGGCTTGAATGCGCCTGTGCCATTGGGCAAAAAGGTGCCCATTACCATGCCCACGCCAGGCGCCTGGTTAGGCTTGTACTCGCGAAACAGGTACTTGGCTTGTAACAGGGGCAACGCGTATGAGAAAGCGTACTTCCCGTTTTCATCGCGTTGATAGCCCATCACACCTCCGGCCGTCAACTCCAGCTTTTTGTTAGGACCATACGCTCCCAACATCCACCACTGCCCGGATTCGCGGTCAAGACGGGTCCAACTCTCGGCCTGTGCCAGCCGTGCACCCACCACGCGGGCGTCATCCGTGATGAACGGCCGAACGTCTTCCGGCTCAGATGCGGGCGCTGGTTCGCTGACTGCGGGCGTAGCGGGGGTCTCCACTGTGCGTTTGGGTAACTCCGCGACCGGCAAACACCCCTGAGCAGCGGTTTCTCCAAGGGATTGGGCCGAGAGACTCATGGCACTGCCGATAAAGGCTACCCAAAGGAAAGCGTGGCGCAGGAGTATTTCATTTTTCATAGGGGTATAAAGACTCGCCCGAATGAACGCTGAGAGGTACTCCGTGTTGCACCGGATTGATCCGGCTCAGTTTATTTAATGTGAATTTAATCGCGCGGCCGCGAGAGGCGCGTGCGTCCTGCGCTCAATGGCTAGCGCAACAACTTGAACGACTGGCGGTGACGCAAAGCTGGAAATTAGTGACGCAGGCCCTGTGCTGGCCGGTGAAAAGACCGACCACAAGCAAACCAAAATAACGCACACGTTGGTGCATGTAGTGTATTGTAGCTTAGGAGCTGAAACCAAACCCGCCTGCCGGTAGGCACGTGACGAGAGAATAAGCTTAGTGACCTGCTTCATTTTGTCCCACAGCACTAAGTTGAAGTATGAAACTTGGACTACAACACGACACGAGCACTATGGCACCTGCATGTTACTAGCGGCTGGGCGCTTGGTCTTTGGCTTTTTTGAAAAATATTCTTTGATTTCTTCAACGTTCATGTTTGCGATATCCTTACTTATTTTGTCCCGCTGCTTTCTCATGAAGGCAACAGCGTCAAACCCTTTTTCAATCTTTACTGTTTTTGTCGCCATACTAAATCTCTTTTGGAGTCCTAGTCTTGGTACCCCAATTTATTTGAGCGCCTTGCTGCAATCTGGCAATGTGCAATTACATATTACTTCGAATGTACAGCACCCCCACAAAAAAAACCAACAACCCCTTATAGAATGTGAAAATTCCCGCTTCTGCCCGGTATTTTCATCGTCCACAAAGCCTTGATCAGCCGCCCCTTTTTCATACCTTGGCAGACGCACCATTCCGTTTTCCGCAGCTACCGGTCCGCACGGGCAACGGAAGTGACGGTGAAAACATCACTACTTCTTGCCTGAACCAACCCCTCCATGAAACAATTGACGATCCTCTTGCTGGTTTTATCATCAGCCGCAATAGCCCAAAAGAAAAAAGGCGAAACCCCGGGCAAAGGGTTTGTGCAAGCCGACATTGAGTCAAAAAAACAAACCTACGTGCAGGCGGCCCGCACCATTTGGAGTCATGCCGAGCTTGGCTATCTGGAAACCAAAAGCACGGCCCTGTTACAGCAAATGCTTTCGCAGGCAGGCTTCTCCGTGGAAACCGGGGTGGCCGGTATGCCTACTGCTTTTGTGGCCAGCTATGGCAGCGGCCAGCCCGTTATCGGCATACTGGCCGAGTTTGATGCGTTGCCGGGGCTCAGCCAGGACAGCGTGCCGCTCCGCAAGCCGCTGGTGGAGGGAGGAAGCGGCCACGGCTGTGGCCACAACTTGTTTGGGGTGGGGTCAGCGGCCGCGGCCATTGCCCTCAAAAACTGGCTGCACCAGCAGGGCCGCAGCGGCACCATCCGTCTGTACGGAACACCGGCCGAGGAGGGTGGCAGCGGAAAAGTTTACATGGTTCGCGCGGGGCTGTTTAGCGAGGTGGAAGCCGTCCTGCATTGGCATCCGTCCTCCGCCAACCAGGCGAGTCCCGAATCATGTCTTGCCGTGAAGCAGGGTACGTTTCGTTTCCGGGGCAAGGCGGCCCATGCAGCCATGGCACCGCACGTGGGCCGGTCGGCACTGGATGGCGTGGAATCCATGAACTACATGGCCAACATGATGCGCGAACACGTACCGCAAGAAACACGCATCCATTACATCATCTCTAAGGGTGGTGTGGCACCCAACGTGGTGCCGGAAGTGGCCGAGGTGGAATATGTGGTTCGTCACCCCGATGCCAAAACGCTGGAAGACATTTGGCAGCGTTTGGTAAAGTGTGCCGAAGGGGCGGCCTTGGGAACGGAAACCTCCATGCAGGTTGAGATCGCCTCCGGATCGTACAATCTGTTGCCCAATGATCCGCTGGCCCGCATGATGCAGAACAATTTACAAGCCGTGGGGGGTGTTTCCTATTCGGCAAGCGATCGGGCCTTTGCCGAAAAACTCCAGCAGACATTTTCATATGCAGCACCGCCCCTCGCCAACGCCCAACAGGTAGAACCGTACAAAACGGGTGGGTTCTTTCCCGCCTCCACCGATGTAGGGGATGTGAGCTGGGTGGTGCCCACGGCTGGGTTGGGCATTGCTACCTGGGTGCCGGGCACGGTGGCGCACTCGTGGCAGGCGGTGGCGTGCGATGGTATGTCCATTGGCTTTAACGGCATGATAAATGCCGCCAAGGTACTGGCCATGACGGGCGTAGACTTGTTTACCAACCCCGGCACGCTGCAAGAGGCACGCAAGGAGTTGGAGAAAAGGCGCGGAAACAATTTCAGCTATCGGGCTTTGCTGGGCGACCGCCAGCCGCCACTGGACTACCGCAAGGGAAGGTGAAGCACCCGTGGCCTACGTCTTGCGCTCAATGGTGAAGGCCACCAACCCTTGCAGGGAGGTGCGGTAATTCGATTCGGGAAACGTTTGGAGCACGTTTAGCGCTTCCTGATGAAACCGCTGCATGGTTTGTTGGGCATAGGCAATGCCGCCCGACTGCCGCACAAAGTCGATGACCTCTTTTACGTTCTTTGGCTTTTTGTCGGCTCCGCGCACTGCTGCCAGCACGCGCTGCTTTTCCAGCCACCCGGCCCGGTTAAGGGCATAGATCAGCGGCAGCGTCATTTTCTTTTCTTTGATATCGATGCCCACCGGCTTGCCGATCTGATCCTCGCCATAGTCAAACAAATCGTCTTTGATTTGGAAGGCCATACCTACTTTTTCGCCAAAGGTGCGCATGCGCTCCACGGTCTCGGCATCACCACCGCCTGAAGACGCGCCAACGGCACAGCACGAGGCAATGAGCGAGGCTGTCTTCTGGCGGATGACCTCGTAGTACACTTCCTCGTTGATATCCAACCTGCGGGCTTTTTCCATTTGTAACAGTTCCCCCTCGCTCATTTCGCGCACGGCATGGGTGACCAACGAAAGCAAGTCAAAGTCTTTGTTTTCAACGGACAAGATAAGTCCGCGCGACAGGAGAAAGTCGCCCACCAGCACGGCAATTTTGTTTTTCCACAGGGCGTTTACGGAGAAGAACCCCCTCCGGTAGTTGGAGTTGTCCACCACATCGTCATGCACCAATGTGGCGGTGTGCAGCAGTTCGATCAGCGAAGCGCCCCGAAAGGTGGCCTCGCCAATCTGGCCGGCCGTGCCTGCGCTAAGGAAGACAAAAAGGGGGCGCATCTGTTTGCCTTTCCGTTTCACGATGTAGCCCATGATTTTGTCCAGCAGCAGCACTTTGGTTTTCATGGAGGCCCGGAATTTCTCCTCAAAGGCAATCATCTCCTGGGCAACGGGCGCTTTGATATCGTCCAAACGTAATGACATGCGGGCGCAAAATAGGTAAAGTGGGCCGCTTAACCTTGCCGCTGACCGCGAACACGCGGTTGGGGCCCCTTTGGTTTCCTGACGCGCACATTGTAACTTTCCCTGTTTATGAGCTTTATCGAACGCCACTGGGAACACGTTGTCTTTGTTGTTGAAGTCCTGATCGTGTGGTTTGTCGTTTCGCGCATCATCCGGTTGGTGCTCGGACGTTTTTTGCGCACCGCTACCCGCAAACTGAAAGTAGACCCTACGCGCTACAATTTTTTCAAAAACGCGGTCGACTTTATCTTGTTTCTGATCGCGGTCATCGTCATCTTCAAGTCCATCCCCTCGTTGCGCACCTATGGCACCACGCTGCTCACAGGCGCGGGGGTGCTGGCGGCTATTGTGGGTTTTGCTTCCCAATCCGCCTTCTCCAACATCATCAGCGGCATTTTCCTCGTCATTTTCCGGCCCTTCAGTGTGGGCGACCGCATACGCGTAGGCCAGCTTTATACGGGCGATGTAGAGGACATCACCTTACGCCACACCGTTATCAAAGACTTCGAAAACAGACGCATCGTTATCCCCAACAGCGTCATCAGCAACGAAACCATCATCAACTCGACTATCGTAGACGAAAAAGTGACGATGTTCATCGAGTTTACCATCTCTTTTGACTCCGACATGCGAAAGGCGATGGCCATCATGCGCGAAGTATCCGAGGCGCACCCGCAGTGCATCGACAACCGCACCCCGGAAGAAATCGAAAAAGGCGATACCGTGGTGATGGTGCGCACCCTGAACGTACTGGATTTGGGCATGCAGTTGCGCGCGTGGGTGTGGGCCAACAATCCGTCCGTGGGGTTTGAGATGAAGTGCGACTTGATTCAGCAGATTAAAGAACGTTTTGACGAGGCGGGCATTCAGGTGGCCTTTCCGATGCGCGCTTTGGTATACAAAAACCAACCTGAATAAATGGCGCGTAAAAAGAAGCTCCACCCCTTGCCCGCGGACAAACGGCCGAGCGAAAACAACGTGTTGCTGGAGATGATCCAGTACAACGAAAAGGAATACGTGAAACATGCCGACCTGCCCGTGACAGAGCTGGTCGCGCACTGCAAAACCCACCACGTCAACTGGATCAACCTCGATGGCCTGCTGGACCACACCATCGTGCAAAAACTCGGTGATCACTTCTGCCTTCACTCGCTGCTCATTGAAGACATCACTACCGAGCACCAGCCCAAAGCCGAGGAGTACGACAACTATTTGTTTTTCACCCTCAAAATGTTGTACCGGATCGAGGACAGCACCATCGAGTACGAGCAAATCAGTTTTGTGTTGGGCAACGACTACTTGCTTTCGTTTCAAGAAAAGGATGGCGACCTGTTCGGGGGCTTGCGCGAACGCATCCGCTTAGACCAAGGGCGCATCCGCAAGCGGGGGCCGGATTATCTCTTGTACCGGCTGGTCGATATCATCGTGGACAACTACTACACGGTGTTGGATGCCATCGGTTCGCAAATTGAGCTGATCGAAGAAGAGATTTACAATGAGTCCTCAGGGCAAGAATTCAAAAAGATCCAGTCCCTCAAAAAGGAATTGATTTTTCTGCGCAAAGCACTGTACCCGCTGCGCGATGCGCTGAGCAAGCTGGTCAAAGACGAAAACGGTTTTATCCAGCCGCAAACGCTCCGCTACTATGCCGATGTGTATGATCACGTGGTGCATTTGATCGACTCGTTGGATACCTACAAAGATTTGACCTCCAGTTTGATGGACATTCACATCAACACGCTGAATACGCGGATGAACGAGGTGATGAAGGTGCTCACGGTCATCTCCACCATCTTTATGCCGCTCACGTTTATTGTGGGGGTGTATGGGATGAATTTTGAGAATATGCCCGAGCTACCCACGCGCTACGGTTATTTTGTGGTGTGGGGATGTATGGTTGCGTTAGCCTTGGGGATGGTGTGGTATTTCAAGCGTAAGAAGTGGTTTTAGCGCCTGCGCGCGGCCGCGGCCCAGCTTGGCGCTATGCTTCAGTATCGGGGTCCACCAACTGTACCTCTACCAGTTCGGGCAGGTTGCGGATCATCTTGGTGATTTTCACTTTGTAGCGCTCCACCACCAGTTCATCGCCTTCTTGGGCATTGGCATAGAGGTTGGTGATCAGGCCGGCCAGCGTGTCAAAATCATCCGACTCGGCAAACGGAACTTGTAAATTCTTGTTGATGTCGTGCAGCGAAGAGCGGGCTTGGATCTGATACCGGTGCGTGCCGATGGACAGTACAATTTGTTGCTCCTGGTCGTGTTCGTCTTGAATCTCGCCCACCAACTCCTCCAGGATATCTTCAAACGTAACGATGCCGATCACCCCCCCGTATTCGCTGATGACGATGGCCATCTGCATTTTTTTCTTTTGCATCTCGCGCAAAAGTTTGTCGATGGGTTTGGTTTCGGGAATGAAGTAAGCGGGGCGCAGCAGATCGCGCAGGGTTTTGGAACCATCGCCCGAAAAGTGCACACTCATGATATCGCGCGAGTGGGCAATGCCCACGATCTCGTCCATCGAAACATCATACACCGGGTAGCGCGAATAGCCTTCGTGAAATACAATTTTCACCGCCTCGGCAATGGATGTTTTTACGTTCATGCCGGTGATCTTCTCCCGCGGCACCATCACCTGCCGCACAATCCGGTTGTCAAAGTCAAATACGTTTTGGATGAGTTCGCGCTCCGAAGCCTCGATGGCGCCTCCCTCTTCACTTTCGGCAATGATCAACTTCAGCTCCTCTTCGCTGTGCACTTCGGTTTCGCTCATGGGTTTGATACCGAATAGCTTCAGGATAAAATTGGCAAAGCCATTGAGCAACCAGATGAATGGCTTGAACACGAGGTAAAACACCCGCAACGGCAGCGACACGGCCATGGAGGTGGTGGTGGGATAGCGTATGGCCACCGACTTGGGGGCCAACTCGCCAAAAACAATGTGCAGCACCGTCAGCACCACAAAGGCCACGGGCAACGCAATGCTGTGGGCCGTGGCCTCGCTGAATTGGAAACCCAAGGAATACATGAGGTTCAGGATCATGCGCGAAACCACATCTTCGCCCACCCAGCCCAAGCCGAGGCTGGCCAGCGTGATACCCAATTGGGTAGCGGCCAGAAAACCGTCTAAGTTGTCGATGATGAGTTCGGCCGACTTCTTGGAAACCCCGGCTTTTTGCAGGGCAATCTGCGAAGAACGCACCTTAACAATAGCGAACTCGGCCGCGACAAAAAAACCGTTCAAAAAGACCAAAAACAGAGTAATGACTACGTCCAATGCCATATCGAAACCGTAAAGATAACGATTCGGAACGGATCGGGCCGACCGGCCCAAAACCCGGGTAAAGGTTTTGCCTCACACATGTACTAAAAATCCGAAAATGCGCTTACTTTCGCCAGTACCAAAACCCCACCTATGTTGTCCTACCTGTTCGAAGGCCTTGTCTTTCAGTTTATTGACTTAGCTATTGGCTTCGTTATCCTCATCAAAGGGGCCGATTTTCTGGTAAACGGTTCCTCCTCCATTGCCAAAAAAAATGGCATTTCGAACCTGGCCATCGGGCTCACGGTGGTGGCGTTTGGTACGTCCATGCCCGAACTGATCGTGAGTTTGCTCTCGGCCTTGAATGGCAAAAGTGACGCCTCGTTTGGCAACGTAATCGGCAGCAACAATTTCAACCTCTTGTTTATTTTGGGCGTGTCGGGCTTGATATACCCGTTGGTGGTACAGCGTAATACCGTAAAATTTGAGGTACCCTTGTCGCTGCTGGCCGCTTGTATCTTGTTCGTGTTGGTGAATGACTCCTTACTGTGGGGTAGTTCGAGCGATGGTGTGAGCCGCTGGGACTGTCTGATTCTCCTGATCTTCTTTGCCGGCTTCTTGTTTTACATCTACCGCACCATGAAAAACGCCACCGACCTGGAAGAAGGCGAGCCCATCAAAATCTATAGCACCGCCCTTGCCGCGGGCATGGCCATTTTGGGCATTGCCATGTTGGTGGGGGGCGGCACTACGGTGGTCAACAGTGCAACGGCTATTGCGCTGGAGTTTCAGGTTAGCCAAAAGCTGATCGGATTGACAATTTTGGCTGCGGGCACGTCACTGCCGGAGCTGGCTACCTCAGCCGTGGCGGCTTACCGCAAAAACACCGATATCGCCATCGGCAATGTGGTGGGCTCCAACATCTTCAACATCTTCTTTATTCTGGGGGTCACGGGTTTTATCAACCCGATGCCGTACAACACCGCATTGAATTTTGACATCTATGTCCTGCTGGGCTCCACGGTGGTGCTGATGATTTTTATGTTCACGCTCAACACCCGCAAACTGGACCGCTGGGAAGCATTTATGCTGCTGGCCGGATACATTGCCTACACGGTGTTCCTGATCGGGATGGATCAGGGGGCCTAGCCAGCCTTGCCGATGATATTTTAGTGAAAACGGCTACCGACCGGTGCCGGGCGTCAATGGTGCGCTGCCGTAGGGCGATTTGTACGTCTTTTCGAATTCGCCCCAAGCGTTTTGCCCCTTCTTGAAATGATCTTCGGCAAAAAACACGAGGAACTTGTGAAATTCATCGGCCTTGCGATAGCCCGCAATGGGGTAAGCAGCCTTGTACTCCTCGTCCATGAACACCACGGTGGGGTAACTCATTTGGTTGTTGAGCAACGCCATGGCCAGTTGGTGGCTGCCCTTGTTTCCGTAGGGCACAAACTTGAACGTGGTGCCATTGAAGATAACATCCTCGCGTTGTTCGGCATCAAATTTTACCGGATAGAACTTCTCGTTGAGCAGTTTGGCCACCGTGGGCTCTGAAAATGTATTCTTGTCCATCACCTTGCACCACCCGCACCAGTCGGTATACACATCGATAAAAATCTTGCGCTTCTCTTTTTTGTTCAATTCCACCGCCTGCTCAAAACTGAGCCATTTTACCTCGGCCGACTGACCAAAGACGGGCGCCCAGCCCCCGATGGCTAAAACAAGGATCAGAAAGTGTAATTTTTTCATGCGATCGGTAACAAAGGTAATAGAAAAACGACTTTTGATGGCCGGGCGTCCCGGGATGGTAACCCCCGCTGGCTTATCGGAAGTATCTGCGAAGCCTCAAAAATTTTGCCGAACTTCCCCCCTGACGCCCATTTTTGAAGATTTTTGTACCAATGGACTCGCAGTCTACATCTTCCAAACCAGGTACCTACCGCATCTGGATCCTGTTGGCCGGGGTGGTGGTGGCGGTCATTGCAGGCGTGGTGTTTCTGTATGTGTCCGAATTGAACACCCTGCTGGCGGAAAAAATCAATCTGCCCCCTGCGCTGTCCAAACTGGCTGATGCCTATGCCACTGTTGTCAAGGTGGTGGATTTCATTACCAATCTGTTGCCTCAGCGGTAGGCGTAATGGTGCATCACTTTTTCGAAGGCCAGCCGTAACGCCTGGTTGATGGGGTAAAACGATCGTCCCAAATCCGGGTCGATGGACTGCAACTGAAAATAATAATGGCTCATCACCGGCACGGCCAAGCCCGTAGCGATAGCCGCTTGGGTTTTGGCATAGGCTTCTGCCTGCTCCGTTTTGATGATCTGGCACGTGACCAATTCCTTCTGTCCGTATTTGTTGGTGCGGGCGGAGTAGCCAAACAGGCGGCAGATCAACCCCCGGTGTGTATACTGCGAACAAAGCCCGGCTGCTGCGCTGGTGGGATTTAAGATCACGCACGTGGGCGAGTCTTGATTGGAAAGCCGTTCATGCCAGGATTCGGCCAAACCCTGACGGTAGACGTGCAGGGCGAAGGGTATAAACTCAAGAACGGTGGCCTCGATGTCAGGCTTAAAGCAACACTGCCCGCACCCCCATTTGCAATGAAGCGTGGTGTCGTCCTGAAATTGCTGTATGGCCGCATCCAGTTCGGCAAACACGGCTTCCACGGCCGCGGCTTTTTGTTCGAGGTGGTCCATAGCTGGCGCGAAGGTGGCAAGAATTACCGAAAGGCCGCGCGGTTGACAGATTGCACGGAATTTCGGTATTTGCGTCCACCTCAAGGGGGTTAGGGAATACTTGAACCCATGCGGAAGATAACCTAACGGTTGGGTACAGGTACCCCTTCGCTAAAGCTTCGGAAGATAACCTAACGGTTGGGTACAGGTACCCCTTCGCTAAAGCTTCGG
>ERZ1066136.44-NODE-44-length-173222-cov-16.324918_pt1 | contig 173222 bp, 136 predicted proteins | sample MGYA00382783_ERZ1066136 | MGnify/ENA primary metagenome ERZ1066136 (study PRJEB33369, sample SAMEA5778366) | biofilm metagenome | biome: Industrial cooling water; feature: Water cooling tower basin; material: Biofilm | place: United Arab Emirates | collected...
ATCGGGACGATTCCGACAGGGGGCTCTTGAACATGGAAAGCCACCGCGATGAGCGGTGGTTTTTTGTTTTTCGGTTAGGCTTGCCTGTCGCTAGTCCACGCAAGATGGATAACAAGCCACACCGGGGTCGTCATTGGGGAACGCTGGCTTTACAATGAAATCCCCCTCTTCCACGGGATGAAGTCGTCTTGGTGCAGCCGCACGGCATGGGGCACAGTCCGCCCGCTGGCCACCTCCAGCACGTAATCCATCAGTTGTTGTCCTTTCGTTTCGGGCGTGTCTTGCCCGGTGATGACGGTGCCCGCGTTAAAGTCGATGATGTCGCCCATGCGCTCAAATAGCCGTGTGTTGCTCGACACCTTGATTGTGGGTGCCACCGGATTGCCCGTGGGCGTACCCAGCCCGGTGGTGAAGAGTATCAACGTGCAGCCGGAGGCCGCCAATGCGGTGGTAGACTCTACATCGTTGCCGGGCGTGCACAGCAAGTGCAGGCCGGGTTGGGTCACTTGTTCGGTATAATCCAACACCTCCACCACGGGCGAAGTACCGCCTTTTTTGGCGGCCCCGGCCGACTTCATGGCATCGGTAATCAACCCATCCTTGATGTTGCCAGGTGAGGGGTTCATGTCAAAGCCGGAGCCCGCCTCTTTCGCGCGGCTCGCGTACGACTTCATCAGCCGTAGAAACTTCTCAGCCACCACCAGGTTTGCCGAGCGGTCCACTAAATCCTGTTCCACCCCATTGAGTTCGGGAAACTCGGCCAATACGGGCGAACCGCCCAGGGCCGTGAGCATATCAGAAAAATAACCAAGCGTAGGATTGGCAGAGATACCGGAGAAACCATCCGAGCCACCGCACTCCAGCCCCACGATGAGCTTGGACAACGGGGCGGCCTTGCGCTCACATTCGTTGGCATGCACCAACCCGGCAAACGTTTTACGCACGGCATCGGCCACAAAAGCGGGTTCCGAAGCGCTCTCCTGCTGACCGATGATGTAGAGGGGCTTGTCAAAGTGCGGGTTGATGCGTTGGATGGCATCTTCCAAAATTTTTACCTGGGCATTTTGACAACCCAAGCTCAACACAGTAGCACCCGCTACATTGCCGCTATTGAGGTAGCCCGCCAGCAGGGCACACAAAGCGTCACTATCCTGACGGGTGCCGCCACAGCCCCCGTCATGAACCAAAAACTTTATTCCGTCCACCCGGGGAAAAAGTCGTTGCGATGATTCGGCTGAATCGTCCAGGAGGATGTCCTCCTCGAGCAGCGTACGCGCATCGGCTCCCGATTTGTATTTGGCCACCAGTTTGTCCACGTTCAGGCTGTAGTGACTGGGCCTGTGGTACCCTAGTTTTTCTACCAGTGCCTCGCGCACTTTTTCGATGTTCCGGTTTTCGCAAAACACCAGGGGGATCACGAGCCAATAATTGGCAATGCCAACTTTTCCGTCCGATCGGTGATACCCCATGAATACCTTCTCTTTCCAAGCGTCCACAACGGGCGGTTTCCATTGAAAGTGGGAGGGGCGCAGCATGGGCGCAGTAGCGGCATGCTTTACGTTGAAGGTGGTCAGCACCTCACCGCGACTGATGGGTTGCACGGCTTTGCCGATGACCACACCGTACATCAGGATGGCATCGCCCGGTTGGAAGTTTTGGGTGGCAAATTTGTGCTTGGAGGGAACAGCGGTAGCCAACGTATAGGCTTCGTCCGCCCATTGCACCGATTGCCCCAGCACTAAATCTTGCAGGGCAACCAGTACATTGTCGGCAGGGTGGACCTTGAGTACACTCATCGGTTATTTCAACTGGGCGATGTCTTTTCCGGTGTTGTTACCAAACCGCGCGTTTCGAACGGATACCATATTTATGTCCTGGCGTGTGGAAGTGCTGTCATACCGAAAGTGGAATTGACTTACCGACAGCCCATCCACGTAGCCCAACGTGACATGCGCGGCCACGGGCGATCGATCAATCGCGCTTTCCAATTTCGGAAAATTTTTATTGCCTCGTGGCTTGGTGGCCATGCTGAAATCCGCCTCTTGTTGCAGCGCAAACGTGATGTTTTCCAACTGAAGGTTTTCGATGGGCACTTCCGGCCGGCCATTGATCAGTATTTTTCCGCTGGTGGCAATGGTCAGGTTTGTAAACGAGGTATTTCGGATCACGCCATACGCGTCCGTGGGCCGCTTCTTATCGACATCGATAAAAATGGGGTATTCATGTTTGTGCCGCGATCCGCCCGTCATGATCAGATTGGAAAAACGATTTCCCTCAAACACACCGCCTTCCAGCATAAACAAGCTCACGCCATAGCGGCTTTTGCGGATGACGTTGTTGCTGAACGTACAATACCGCGTAATGGAGGCAGAGCCGGTGCCAAACTTGATGGCGGCATCATCGCTCTCGAGAATGCAATTGGTTACCGCCACGTTCTCGACCAAACCACCCACATCGGTTTTGAGGCAAATGGCATCATCGCCTGTGCTGATAAAACTGTTCGAAATATGCACATTGCGCGTGTCTACGATATCAATTCCATCAGTATTTGGACTCCTGGGATGGTTTTGGATTTTGATGCCATCCACTACGATTCCTTCACTTTTGGCAAAGCGCAGCACGTGGCTGGGCGCATTTTGAAACGTCACGTCACGAATGGCAATGTTGCGGGCATTTCGGAACGAAATCCAAGGCACGGGTCTTTCTAACGCTTGAAAGTCCGCGTCCCAAAATTTCTTTCCATTGCCTTCGATGATCCCTTGCCCACTGATTGTCACGTTTTCCACCGAGGTCGCGTCCAGCAGCACGCGCAGCGTTTCCGGGGCTGCTGGCGCCTGTTGGAGCGAGATGAGCATGATGTTGTTCTCGCCTTCCGGTTTGTTGTAGTGGTTGATATTGCCACTGCCCACCAACATGGCCCCATTGGCCAGATGATAGTCGATGTTGCTGCGAAGCTTGAGCGTACCGGTAAGGAATTTTCCGGGCGGGATGACCACCGAACCGCCTCCCGCAGCGGCACAGGCATCAATGGCCTTTTGGATGGCCTCTGTGTTCAGCGTCACGCTGTCGCCTTTGGCCCCGAAGTCGGTGATGTAGTAGGTCGTTGACGTTTGCGGTGTTTGGCAACCCCAAGCTGCCAGGCACACGATAGCCAGGAAGTAATTAAAATTCCAGCGTTTCATTTTTACGGATCAGTTGATTCATCAATAGCCAGGCCAGCAAGTAGGCCGAGCCGCAAATAAAGAACATAACATAGTAGCCCGATTCAATCGCCCCTTGGGCCTTAAAGTAATCGAGCAGGCGACCGGCCGTTTGCGCAATAAGGATGCCCCCCACGGCACCAGCCATGCTGCCGATGCCCACAATGGAGGCCACCACCTTCTTCGGGAAAATATCGGACGCCACCGAGTACAAGTTTGCCGACCACGCTTGATGGCCGGCCGCGGCAATGCCGATGATGATGACGGCAAACCAAAGCGTGATGCTACCGGCCGCCTGTGCCATCACCACGGGCACAGCCATGAACGCAAAAATGAGCATGGCTTTTTTTCGCGCCCGGTGGGCGTCAATGCCCTGGGTCATAAAGTTGCCGGAGAGCCAGCCCCCAAAAATGCTGCCCACGCTGGCCAGCAAGTACACCAGCGCAACGGGGAGCGCCAACTCCGTTTTCTGAAGTCCGTACTCTTTGTTCAAGAAGGAAGGCAGCCAAAACAAATAAAACCACCAAATGGGGTCCGTCAAAAACTTACCAATGACAAAGGCCCATGTTTGCCGATAGCCCAGCAAGCTGATCCACCGCACAGGCTTTTCATCGCTGGCGTTTTCCGCGGGTTGATCGGATGATATGTAGCGGAGTTCTTCCTCGCTCAGACGATTTTGCTTTTTGGGGATTTCGTAATACCGAAACCAAAAGTACAACCATAGAAACCCGGTAAGCCCGGTGGCGATGAATGCCCATTCCCACCCGAAGTGGAGGGCGATCAACGGAACGGAAAGGGGGGCCACAATGGCCCCGATGTTGGCGCCCGAATTGAAGATGCCCGTAGCCAAGGCCCGCTCTTTTTTAGGAAACCATTCGGCTACCGTTTTGATGGCCGATGGAAAATTGCCGGCCTCACTCACGCCCAGGAAGGCGCGTGCTGCGGCAAAGCCGGGAATGCCGCGGGCAAACGCGTGCAACACCGCGGCAACACTCCACAAGACAATGGAAATAGCATAGCCAAGCTTTGTCCCGATTTTATCGATGAGCCAGCCGGCACCCAGCATGCCCGCGGCATAGGCTACCTGAAAGCAGATGACCAAAAAGGAGTAGTCGGTCTCCGTCCAACCAAACAGCGGCTCAAAGTAGTCGTCTTTCAGCAGGCTGATGACCTGCCGATCGAGGTAGTTGATGGTGGTAGCAAAAAACAATAACGCACAGATGCGCCAACGATAGGTTCCGATGGTTTTGTCGTTGCTCATGAGCGGTTGAGTTCCTGGGTAATGGTTACTGTTTCGCGGATGCGCTGTGCCAATTGCTTCCAATCCTGTTTGGCCACCAGTTCGCGCGTGATCAGTTGCGACCCCATACCGACACAGGCCACGCCTGCTTTAAACCATGTTTGCAGATTTTCGCGGGTGGGAGAGACGCCACCGGTGGGCATGAGTTGTAACGAAGGCATCACCGAAAGGGCCGCTGCCACAAAGGTGGGGCCTAGCAACTCGCCCGGGAAAACCTTCATGAGCCAAACACCCAATGCCCGCGCTTGCGCCAACTCGGAAACAGTAGCGCACCCGGGTATCCACAGTGTGTAGTGATTGGTTTGAAGGGTTTGCATTTCGGGGATCAACGCAGGCGACACAATGAAATCCGCGCCCTCTTGGATAAACGCGTGGGCGGTGGCATTGTCATACAGTGTGCCGGCCCCGATCATCATGTCACTAAAATCACTATCAATTTTCTTTCGCAGCGCGCTAAAGTTGGATCGGGCCGCGTCTCCGCGATTGGTAAACTCAAACACGCGCAAACCCCCTTCGTAGCAGGCTTCCAATACGGAAAGACACACCTTCTCATCGGCATGATAAAATACCGGTACTACTCTGTTTGTGACGAGCCGCTGGGCGATTTGGTGTAAGTGATGATTCATGTTAACGCAATAATTTGCCGGTGGCGCGGTCATTGGCCACGGCTTCTATTTCCGAAAGGTCGGCCATCAGTACATCGCCCGGTACGGAATGCTTAAAAACGGCCGCGGCCGTAGCAAATGCGATTGTTTCTTGTGGCGCTCGCTGATGCAATTGACTGTACACAATGCCGGCCATCAGGGCATCTCCGGAGCCAATGCGATCCACAATGGGTTGGATGTCGTGGTTTCGTGACTGGAACACGGTGTTGTTTTCATACCAAACCCCTTGCAGTTGTTGGTGCGATGCATGGTGGCTCGTGCGCAAGGTGTTGACGAAGACGCGCACGGACGGAAACTGTCGTTGCACGGCATTACAGGCCTCGGCAAATGAGGTTTCAGGTGATGTGGCAATGCCCAGGCAATTTTCAAAATCCGCGGGAGCGCCAATAACCATGTCCGACTGCGAAACCAGTTCCGGCATCACATCGGTAGGTTTTTTTCCGTATTGCCATAATACCCTCCGGTAATTGATGTCCGCTGAAATGCGGATGCCTTTTTTCTTGGCTATCGCGATGGCTTGTTGACAGGCCTTGGCGGCTGTGGCCGAAATAGCGGGGGTAATACCCGACCAATGAAACCACTTCGCATCCGCCAAAATAGTTTCCCAGTCGAAATTCAGCGCGTCAAGCGCGAAAGCGGAATGATAGCGGTCATACAAAACCTTGGGCGACCGTACGTGTTGACCGTGTTCCAAAAAGTAGATGCCCATGCGCCCATCCGCCCGTTGTATGTGGGCAGTGTTTATGCCCCATCCACGAAGGGAAGAAAGGGCCGCTTGGCCCAGCTCGTTTTGCGGAAGCACTGTAACGTGAGCCGCAGCAATACCCCATTGTGCCAGGGCTGCGGCTATGTTGGCTTCGCTACCTCCGTACGTGATGTCCAGGTGCGTGGCTTGGGGGAGTCGCGCGGCCCCGGGCGCGGATGCGCGCAGGAGTACCTCACCAAACGAAACAAAAACACTCATGATTCTATGCCTGCGGAAATTGAAAATAGTTCTTGGCGTTTTGATAGCAGATGTTTTGGATCATCGTGCCGATCAATTGCTCGTCATCCGGCAGCTCTCCGGCTTCGATCTCTTTCCCGAGGCGGTTGCACAGAATCCGCCTGAAATAGTCGTGGCGCGGGAATGACATAAAACTGCGCGAGTCGGTAACCATGCCCACAAACCGCGAGAGCAAACCCAAGCTCGACAGCGCATCCAATTGCCTTTCCATGCCTTCTTTCTGATCGAGGAACCACCACGCGGCCCCGTATTGCATTTTGCCCGGCATGCTGCCATCGTTGAAGTTGCCGATCATCGTGGCAAAGACCTCATTGTCGGCCGGGTTTAAGTTGTACAAAATCGTTTTGCCGAGCCGGTCGTTGGCATCCAAGTGATCCAGAAATTGAGCCAGCGTTTTCGCTTGGGCGAAATCGCCAATGGAGTCGAAGCCCGTGTCGGCTCCCAGTTGCCGCATCATTCGCGTGTTGTTGTTGCGCAGCGCACCCAGGTGAAATTGCTGCACCCAGTTTTTTCCTTGGTACATTTCGCACAAGGCAAGCAACAAAAAAGTTCTAAGTTGCTCCGCCTGCTCGGTACTCAGATCGCGGCCACCGCGTATTTGATCAAATAGCTGAGCGGCTTTGGCTTTGGAAATCGGCTGATAAGGCAGAAACTCCAAGCCATGATCCGATGCACGGCAACCGCAATCGTGAAAAAAGTCTACGCGCTTTTGAAGCACCGTCAGTAAATCGGTCAGCGAATGAATGCTGGCGCGGGCTGTTGTTTCGAGTTGCTTCAGGTAGGAGAGGTAACGCGGTGTGTGGGTAAACGAGTAAACCTTATCGGGCCGGAAGGTCGGGTACATCCGGAACGGCAGCGATGGTTGTTTCTGGTGATACTCCAACGAATCGGCCGGGTCATCGGTGGTACACAAGACCGATACGTTCATGCGGGTGAGGAGACCCTGCACGCGGTATGCGGGTGTGCGCAGCAGCGCGGTGGTCTCTTCGTAAATGCGTCCCGCGGTCTGGCTGTTAAGCAACTGGTCGATGCCGAAGTAGGCTTTCAGTTCCATGTGCGACCAATGGTATAGGGGATTGCGCAACGTGTAAGGAACGGTTTCGGCCCACTTGATAAACTTTTCCTTGGGCGGCACCTGACCGGTGCAGTACTTTTCGGCTACGCCATTGCTGCGCATGGCCCGCCACTTGTAGTGGTCGCCCTCCAGCCATATTTCTGTGATGTTGTCGAATTGGCGGTTCTCGACAATATCTTTCGGGGAGAGGTGGTTGTGAAAGTCGAGGATCGCTTCGTTTGCCGCAAACCGGTTATACAGTACCATGGCGGTTTCGTTCTCCAACAAAAAGTCCTCGGCTAAAAAGGGCTTGGTGGTCTTGATCATGGCACTGGCGTGGTGTAAGTTACGTCAACATCGATTGTATTCCCATTTCCAGCCCTCTCAGTTCGGCCAGTCCGCGTAAGCGACCGATGGCTGAATAGCCGGGGTTCGTCTTTTTGGTTAAGTCATCGAGCATTTGATGCCCGTGATCAGGACGAAAAGGGATGGGCTTTACCCTACGTCTGTTCTCGATAATTAGGGCTTTCATGACGGCCGGCATGTTCACATCTCCTTCCAGGTGGTTGTCTTCATAAAAATTGCCTACGGCATCGCGTTTGGTACTGCGAAGGTGCACAAAATGGATGCGTGACGAAAGCCGTTCGGCCATCCCGGGCAGGTCGTTATCGGGACGCACGCCAAAGGAGCCGGTGCAGAAGCATAGGCCGTTGGCGGTAGCGTCATGCGCCTGCAACAGCCGATGGGCGTCTGCTTCGGTGCTCACCACGCGCGGCAAGCCAAAAATCGGGTAGGGCGGATCGTCCGGATGGATGGCGAGTTGGACACCGTTTTCCTGCGCCACCGGTGCGATGTGGCTTATGAACTCGTACAGGTGTTTTCGCAGTTTGGCCTCGTCTATCTCCGCATACTCATCCAGCACATCCCGGAACTGCGTCAACGAGTAGCCTTCTTCGGAGCCTGGCAAACCCGCCAAAATGTTGCGCTGTAGCCTCTGGAGCTGGTCAGCGCTGGCGGTATGCATGAATTTTTCTGCCTCGGCCACCAGCGCGGCTCCATGCTCCCGTTCGGCACCTTTCCGCTTGAGCAAAAACACATCAAACGCCACAAACTGTACTTTGTCGAAGCGCAACGCCTTAGATCCATCGGCTACCACATAGTCCAGGTCGGTGCGCGTCCAGTCCAACACGGGCATAAAGTTGTAACACACCGTCTTGATTCCGGAGGCGGCCAGATTTTTTATGCTTTGTTGGTAGTTGGCCACATAGCGTTCAAAACCCGGTTTTTGCTTTTTTATATCTTCGTGCACGGGGATGCTCTCCACCACACTCCAGATGAGCCCTGCGCGTTCGATTTCCTTTTTTCGGGTATGTATTTCCTCCAGGCTCCATACGGCTCCGTTGGGCAGGTGGTGCAGGGCCGTAACGATACCGGTTGCGCCCGCCTGTCGTACATCTTGCAGGCGTACGGGGTCGTTCGGTCCAAACCATCGCCAGGTTTGTTCCAATCGGGGAGGGGCTGTGTATGATTTCATGTCCATTAAAACATTTGTCCGTTTCGTTGCTGCGTGTTTCACTGAAGATCTTAAACGCCTGCATACGCGTGGAATCCGCCATCCACGGGAATGATAGTACCGGTGACAAACCGGCTGGCATCCGAGCAAAGCCAAAGCAGCGTGCCCACCAGTTCTTCGGGCTGCCCAAAGCGGGCAAAGGGCGTGTGGGCGATGATCTGCTTACCCCGGTCGGTCAGGCTGCCGTCCGGGAGGGTCAGCAGTTCGCGGTTTTGTTCGGTCAGGAAGAAACCGGGCGCGATGGCATTGACGCGGATGCCCTCGCCATACTTGGTGGCCATCTCCACCGCCAGCCATTGGGTAAAATTACTGATGGCAGCTTTGGCTGCCGCATAGCCGACCACGCGCGTGAGTGGGCGATAGGCGGCCATGGAAGAGACATTGACGATGCAGCCGCTTCGCTTCTCGGCCATGTCTTTGGCAAACACTTGTGTGGGCAGTAGTGTACCCGTCAGGTTCAGGTCTACCACCGACTGAAAAACTTTGGCGTCCAGATCGAAAATGCTGTGCTGAGGCAAGACGGTGGCTCCTTTTTGATTTCCGCCTGCTGCGTTGATGAGCAAGTCAATCGGCCCGAACTGTTGGCGGATATGATGGGCGGCCTTGTCTAAGGATTCGCGGTTGAGCACGTCAGCCGCCACCGCCAGTGCGCGGCCGGGCGGGCTTATTTCGCGCGCCACGCTGCGGAGGGATTCTTCCCTACGGGCGAGCAAGGCCACGCGTGCACCGGCCGCGGCCAGTGCGCGTGCCATCACCGAGCCGAGCACTCCGCTGGCGCCTGTGATGACGGCCGTTTTATTCGATAGCGAGAAGTGTGTGTCCATGAGGTTATAAAAAGAATCCCCGCGCGTGCACGGGGATTCTCAAACAACAAGTTACCCTAAACTTATTTTTTTATTAAGGACGGATGGAGCCGTCCGCATTCCGAACCCAACCCCCCACGGTCCAGTCGGTGCCACCAATTGCACCCACATACAGTTGCGCTTGGAAGCTAAAATTGGAATCGTTGAGCGTTGTTGGATTGAAAGTTGAAGCTTGCTGAGAATTGGGCGTGTAATCGGCAACACCAATTCCGGCAATGGTAGTCGTGGATGGATTGATGTTGTTCTGGTAGGGTGAGCTGGCAAAAACGACCGCGTTCTCCCGTAGTGCGGTTGAGTTGCCGAGCGTTGTAATACCTGAGGCATCGACTCCGCCAATTTTGAAGATGTAGTTAAAATCGATTATCGAATTCGTGGTAGCCGCGTTGTTTGACATGCGGATTCCGTCCTCCGGGAATTCCGCCCAGATCGAATTGTATATTAATACCCGTCCATTTCTTGATTCCGAACGCATGCCATCGGCCGAAGAAGGGGCTCCGCCAACAGTGTGTCCCACTCCAGGGCCAATAAATGTACTGTTACTCATCGTCAGGGTATTGCCGTTCGTTCCCGAAGGGGGATTGCTCATCAGCACATCACGGGTGTCTTTTCCAACGGTCGCGTTATTTGAAATAAAATTCTGAACGTACAGGTTAGTGAACTTCACATTTGCTGCAGCCGTGGTACCGGTGTGCCGCGTGTTCAGGTGTGCACCCAAACACTCCGTTGCAACACAATTCTTCAAGGCCAGAATGGATCCTTCGATCCGGAATCCTTCGCCAAGGCTGCGGAACACTTGAACAAACTCGAGATTAGTGGACGCACCTACGTCAATAAGCGTTAGTGCTCCTTTTGTTGAAGCTGGGCTGTCCTCGTCTCCTCCGCCAAACTCAACGCGAACGTAGCGTAGTGAACCCGCATTGTGATTAGCAGCCAACGGATCGCCTTTCAGAATTATCCCGCGCCACATGCCCGGTGCCGATGCTGTTGTTCCCTGAGGTTTCACAGTAAAGACGACCGGTCTTGCAGCCTCCCCTTGTGCCACCAACCGGCCGGTAGGCTCAACGCGCAGAGCAACAATTACCTTTGATGCATCTTGGACAGGTTTTCCGTCATCGATTGCCTGAACGGTTACACCTCTTTCAATCGTCAACGTGGCATTTTCAACGCGCACAATTTGGTTCAATACGTAGATGTTACCCTCTACCCAAGTGGTATTTGCCGTAATATCCGCGGTTACCTGAATGGTGGAACCGATGACTGTGACCGTGTATGTGGCGGTGGCGGTGCGTGACTTGGTGTCGGTAAGTGTAAACTCAATGGGTTGATTGCCCAACTCCGCATCTGGATCAACATCGTAGGTGAATGTCACCGTCTCCTGCACCGATCCGGGCGTTACCGGTACAGCCGCGCCATTGGCGGTAAGCGACTGTATTCCTCCGGGGGCCAATAGATTCAATTCGATATCTATCGAACCACCCCGCTCACCGTTAGCCGAAGCATCCGCGTCTGTAAAAGCCAGGGATGGTGGGAGCGTCTCAGGTTCTTCGTCTTCCCCGCATGAGAAGATGAACAGGGTCGTGGATGCCAGAAGCATCAGCGAAAAAAGTAACTTGACTGCTTTCATATAGTGTTCTGTTTGTTGTTTGTGTTGTACAGTTCTATAAGCGTTAGACGTTTGTGAGGGGTTTTCGCCCTTACTCAGCCACAGTAAATTTGGGCAACAGGTAAATTTCATAACTGCCGCCTGCTTGTTTGCCCCGGCCGCCAATCACTTCGCTGCCGTCCCGTTCCAGCCGAAGGGTCAGGGTGCTCCCTTCGGGGTTTAGAACCAAATCCACTTCTTTGTCGCCCATGGTGATCCGGTTGATGTTCGGACCGTTTGATCCCGCCACAAACTGCCATGAGCCGCTGGCGGCAAAAAGCCCGTTGGCGTTCTGCGATGTCCAGCCACCCTCGCGGTCAAATGTCAGGACCATCAGCGAGTAGCCCAGATCGGTCACATCCGTTCCATCGATGGTCACGTAGGCCGTCTCCCACGATTTGTCAAGGAGTATCCGTGTCTTGAGCTCTTCATCAAGCGGTGGTTCGTTTTCGTCACAAGCGCCCAATAAGAACAGGGCCGCCCAAACCAGCGAAGAATATGCGATGAACCTCATTGCTTTATGATTTTTTTTGTCCAATTGCCCTGTGGGCCCACTACTTGCAGCAGGTAGTATCCGGGCGGCACTGCTTGCACGTCCACCTTGTTCATACCGGCTCGCACCTGACTTTGTAGGTGTGTGCGTCCGTCCATACCCAGCAAGCGCAAGCTCGTTTCGTGTGGGGCTTCTACGAAGAGGTAGTCAGCGGTCGGATTTGGGAAGACGTTGATTTCTTCTCGATTGACCGCTTGCGTGATCACCAACGAGGCCCTAAAATCGTTCATTGCTGCCTGAAGATCGTTACGGGCGATAGCTAACTGAAGCCCGGTTGAAGCACTATTCTCGGCCACCGCAGTAGCTTGCACAATGGCCGCTTGCAGGGCGGCCAGCGCGGCTGTATTTCCGCCTATCACCGGATTACTGCTTTCTCGTGCTACCAGGTTTTCGGCTTGACTTACCAAGTCGCGCACCGTCCATGCCACCTCATATTGCGGAAACCACCGCAAGTCTCCCAGCGGCTCACCTTTTGACGAGCCGGTGAAAGACTGGGTCGTAGAGGGATACGAAAACTGATGATAAGCCGGAGCCGAAATCTCCCAAGGGGCTGAGGTCAGGGCACCGGTAAAGTCCCAGTCGGGTACGGACGATCCTTCACCCAGCTCGCTTTGGATGATAAATTCGGTAGGCGCCACGGGTCCTTGGTTAAATGAAAGGGGTTCATCAAGAATGCCCGTGGCGTTGTCCAAATAAACTTGGTTGGCGGCTATGACCAGCGGGGGCAGCACGCGTTGAACGCCCGCGTTGTTCAGCGTGACGTACGCGTCCAGCACGGCCTGCTCATAATAGAAATTGTTGTGGTTCAAGTTTATTTCCGGATTGGCGCCAAACGGAGCAAACTCAAAACTCACGATACTGGAGGTTAGACTATTGCCCAGAAAACGCGGGTTGGCGTTGATGTTGTTGGTATAAATCAGCCGGTTCACCTGGCCGATGGCGGCTAACCGTTGGCCAATATTCACGAACGTGTTTTGGTTCATCTTGAGATAGTTGATTTCCGCGCCCCCGTCACGAATGGTTCGGGATGTGATGTTATACCAAGTATTGTTTTCAACCACGATCGAGTCTACCTGGTTGCCACGCTCATCAATGACCCGCCCGTTGTCCGGGTTGCTGGGGCGCCCCATGCGACTGACGGTGCAATTGAGCATATATACCTTGTTGCCTCCCGCATTCAGGCGCATCATCGTTTGGCCCGACTTGTCAAAAAGGCAATCAATAAAGGTGATCCGCAGGTTGGGTGACGAAGAGGAGATGATACGCGCGATGAACGTATTGAATTCGTTTACTCCGGTCACGTGCAGCCCACGGAATGTGACGTCACCCCGGGCGTCAAACAATTCTTCCACCACGGTGCCTCCGGTCAGGAAGCCCATTTGCACAAAAGGTTTTGGGCCAGTGCCCTCTTCGGCCTCCAGGCGCAGATGAAACCCTGAACTCAGGATGGTGCCACTCAACAAATACACTCCGCCACGCCTGAGCACGTAAATGGTGTTGGGGTCTTTGCGCGCACCTCCTGCCAACGTGTCTTTGCGCAAGATTTCATTGAGCGTACCAAACCCTTCGGGTACGATCACTCTTCGTTGCGCCATGCCCGCCTGCGCTGCCAGGGTGAGGATGAGAAGGTAAAATGCCAACTGTTTCATGGTTCAACTAAAATTGAAATTGTACTCCCAAGTCTGCCGTAAATCCATAGTAGTCTTCTGCCGTTCTGCGCGAAGATTCGCCCAGGAACGAAATTTCGGCTGCGTTACTGATGTTGTTCACATTCAGGTACACCTTGAAATTTTTATTTACTTTTTGCTTCAATGCCAGGTCAAATCGCGTGTTCCCTTCTTGAAAGGAGTCCAACGCGGGCCTTGTCTCAAGTGTGGTGAACGTTCGGCCCTGGTATACCATGGAGATGCGTCCGCTGAATCCTCCTGCCTCATAGCCGAGCGATATGTTGCTGATAAAGGCCGCTTGCCGGGGTGCATCACCCGCCCGGACGGCATCCAGGATGGGGAATGGGGTGAAGGGGCGGTCTGGCAGACGCGCAGGCTTGGGAATAAACGGATAAAACGTTTCAGAGCTCAGGAACGTAAAGTTGGCCGACAGCAGCAGGCCGCTAAGTGGTCTTGGCAAGAAACGGAAGTTGGCCTGCAGATCGATTTCTCCGCCATACACGGTGGTAATGCCACTCACGTTTTCAGGCGAAGTGATCGTGTACCCGAAATATTGATCGGTAGGGGGGATGAGGAGGGTGTAAGTACGATTGAAGTCCACGTTCCGCAGCTCTTTATAAAAACCGCCCAAGGTGATGAGCCCGTTTTTGTTGTAGGCCGAGAAGGAAAGATCATAGTTCCACGCATCGATGTGGCGCAACAATGGGTTGGCCTGAATAATCGTCTGTTCGTTGTCGTTGATCCTCCGGAAAGGTATCAGGTTACTATAATCGGGTCTGGACAGTGTTTTGGTTGCGGCAGCACGGATGTCAAACCAGTTGTTCACGCGGTACCGCAAGTGGATCATCGGCAAAAAGACATCGTAATCGCGGCCACCCACACTGTCCCGCACTACTTGTTCATAGGCGGCACCGTCATCGAAGTCAATGCCCGAGGTCATGAAATTGCCCCGGTACGAAGTCAAGGTGCGTTCAAAACGCAAACCGGCCAAAATGAGGAGCTTGCGTGAGAATTCGATTTCACCCATCAAATAGGTTCCGTAAACCTGTTCGCGCGAGGAGTTGTCATTGATGTCACCCAAAAAGTCTTTGGACAACAGGCCTAATGAGTTCATGAAGTCGATAAACTGACCGGTGGTATTGCGGCTCAAGCCTGGCCCGTTGGTCGTGCCTGCGCCCGGCCCCATAAAGTAGCTGCCGTTCAGGAAATTGTCCGAGCTGGGACCCGTCAAGAAGTTGGAAATGCCAATCCCTTGATTGCTGGGCACGCGCTGATACAGGTTGGGGTAAATCAATAAAAAGTCGCGTATCTCACCGGATGTGGCCGAGAAATAGTTGCCGACCGATTGCTCAAACGCTCGTTCGCGGTTATTGTCGCGGTATTTGGCGCCCGTTTTCAGGTAGCCCGTGATCTTGGAACCCAAGGTGAAGGGATACTTAAAATCCGCCTGCACGGTGGCTGCCCGCTCCACTATTTTATCGGAAAAGAGAAACACCTGGCTCAACCACGTTTCGGTCACATTGTTGTTGGCTAAGCGTACCAGCGAATCGGTGCTTTGGCCAATCAAGTTGACTCCGTTTGAGGCAAAAGCGCTCAACTCGCGAAAGCGTGATTCCTTTACATCGGGATTGTCTTGCGTGCTTTGCGAGAACGAACCCTGCCAGGTGAACTGGATTTTTTTGTTGAACAGTTGGTGTTCCCCGTTAAGGGCTGTTGAGATCACATCCGTAACCCCGATGCGGTCGCGGATATCAAATTCCTGTCGTTGCTCACTCCACCGATAGCGCCTTCTGCGCCTCACTTCGTCCCGATCGGTGCGTCCATATAAATTGCTCCAACTGATCACTCCGTTTGGGAGTTTATAATCCACCACCACACTGCCACCGTAGCGTTTTCGGATCTCCGTTATGTCGGCCAGGGTCAGTTCGGCCGGCTCAATGAGGCTTTGTCCAAACACATCCTCGTCAATAAAATCATAGTCGGCTCTGAGTTGATCCGAGCTGCGGTTGGCGCGCTGGTAGTTGCCCGTAGCCACCACACCCAGCCGGTCGTTGAAGAAACGCTTGCTGGCATTTAGTGTACCCTTGTATTGGCCCAATTCACGATCTTGTCCGTTGTAGCCGTACTGGAGCGTGGCGAAAATCTCCGGTTCATCAGAAGCTTTCTTTACCTGAAAATTTACCGCACCACCAATGGCATCACCATCCTGATCGGGGCGCAGGGCCTTGTACACCTCGATGCCCGATAGCATGTCGGGCGAGATCATGCTCAAATCCACGGAGCGGTCGTTCGGGTCGGTAGAGGGGATGCGAAGCCCGTTGATGGTGACATTGTTGAAACGGGGGGCCAGACCGCGCACCACTACTTTTTGACCCTCGCCTGCATCGCGCTGCACATAGATGCCGGAAATACGGCCTACCGTTTCGGCCGCATTTTGGTCGGGCAACTCGCGGATTTTATCTTTTGACACCACATTGAGGATGGTACTTGAATTGATTTGTTGGTTGATGGCCCCCGCTTGACCGAGCGCCTGGGCCGAAACCACCACCTCGTCCATGATTTTTGAATCGATTTGAAGTTGAGCATTCAGTGCCACCGTGCCCGTTATCGTTACGGGCATTTCCACTGATTGGTAGCCGAGATAGGAAAACGTAACCTTTTGTGCGCCCGTGGGCAGGTTGGGAAAAAAGTATTCTCCGTCCAGGTTGGTGGCCACGCCCAACGAAGTTCCGTTGAGCACTACTGTGGCACCCACTAACGGCTCACCGGTTGATTTGTCGGTGACCTTACCTGTTAGCGTGCCTTTCCCCTGGCCCCACAGCGGCCCGGTAAAGAAGCACAGCCCCAAAAACAGGGTCAGGGTTGCTGTTCGGAATACTTGATTCGGTCGTAGAGTTTTTTCCATGCGTGATCCTCCCTAATTTGTTCCTCTTCGCAGTTTTGTTTCACGTGCGCCACCACGGCACGCAAGGTTTCATCCGTCTTCAGCCAGGTGTGGATGGTTGCGGTGGATACGAACAGCGTCTCTTCACCGGCTACATAGCGCGCCAGGTCATCCCATTGCTGTTCGGTCAAAGTGTCCATGAAATCCACGTCCATTATCACACGGAAAGACGTGTGTGCCGTTGCGCTACCCCTACAATGATCCGCGTCCTATTCCTCGTACCGCTGCCGGATGTGTTTCAGCGCACGGCCCATCTGGGTTTCCACCGTTTTGATGCTCACGCCCAGCGCTTCGGCTATCTCGGTGTATTTCATGCCCAGGTCACGGCTCATCTGGAATATCTTGCGGCAGCCGGGCGGCAGACTTTCCACCGCGGCCAGTAGTTTTTGTTTGATTTCATCGGCTTCCATCACCAACTGCGATGAGGGCTCCATGTTTGATACGTGTACGGCCTGCTCCAATGAGCAGGAGCGGTCGCGCTGAAGCTTGCGCAGGTGGTCATACGCGCGGTTGCGGGTGGCGGTAAACAGGTAGGAGATAGCAGACGTTTGGATTTCGTACTTGGCGCGGTTTTTCCACAGCGCATAAAATACATCGCCCACTACTTCCTCGGCCGCGTCCATCGTATCGACAAACTTGCGGCAGTAGCGGCACAAGGGGCGGTAAAAAGCGTGGAACAGTTTTTCAAACGACTTTTGGTCGCCTTCGCGCAGCACGCGGTTCAGCAACTCTTCTGCCAAGTCGGCCTCGGATTTGTGGGCGACCATGACAGGGGGGCTGAGTACGGGAACAACAGATGCGGCCATCATAAGACGTTGGTTTTTGTGGTCGTGGTTCTTTTCGCGGTTGGACGATAAATCAATCGTTTGCAATACTTACTGGTGCGATTGTACAAGATTTTTCATAAAAACAGCTTCAAAAATTTTGATTTGTAAAAATTATTTTTATGGGAACGTTCCCGGGAACGATCCCATGTTTTTTCGTACCTTGCCATCACTGATTTTTTGGCACCCACCATGAGCAAAGCCCCCGTTACCATCAAAGACATCGCCCGGTTGTTGGGCATCTCCAAATCCACGGTTTCGCGGGCGCTGAGCGGCAATGCGGATGTGAACCCGGACACGAAAAAGAAAGTGCTGGAACTGGCCCGTAAACTTGACTATCAACCCAACATCGTGGCCGTGAGCCTTAAGCAACAGCGCACCCACACGCTGGGCGTCATCATCCCGGAAACGGTAAACCGCTTTTTTGCGAAAGCGGTGGGCGGCATTCAAAAGATGGCCAACCTCGCGGGCTTCAACGTGATCATCTGCCAGTCGGACGAATCGTATGTCACCGAGAAAAAGAATCTGCAGGCCCTTGTCTCCAGCCGGGTGGACGGCCTGCTGGTGTCGGTCTCGCGCGAGACGGACCGCTACGATCATTTTGAAGCGGTGATCAGCAAGGCCATCCCCCTGGTGTTTTTTGACCGCATCGTAGAAGGGCTGGAAGCTTCGCAAGTGTACAGCGACAACTACGAAGTAACGAAAGAGGCCACGCACCACCTGATTGCGCAGGGCTGCCAACGTATCGCGTTTGTGGCCGGCCCGCAGCACTTGTACAACAGCCGCAACCGCTTACGCGGATATCTTGATGCACTCAAGGAATCCAACTTGCCGGTACGGGAGAATTACATCATCCAGTCGCAATACCGCTTGGACAAGACGGACGAGTACACCCGCCATCTGATGAAGATGAAGGAACGCCCGGATGCCGTTTTTGCCATCAACGATTATGCGGCCCTGGAGATGATGCATGCTTTCAAGAAAGCGGGTCTGCGCGTGCCAGACGACATCGCCATTCTGGGGTTCAACAACGAGAACATCTGCCGTTTTGTGGAGCCGTCCCTCAGCAGCATTGACCACCCGGCCTATGACATGGGCGCAGCCGCGGCCGAGATTTTACTCAACCAGGTTCGCAACGAATCCACCGATCCCATCAAGCGCCTCATCAAAAGCAGGTTGGTGGTGCGCGAATCCACCCACCGACTCAAACGTTAGATCAGATTGCGGTTCAGTTCGTCAATACCGGACAAGATGCCGTGTTGGTCGATGATATATAAATAATGCCCTACTTTTTCGCGCAGGCCGCGGATGTCATTCAAGTCTTTGCCCCACCAGTCCGTCTGGCCCAGCAACTGGCCCACCAATTTTTCCAAGCCTGCCTCGGTAAACGTGGCCGCCTGCCAAAACTGGCGCAGGGCGGCAATTACCGCTGGGTCATCTTTCAGGCCAATCTCTTTGCCGGATTTTAAACCCCGGTACAGAAAGAACTGCGCGGCCAACCCAAAACAAATGCGCTCGGGCACATATTCGTTTTTCTGGTAGTACGATTCGATGCTCGGCAATAGACGCACGCGCCATTTGGAAAAGCTGTTAAGCGTGATGGACAGCAGCGCATGACGGATGGCAGGATTTAGAAAGCGCTGTTGCACTTCCTGCGAATAGGCTTGCAATGTTTTCTGGTCGCCCGGCAGGGAAGGGACAATTTCCTCGCGCAAGCACGCTTGTAGGAAAGGCCCAATCACCGGGTGTTCCATTGCTTGCTGAACCGTTTCGATGCCCGCCAAGTACCCGACAGGCGCCATAACGGAGTGCGATCCGTTGAGTATCCGCACCTTGCGCACGCGGTAGTATTCCAAGTCATCGGCATACAGAAAATTGATCCCCACTTGGTGCAGTGGAAACTGTTTTTGCACCCAGTCGGGTGCTTCCACCGCCCACAGGTGATATGGCTCGCAAGAGGTGATGAGGGTATCGCGGTAGCCCCATTCCTGCATCAGCGTTTCTTCATCGGCTGGTTTGCCGGGCACAATGCGATCCACCAGCGTGTTGCAAAAGGCATGCATACGCACATAGTCTTTGAACGCTTCGCCCAGTTGCCAATGGTCGGCATAGCGGAGCACGCATTCGCGCAACTGGTCGCCATTGCGTTCGATCAATTCGCACGGGAGGATAATGAGCCGCTGTTCGGGAAACCGGGAAAACCGTTGGTACAACAACTGCGTGAGCTTGCCGGGAAAGGTAGCGGCCGCTTCGGACACGGGCCGGTCGTCTTCGGTGAACTGAATGCCCAATTCGGTGGTGTTGGATATGATTAGTTGCAGGGCTGGGTTTAAGGCCTCTTGCAGAAACTGCCCGAACTGGGTTTGGGTATTGATGACCCGCTGTATGACTTCGATGCGCTGATGGGCTGACCGGAATGCTCCATTGACGAACCCGCGTTCCACTATGGTGAAGAGTCCCTGCTGGTTTTGCAGCGAGTCGTCATGCGAGACCGACTGTACCGCCACCACGCCCAAGTCCAGGTTGCGTTTGTCGTTGGCCTGTTGAATCATCCAATCGGCAAAGCCACGCAGAAAATTGCCGGTGCCGAATTGTAGGATTTTTACCGGGTACGTTTTGCGCGGCAGCGAAGAGATGGGTTGCAGGGCTGAAATCGTCTCGGGAAACATAGCGGGCGGGGCGGGGTTGGTGATGGTAGCCTGTGAGGTAGACGCGCCAGCGCACCTTCGCCCTGAAAAACGGGTTCTTTTTTGTTTGCAAGATGTGGATTTTGACCGGAAGGGCCATGTTTTGTAACATGTGTACCTGATTCCTGTAACATCCGTGACGCATCCGTTTGCGCCACCACCTGCACCTTTGCACGTGAGAATGGATACCTACGAAAAATGATTAACAGGTTACCAAAATCAAAAAAGCTAAAGTGGTACCAGGTAAGAGAAGTCCTTTTTGGACTTCTCTTCCTGTTGCTGATACTCATCTTAATTGAGTTTTTGTGAGCCGCCTTACCCTCTCGCCCGGTAGCACGCCCCTGCGGATGTTTCTGATCCGGCTGTTGCTGTTGTGGGCGACCTGCGGATCTGCGCAAGCACAATCGTTTCACACGGTGTCTGGTCGGGTGCTGGATGGCGATAACGGATTGCCGCTTCCGGGCGCTACAGTGCGGGTTGAAAATACGAATCAGGGAGCTGCAACGGATTTGAACGGATACTTTGAAATTGCTCAAGTAGCAGCCGGTGAGGTTGTCCTGATCATTACATTTATCGGATTCGAAAATAAGCAGATAGCTATTGAAGTACCCACCATTACAAAAGTGGGCAGTGTGATATTGGAGCCAAGGGTGGTGGGATTGGCCGAAGTGACCGTGCGCGGTGCATTGGAGGGGCAGCAAAAAGCACTCAATCAGCAACGGGCTTCCGACAACATTAAAAACGTCATCAGCGCTGACCTAATCGGTCGCTTTCCTGATCTGAACGTAGCCGAGGCGTTGCAACGGGTTCCCGGCATCAATATTCAACGCGACAAAGGAGAGGGATCCACGATTTCCATACGCGGCACGCCCACTAACTTCACCACGGTGCAGATCAATGGCGAGCAATTACCGAGTGTGCAACAGAGCGGGGCGCGCAACGAAGCGTTGGATTTAATCCCGGCCGACCAACTGGCGTCTATGGAGATTACTAAGGCACCCACGCCTGACTTGGATGGTGACGCCATTGGCGGAGTGGTGAACTTGAAAACTCCCACCGCTCAAAAAACAGCGTGGGGATTGCGGGCGGAAAGCGGCCTGGGATATAACGACATCTCGGGAGGAGTCAATGGCATCGGTCGCCTGCGGGTGGACAAGCGATTTTTTGACAAAACGAACACCGATGGCAAGGTGGGGTTGATGGCGGGTGTCAGCTATTATGCCACCGATAATTCGGAAGATCGTGCGGATGCTGCGTGGTTGGGAGAACCCCAACGTATTGCACAGACGGGTACCCGTGAGTTAGTCATGGGGCGTTATGAATTCCGCAGAACTGAAAACCAGCGCGAACGCATCGGAACCACGCTTACGCTCGACTATCAACCGGCCGATAACCATCAGCTCATTTTTAACTACATGTACAACCGAAGGGAAGACAATGATCTGCGCAATCGCCTGCGCTATGACTTTGACCGGCCCACAACTACCTGGACGTCTTTTGATTCGATCAACAACGCCCGCATCCGAAGGGATATCAATATTTGGGACGAACGGAAAACGAATCAGAGTTTTAATGTACAGGGCTTTCACCAGTGGCCGCAATGGAAAACGGAGTGGGGTCTCTATTATACCCGTTCGAACCGCACGTACACGTCTGCCCGGGGTGATTTTGCCCGCGATGAAATACGGATACGTACCCAAAATGCGGACGGTATTTTCGCCAGGGTGCCGCAGTTTGTCGCCACCGATCCGGAGCAAGATGTACACAATCCCTTACTGCTTAATGATTTTAGACGATTTGAGGATGATTTTGAGACCTCCGATGCCACCCATTTTGTGGCCAAGCTGGATGTGTCGCGAAATTTTTTGCTGCGCGGAAAAACACCACTTGTCTTCAAATGGGGAGGAAAAGCGCGCCAACAGACCAATCGCAAATTTCGAAACAACATCGTGTACGGCATTTTTGATCCCAACGGAGTGATCAACCGGGCCGAGGCTTTCATACGTGTGATTGGTGACACCGAGCCCGCCCAATTTTTAGACGGCCAGGCCCGGTTTGGGCCGCGGGTTGTGCGCGATCGCTACTTTGCCTATTTGCGTGAGATCCGGGCGGTGACCACCACGGCCGATAATGCATGGGACTCCAGGCGGCTGTCGCTCAGCGACACCTACGATGCCTTTGAAGACATCTATGCCGGCTATGCCATGGGAAAGCTCCAATTTGATAAGTTGATGATTTTGGCCGGCCTGCGCTACGAATTCAACGATGTGCGGTATGACGCCTTTGATGTGGAACGAAGAGGTACCGATGTGCAGGGCAGGCCGATCAGCGGAGGTAACGACTACCATTTTGTGCTGCCCAACATCCATTTGAAGTATGCGCTGACACGTTTTTCCAACCTGCGCGTTGCTTCGGTCTTCAATTACGCGCGCCCGAATTTTACAGACGTGGTGCCGTTTGTCAATTACGATGCCGATGCCCTGATTTTGAACTTGGGCAATCCCCAACTGCGACCTGCCGCAGCCTACAATGTAGATGTCATGTATGAGCGTTATTTTGCCAATGTAGGCATCTTATCGGTGGGTGCCTTTTACAAGAACATTGACTTTTTCCAGTTCTCACGGATTGATCCCAGTTTAGAAGCCGACTACCCGGGTTACCCCGGCACGGCCGGATTCCGATTTCGGCAGGAGCTTAATGGCGAAAATGCCAAAGTAGGAGGCTTGGAGGTGAACCTCGTTACACCCTTGGAGTTTCTACCGGGGCTGCTCAAGAACCTGGGCGTTAATTTCAACTATACCTGGTCAAACTCAACGGCATTTACCCAGGACCGCTCCGATATCTCGCTGCCCGGACAGGCGGCTCATACGTTTAATGCCGCGCTCTCGTATGATTATAAAAAAGCGTCTCTTAAGACCTCTTTCAACTACAACGGCCGCTTCCTCAATTCGGTAGCCAGTACCCCGCAAGACGACATTATTCAAGAAGCCCGGCTACAGGTGGACTTGAGCGCTTCGTATGAGTTTACCAAACGCTGGCGGGTGTATGGCGAGTGGATCAACGCAACCAATGCCCCGGCCATTCAATTTCAGGGTGATGAAAGCCGGCTCGCCCGACTGGCGTACTTTGGTTGGTGGACGCGCTTTGGTATTTCGTACAGACTTTAACGACTGGACATTATGAGACACTTGTGTTGGCGTTGGATAGTAGCCGGGGTTGTGTTAGCAGCCTGTGAGGACAAGGAGATGCAATTAGTCTTGCCCGAACCTCAAATCCTGCTGGGCACGTCTGCCAGCACGGATATTACACAAGAGCCCGGCTTTGAAGTGCGTGTACCGCTGACGCTGCAGGCCGTTGCAGGCTTGGCTGACTTTCGGGTGACCCGTAACGGAGACCCGTTTGATGAGGTGGTGTTTGCTACGGCTGAGTTCACCCAGGGCTATGAACTATACGTTCCCATCGCTTCGTCTGTCCCCGTGGGCACTGTGTATCGATTTGATCTTTCCCTGCGCGACAAGCGTGGCCGTCTTTCTACCCAAACCCTCACGGTGCGGGTAAATCGTACGTACCTGGAAGAGGAAGTGAACGTAGCCGGGGAGACGGTCATCCGGTTGAAGGGTCGCGTCAATGGAGATTACCTTATGCGGGCCACCAAGAACTATTGGATCGACAGTACATTTTCCATAGAAGCGAACGGTAAGCTTACGGTGGAAGCCGGCACCCAAGTCTACTTTCGCTCGTATCCCTCCGGCACGGGGGTGTCCAGCTTGGTGATCGCTGCGGGTAGCCGCATCGAGGCCATCGGCACGGCAGAAAACCCTATTGTTTTTACGAGCGACAAGGTGTTGCTGGGTGGCGCAGGCCCGGGCGACTGGGGTGGCATCTATTTGTTCGGAAACGCGCCTACCAATCAGGGCCCCACAATCCTGGAGAACGGATTTCGCTATGGCGGCAGCAACCTCACCGAAAACAGCGGTACACTTCGCTACCTGCGCATTGAGTATGCCGGAAAGGCGGGCGCCCACGGCCTGCATTTGTTTGGCATCGGAGCCGGCACGACAGTCGAGAACGTCCAGGTTTTCCGATGCTTCAATATTGCCTTTCGATTAAAGGGTGGTCACGTGCGGTTGAAGCGCATCGCAGCCATTGGCTACGGAGGATATGGTATTTGGGCGGAGCACGGCTGGCGCGGGCAGGGGCAGTTCTGGCTTTTTCAAACCGATGTGAAGGCCACCTTGCTCCCTGTAAACTACTGGAACCAGGCGCGGGCCGTGGAAATGCGAAACGATGAAAATTTCTTTGTACGCGAGCCACGCACGCAATTTCAACTTGCCAACGTGACGTGCATTGGCAATGGGTTTGCCGAAAATGTAGACAATGGTACGCGCAGAGGTATACGCATTCGAAGAGGGGCGGTGGGGACGCTGCAAAACGCCCTGGTGACGCAGTTTCCCGATGACGGTGTGCGTGTGGAAGACCTTGATCTGTCGGAGTTGGGAACCCTGATGGTCATGGCCAACCAACGAACGTGGAACAACCGCGTGGATTTTAACAACGAAGCGCTGACGTTTTTCTTTGAAAGCGGTGCCTACAACATTACAAAAGATCCGGTGGCAGGCGTGGGCCTGACCAATTTTGTCGGCACCGAGGTGTCACCCTTTAACCCCGCCACATTAAGTGCCTGGTTTGAGCCGGCCCCGTACATCGGGGCGGTGGATGCTTCAAACGATTGGACGTCCATCGGGGTATGGTTTAAGAACGCTGACGGAACCATTCGCTGAACACAAACATAAATGATCATGGATATGAAAAAACACATGCTGTTAAGAACGCTGGCGGGCGCTTTGGTGCTGGCCGGTTTTGGGGGTTTGTCGTCCTGTTCGGATGACGAGGAGCCGGTATTTGGAAAACCGGAGTTGGCCGTGACAGGCGATGCGACTGTGATCGCCAAACCGGGGGGGCCCTTCGAGGTGGACTTGGCACTAACGGCCGAGGGAGGTCCCGGGTCATTGATCGTGCGCAGGGGCGGTGGATTTTTGGAAGAAATACCTCTCGATCCAACAGTAACGGCATTCACCTATCAGGGCGAAACAGAAGCCACCGTAACGGAAGGCGATGAGATTGCCTACGAATTTGTGTTGGTAAATCGTCAGGACCTTGAGTCCGATCCGGTGAGTGTGATCGTGAACATTGAAACCTACGACAAGATTACGATTGGCACCACACCGGTGTTTGAGGTAACGATTCCTGCGGGGGGTATTGTGCCTACCGGTGCAACTGTGAAATTTTCAGAAGGTAGAAGTTATTTTATTGGCGGGAATTTGATTTTTAACGAGGGTACGTCCCTCACGGTAGAGCCGGGTGTAACGGTTTATATGAGTACCCAGGCAGCCGAGCCGCCTGAAATTAATTTGGTGGGTGCTTCTGTTAACGTGCAGGGAACCGCATCGTCTCCGATTGTCATAACATCGGACAAAGTGCTGAGGGGCGAGAGTCCCGCCCCGGGCAATTGGGATCAATTTCGTCTGGAAAATGTGCAAAATGCCACGGTTCGTTACGTGCGTATCGAGTATGCTGCCGATGCGCTACGCTTAGTCAACCTGGCGGCCAACAACATCGTGGAGTATATTCAGGCATTCAAAGCCTCTACCCGCGGCTTCTATTTTACCAATGGAGCGGTGAATGCCCGGTATTTGTATGCCGTGGATTGTCGCAGCACGAACATCCGTCTCGGTGACGCCTATGCCGGTAGACTTCAGTTTGTGATAAGCAATGACCCCATATATCACCCGGAGATTGAAGAACTGGATATCCGGGAAACAGCAGCTCCCACGTTGGCAAACATCACGATTATTGGGCCGGGTACAGCGTCCACGCCCAACAACACTCATGGCGTTCGGCTGCGCGCAAGCAGCGCGGGGAAGATTTACAATGCCATTGTAACGCAGTTTCCGCGTAGGGGGGTGCGACTGAATGATCAAGTGGTCACGTCCGATCTTACAGGTCCAACCGTATTTGCCTATTCTTTTGTTTTCAACGTGCCCACCGATCCTTTCCGCGAAGACAGGACTTCCCCGAACAACACCAATCCATTTCCCGGTTCATTTGACGCAACTACCGGGGCCAGACTGACTAACCCATTTTTTAACAATGTGACCAACCGCTTGGGCTCCGTTTGGACCCTGAGCCCGCTTGCCGGGATTGGGGTGGATGACTTCATTCCGGATAGTGAAACAGTCAGTGCTTTCAACCCTACTACACTCGGTTCCTTTTTTGTGTCGGCTCCGTTTGTGGGGGCCATCAGGGATAATACCACTGCCAGCGATTGGACGAAAGGCTGGGCAAAGAATTTGGATGGTACCATCCGATAAAATACGGTTTATTGTTTGTTAATGTGTACCCCGGACATTCGGGGTATACTTTTTTTAACTTGCTGCCACGATGAAAAAAAACTTACTGATCGTGCTATGGCTTGCGCAATACGGGCTCTTTGCGCAAGCAGACAAAACGTCACCGCCTGGGTACGAGCAAATTGAGTTCAGAGCCACTGCCCGTCCTGATCGCATTTTGCTCTCCATGCAAGGCGATGCGGCCAGGTCGTTCACGGTGACGTGGCGAACCGATAGTACGGTTCAAAACGCCACGCTGGAATGGGCACGGGCAGATGCCTCTCCCTTTTTTGTGGATTACACGACAAGGGTTCCGGCTTCCGTGACGGCATTGCGGACGAAAATCGGAACGGTATTATACCATAAAGTATCCATCGACACACTAAAACCTTCAACCTTGTATGCCTACCGGGTGGGCGATGGCCGCTACTGGAGCGAATGGTTTCACTACCGAACGGCCGCTGCAAAGCCCGAACCGTTTTCGTTTGTCTACCTGGGTGATGCGCAAACCAAAATTTATTCGCTGTGGTCGCGCGCCATACGCGGGGCCTACCAGTATGCCCCCAATGCCCGGTTTGTGATCCATGCAGGAGATTTGATTAACACCGCCAACAACGATTATGAATGGGCAGAGTGGTTTGCAGCCGGCAGTTTTATTCATGCCACAATCCCGAGCGTGGTTACACCGGGCAATCATGAATATGAAAGCAACGGCTCCGGTAAAAAAATCTCCATGTTCTGGAATCCGCAGTTCAACATGCCGAACAACGGTCCGGAAGGGTTGGAAGATCAAACGTATTATTTCGACTACCAAAATGTGCGGGTGATTTCACTTAACTCAAACGAACAAATCGAGAGGCAGCGCGAATGGGTGGAAAGCATTTTAAAAGAGAATCCAAATGCATGGACGGTGATTACCTTTCACCATCCCGTTTTCTCAGCCGCTCGCGGTCGATCGAACGATCCGTTGATCAAGGAATGGAAACCAGTGTTTGATAAATACAACGTGGATTTGGTATTGCAAGGTCATGACCACACATACGCCCGCGGTCAGAACATAGAACAAGGCAAAAATGTACGCGATGGCGAAACCGGCCCGGTCTACGTGGTCTCTGTAAGCGGTCCCAAAATGTACCCAATTACTTCTGCCCGTTGGATGAAACGCGCGGCCGAAAACACGCAGGTATTTCAAGTGATTTCAATTGATAAAAATAAACTTACCTACAAAGCCATACAGGTAACAGGCGAGGTGTACGATGCCTTTGAATTGATTAAGAAAAAAGGCAAGCCCAACAAATTAATAGAGATAAAACCGGAAGTAATGCAGGAGCGCACGATGAAGAATACGCTAAACGAAAAGAAGAAAGAGTAACGCTGCTTGCATTTAAGGTTGCTGTTTTTTTTGCACACATTTATGAAGTTTATGAACACTTTATGCTGGCGCACCCTTTCTCCTTCGGAGAGGGATGCAGGGAGTGAGGTCACGAACGGAACGCTTGTGCTCATCATTTTCCTCCTCTCCATCCAACTCACCTTTGCCCAAGCCAACTTCCCGTGCCAGTCCTTCCTGCAAGGTGATTCGCTCACCATCAAAAACACCACCACCACGGTTGTCTATCATTGGAACCAAGGCAATGTGCAGTTTAAATCGGCTCGTACGGTCGAAGGATTTTTTATTCATACGGCTAAACCGGTAACTGATTTTTCCCTGCCGGGGATGACGGGACAACCTACATCAGCTACTTTTCATACCCAGGTGGTTCAAGACCAAAACAGCACTCCCAATCATCTTCGTGTAACCGTAAAGTATTCAATTGATTCCCTGCAGATTGAACGCGTATGGTTGGTGTATCCAGAGGCAGCCATCATTACTACCTACCATCGCTTTCGGGGCACTGCGAAAAATTCATGGGCAACGGCTGCTGCTACCGATCGTAGCATGATTGAAAATGTCAACACTTCAACAAAGAAAAGTTTGCCGCAAATGGGCTTCTTACCCATGCCCGGTGTACAGTGGAAGATCAGAGCCGTAAAATTCTATGAAGCTACTGACCATCACAACACCTTGGTGCAGGAACAGGAATTTTTAAAGTATCGCACACCGATAGAAATGCAAGGCAACATAGTTTGGGCACGAAGCGAGCAAGCCGGTTGGATGATCGTTAAAGAATCTCCTTTGGGTGACAGCCAACATGCCTATGCTAATCTTGATTTTGTATCGGATACTGATGGTGTGCGTATAATCAATGCTGGTGTTTTACCTGATGATATTACTAATGCCGATTGGGTTCGGGGTTATGGATTTGCCTTTGGTATTACAAGCACTAACGAAACACAGGCACTGACAACCTTGCGCACTTATCAAAAATTACGCAGCGATTATCGTTCGCAACGCGATGATATGATTGTTATGAATACGTGGGGCGATCGCGGCCGCGACTCCCGCATCAGCGAAAGCTTTGCCTTGGCAGAATTAGAACGCGCCAAACGGCTCGGCATAACCTGCCTTCAATTAGACGATGGCTGGCAGGCCGGACTCTCGCGCAACTCAGCCTCAAAGCAGGGAATGGCTTGGGATGATTGGAAGCAGGAAGATTGGCAACCGCATCCTCAACGTTTCCCCAATGGCTTGCAACCTGTTATCGCGAAGGCGAAATCGATAGATATGGAAATTGGCTTATGGTTCAATCCATCAAAGAAAAATAGTTACGCCCATTGGGAACGCGATGCAGGCATATTAATTGATTTATACAAAACGTATGGCATCCGCATTTTCAAAATTGATGGCATTGAGTTAGCCGATAAAAAAACAGAAATGAACCTTAGCCAGTTTTTTGAAACAGTAAAACAAGCGACTAATGGTCAGGTTGTTTTTAATTTTGATGTAACCGCAGGCAAACGTTTCGGCTATCACTATTTTACGGAATATGGCAATATCTTTCTGGAAAACCGGTATACCGACTGGGGTAACTATTATACGCATTGGACACTTCGCAATTTATGGATGCTTTCCAAATACGTGCCGCCTGAAAAATTACAAATTGAATTTTTGAATAAATGGCGAAACGAAAACAAGTATCCGAAAAATGATCGCTACGCACCATCAAACTATTCGTTCGATTACCTGATTGCGGCAACGCTTTTCGCACAACCCTTAGCGTGGTTAGAAGCCTCGAACTTACCGGAGCAAGCCTTTGCTTCCGCTGCCCTACTCAACGTGTATCAGCAGCATCGCGAAAAAATTCATACTGGGATTATTTTGCCGATAGGCAATGAGCCCGATGGAGTATCATGGACGGGGTTTCAATCGATTGGAAAGTCAGACGGATATCTCGTCCTTTTCTCAGGAGTGAACGTTTCGACTCGAGCCGCGATGCGTACGTACCTGCCTGCTCATTGCCGCGTTCGACTATCGCCATTGGCCGGTACGGGCGAGGTGCAAAGGATACGAACAGATAAGCAGGGAATGGTATGTATCACGATGCCCCCATCCGGGCATTTTGCCTTGTACCACTACCAAATCGTTCATGGCTGGTAGCGCCACTGTTGCACACGGATCCGTTGGGGCTCAAAAAGCGAAATGTTACTTGTTAAAGCCTACTTTCATTGTTGTGAAGTCGAGCTGGTAGGAGGTAAATTTCCCAATCACATCGTTGCCAATGTTGTCGTAGTAGTGCTGTGACTTGGTATTGACGTAGTCGGTTATCAGTTCTACAGAATCAAGCCGCAGTTGCCGCTGGTCAGCGATGTCGACTGTAAAGTTGATTCGGTAGCCATTTATTTTTTTGGAACCCCCGGCTCCGCCAACGTTAATCTCGACTGGGGTATAGTGTTTTCTGACATCACATTCGTGCGCGGCAAAATATGCAGGGTATAACAGTGTCGCATCGGCACCAGTATCAAATGTATAGTGCCGGCCATCGAGTTCAATGACAGGCGTGAGGCCGTCCAACGCTAGGTTAACCTCGTGTTCGGTTGCCGAAAAGTCGCCTACGATTAACTGTCCCGATTGCTCAATCGTAATCGTTCCCAGGGCGGCAATAACCGGGAAATCGAGGATGCCGTGGATCTGGTACAAGCCGATGGTAGCCGTGGTGGCAAAACCGGTACGGACGATCCTGGCCAAGCAGCGGGCAGATGTTGAATATGAACATGGTTGGAGGTTACTGTTCACGATCTAAATTAGGTTGTTAGTAAAGTGTTAACGGTCTTGCCTTTATTTTCCTTGGGAGATGATTTTTATTGCGCTAACAATGGTTTCGCCTTGGATGCGCCTGAACGAGATACGCAACCCCTGTTCATCGGCCACGTGAGCGATGAATTTTTCGCGTAGCGGATAGTTATATCCGAGTGTTTTCAACAGATCGAGGGCCGGCAGTGCCACTTCATCGTTGATGAGTACATCAAAAATTCGTAAGCCCCCCTCGTGCTTTGGCGATTCGGCACCGTCCACAAACCTGCGCGATTGCGGAAAGGGGTCGGTGAACAGCAGTTCCACTTCATAGCGGCCAGGCGCTACATCGAACCGATAGGCGTCCATCCCTACCCGCATGGTTTGGTAAAGCGGATCGTCATCGGTTGTCAGGATGTCCTCTTTGGATCCAATCTTATTAGCCACATAGAGCGGCTTTCCCGCAACATAGCCCCAGCCACCCGGAGTGTACGCTTGATCGCGGAGCCATGGTTGGCCGGAACGCGGTTCAATGTAGTCGCAATGGCTGCCGGCATTGATGGCCAGAACATCAAACCCGTCACGCAAACGAGCAGGAATAGGTTTGAATTGTATCTCCAGACGATCGGTGTTTGTGCCTGATCTCGCTTCCAACACGTTGATCCCCTCGGCCAGCGGCACTTGCCAGGTAGCCTGGTAGAAGCTTACTTCGCGTTTACCGAGCGGGTATCCATTGTGGAACAACGAGACCTCGCGCTGGTTGCTATAAACCGCAATAGGGAAGGTGTTCAATCCAGCCGGTCCGGAGCGAGCCGACCAATCGGCTTCGGCAATTTTTACCATCGGCTCTTTTCGGAGAGCCGCTTGATAAAAGTAGTATGTGTCTTTCGGCTGGCGGGCACTTGTGGCGAGACCTTTGTTATTGACGTGCGGTGTTGCATCAATTCTGCGCTCGGAGCTGAAGTCAATCAGATTCCATACGGCTGCTCCTGCGATGTAGGGCCGCGCCATAATCTGTTGAAGAAAACGTTCGTGGAATTTTTTTTGAAACTGGCCGGAGAAATCAAATTTCTCAGGTGTGATCGTGTGCAGGCGCGTATCGGCACCAGCACCGTATTCGCTGATGATGTGCGGCCGGTGAGGATGCCTGGCATGTTGGCGATCCATGAACGCACCGAAGTCATCCAGTTCATCATAATACCACCCATGATAAAGATTCCAACCGGCCACCTGCGGTAAACTGTCAATGCCAGACTCCTCATACAGCGGATAGTTGTGCATGGCCATGGCCGTGTAGCGTGTGGGGTCTTCAGCGCGCGCTAACGCTTCCAGTCGTTTGGCCAGCTTTACCGTTTCCTCGGTATGTCGTGTTACGTTTTCGGCCGGTAAAAAGCGATGCATCCAATAGATCTCATTCATATAGCCCCAGAGGATCACGGACGGATGATTGTAGTGCTGGCGAATCATCTCCCGCAGCATGACTTCGGCATTCTGATGATGCCGCTCATCGGGCGTCACTTCATTCACCAAAGGTGTCTCTTCCCACACCAAAAGACCCAACTCATCGGCTGCGCGTAGTACTGCGGGGTCTTGCGGGTAGTGTGCGAGCCGGACAAAGTTCGCGCCCATGTCTTTCAGCAATTTCAGGTCGGCCCGGTGTTGCTCATCGCGCAAGGCATTGCCTTGACCGTGAACATCCTGGTGGCGATTCGCTCCGATGAGTTTCATCGGTTTTCCATTGAGAAAGAACCCGTTGGCGGCATCGAACGAAAACCAACGAAAGCCGAGCGGCTGTGTGACCTCATCGCGCACCTGTTGATCTTCTATCAGTTGTGTAGTAAAGCTGTACATAGCAGGAGTTTCGGGCGACCACAGTGTTATAGGGGTTATGGAAGTTGACTCCAGTGTAAACTCATTTCGTCCCGCTTTTGCACGGATGAATTTTTTTACGAGGGCTACCGTTTTTCCCGCCTCATCTTTAATCAGCACTTGAACAAGCAACTTTTTTGGTTGGGGCTGATCGTAAACGAATGATCCCTTTACATTTACGGTAGCCGCCTGTTCGGACACTTCCGGGGTGGTAATGAATACTCCTGGCGAGCCATGGTCGTCCATGGAAAAGTGAGCCGCTTGGGTCCGTACCAAAAACACATCGCGGTAAATGCCGCCAAAAAACGTAAAGTCGGCCGAAAGCGGGGGCACCAGGGGGTTATGCGCATTGGTTACCCGCACGGCCAGCGTGTTGCGCTGATTCAGGAAAATGTACGGAGTGATGTCGATCGTGAATGCTGAGTAACCCCCCGTATGCGTGCCGGCCAGTTCACCGTTGACGTACACAGCGGTTTCCTGGTTGGCCCCTTCAAAGTGCAAAAACCACTTTTCGGCCGGTGTGCCCCGGACGACCAGGCTCTTTCGATACCAGGCCGGCCCCCGATAATAGCCGCGTTGATTATCGTCCATGACATCGCGGTCATTCCACGTGTGTGGCAGATTAATAATTTGCCATTGCTCCAGATCAGTCGTGGTGGCTGCCTGTGGCACATCCGCCCGAATAAACTGCCAGTGGGCATTAATGGATTGAACAAAACGAGCGGATTGAGCACAAGAGAAAACGCTGCTCAACGAAAACAAAGCGACCGCAAAAACACGCATGGTGACCAAACATTAAACCATTTTTCACGTAACGGGATTTTCCCGAAAGGAAAACAGACACCTGCGGTTACCAAAAAATCAAAAAAGCGAACGCAATATAGCATGTTACCGAATTGTAAAGAAACGATTCAAGGAAAAATAACGGGCGAATAGTGGAAAAAGTGGCCATTTTTCGTCTTATCTATCAAACAATGTTTTGGGCGATGCACAACGGTTTGTACGGGCGGGTGATCCTGTGTTGGATGGCTGCCTTCGGGATATTACACCACGGTGTTGCGCAATCGCCCGATCCGCTGACGGGGCACGTGAAGTTGGACCGCCTCACCATCGAACAAGGCCTTTCACAGGGTAGCGTGTTGTGCATGCTGCAAGACCGGAAGGGATTGATCTGGTTGGGCACCCGCGATGGCTTAAATCGATATGATGGATATGGCTTCACCTGCTTTCGACATAACCCGGGCGACTCAAGTTCGCTGGCCGGCAACCATGTCAACAGCCTGGCCGAGGATGCACACGGAAACATTTGGGTGGCGACCGATCGGGGGCTGAGTTGCTTTCTGCGGGAGCTTGGCATCTTTCGTACGTACCGGCTGCCGCCTGATTTTTTGCACGATACAGAGGTCCGCAGGGTAGTAGTGGATCAACAAAATGAGGTTTGGGCAGGGACTGCCCGCGGGCTTTTACGAGCGGATCGCGATGGCGGTTTGCTCGAAACCACGGATCATTTGCTTCCGTCACTCGCCCCACATGCCATTACCGCGCTGCATGCCGACAAACGCAATCACCTCTGGGTAGGAACGGCCCGCCATGGGGTTACGCGAATAGCCGCTGATCGCAAAGGACAACACCAGTTTTCGTTCGATACCTTTTCGCCTTCCGGATCCGGACGGATTGAAGCGTTCGCGGAGGGCCGGCAAGGCGATCTGTGGGTAGGCACGTACGGCAATGGGTTGTTTCGTATTCAGGCCAATGAAGTGGTGGATCATATTCACGTGGGCACTGCCCCCCGCTCGTTGATCCATAACAGCATTCGTGCCCTGCTGCATGATGATCACGATAACCTATGGGTAGGCACATTTGATGGCCTCACCATTCTGCCCGCCATGGGCGACACCGTGCGCCACCTGCAGGCTGAAGAGGGGGTTCGCGATGGACTCAGCCACAACTCTGTGCGCTCGCTATTGGCCGATGCCAAAGGCAGCGTTTGGATCGGATGCTATGTGGGCGGTGTTCATATTTACGATCGGGACAATCAACGATTTGCTCATTTTTACCACAACCCGAGTAATGACAATTCACTTAGCTACGATGTGGTGGGTGCTTTTGCGCAAGACGAAAAGGGCCGTTTGTGGATTGGCACCGAGCGGGGCGGTATTACCATACGCGATGGAACTACGTATCGGCATGAAGTGCTGCAACACAGCGCCCACCAACTGCAAACGCTCAGTGGCAATACCATAAAGTCGCTGGCCTGCGATGAGAGGGGTGTATTGTGGGCAGGTGTTTTCCGGGGCGGACTAAACCGGATTGACCCCGATACCAAAGTCGTCAGCCGCTTTCCCCAAGCCCAACCGGCTTATGAGGCGCTCGGCAAGGCGATTGTAAACAGCATTACTCCCCAGGGCCGGTTTCTATGGGTGGGTACTGATGAAAGCGGGGGCATCCATAAGTTTGACAAACAAACCCAACAATTTATTTCCTACCCTTACCAAAATGATCTGATGCAAGCCATTGGAGGCCATCCGGTGAAGCAGATCAGCCTGGATGAGGAAGGCTGTTTATGGCTTGCTACCCGGGGTGCCGGCATCGTGGTTTTTCGTGAGACGGAAGGAGTTATCCATCATTTTACCCAACGGACACACGCCATACCTTCGGATGAGATCGCCTCGCTGCTGGTGCTAAAAGACCGCGTCATGGCAGGTACCTTGGGCGAAGGGCTGATTATCTTCGATCGTCAGACACGCACATTTTCGCACATAACCACCAGGGAAGGGCTGCTCAATAATATCGTGTTGGGGATACTGCCGGACACCCTTGGTCACCTGTGGCTTACGACCATGAACGGCCTATCGCGGTATGACCCCGCCCGGCAGACCTTTACCCATTATTCCAATGCTGCCGGCTTTCCGTTGGCCGAGGTGAATGAAGGGGCCATTTTTTTGCTGCGTGATGGCCGTCTGGCGGTAGGGGGAAGTAACGGGTATGTGCTGTTCGATCCTGCACGGGTTACGCGAAATGAATACGTGCCTCCGGTAGTCTTTACCGATGTACGGCTTTACAATAAATCGGTAAGCCCGGCTGATGGCACAGGTATTTTGACCCGCGAGTTGTTGGTCAGCCCCGCCATTACATTCAACTGGCACCATACCGTTTTCACCATCGAATTTGCGGCACTCAGTTTTTTGCGACCCTTGCAAAATCGCTATCAATATCGGCTGGACGGCTTTGATGAGGACTGGCGCGAGGCCGGCAGCCGAAGGAGCGTGACGTTTACCAACCTGCGAGATGGCACCTACACATTGCTGGTGCGAGGCGCCAACAGCGATGGCGTTTGGAATCAACAACCCGCCCGCCTGACAATTCACATACTACCCCCGCCCTGGAAAACATGGTGGGCTTTTGTCGGATACGCGCTCCTGATTGCCGGTGGCTTTTGGCTGATTCGGTACAATGCGGTGAAGAGTGCTCACCTGAAGCACGAGTTAAAGTGGGAACAAAAAGAAAAGCAACGAATGGCCGAAATGCACCGACTCAGGTTGCAATACTTCAGCGAGGTATCACACGAGTTTCGCACACCCCTCACGCTCATCGTGAGTCCGCTGGACGACCTATTGCAAAAAACGATGGACCAGCCGGTACTGCAAAAAGGTTTGCGGATGATGTATTACAATTGCCGAAGACTGCTGTTGTTAATTGATCAGATATTGGAAATACAACAGGTGGAGGCCGGACACGCCAGGCTGTCATTCACCCCGGTGTCGGTTGTCTCCATCGTTCGGAATGTGGTGGACTCTTTTCAAAGCTTGGCCGATCACCGAAACATTGGGTTGTCATTTCATGCTCATGCCGAGCAGGCCTTACACGAAGTGGACGTAGACAAACTCGAGAAAATATTGTTTAATCTCTTGTCAAACGCCTTCAAGTTTTCCGCGGAAGGCGGACTCGTGCAGATTCACCTGCGTACCGTGCCCGATGGCGACCAGACATGGTTTGTCATTATGGTATCCGACACGGGCCGCGGCATGACCCCGGATCAATTAGCGCGAATCTTTGAACGGTTTTATAAAGAAGGCAAAAACAGCGGCTCCGGCATTGGCTTGTCGCTGACTAAGTCATTGGTGGAGTTGATGGGAGGCCAGATACAAGTTGCCAGCAAGGTAAACGAAGGCACCACTTTTACGCTGCGCCTCCCATTCCGCCACGCGCCCAGTCAGGTGGCCCCTGTACCCGCCAGCCTGAAACCGCTGCCGTTGGACTACCAGGTACAGCTCATGCACACGCGGTTGGAAACACAGGATGAGACAGCCCGCGATTTGATTCTGGTGGTGGAAGACAATACCGAACTCCGTCACTACCTTAAAGACAAATTATCCGAGAAGTATCGCGTGATCACCGCGCGCAATGGAACCAAGGGGCTGGCGAAGGCACAAAAGTATTCCCCCCAGCTCATCATCAGCGATGTAATGATGGAGGAGATGGATGGCATTGCGCTGTGTCAACACGTTAAAAGCGACCTCACGTTGAGTCACATCCCGGTCATGCTCCTCACCTCAAAAAGTAGCGATACCGATCGCCTGCGTGGATTGCGGGAGGGAGCCGATGACTACCTGTCGAAGCCCTTTATGCTGCATGAATTGGAATTGCGGGTGGCCAACGTATTGACCACGCGGAAACGTGTGCAAGAGAAGTTGCAAACCGGGGCCACCCTTCGCCCGCAAAACCTGTCAATTACTGGCCATGATGAGAAGTTATTGGAGAAATTCATCGACCTGCTCGAACGCCACCTGGAAACGCCCGACTTGCAGGTTGAGTGGCTGAGTCATGAGTTGGGATTAAGCCGTGTCCATCTCTTCCGAAAAATCAAAGCGTTAACGGGCAAAGCCCCGGCCGACTTTATTCGTAGCTTCCGCCTGCAGCGCGCGTGCCAACTGCTCCAGCAACGCAGCCTTCGGGTGGCAGAAGTAGCCGACCGGGTAGGGTTTCAGGATGTTGCGTACTTTAGCAAATGCTTCAAGAAAGCGTTTCAATGCACCCCCAGCGAGTATATGCAAAATCACCCCGCTGACACTTCTGCATGACATCGTTTCTCGCATCCGGGGCGTATTTGATGGCGATGTTGATGCTTACCATCGTTTTTATCGTGTACAGCGGCATCCGACTCCGCTGGCACCCTTTTTTCAGCTTATTGCTCGCCTGTCTCTTTTTTGGCATCACCTCGGGCATGGGGGGGCTTACGGTGCTGGAAACCATCGGTTCGGGTTTTGGATCCCTCATCGGCAAAATTGGGTTGGTGGTCGTGCTCGGCAGCATTCTTGGCGTTTTATTGGAAGAGTCGGGTGCTGTGCAGCGGCTGGGGCAACTGGTACAGCAGCGAAGTTCCTTGTCACCGTCTCTCGGGATCACACTCTTGGGCATGGTGCTGGGCATACCGGTGTTTTGCGACTCGGGCTTTATGATATTAGTGAGCCTGGCGCGGTCAGTAGGGCAGGCCGCTGCCGTGCCGGCCTCCACCATGACGCTCGGCTTGGCCGGGGGGTTGTATACCACACATACACTCGTGCCGCCCACCCCGGGTCCGATGAATGCCGCGGCTAACCTAGGTGCAGGCGATTCGCTTGGCCTCGTCATCCTCTTGGGGATGGTCGTCTCGTTGCTGGTGTCGCTGGTGGCATTCTTCTACGCACGCTACATCGGCCCGAAGATCACCGTATCGATCCATGCCCACGAAACATTGCCTACGGTCAACCAAGAGCTGCCCCTGTGGGTACCGCTGGTATTGATATTCCTGCCGGTAACCCTGATAGCAGTGGGCTCCGTGCTGGCCTTGACCGCGGTGGATGTGGCGCTGTTGGAGTTTGCGGGTCAGCCCATGATCGCCCTGTTGCTTACCGTAGCCATCGGGCTCTACTTTTTCCGACAGCAGGGCAAAACGGCCGTGTGGATTGAGAAAGGCATTAAGCAGGCCGGGCCGATTGTGCTGCTTACCGGTTGCGGGGGCGCGTTCGGTGCGGTGCTGGGCAAAAGTCCGTTGGCCGCCATCATTTCCGCGTGGACGACCGAGCAGTCCTTGGGCGGGATATCTTTCCTGGTGGTCTGTTTTGGTGTAAGCGCCCTTTTCAAAAGTGCGCAAGGCTCGAGTACCAGTGCCATGCTCATCGTCAGTTCATTGGCGTATCCATTGGCCGCTGCCGCGGGATTTACCGACCCTGTAGAGCTGTCGTTGCTCGTGCTGGCCATCGGAGCAGGTGCCATGACAGTGTCACATGCCAACGATTCCTATTTCTGGGTCGTCTCCCAATTCGGAGGCATTGATCTTGCTTCTTCATATCGTGGTTGGACGATCATGACCTTGCTTCAAGGGTTGACGGCGTTAGGGGTGGTTGTTCTTCTTTACGGGGCGTTGGTATGAACGTGCTGATCGCCCCCGACAAGTTCAAGGGAACCTTGACGGCCGCACAAGTCTGCGAGGCGCTGGAGCTTGGCCTTCGGTCTTCTCATCGCCCAATGGCATTTCGGTCGTTTCCACTGGCCGATGGGGGCGAGGGAACGCTCGATGTATTTCGGTGGCATACGCAGGCCGTGGAAGTTGCGCTGACCGTGCATGACCCGCTCATGCGCAAGATCAACGCTTCGTATCTCGTTTCGAGGGATCAAACCACCGCGTTTATCGAAATGGCGCGCGCCAGCGGCCTGGCGTTGTTACGCGCTTCGGAACGCAACCCTCTTCACACCACCACGTTTGGCACAGGTGAGTTGATCGCCCACGCCTTAGACCGTGGCGTGACCAAGATCGTGCTCGGCATTGGCGGCAGCGCCACCAACGATGCTGCGCTAGGTGCGTTCTCAGCTCTGGGAGGAAAGGTGTTGTCGGATAGTGAAGAACGAGTCCATTCGGGGCAGCGGTTGCATCGCGTGCAACAACTCGATTTCAGCCATCTTCACACTCGCATCAGCGCATGTGAAATCATTGCGATATGTGATGTATCCAACCCATTTTATGGCCCACAGGGGGCCGCACACATGTATGCCCCGCAAAAAGGAGCGGGTGAAGAAGACGTGCGCACCCTGGATCAAGGGCTTCAACACATTGCTCACGTTATCCAAATCCAAACCGGCATCGACTTGCAGAAGGTAGCCGGCTCCGGAGCCGGTGGCGGATTTGGGGGAGGCGCCCACGCGCTGCTTGGCGCCCGGTTGCGGCCCGGCACCGATGTCGTTTTCGAGGTAACTAATCTGTCGGCTGCCGTGGCGTGGGCTGACGTGGTCATTACCGGAGAAGGCAAGCTCGACCGGCAAACGCTTCACGGTAAGTTGATAGCCGGGTTGGGCGCCCTGGCCCACCGGTTGGGCAAGAGAACCGTGGCAGTGTGTGGTGTCAGCGAACTATCAGAAACCGAGGCACAAAGCCTTTTTTTAGACGGAGTTTTCTCGCTGACGGCTTTCGCTGGAAAAGAAGCCGCCCTAGCCGACAGTGCGGTTGTACTGGAAAAACTCGCGGCCAACGTCTTATCAGAAGCAATTGTTTTACCATCATGACCCGCAGAGAGTTTGTGCAAAAAACAGCCATGGCCAGCCTGGCGATGGCCTGGGCACCCCCTGTCACCTTTTCGCAATCCGCAGCCGTCATCATCCAATCGGTCGACCTAATAAAATGGAAGGACAACCACTTTGTAGTTGTTACCTCAGCGGATGGTGTAAAGGGCATCACGCTCACCAACACGCGCATCGACTATTTGTACGGAATCTTCACTGGATTAGTGAAACCTTTTTTTATTGATAAGGATGCACGCCAGTTGGAACAATTGATCGATGGCGTATACCGCGATGAACGCAATTACAAATTCAGCGGCATGCCTTTTTGGAATTGCGTAGGCCACGTGGAAGTAGCCATTTGGGATTTGCTCGGCAAAACGGACAACAAACCCGTGCACCAATTATTGGGTAAACAACTGCGCACGGAAGTGCCCATGTATTTATCCAGTCTTACACGCGATAATCCCGCTGAAGAAGAGGTCGATAAAATCAAAGAGAAACTGGCGCTGAGCGGATGCAATGCAGTAAAAATAAAAGTAGGTGGCCGCATGGGCACGAATGCCAAAGCGGAGGAGCGCAGCTACAAAATTGTTGACCTTCTGCGCAAACATTCGGATACGCTCACCATCTATGCCGATGCCAACAGTTCGTTTGACGTGAAGCAGGGCATTGAAATGGGAAAGTTCCTGGAAGATCAGGGCGTGGCCATCTTCGAAGAACCTTGTCCGTGGGAAGACTTTGAAGCCAACAAGAGGGTAGCCGATGCTTTAAAGAAAATAAAAGTAGCCGGTGGCGAGCAGGATACCAGTTATCATCGCTTCGAATGGTATTGCAAAAACAATGGGTTGGATGTGTTGCAACCCGATGTGTTTTACAATGGAGGCATCTTGCGCGGGTTGGCTGTGAACAAACTGTGCGAGCAGCACAAAAAAGGCTTCGCGCCACATTCGCCCAAATCCGATCCGCTCGAAGCACCGTTCCTGCACCTGGCAGCAGTCAGTTCGGCCTTGCATGGCTTTCAGGAGTTTCCGGTCAATGCGGTGGGCCGAAAGTTTGGCGATTGGTTTGCCCCGCACTTTCAACCTGTAAAAGGTGTGCTTCCGGTTTCCAATAAACCGGGTCTTGGTATCACTTACGATGACTCTATTTGGTCACAAACAAAAGTAATTGAGTGATGAAGAAACGATTCTATCCATTTCTCGAACGCATTGAGAAGCCTCTGGTAACTTCATCCGGGCGCACCCCTCTCCTCCGGAGAGGGGCCGGGGGTGAGGTCATAACAAAAGTCACCATCCTACTCACATTTGTAGCACTGCTCGCCTGCAATCCAACCGCAAAAAATCCAGACACCCGCCCAAATATCATTGTAGTGCTGGTGGATGACATGGGCTTTAGCGACATCGGATGTTATGGCTCTGAGATTGCAACACCTAACATCGATAAGTTGGGATTGAACGGTATTCGCTTTACACAGTTTTACAATGCCGCCCGTTGTTGTCCCAGCCGAGCCTCGCTGCTCACCGGCTTGTATCCGCATCAGGCAGGTATGGGCGGCATGGTGGCAACACACGGTCGGGTTCGCGAACCCGGTGCGTATCAGGGTTGGCTCTCTCAAAATTCAGTGACGCTGGCTGAAGTATTAAAGCAAACTGGATACAATACCTACATGGCGGGCAAATGGCATGTGGGCGAAGACTCACTCGACTGGCCGGTAAAGCGCGGGTTCGATAAATATTTTGGGTTGATTAGTGGAGCGTGCAGCTATTTTGAAATTCTTCCGAACAGAAAAATTGTAAATCAAAATTCGTTGTGCACTTCATTGCCCGAAGGTTTCTACATGACACATGCCGTAACCGATAGCGCAGCGAGTTTTGTCAATGAAGGATTGCGAAGTGAGAAACCTTTTTTTCTATACCTCGCGTACACCGCTCCGCATTGGCCGTTGCATGCGGTGAAAGATAAAATCGAAGAATACCGCGGCAAGTATTTGGTTGGGTGGGATTCGATCCGCACTGCACGGCATCAGAAACAACTGGCGTTGGGCTTGTTCAACGAACCTGTTTCACTTTCGCCACGCGATGAGGTTGTGCCAGCCTGGGATGAAGTAGCAAACAAGGACGAGTGGGATTTGAAAATGGCCGTGTATGCCGCCATGATGGAGTCGGTGGATGATGGCATCGGGAAATTGGTGCGCCAACTTGAGCAGGCGGGCCAGTTGGACAACACGATGATTTTATTTTTGTCCGACAACGGTGCCTGCCACGAAACGTTGGAAAGTCGCATCGACAAAGACCTGAAGGAGTTTTCGTCTATCGCTAAAACAATTCCTGCCGGTGAAAAAGGTTCTTACACTACGTATGGAAAGGAATGGGCCAACGCTTCCAACACTCCTTTTCGGCTATACAAACACTGGACACACGAAGGAGGCATCGCTACGCCCTTGATTATTCACTACCCAAAATTAATTCCGCGTGCTCGCATTGAAAACGCACCTTCACATCTGATTGACATCATGCCAACGGTAGTTGAACTGACAGGGTCAAAATATCCAACTCAGTTTAATTCGTTTGCCATTCAGTCCATGGAGGGAAGAAGTCTGATCCCACTACTTACAGAAAGCAGTTGGGTTGGTCATGATTTTTTGTATTGGGAACATGAGGGGAGTCGGGCGGTACGCAGTGAGAATTGGAAATTGGTGAGTGAGCCCGGCAAAGATTGGGAGTTGTACAATATCAAAAATGACCGTAGTGAGCTGAATAACTTGTCGAAGACGTATCGGGATACCGTTGCTTTGTTGTCGGCTGAATACGAAGCCTGGGCCATACGCATGGGCGTACGCGAATGAACTCAGGGTATTTTGACGAATCCAAGTCATCTGATGCCATAGGCAAAAAAACCCTCATCAAGCGCACCCCTCTCCTCTGGAGAGGGGCCGGGGGTGAGGTCAAACCCAAAGGCCCCTTGACATAAACTTTAAACAAAAACCTGATGAACAACCTCACGCGAAAAAAATTTATCCAAACCCTTGGCTTGTCATCATTGGCATTGAGCGCAACCCCGTTAACCGCTCAAAGTAAAGAAGAACAAAAGCCCGCTAAGTCGGGGGTGAAAATTACCGATGTAAAAGCGTATGCACCCGAAAGTGCCACCTACGTAAAAATTGAAACTGATGCGGGCATCAGCGGCTGGGGCGAGGGCGATCATTTCAGTACGCCCATCGTGGCGAAGATCATTTCCGATATTTTGAAACCCAAACTTATTGGGCAAGATCCGTTCGATAGTGAGCACCTCTGGACGCAAATGTTCTTTGAGGGTTTTGAAGGCGGCAATAGCGGTTTCGTGCCCGGTGCTGTAGCGGGGGTCGACAATGCGCTGTGGGATTTGAAAGGGCGGCTTGCTAACAAACCCGTATCGAAGTTGCTGGGCGGCAGCGGTCTTGAGAAAGTTGCCGTGTACGGAAGTTACGGTCGCAAGAAAGGCAGCGGCTTCAAAACCATTGACGAAATGGTGAGCGAAGGAATGGCTTTCGTAGATCAAGGTTATAAAACCATCAAAGCCCGCATGCAGTTGTATGATCGCGGTCGTAATCCCGAAGGCAACTATACCTACGAATGTATCAAAGCCATCCGCAAAGCAATCGGTGATCAGGTTGATTTGTTTGTGGACTTCAACAACGGCTACACCACAGGCAAAGCCATTGAATTGGGCCTACGTTTATATGAAGAGTTCAATGTGAAGGTGATTGAAGAGCCGGTGAGCAGCATGGACTATCCCGGCCTGCGACAAGTAGTGGAGGCACTGCCGTGCGATGTCAATGCCGGTGAGCATGAATATAACAAGTGGCAGTTCCGCGATCTGATCACCATTGGCAATCCCGACTGCCTGAACCTGGATACCGCCAAATGTGCGGGCCTTACCGAGTGCCACAAAATTGCAGCGATGGGCCACGCATTCGAGAAGGAAGTGATGGTGCACAACACGCGCCCCACGTTGGCCACAGCCGCGAGTTTAAATTTGTTGGGCTCCATTCCCAATGCGGCCAAAGTGCAGGAGTTTAGCGGCATGCGGCCTGAGTTAAATCTCAATCAGTTTTTTCATAACTCCCTCAGGTTTGAAAACGGATTTTTGTTCGTTCCCACCGAACCTGGTTTAGGATTAGTAGTAAATGAGAAGGTAATGGAGAAGTTTTTGGTAAAGTAATGTACACTCAACGTTAACAACTTAGTCGCGCAAAGCGTTCTTCTTTTCAATTTATAATCATTGTTCCAATGGCTACAAGTACTAATTTCAGAGTGAAAGCTAAAGAACCAACGAAGTTGATTTGACGAAAATATGGAATTAAAAAAATTGGTATGAAAAATAAGCTACTGATCTTGTATCTATTTTGCGCTTCTCAATCAATAGCACAAACACAGACTCCTAAACCCCATGTACTCTTTATCATTGCAGATGATTTGAGAAATCAGTTGGGATGCTATGGATACCTTAATATCAAAAGTCCTTATCTGGATTCATTTGCAAAGGAGGCTGTATTATTTCGAAACGCTTTTGCTCAACAAGCAATTTGTTCACCTTCTAGAACCTCTTTTCTAACAGGAAGAAGACCTAATCAAACGCTGATATACAATAATAGAGATCATTTTAGAGGAACTACCCAAAGTCTCGTTACTTTGCCACAATACTTCAAGAACAAAGGTTATTTTACACGTGCATTTGGTAAGGTTTTTCATAATCCTTTCTTGGACGACCTTCCAAGTTGGTCCACTAGTTCTGTTTACTTTGATGGGCCCGATTACGGCCCCGAGAATCAAGTAATTCTTGATTCAATGGTTAATGTACTTAAGGCAAAGGGCAAGTTTCAGATCAGACATCTTGAGCATCACCCACAAACTGGGCAGCCCCTGAGAGAAGTGCGGCAAGGTGAATCAGTAAGCTGGATAAGTTGGGAAGAGCCTGAAGTAGAAGATGATTACTTTGTAGATGGGAAGTTAGCCGACCTCGCAGTAGAAGCCATAAAAAACTATGATGTTACTGAGAACTTGCCTTTCTTTTTTGCCGTTGGTTTACACAAGCCGCACTTGCCTTATGTGGCCCCAAAAAAGTATTTTGACCCATATGTGCTCGAAGATATTCAGCTTTCTACGTTCAAAGCTCCCGAAAATGCTTCTGAGTATGCGTTTCATAATTTCGATGAATTGAGAGAATACATCGATATCCCTGATGAGGGTGAAATCGACACCCTTATTCAAAAGCAACTTATAAGGGCTTATTATGCTTGTATTAGTTATACAGATGCACAAATTGGCAAAATCATAGCAGCCCTAAAGGAGAAAAAGATTTACGATCAGACCATTATAGTCATCATAGGTGACCATGGCTATCATTTAGGAGATTTGAACCTTTGGACTAAACAAACCAATTTTGATTGGGCGACACGTGCACCTATGCTGATAAAAGCACCCAATCAAATCACTATGGGTTATCAGACTGATGCCTTAGTTGAATTTGTTGATATTTACCCTACCTTATGCGATTTAGCAAATCTACCTATTCCTGATAGTTTGGCAGGAACGAGTATTAAAAAAGCCTTTTACAAACAAATAGATAAGCATAAGCCCTTCGCTTATTCTCAGTATCCGCGGAAAAAAGGAAAAATAATGGGTTACAGTGTTAGGAGTAGATACCATAGGCTCACACAATGGATAAATACCGAAACCAACCAAATAGATTCAGAAGAGCTATACGATTATAGAAAACGTGAAATTGAAATCAGAAATGTAATCGGAGAAAAAAGATACACTCGTATCTACAAGAAGCTTGCAAGAGCGCTTATTAAGTACCATCAAATAAAGGCCTAGCGCTCCGCTCAGCCCAGAAGCAGTCTCAGAAAGAGAAGCTGCTGCACCAGCTTGCCCTGGAGGCGCACCACCCACCACCATATCAGTAGCTAGCATGAAAAAGGAGTGCAATACCCAGTGAAAATATGGGCAAAGCCGTAACTACCAGCACCAGGTGCGGCTCGAGTCAAATCGCAATCGGTTTTTTCATAACTCCCCCAAGTTTGAAAACGGATTTCTATCCATCCCCACCGCGCCCGGGCTGGGTTTGGACGTGAATGAGAAGACGATGGGGAAGTTTTTGGTTCGTTAATTATCTATTAATCATTAAGTTATATCTGTAAAACTAAAATTGTACCATGAATAGTACATTCTTTATTAAATTTGTACTGTAAATGGTACAATCATGGAATGGTTAATTGACCGGTATCGAAAATTGGTTGAAGCCACCACATTCCCTTTTGTCAGAAGTCTTTCAAAAAAAATAGCCTGGGATTCGCGTGGCATTAGTATTGAGGGCCCTCGCGGGGTGGGCAAATCCACGCTCATGCTGCAGTACATCAAGCAGAATCTGCCCCTTGAAAAATCGTTGTATGTAACACTTGATGACTTGTACTTCCGAACCAACACCCTGGTGGACACAGTCGGCAAATTTTACAGCACGGGCGGGCGTTACCTGTTCGTAGATGAAGTGCACAAATACCCCGGGTGGCAGACAGAGGTAAAAAATCTTTATGATTTCCATCGCGATCTTCAGTTGGTTGTTTCCGGTTCGTCTATTCTTGCGCTGCAGCAATCGCCTGCCGATCTCTCGCGAAGGCTGGCCCGCTACACACTGCCTGTACTTTCGTTTCGTGAGTACCTTGCGCTGGCGCACAACACCGAGTGGCCAGCGTATGAGTTGCCACAACTTCTTGAAAAACACGAATCGATTGCTACCGAGATCGTAACCCGACATCCATCCATATTGGAGCTTTACAAGCACTATCAAACGGTAGGTCAGTTTCCGTTTTTCCTCACCTCAGAGGCAGATTACTTTCTGCGAGTCAATCAACTAATTAATCTGATTATTGACTATGACTTACCGGAAGCGCGACCGCTGGAGTCCTCTTCACTAGGCAAACTGAAAAAGCTGCTTTACATCATTTCAACTGCCGTGCCCTTTAAACCAAACATTCAGAAACTAACCGTGGCGCTGGGTACTAACCGCAATAAAGTGTTGGAAATGCTCGACATGCTTGACAAAGCCCAGCTTATTCGAATGCTGCGCTCGTCTGTGCATGGTGTAAGTCTATTGAACAAGCCAGATAAAATTTACCTTCATAATACCAACTTTATCCATGCCCTGGCGGAAGAAAAGCCAAATACCGGCAATTTGCGTGAGACTCTTTTTCTAACGCACACACGCGATGCAGGATTGACGGTTACGTACGCTCCGCAAACAGACTTTAAGATTTCAAACAACCACTTTGAAGTGGGCGGGAAAGAGAAAGGCAATAAACAACTACAGGGACTAGCCAACGCATATGTTATTGCGGATGACACGGACATCGGACTTGGTTCCAAAATTCCCCTCTGGCTATTCGGTTTTTTGTACTGAGTATCTACGCCAGGCCGGGCAAGCGGCTTTACCCTTGGTGTGAATTGCAGATTAGAAATAAACCCAATGTCCCTTTACGTTACCCCGCGACAGCTCCAGCGCGGGCGCAGGCAAACGAACCATGTTGCCTATGAAAATCAGTGTATTCCAAAACTTGTTTTTTGATCGGAAGGCGGTCAGGTCAAAGTCGATGCCAAGGTACACTTGGCGGTAGGGGGTAAGCCCATTTGCCTTGTTGGCACCGTCTTCGGCAAACAGCATGTCATGTGCCCCGTAGCCCGGGGCAATGTTGAGCCACTTCGGCCAGCCGGGAATAAATTTGTCCATGTCTACCGAGAGCCATTGCGTTTGCCCGTTGTAGTCCTTGATGATTTCTTCCAAAAGCCCATTGCCCAGCAGCGAAGGGCGCTGCGGTGCCAAGGCGGTGCGGTGAAACGAAAACTTTGGATAGACGCGTTGTTCTTTCCACACAGCACTCTGCAGCCAATACAAGCCGGCCCCGGATGCATTCGCCACCCAGTCGCTGCCAGAAGCACCGTAGCCAGCCGAAAATCCATCCAGTATCTCAATGGACGACAAAATGCCGAAACTGACTAAGGCAGCCGTGCGCACAGCCTTGGCTTCGTCAAACCCTGCCCAGCGCCACGTGGCTGCGCCAATGGCCGTCACCTGATAGGCCGCGTAAAAGTGTCCTATCTTGTCCATCTGCTTCCATTCGCGGCTGTCATCAAAAAACCGAAATGACTGCCGGTCGTATTGACTGTACCACAGGGCATTGAGGCCAACCATGCTCACGGTGTAGGCCGCTGTGCTGCCATAGATCACCGCCCTCTGCCTTTTGGCGAAGTCGATTGATAACGTGTCTTGCGCGCTGGCCGACCACGCTAGCAGCCACATCAGCCATAGGCTATTTCGAATCATCGTCTGGTGGGTTTTGTTCCTGCTGGGCAGCCTCTTCCATTTCCCTTCGTCTGCGCTCGCGGGCCGAGCGCCAAAGGTCGCTGATCCGATTAAAACTCTGTGTGTGCGACAGGCTCACGCCCGTGGTCACGGCATTTTGATTTCCCAGTGTGGACACAACCTGATTGAAGTTGGAGCGGCTGTACATCTTCACTTTGAACTTTCCATCCGGTGTCAACGAATAGTCCACCGTCCAATCGCCCGCCAGCGAGGCCACATCCGACCGATTGCTTTGGTTGGTGAAGGTGCCATCGCGCGTAACGCGCAACCGCCCGTTGAAAAACGAATAGGAGAGACGCAATTGAAAGGTATTGAACGACTCTTGGTCGAGCGTGCCGAGGTCGAGGTCAATCTCCAGGTTGGAGTCCACTTGGGTAAGCCAATAGCTCAGTTGATTGGACAACAGTTCGCTCACGCTGTTGTACAAGCTGCCGCTAGTCGCAAACGCATCCGGAGGGGAAAAGCGTCTTAACACAATCAAGCTGAACACTTGCCGTTTCAGTTCCTGCTCGTCCAGCCGCGCTTTGAAGGCATTGAATTCGAATTGCAGACGCACTGATCGGCCGTCTTCGGCCACCAAGTTGTCGGGCAGGTCTTTGGCCGCAATGTCAAAATTAATCTGTGGGCTCAGCATCGGTCCAGCCAGTGTCAGCAGCACCTCCACGGGATACTTCCTGCGCACGGCCGAGGCTCCTGCCAAGGTTTGATCTGTCAGGATGGGCGACAGCGAAGCGAGTTGGCGGTAACTGGCATTCAGGTCCAGCGTGCCCGTATACGGGCTCCCGTACCAGGTGATGCGGCTGCCTTTGTTAATCAGAAATTCCTTGTTGATGATGTCGTAGAGCGTGAAGTTGTAGAACCCGCGTTCAAACTCATACACCCCAAACATGTTGAACTCACCCTTGGTGTCCAGTTGCAGTTTAATGTCCCCTTTGCCATAGCCACGCACGATGTCTCCGGCTTTGATGTCAAAAATGATTTCCGCATAGGCATCGGGCGTGATGTCCAGGTTAAAATCCATGGTCAGTCCGGAGGTTTGCACGTTGCGCGTTGTTTGCACCCCTGTTCGTTGCGCGGTGGCCGTGTCCGAGAAGGGTGTGAACAGGATGTAGTCTTTGCGTTCCACCGTTTGCGTGCCGCTGATCGGAATAAAAATCCGGGTCTTTTTTTCGGTTCGCGCAGTCGCGCTGATCTTCATGTTGGCCAGCGGCCCGGTAAACGAGAGCTGGCCGGTCGCGTATGCTTGCCCATAAAACAGATCGTTGTCTTTGTTGGTGGTGTTGAGCACTTGAAAGTTGCGGAACTGCGCTTCCACGTTGATGCGCATGTCACGGAAATAGCGGTGTGCCAAATGCCCGTTCAGGTTTCCCCGGTTGCCAAATGCGTCTGACAGTTCGATGTTTCGGAAGATGATTTGAGACGGGGACATCGCCAACACGCCAGTGACGGCATAGTCGGTTTTCAAGTATTCAACGGTCAGCCTGCCGTTTTCTATTTTGCCTTCGCCCTCGATACGCGGTTCGCGAAAACTGCCGAGTATAGTGTACTGACCGGTGAGGGTGCCATCCATTTTGGAAAAGATGCCGCGCAGAAAAGGCTCCGCCAGTTTCAGATTGGTTTTATCCAACTTCCCCACCAAGTGGAGCCCGTTCGCCTCCGAGGGCCGGTAGTAGCCGCCCACGCTTAGCGTGCGGTCGCCCAAGCGGTCTATCAACAAGTTGATGTCAAACTGGTTTTCGTTTCTATTCCACTCCGTGGTGCCCGTTACGTTGCCTATGAGAAATTGATCGATTTCCAGTTCATTGATGGAAATGTCATTTTGGACATAGGGCTCGCGATAAAGATCACCGGCTGTCACTTCGCCATTCACGGTGCCGGTCAGGTCCAGGCCCGTAAGCGTTTTCAATACGTTTAGCGAAAAGTCTTGCACGCGCAGATTCAGTTTTTTGTCGGGATCACGCGAGATATACCCGTCCAATAGAATAGACTGATTGGCGTTGGAGAACTGCAGGTTTTGAATGGCCCACTCATCGCCCATCACACGGGTGCGGTTGGCGTTGCTCACGCGCCATACGGTGCCCAGCAGCCGCACGGCCGAGGGGCCAAACGTGATGTGGGTGCTGTCGCGATCAAAGTCTACTTCCGATCGGATATTGGCTGAGTGTTCATACCCCTTTTGATCTACATCCAAGCTGGCATCGATGTGATCCCCGTTCCAAATAGCCTCAAAGAGCAAGTCTTCGGTGACCAATGCTTTGGAGAGGCGTTGTTCGGCCGAGGCGATGGTCAGCATGGCCAGCACATCCGTACTGTCGCGTATCTTTGAGCCGTTGAAGTCGATGGACACATCGTCAAACACTTGGCCTTCCAGATACACTGTGTCGATGTGTGAATAGAAACGCAAACGGCTGGTGTAGCCATTGCTAAAGTTGCCCGTCAAGCGTGTGTTTTGTGAAAGTTCGATTTCACGGCCGATCAAGTGACTGACGGGCGCCAAAGTCTTCAGCAGCACGGAGAAGTCCGCCTCGTAGTTGCTCTCCGTGGCCGGCTTGGCGGCATAGTAGTCGCGCAGCTTTTGCTGGTCGTTTTGAATGTTGAGTCCGAATTCGTGAATCAGTTTTTGAAAATCGGAAAAAAGAGTGGTGTACGCATACGTACCCGTTAGCGACACGTTGGCAATGGAACTCTCGAGGCTCAGGTTGCGTACGTTTTCAACCTGTTCCGAGCGGATGCGTATCGAGTCCAGCGAGATTTGGTTGCCCCGGTACGCAAGGGTGGTTTGGTTAAAAGTGGCATCGCCAAAGAGACTGTCCAACTGCAAGCCGCGCGAGTCGATGTTGAGCTCGGTGCGCACAAACAATGGCTCTCCGATAAAACCCAGCTTGTCCACAAAAGCGGTGTCTAATGTGGCGCGGATTTTCACTGCGTCTCGCTTGTCGCGAAAGTCAATGGTGCCGGTGGCCTCGAGTTGCAAGTAGGGGTCATCGATCTTTACGTCTCCGTTAAAAAGTTGACTGGCAAACTCGGCATTGGTGGTAATGTTGCTGTATGTGTAACCCCGGATGCCGATCGAGGGTATCTGGCCGTTAAGCACAAAGTCGGTGGAGTTGACCGAGAAGCCTTTGCCGCGGATTTCCCCCGCCATGGTGACGCGTTGGAACAGGGCCGTATCGCCCAGAAAAGTACCCAGGTCGAAATCGGTCAATTGCAATCGTCCGCGATACTCCGAGCGGTCGGCATCGGTCGGGTTGATTTTCAGGTTAATGTCGGACGTGATTTTCCCCAGCTTGCTTTGAAAAAACCCCTTTGCCACAAAGTCGTTGACAAAGCCAGTAAAGCTGCCGTTGAGCGAGAGTTGCCCCAGCGGTTGCAGTTGTTGCGTTACGTTTTTTCCAAGAATGGTTTCCAGGTCGTTAAAGTCAACGCGGCTGTCACGCAAGTCAATCTGCATGAACGTTTCGTCTATGGCGGGTAGTCCGTCCATTTCCAGGCGGCCCGTCAACTGCGTATTTCCCATGCGCACGTTCATCCGCTCATATGCCAGTCGCTTCACCCGCCCCCGTATCGTTCCCTCGGCATACAGGCGGTGCCCAATGAACCGCACCCCGGGTGCAAACAGGTCCAGATCGGCCGGATCAATGACGGTGTTTTTTAGTTTGGCCAGCAGGGTCACGCGGTTGTTGAAGTCGCTCATGTCGCTTTGCCGCTCATAGAAGAACCCGACCGTGTCGCTGATTTCGCTGTTGTTTACGCGCAAGAGCGCCCGGTAGAATTCCATTCCTTTTTGCGAGACACGGAAAAAAGTGCGTAGCTCTTTAATGGCCAGCCCGGTTTTTTGATCTTCGGCCACCAACGATCGCACCTGCATTTGAATGGTATCGCCAATCACTTTGAAGTTGCCCACCTCGGCCGTGGGTATGCCCAGCCGGAAGTGTTGGTAGTCAAAGCCCGTGGCGATGGAATCCTTGAACGGGTCGGTGTAGGAGAACGAAGACTGATCAAGCACAATTTCGCCAATATTGACTTTGGGGCTGCCAACTCCGCCTTTGCCCGAGGCGGTCGCTTTGTTTATTTCCGCGATGAAAAAGTTGATGTTCAAGTCGCGCAGCGTGTCGCGCTGAAGTTTGATCAGATTGACTTGTGTGTTTTGCAGGCGTGCCCCGTCCAAGTTGATTTCGTTTCGGGCCCACAGCGAGTTGAGATTGAAATTCACTTGTAACCGTTCCGACTCAATCATGGTGTTTTGCGCGGGATCCAAGATGAGGAGTCCTTCAATGCGCAGCCGGTCATACCAGACAAAATGAAGCCGGTCATACGTGATGGTGAAACCCGAAACCGTACCAAACCGGTTCAGCACACGCTGAGACAGGCGCGTTTGCACGGCCGGTATTTGCAAAACAAAAAAGCCAATGAAAAAAACGATCAAAAAGCCCAGCAGCCCGTACAGCAGCAAGCGCTTGAGCCAAAGAAGGAGCCGATTTTTGATAACTTGCAGGTTCATTTTGACATCGCCCTTATGAGTGCCTTGCTACTTGCCATTGAATCGTCATGCGATGAAACGTCTGCTGCGGTCATCCAACAGGGCAAGGTACTCAATAATGTAGTTGCCTCGCAAAATGTGCACCAGAAATATGGCGGTGTCGTACCCGAGTTGGCTTCGCGCGCACATCAGCAAAACATCGTTCATACGGTAAACGAAGCATTGACCCTGGCCGGTATACGCCTGGCCGATGTGGACGCCATCGCTTTCACGCGCGGCCCGGGGTTGTTAGGCTCGCTGCTGGTAGGAGTGTGTTTTGCCAAAGGCGTGGCCGTGGCATTGAAAAAACCGCTCATCGAGGTGAACCACATGGAGGCACACGTGCTCGCGCACTTTATTGAAGATCCGAAGCCATCTTTTCCCTTTTTGTGTCTTACCGTGAGCGGGGGGCACACGCAAATCGTATGGGTGGAAGACTACCTGACCATGCGCGTGATCGGGGAGACGCGCGATGATGCCGCGGGCGAAGCGTTTGACAAGGCCGCCAAGATTTTGGGGTTGCCCTATCCGGGAGGTCCGCTGATCGACCGCCATGCAAAAGAAGGCAACCCAAAAGCGTTTTCCTTCCCCGACACCACTGTGCCCGGGCTCGACTTTTCCTTTAGCGGCATCAAAACGGCTTTGCTTTATTTCATTCGCGACCGTGTGGCCGCGGACCCCGACTTTGTGAAGAACAACCTGGCCGACATCTGCGCCAGTTATCAAAACCAAATCGTGACCATGTTGATGGCCCGCTTGGTAAAGGCCAGTCGCCAAACGGGCATCAAAGAAATTGCCATTGCCGGAGGGGTGGCCGCCAATAGCGGCTTGCGCGCAGCCTTGGCCACGCGGGCAGCAGAGGAAAAATGGCGAACCTATCTACCTGCCTTTGAATATTGCACGGACAATGCCGCTATGATCGGCATGGCAGCGCATTTTAAATTCCAAAAGGGTTTGTTTACTGATTTGTCGGTGGCCCCGCTAGCATCGTATGAAGTGGGAAGCCCGTAAGCTCACCGGTGGCAGCCGGGCTGTTTACCCGAGGGCGTTGGCCAAATTCACCACTTCGATGGCTTTCAATTCGGGTACGGCTTTTTTCAGCGCTTCTTCTACGCCAGCTTTGAACGTCATGGTGCTCATCGGGCAGCTACCGCAGTTGCCCACAAACTCCAACTTCAACACTTTTTCTTTGGTGACTTCAAGCACGCGCACGTTGCCGCCATCGGCCTCCAGGTAGGGCCGTATCGAATCCAGCGAAGATTCGATGCGCTCGTGCAGGTCGTCCTTCTTTTCTTTTACCATGCGGTTATACAGTTAGCTCCACCTTTTTTGTTTGGGCAAAGGTAGCATTTCGGATGGCAACTTGGCGCGCCACCGATTCGGCCACCGTCATAAAAGCAGTAGCCATAGGGCCTTCTTTCATCACCACGGGGCGGCCACTGTCACCGCTTTCGCGGATGCTTTGAACAATCGGTATTTGCCCCAACAACGGCACGTCAAACTTTTCGGACAGGCTCTTGCCTCCATCTTTGCCGAAGATGAAGTACCGGTTGTCCGGAAGTTCGTCCGGTGTAAAGTAGGCCATGTTTTCGATGATGCCCAACACGGGTACGTTGATTTGGGGCTGTTTGAACATCGCCAGGCCTTTGATCGCATCCGCCAAGGCTACTTTTTGCGGAGTGGTAACGATGATGGCACCGGTAACGGGCACCGTTTGCACCAACGTCAGGTGTATGTCGCTGGTGCCGGGCGGCATGTCGATCAAGAGGTAATCCAACTCACCCCAGTCAGCATCGCTGATGAATTGCTTTAATGCCGCGCTGGCCATGGGGCCGCGCCAAACCACGGCACTGTCGGGCGGGGCCAAAAACCCGATGGACATGAGCTTGACCCCGTATTGCTCCAGCGGGATGATCACGTTTTTGCCGTTGATGACCTTGACTTCGGGTTGTTCCGCCTCGCAGTTGAACATCACCGGCACGGAAGGCCCGTAGATGTCTGCATCAATCAATCCCACACGCGCACCCGATTGGGCCAATGCCACCGCCAGGTTGGAAGTGACAGTCGACTTGCCCACACCGCCCTTGCCCGAAGCTATCGCGAGGATGTTTTTCACCCCCGGAAGCAAGGGCGCCTGACTTCGACTCGTGGTTACGTTTGAAGTCATAAATATCTCAATATCAATGCCTTTACCTACTACTTTTTCAACCGCTTGGAGGCAATCTTGCTTGATCATTTCCTTGAGCGGGCAGGCGGGGGTGGTAAGCACCACCGTAAAACTGACTTTGCCGGGCGCCACTGCTACATCGCGCACCATGTTCAACGTGACCAAGTCCTTTTTCAAATCGGGGTCATTGACCGTACGCAGGGCGCCAATAATATCGTCAGGGGTGAATTTCATTGTCGTAAAAACACCGCAAGTTAACGGCTGGTTTGGTCTGCGGGAAATTTAATTTGGATGCGTGGCGCCTGGTTTAACTACCCGCAAGGCGCGGGCGTTTTTGACGGCTTGCATGCGTGGCTATTTCGTATCTTTGATCGCCATTTCGCCTATTCTTTTGATCTCACGCGATACCATTGAGGAAGTCAAGAACCGCATCGATATTGTAGATGTGATCAGCGATTTTGTGTCGCTTAAGAAGAGTGGGGCTAACTACAAGGCCCTCAGCCCCTTTGCCAACGAAAAAACGCCTTCTTTTTTCGTGGTGCCTTCGAAGGGCATTTTCAAAGATTTTAGCAGCGGCAAAGGTGGGGATGCCTTCACGTTTGTGATGGAGCATGAGAAGCTGAGTTATGCCGAGGCTATCCGCTACCTGGCCAAAAAATACGGTGTCGAAATCAAGGAAGACAAGCAGTCCAGCGAAGAGCAGGCGGCCCAATCCGAACGTGAAGGGCTGTACATCTTGATGAATTTCGCCAAAGAGTTTTACAAGGAAAAGCTCTTGCAAACGGACGAAGGCCGCAGCATCGGGTTGAGTTATTTCCGCGAGCGCGGCTTTACCGATCCCACCATTCAACAATTTGAACTGGGCTATGCGCTTGACGGCTGGGACCACCTTAGCCAGGAGGCCGTGGCCAAAGGGTATAGCAAAGAATTGCTGGAGAAGACGGGGCTGGTGGTGAAGAAAGAAGACGATGCAGGCCAACACCAGCGTACGTATGATCGGTTTCGCGGCCGGGTCATCTTCCCGGTTCACAACCTATCCGGCAAAGTCATCGCTTTTGGGGCACGCATGCTGGGGAAGGACAAAAACCAGCCCAAGTACATCAACTCCCCGGAAACGGACATTTACCACAAGAGCGATGTGCTCTATGGGTTGTACCAAGGCAAAAACGCCATCCGCCAGCAGGACAATTGTTTTTTGGTGGAAGGCTACACGGACGTCATCTCCATGCACCAGTCTGATGTGCCAAATGTGGTGGCGTCCTCGGGCACCGCCCTCACAGAGCAACAGATCAAACTCATCCGCAGGTTTACCGAGAACGTGACGGTGTTGTTCGATGGCGATGCCGCGGGCATCAAGGCGGCCATACGGGGCATCGATCTGATTTTAAAGGGCGGCCTCAACGTGCGTGTGGTGCTGTTCCCGGATGGGGAAGACCCGGACAGCTACTCGCGCAAAGTGGGCACCACCGCGTTTCAGAATTACCTGAAGGAAGCGCGTCAGGATTTTGTATCGTTTAAAGCCAGCCTGTTTGCCAAGGAGGCTGCCGGAGACCCCATCCGCAAAGCCGAATCGATCAAAGAAATCGTAGGTTCCATTGCGCTGATACCCGACCCGGTAAAACGCTCGGTGTACATACAGGAAACGAGCAACCTGCTAAAGATTGCCGAGGCCGTGCTGCTCACGGAGCTAAACAAGTTGATTATTGCCGAGCGGAAAAAGAAGGATAAGGAACGGCTGCGCGAAGACGACTCGGTACCGGAGGCGCAACCGGTGGAGGACGTAATCGCGCCCGCCAAGGTAGATGCGCAAAGCCTGATCCAATACCAGGAACGCGAAACCATACGCCTGCTGCTCAATTACTCCGATCGGAAGCTAACCGATCAGAGCGTGGCGGAGTTTCTGATGCATGAATTGGACGATGTGGAGTTCACCAATGCGACTTTCCGCGAGATACACGAAGCCTACAAGCAAGGGCTGGCCAAAGGTGAACTGCCCGGCAGCGAGTACTTTCTCCGCCATGGCAGCGAGCCGGTAAAGGTGGCCGTCACCGACCTGATCACCTCGCGTTATGATGCCAGCCAACATTGGGGCGACAAGTACAATATTTTCATCCCCAAGGAAGACCAAGTGCTGGATCAGATGACGCTGACCAACGTGCTCAGGCTCAAGTTTCGGATCGTGCAGAAAATGATGGAAGATAACCTGGTCGAGGTAAAAAAAGCGGAGTCCACAGGCGATTGGGACAAGCTGGACGAAGCGCTGACCGTGCAAACCGGATTAAAACAAGCAGAACAAGAACTGGCCAAGGAACTGGGCATCGTGGTGGCGCGTTAACCAAACACGCGCAGCCACGTTAACCAAGAGGCCGGGCAAAAACCGATTATGGACAAGATAAAACTGGATACGATCGAAGAAGCCATCGAGGAAATCAAAAATGGCAAGGTCATCATTGTGGTGGACGATGAAGACCGTGAAAACGAGGGCGACTTTATTTGCGCGGCCGAATGCATTACCCCCGCCATCGTCAATTTTATGGCCACACATGGCCGGGGCCTTATTTGTGCGCCTCTGAGCGAAGAGCGGTGCGATGAGCTGGGCCTGGAGCTGATGGTGGGCAAGAACACGGCCGCGTTCGAGACACCCTTTACCGTATCAGTCGATCTGATCGGCCACGGGTGCACCACGGGCATCTCGGCCCATGATCGCTTTAAAACCATCAAAGCGTTGGCCGACCCCGAAACAAAACCGGAAGAGTTGGGGAAACCGGGCCATATTTTTCCGCTGAAAGCAAAAAAAGAAGGCGTGTTGCGCAGGTCAGGTCATACCGAAGCAGCCATCGACTTCGCACGGCTGGCGGGCTTCCGGCCCGCAGGCGTGTTGGTGGAAATCATGAACGAAGATGGCTCCATGGCGCGCTTGCCCGATTTGCGCGTGGTGGCCGACCGCTTCAAACTGAAGATCGTGACCATTAAAGACTTGATCGCCTACCGCATGCGCACCGAGTCGCAGATACGCAAACAGGTAGACGTAAACATGCCTACGAATTATGGCGATTTTCATTTGACCGCGTATGAGCAAGTCAACACAGGCGAGGTGCACCTGGCCCTGACCAAGGGCACATGGGAGAAAGACGAACCCGTGTTGGTGCGCGTACATTCTTCGTGTGTGACAGGCGACATCTTTGGTTCGTGCCGGTGCGATTGTGGCTCGCAACTGCACAACGCCATGCGGCAAGTAGATGCCGAGGGCAAAGGCGTGGTGCTGTACATGAAGCAGGAGGGGCGCGGCATTGGGCTGCTCAACAAGCTGAGAGCCTACAAACTGCAGGAGCAGGGGCTGGATACCGTGGAGGCCAATCTGCAACTGGGCTTTGACATGGACAGCCGCGATTATGGCATTGGGGCGCAAATCTTGCACGACTTGGGCGTATCCAAAATCCGTCTGATGACCAATAACCCCAAAAAGCGGGTAGGATTGATGGGCTATGGCCTGGAAATTGTAGAGAATGTGCCCATTGAAATTGCGCCCAACCCGCACAATGAAAAGTATTTGCAAACCAAGCGCGACAAGCTGGGCCACACCATTTTGAAAAAGTAACCAAGCATTTATGCGGATCGGTTTTTTGGGATGTTTGTTGATTGTGTGCCTCTCGGCCAGGGGCCAACAATTTCCCTTTGAACTTTGGCACGAAGGGAAAATTGTAACCGAACAGGGCGACACATTAAAAGGGCTGGTGAACTACAACATGCAAACGGACTTACTCCAGTTGCAAGCCAACCGAAAATTGGAATCGTTCACGGCCCGCAAGGTGTTGTATTGCGAAATTTTTGATGCTACGGTAAAACGGTATCGCCAGTTTTTTTCGTTGCCGTATGCCCTTTCGGGCGAATACAAGGCACCCGTATTTTTTGAACTCCTGTGCGAAGGAAAAATTACGCTGCTCACGCGCGAATACCTGGAGTACCGCACGTTTACCTATGGATACGGCTTCGGCAGCTATACACGCCTGGTTTTGGTGCAGCGGTATTTTTTGCTCAAGGAAAACGGCAACGTTGAGGAGTTCAGAGGCAAGCGCGGTGATTGGTTAGACATGATGAAATCGAAAGGCGATGACGTGGGAAAATTCGCCAAACAAAACCGCCTGTCCTTCGAAGAAAAATACGAACTCTCCCAAATCATAGATTACTACAATTCTTTCTTTGCTAAAAAATAATGAAGCCTCTTATTCTGGTCTCCAATGACGATGGGATCACCTCTCGTGGCATCCGCCATTTGGTAAACGTAATGAAACAACTGGGCGATGTGCTGGTGGTAGCACCGGACAGTCCGCAATCGGGCATGGGCCACGCCATAACCGTAAACAATGTGCTGAGGCTGGAAGAGGTGGATATTTTTGAAGGTGTCAAAGCCTATCAATGCTCGGGCACCCCGGCCGACTGCGTGAAGATGGCCCGGCATTTTGTGTTGAAGGGACAGCGGCAGCCAGACGTGGTGGTCAGTGGCGTAAACCACGGCAGCAACACCAGCATCAGCGTGCTGTACTCCGGCACCATGTCAGCCGCCATTGAGGGGGCCATCGAAGGAACACCCGCCATCGGCTTCTCGCTGTGCGACTATCGGCACGATGCCGATTTCAGCCATACAGCCGAATACATCCGCAAAATCACCCAACAAGTACTGGACAAAGGGCTGCCCAAAGGGGTGGCGCTGAACGTCAATTTCCCCGCCATCAAGAGCGAACCCATCAAGGGCATCCGGATCTGCCGACAGGCCAATGCCAAATGGGTGGAAGAGTTTGACAGACGCATCGACCCCAACCGCAAACCCTACTTCTGGATGACGGGCAGCTTCGTCAACTTTGACAAAGGCGAGGACAACGATGAGTGGGCCATCGCCAACAATTACACGTCAGTCGTTCCCTGTCAGTTCGACCTTACGGCACATCAGGCAATACCCGTGCTGAATGAGGAATGGGATATCTTAACTTGAGCCGGGCCTTTTGACCATAGATAAACGTGTGCGCCTCAAGATTGGAAGAAACCCTACATCGGGTCTACATCAACAACGATTTTGACGTTCCGTTTCCCTTCTTGCTGGTGGATGCCATCGGCCAAATGGCGCAAGGTAGATTTGATCTCGGCCAGGTGGCCGCTGTCGCGCGGGATTTTCAATAGGATGTTCATCAGGTATTCGTTTCGGACTCTGTTCACCATCGGTTCGCCCGGGCCCACCAAGCGCAAGCCCTTTACTTCGCGCTGGATGTGTGTGCACAAATGATCGGCCGCCTCGCGTGCCACGCGTTTGTCGGTGTGACGCAGCGTGATTTCAATCAAACGGGTGAAGGGGGGGTAATGATACCGGTGACGGTCGGGTAGTTCGTTTTCCATAAACGCCTTGGCATCATGAGCTACCACATACCGGAACAATGGATGGTCGGGCTGGTGGGTTTGGATCACCACTTTTCCACGTTTGGCTCTGCGCCCCGCGCGGCCACTTACTTGCACCATCAGTTGAAAGGCGCGCTCATGCGAGCGGAAGTCCGGAAAGTGCAGCATCCGGTCGGCATCAAAGATGGCCACCAGATTTACGCGGTCGAAGTCCAGCCCTTTGGTGACCATTTGCGTACCCACCAGAATATGGGTGTCACCTCTTTCAAACGCTTCGATGATCGTTTCATAGCTGGCTTTGCTCCGTGTCGTTTCCAAATCCATGCGTTGGATGTTGCTTTCGGCAAAATGCAGTTTCAGTTCCTCTTCCAGTTTTTCGGTGCCATAACCCAGCGTCAGGATGCGTTTGGAGGTGCAACTGGGGCATTGGTGGGGCATTTCCTCGCGGTAGCCGCAATAATGGCATACCAACGCTTGCTTGTATTGGTGGTAGGTGAGGCTTACATCGCATTGCACGCACCGCGGCAGCCAGTGACAGTCCTGGCATTGCACCAGAGGTGAGTGGCCCCTTCGGTTCTGAAACAAAATCACTTGTTCACTTTGCGCCAGCGTGTCGCGGATCTCGTTCAGCAATTGCGCGGTAAATTCACCTTTGTTTGTTTTCCGCTGTTTTTCCTGAACTAAGTTGGCAAAAACGATTTCAGGCAGTACCGCCTCGCCAAACCGTTCCGTCAGTTCACAAAAGCCATAGCGGCCGCTGCGCGCCTGCTGATAGCTTTCCAGCGAAGGGGTGGCGCTGCCCAGCACGACCTTGGCATGATGCAGTTGCGCCAGCACCAAGGCGGTATCGCGGGCGTGATAGCGCGGGGCCGGGTCTTGTTGCTTGTAGGAGCCTTCATGTTCTTCATCCACGATGATCAACCCCAGGTTATCAAAGGGCAAAAAAACAGCCGAGCGCACCCCGATCACAAACTTGATTTTACCCAGCAGCACGTTGTTCCAAACTTCCACGCGTTCATTGTCCGAGAAACGGGAGTGGTACACGCCCACTTCATGTCCTACCATTTTGGCCAACCGCTGTACCGTTTGCGTGGTCAGCGCTATCTCGGGCAGCAGGTACAGCACTTGCGAGCCTCCTTCCAATGCCCGTTTGATGAGATCGATGTAGATCTCGGTCTTGCCGGAGCCGGTAACGCCCTGCAACAATACCGTGCTCTTGGTTTCAAAGTGGCCGAGCAGTTGATTGCGGATGGCTTCCTGCTTTTCGCTGAGCAACAAGGCAGGAGGGACGAACGACTTTTCAACCGCGATGCGCGGTACGGCTACTTCAAATTCTTCCAGCACGCCTTTTTTGATCAGCGTCCTGTAGGCTGAGTCGGAGAGACCCTCCAGCAAAGCGGCTTTGGCTATTCCATGGATATTTTTTTCGGGATGCTGCAACACGGGCACCTCTTGCAGAAGACGCAGCAGTACCTCTTCCTGTTTGGGGTAGGAGGCCGTGCCCTCAAATACCTTTTCCAATGCTTCCTTGGAGTTCTGCCCGCGCACCAGCCGCACGCGTTTCTGTGTCTTGGGTTTGTACTTGTCTTTTACTTCTTCCACCAACAGGATGGCTTCCTTGAGCAGCAGCGATTTGATGAGGGCATAAATATGTTTCGTGTTTAACAGCTTGGCCACTTCGGTGTAGTTGAGCGTGCCGTTGGGCAGGTGCGCCAACAAGAGCCGCTCCTTTTCCGAAAAGGCATGGGAGGTGGTCTCGCTGTCAAACGAGGGGTTCAGTTGCACAATCGACTCGCTCGAAAGCTTCAGCCCGGCCGGTAGCGCGGCATTGAGCACTTCGCCAAAGGTGCACATGTAGTAGTCGGCCATCCATTGGTACAGGCGCAGTTGCTGTTCGTACACGATCTCATAGGAGTCCAGCACTTCAAAAAGATACTTAGCTTCATGGTCGCGTGGCGGCCGCGCGTGAAGGGCCATGACGATGCCCGTCAGGATCTTTTTTTGGCCAAAGGGAACGATGACCCGGTGGCCAACCTTCACTTGCTCATTCAGGGCTGCGGGCACCCGGTAGGTAAAAAAACGAGGCACCGGCACGGGCACCGCGATGTCCGCGAAAAGCGTTGTCTTTTCGTCAAATAGCTCGTTCTCCAAAGTGTTTCAATACAGGCGTCTAAAATACGCTTTTGCCCACGTGTTTGATAACCTGAAGGGCCTCCGCCACGGAAGTTACCGGCTGCCGGCAGGTGTTGTTTTGGCAGACGTAGATCCGCGTGACCTCGTCCGTGGAGATTCTTTCGCGCAACAGCGGTAGCGTACTGGCGCCCGATGCCCCACAGAAGACAGCGAAAGGCAAATACTGGCGGCCCATCTCCCTCCGATAGTCCAATGCCTTTGGGCCTGTGATAACTACCTCCGTGATCCCTCTTGCGAGCCGCGCAAAGACCTGCGCCCACTGCGAAAGATAGACCGGTTCTTGTGCGATCAGGTTGCTGAGGCCGCTGGTCATTTGCCGGGCCGTTTCTCGCCAGACAGTTTTATCCAGCAGGGTGGAGAGGGTCAGCAAGTTTCCGGCCATCAACGCATTGGACGAGGGTATCACGTTGTCAAAAATCTCTTTCTTTCGGGCGATCAATTTTTCACTGCCATGTGAGGTAAAGTGGAAGTAACCATCCTCGGCATCGTAGAAATGGGAGAAGACATAGGTAGTCAGTTGTTCGGCTTTGGTGAGATGGGCTTCGTCAAAAGTAGCTTGGTACAATTCCACATAGGCTTCAATGAGTGCGGCATAGTCTTCCAAAAAGGCTTCGGTGGAATTAGAATAGTCCTTAAACGACCGCAGCAATCGGCCCTCGTTGGTGAGGTGCGTTTCGATAAACTGCATCGCCCGCGCGGCCGCTTCCAGCATGTCATGATTGGCGGTGGCGAGGGAGGCCCGCACCAAGCCGGTAACCGTGAGGGCATTCCAACCCGTCAAAATCTTGTCATCCAAACCCGGGCGCAACCGCTTTTCGCGGATGTTCAGCAACATGCGTTTTGCTGATCGCAGATGTTGATAGAAATCGGTGGCCGGAGCGTTTTGGGAAATCCATTCGTCCACGTTCGCAGGCCGCTTCAAGATGGAAAAGCCATGCTCCCAATTCCCTTCTTTTTCCAGCGAGTAAAAGTTCGCCAGTTGCGTGGACCCTTCGGGAAGTGCCGCTTCCCACTCAGCATAGGTCCAAACATAATAGCGCCCTTCCATTCCTTCGCTGTCCGCATCCAAAGCCGAGTAAAAGCCTCCCTGTGGATGTTGCATGTCAGACACCAGCCATTGAAACGTCTCGGTCAGTATTTCCGCATAGCGGGCTTTGGCGGCTATCTGATGGCCGGTGGCATACAGGCTGAGCAACTGGCCGTTGTCGTATAGCATTTTTTCGAAATGCGGGGCGAACCATTCACCGTCCACCGAATACCGCGCAAACCCACCACCCAGTTGATCGTATAGTCCTGCATCCGACATCTTTTGAAGCGTCAGGTGAAGCATCGCATCCGCTTCGGCATGTTGCTCCGCGTGTTGAAACAGGGCCAGCCATTGCCAGATAGCCGGCATCACAAACTTGGGTGCCTTGTCTATGCCACCCCATTGGGCATCAAATCGCCCACGCAGAACATCAAACGCTTGCTGCATGGTTTTCCATGGGAACTCCAGGTTGGGCGCGCTTACAAACCGATGCGTGTCGCTGGTGTTCAAATGCCGGGTAAGGTCTTCGGCACTTTCATCAATCTCCTGCCTGCGATCGCGAAAGGCGCGTTGCAATTGCGTCAGCACACTCGTCCAGCGGGGCGGAGGAAAATATGTTCCCCCGTAAAAAGGTTTTTGATCGGGCGTGAGAAATACGTTGAGCGGCCAACCCCCATTGATCTTCATTGCCTGCACGGCATCCATGTAGATCTGGTCGATGTCGGGCCGTTCTTCACGATCAACTTTGATGCATACAAAGTGTTCGTTCATCAAAGCCGCGATGTCCGCGTTCTCGAACGACTCACGTTCCATCACATGGCACCAATGGCAAGACGAATAACCAATGCTGACGAGAATGGGTTTGTCTTCGGCCTTCGCCTTTGTCAGCGCTTCTTCGTTCCACGGATACCAATCCACCGGGTTATGGGCATGCTGGCGCAAGTAGGGGCTGGTGGCATGGATGAGACGGTTGGGCATTATGTGGGGTTGCTTTGGTAGCGTTTGACAAAGAATGACAATGCCTCCGGATTTCGCAACGATCCCGCATTCACCACTTTATTGGGATCTTTGCCCATCAGTATTTTTTTTACGGGCGTCTCTGTTTTTTTACCGCTGATGGTGTACGGTATGTCGGGCACCGCGATGATCGCATCGGGCACGTGCCGCGGGCTGCAGTCGTGGCGCAGCGTTTGGTTAATCTTCTTCTTCACTTCGTCCGTCAGCGTGTATCCCTCGGCCATCACTACAAACAACGGCATGTAAAATTCTCCTCCGCTTTTTTCTACGCAAATGATCAGGCTGTCTTTTACTTCACTGACTTTATCCACCGCGCGGTACACTTCGCTGGTGCCGATGCGTACGCCCCCACGGTTGAGGGTGGCATCCGATCGACCATAAATGACTACCCCTTGGTTTGGGGTTATCTCAATCCAGTCGCCATGACGCCAAATGAACGGGTACGTTTCAAAGTAGCTTTCGCGGTAGCGTTTGAAATCGACATCGCCCCAGAAGAAAACGGGCATGGAAGGCATGGGTTTTACGATCACCATTTCGCCCACTTCACCGGTCAGCGATTTACCGTTGTCATCCCACGCTTCGAGTGCACAGCCCAGCGCGCGGCATTGGATTTCGCCTTTGTGCACGGGCCACAGCGGGTTTCCTCCTACAAAGGCGCTGCACACATCGGTACCACCGCTCATGGATGTGAGCCACACGTCTTTTTTGACGCGGTCGTACACCCATTGGAATCCCTCCGGAGGCAGGGTGCTTCCCGTGGAGCCGATGGAGCGGAGTTGCTGAAAGGCGCGCAAGCGGTTGGGTTGTATGTCGGCTTTGAGGCACGCTAAGATGAACCCTGCGCTGGTGCCAAAATGATTCCACTGGTGGTCATCGGCCAGTTGCCAAAGATGATCGAGCGTGGGGTAGGCGGGGCTGCCGTCATACAGCACTACAGTGGCGCCCAAAAGCAAGGAGCTTTGAATGTAATTCCACATCATCCAGCCCGTGGTGGTGTACCAAAAGCAGCGTTCGCCCGGCTTCACGTCCTGATGAAATGACAAGTACTTCAAATGCTCCAGCAAAATGCCTCCTGTGCCATGTGCAATCGCTTTTGGCAGTCCGGTAGTACCTGACGAAAACAGGATCCAGATAGGGTCGTTAAATGCCGTCCGGTGAAAAGTCAGTTCGCCTTCGGCACCACGTTGTATTTCGCTCCACAAGGTGGCCTTGGGCAAATTCGTCTCCCCGATGATGATTGTATTGCGCACGGATGGCAACTGCGATACGATTTCGTTGACGGTCTCCGTTTTCGAGAATGTTTTTCCGCCATAGTGATACCGGTCCGAGGCAACCAATACCACGGGCTCAATCTGTGCAAACCGATCCAGCACGGCTTGCGTACCAAAGTCGGGCGAGCAACTCGACCAAACGGCTCCTAGCGAATTGACAGCCAGAAATGCGATGGTGGCTTCGGCTGTGCAAGGCACGTAAGCGGCCACGCGATCACCCGGTTTCACTCCTACGGTCTTTAGGTGACGCTGCAGCTTGGCAACTTGCTGCCGCAATTCGCCATAAGTAATGCGCTGCACGGTGCCTTGCTCATTGGTACACAGGATGGCTGTTTGTTCGGGGCGGCCGTTTCGGAAAGCATGTTCGCAATAGCTGACCCGCGTTCCTTCAAACCAGCGTGCCTCGGGCATGGTACCTTGGCACACCCGTTCGTAGCGGCCATCGTGGGCAATGTCAAAATACTGCCAAAGACACGCCCAAAAGATTTCCACCTCCCGTACCGACCACGCCCACAACTCGCCATAGTCATCAAACACCCATCCTTTCTCGTTTCGGAGCCACGCCATGAACTGGGTGAGGTTGGCCTGCTGACGCACCGCCTCTGTAGGTTGCCAAAGTATTGAGTCGTTCATGACGGGCGAAGGATTTGCAACGCAGCTTCCTTGTCGCGCTGCAGTTGGTGTTTTAGTTCTTCCAGGTCGGCAAAGCGGCTGTCGCCACGCAGCAGTGATACGAAGTTGACTTGCAACGACTCGCCATAGATTTCCTGATTGAAATCAAACAGGTTGACCTCGATCACCTGGCGTTTGCCGTCTACCGTGGGGCGGTTGCCAATGTATAACATGCCATCGTAGCGATGGGCTTCGTGTTGAACAGTAACCGCGTAAATGCCTTGTGCGGGGATGAGTTTGTATGGGAAATCCAACTGCAAATTGGCGGTAGGAAAACCCAGTACCCGACCGAGCCGGTCGCCTTTGACCACGCGGCCCGTAAGCGAGTACGATTGGCCGAGGAAATGACGGGCCGTGGCAATGTCTCCCTCGAGCAATGCCTTTCGGATTTTGGACGAACTGACGCCCACATGGTCAACTTCTTGTTTCGGAATCTCCTCCACGTCAAAGCCGTAGGTCGGAGCGTTGGCCTTTAGTTGTTCAAAGCTGCCTTCGCGGTTTTTGCCAAACCGGTGGTCATAGCCAATGACCAACTTGCGCGTGCCCAGTTTGTTCACCAAGATGCCGGTGATAAAGGCCTGGGAAGAAATGGATGAAAACTCCTTCGTAAACGGGATGCGCAGCAAGTGTTGCACTCCGTGTTCTTTCAGCAGGGCGGCTTTTTCCTCAAACGTATTCAGCAGCCGCAAGTCTTGCTCTTCCGGCTTTAACACCAGGCGGGGGTGGGGCCAATACGTAATCACCACGGTTTCGCCTTGGTGCCGCAGGGCCGTTTCTTGCAGGCGTTTCAAGATGGTTTGATGGCCCACGTGTACGCCATCAAACGTGCCGGATGTCACCACCGCATAGGGCAAAGGTTGAAAGTCATCGATGGAGTAGTAAATCTTCATGGCATAATCTGCTCAATCTCTAACGCGTCAGCCAAGTGATAGTTCCCGATGCGCGTGCGGCACAGAGCCGACAAGTAAGCCCCCACACCCAAGGCTTGGCCGAAGTCGTGGGCCAGGCTGCGGATGTAGGTGCCTTTGGAACACACCACCCGGAAGCTGACTGCGGGCAACTCGATGCCGGTGATTTCGAATACGCGCACGTCCACGGTGCGTGGCTCAAGCCCCGCTTCTTTGCCCTTTCGGGCCAGCGTATAGGCGCGCGTGCCATTGACTTTGATAGCCGAATGGGCGGGCGGCACTTGTTGTATCGTACCCGTAAAGCGGGCCGTCAGTAGTTGTATCTGATCCACCGTCAGGTGCGACATATCAACCGGCTGGCTCGGTTCCGTTTCCAAATCGTAGGAGGGGGTGGTTTGCCCCAACACCAACGTGCCGGTGTACTCCTTTTCCAAACCCATGAACGATTCAATCTCTTTGCATTTTTTGCCGGTGCAAATGATCAAGAGACCGGTGGCCAGCGGGTCCAGCGTGCCGGCATGCCCGATCTTTTTTTGCTTTAGCCGGTAGCGTAGTTTGTTTACGACATCAAACGAAGTCCACTCGAGGGGTTTGTTGACCAGCAAGACGCGATCCGGTGTCTCCATGTGGCATTTTATACGACCGATAGCTGTACGCCAAGGTAATACAGGAGCAGGAGGGTGCCGCCCACGGCTATGCGGTAGTAGCCAAACCACCGAAAGCCGTGCCGGGTGATGAAGCCGATAAACGACTTGATGGCCACCAGCGCGACCACAAACGCCACCGCGTTGCCCAGCGCCAACAACGTTAGTTGTTCGCGGCCAAACGAATTTCCATCTCCGATGTATTGATAGAGCTTGTACACGGTGGCCGCAAACATGGTGGGCACCGCGAGGAAAAACGAAAACTCGGCCGCAGCTTTTTTGCTCATCCCTTGCGCCAGTCCACCGATGATCGTGGCGGCCGACCGCGACACGCCCGGCACCAGCGCCAGGGTTTGAAACCATCCGATCTTGAAGGCGCGGGCGAGCGTCACCTCATCCGCGGGGTAGTCGTCCAGCTGGCCAAAAATGCGGTCCATCCACAAAAAGAAAAACCCACCGGCCAAAAGCATGTAGGCCACTACGTCTACCCGCTCCAGCAAGTCATCGATATACTTGCCCAAGAGCAGTCCCATCACGGCCGCGGGCACAAAGGCCACAAACAGCTTTACATAAAAATCCAGCGACTTAAAGAACTGCCGCGCGTACAGCACCACCACCGACAAGATGGCGCCCAGTTGAATGCATACGGTAAATGTCTTGGTGAAGGGATCTTGTGCGATGTTCATCACCGAAGAGGCGATGATCATGTGCCCGGTGGATGATACCGGCAAATATTCGGTGAGCCCCTCCACAATGGCCAGGACGATGGCTTCGCCTATGGACATGTGTTACTTCTTTTCTTCTTTGGGAGAATACACGATGGCGAAAATCTCAATCACAAACCCGGCCATGGCCACGATGGGGCCCAACGTCAATCCCAAAAAACCAAAGCCATAGGGTTCTTTATCGATGGACATGATGATAAAGCCGAGGGTCAGCACCACCAGGCCCACGATCATTAACTGGTAATTTTTTTTGCCAAAGGGAAGTTTGCTCATGATCAATACAGTTCGTCCAGTGAAAGTTGTAAGTATTTGTATACCGCCCGGAACGTGCCGGCCACGGCAATGATGACACCGCCTATCAGCAAAGCCGAAAACAGAATGACCAACCGCTCGGTATTTTGAATTTGACGGATGTCTTCAATGTGCTTGTCCGCGAAAGCGAGCAGGCCGATGAGCAACAACGAGGCGAGCACACCTGCCAAAAAACCATGCAGGGCAGCCCGACCTAAAAACGGTCGTTGGATAAACCAATCGCGAGCCCCGACCAATTGCATGCTGCGGATCAAAAAACGCTGCGAGAAAAGTGCCAGGCGGAGGGTGTTATTGATGAGCAAGACCACTGTTACCAACAGCAGTACGGCCATACCCAACAGCACCAAGCCGATCTTCGTTACATTTTGATTAATGGAGTCGATTAGGTTTTCGACATAAAACGCCTCAAACACACCGGGCATTTTCTCCAGTTCTTTTTTGACTTCGGCCAACTTGATTTTATCGTGGTAGGCGGGGTCCAGGTTCACGAGATAGGCATCGCGCAGCGGGTTTTCGCCCAACAGCTTTTTGAAGTCTTCGCCCGTTTCTTTGATGAATTGTTTGGCGGCCTCCTCTTTGGAGATGAACTGCAGCGCGCTGCCCTTCACCACAAAGGGTTTGGAGGCAATGGCTTTCTCGAGTTTTTTCCGTTCGCTGTCTGTCAGTTGGCTTTTTAGGTACACTTGCACCTTCACGTTTTCGCGCACTACGCGCTCCAATTCTTTGGAGTAGATCAACAGGCAACCAAACGCCCCGATAAAGGTGAGCACCAGGGTGATGCTCAACACCACGCTGACATACGGATAACTTCCCAGTTTCTTTTTGCGGATCTTGAATTTAACCGGCTCTGGCATGGAGCGCAAAGATAGCGAAAGCCGCGGTTTTCTGTTGCGCTGTGCGCCCCTGTCGGTAACAAAAAGCCCTGCTGCGCCCCGTCAGCGCGGGCAAGAAGGCCTTATTGCCGATAAGCTCTCAACAGGCGCAGCAATGCCGGATCGGCAATGGCCTTTAGCTCGGTAATCTTCAGTTGCCGCTCGTCCAGCAAGTAGTAGTTGTTTTTGTAGAACAGGAAGATGGCATGGCTGTCGCCATTCACCTCCAAAATTTCATACAAACTCTTATCGAAAGAGCCATACAGGATCAACTTGCCGCTGGCGAACTGGTAGTGGAAGTTGTATTTCTTCAGCGAGCTGTCGGTTTCCACTTCGATTTGCGCGGCTTTAACGGCAGGCGCACTGAGCGTGGCGGCATCGGGAGGCGCGGTTTCATCGCCTACCTCATCGGAGGGGTCCAGCACATGCAGCGTAGGTTTTTCGGCAGCCGGGGCGGGGGCTCCGGTCTTCTCGCGGGGTTGTGTTTGGGTTTTCTTTTCAGCTTTGGTCGTCAACTTATCTTCTGTGCGGCCCGCCTTTTCCTCTTCCTGTTGCGCAGGGGTGAGCGGGGTTGTTTCCGGAGTGGCTTCGGGGGTAGTCTTTTGAACGGATTCCGTAGGCGTGGCGATCACCTCGGGCGTCTGGTTGCCACGGCCGACTGTGAAATACAGAGTTGTAAGCACCGCACCGGTGGCCACAACCCCAGCCGCCCATTTCAGGGCATAGGAACTGCTGCCTGTGACGGCCGGTACTGGCACGTTGTTCAGCATGGCTTTCAGTTCGGCTTTTCGGGCGGCCTTTACCCCCTCGATGATGACGTGCTGCTGGGCCATCTCGCTTTTCAAGGCAGCGTCCTGTGCCAGCCGTTGTTCAAAATCGGCCCGTTCGGCAGGGTTCAGCTTGCCGGTCAGGTAGTCATCTATGCGTTCAAAATTTTCCATGCGTCTTTCAGTCTAAAAAATCCTGTGCGCTGTATTGCGCCTTTACCAATTCATCCAACTTTTGTTTGCACTTATATTTTTTTGTTTTGGCGGTATCGGTGTTGGCAAAGCCCAGTTGGTCGGCAATGTCCTGCATCGATAGCTCGTCAAAGTAATACATCGTCAGTACCTTTCGGCACGTGTCGCCCAATTGGCTCAGGCATTTGGCTATGATCTTTTCCCGTTCGGGCGTATCCATGTCCATCTGCTCGGCCGAGTCCTTCTCTTCGCTGGACAGGCGTTTCTTCCGGTCCAGTTCTTTGCGCCATAGGTTTTGGCAGATGCTGTAAATGTAGGTGCTCATTTTGGAGGTGAGCACCAGATTTCCAGATCGGGCCTTTTGCCAAAACACCACCAGGGCATCTTGGTACACATCGCGGGCTTCGTCCTCGGTACCACTGTTGGTGATGACCAACTTGGTCATCATGCGGTAGTACTTTTTGTAGATGAGTTCCAGCGCCTTTTCGTCTCCTTGGCGGATTCGTTCAAACACCGCTGCTTCATCAAACTGCCCAACGGACTTAAATACTCGCAATGCCACTTCGGGTAACCTTTAGGTATGGTGAACGGAAATTTTTGCTGGTCGAAAGTTCGTTATTTTCCGTTGGAATGACGGAGCCATGTTTGAGTACGGAAAAACGGGCCCACGTAACCCCTCAATTTCAGATTGTTGCCCTCCAACCAAATTTTACAGCGGTACACCTCGCCCTTTTCCGGGTCTAACACTGTGCCCTGAGTCCATTCGCTGCCCGAACGAGCCAGGCCGCGGATGATTTCCATGCCCAGAATGGGTTTTTCGTACCGGTCGTCCGACCGGGGGCACTGCGCGCACCGCGGGTTCGGATCATCGCCCGGCTTGGGGAATATCTGAACTACCGTGCCGAAAAGCCGGCCATTGCGTTCGGTGATTTCCACCACGGACTTGATCTCCTGGGTCTGGTCGTCCACGCTTTTCCAAAGGCCCGTCACCTGGGCATGGGCAGAAGCCGAAAGAAGCAAACAGAATGCGATGCGCGATATCATGTTGGTTTGTTTTTCGCCATAAACAAAAACCCCGCAGCGAGCCGCAGGGTTTTTGTACATAAACGACTTTTTGGCGAAACTATTTCTCCAGGGCGGGGTTATTCACCACTTCCACTTTTACTTTTTCAACCGGGGCTGACTGCCGCTGGGCATTGGCATCGTCTTTTTGAACCAAGAACGGAGCAATAACCAACGCCACCACCGACATCAGCTTGAGCAAAATGTTGAGCGAAGGGCCGGACGTATCTTTGAACGGATCGCCTACGGTGTCGCCCACCACAGCCGCTTTGTGCGGATCTGACTTCTTGAAATATTTCTGACCGTTGATTTCCACGCCCTCTTCAAAGCTCTTCTTGGCGTTGTCCCACGCGCCACCTGCATTGGATTGGAAAATGGCCATCAACACACCCGATACAGTAACGCCTGCTAGCATGCCGCCCAATGATTCCACACCAAAACCTGGCAAAAAGGCAATCACCACCGGCACGATCACGGCCATCAATCCGGGTACCACCATCTCGCGGATGGCCGCTTTGGTTGATATCTCTACGCACTTGCCATATTCGGCTTTGCCGTCCGCTTCCTGAAATATTTTTTGGTCTTCGGCTGACCATTCGCTCATTTCCTTGTCGCCATTTTTCTTCATCACGGCCAAGGCTGCCTTCAACGCGGGGATATCGCTGAACTGCCTGCGTACTTCTTCAATCATGGACATGGCTGCACGGCCTACTGCGCCCATCGCCAAAGCAGAGAACACAAACGGCAACATACCGCCTATGAACAAGCCCGCCATCACGTTGGCTTTGGATACGTCAATCGTTTTGAGGTTGGCGGTGGTCATAAACGCACCAAACAGCGCCAGGGCAGTCAATGCTGCCGAGGCAATAGCAAAACCTTTTCCGATGGCCGCAGTGGTATTTCCTACTGCATCCAATTTGTCAGTGCGCGAGCGGACTTCTTTGGGAAGCTCCGACATTTCCGCCACACCTCCGGCATTGTCCGAGATAGGACCATACGCATCTACCGCCAACTGGATGCCGAGGTTGGAAAGCATACCCACGGCCGCGATAGCGATACCATACAAGCCGCCAAAGTGAAAGGCACCAATGATGGAGATGGCAATGATGATGATAGGCCACATGGTGGACATCATGCCCACGCCCAAACCTGCGATGATGTTGGTGGCCGCACCGGTAGATGACTGACGAACGATGGACAATACGGGCTTTTTGCCCATGCCGGTGTAATACTCCGTGATTAACCCGATGACCACGCCCCCCACCAAACCAATGACGGTAGCAAAGAAGATACCTGTTGAGGTGTACACAGTGTACTCACCGTTGCTGTTGTAGAGCGGATCGTTGTATTGCCATGTCTCGGGCAGCATGCCTTTGATGATAAACCACGAGGCGACAATCATGATCAGGGACGAAATGATCTCGCCTGCATTCAGAGCCTTTTGCGGATCGCCCCCTTCCTTTACCCGAACGAAGAACGTTCCTAAAAACGACATGATGATGCCCACACCGGCCAACGCCAGGGGCAGCAACACAGGGGAGAGGCCATTGCCAAACGCATCGCCCGCAAACTCGGGCAGCGCAAAGAAGGCCGCGCCCAACACCATGGTACCTACAATCGAGCCTACGTATGATTCAAACAAATCGGCACCCATGCCGGCCACATCGCCTACGTTATCGCCTACGTTGTCGGCAATGGTGGCGGGGTTCAACGGGTGATCTTCCGGGATACCGGCTTCTACTTTTCCCACCAGATCAGCACCTACGTCCGCAGCCTTGGTGTAAATACCCCCGCCCACGCGCGCAAACAGCGCAATGGAGGAAGCGCCAAACGAGAAACCCGTCAGTACGGTGAGTATCTGATTGATATTGTCAAACTGATTTTGGTAGATGATGAACAGCACGCTAAGGCCCAATACGCCCAAGCCTACCACGCCCATGCCCATCACGGAGCCGCCCGTGAAGGCTACTCCCAATGCTTTGCCCAAGCTGGTACGCGCTGCGTTGGTGGTACGCACGTTGGCTTTGGTGGCCACCCGCATGCCGATGAAGCCGGCCAACGCGGAGCAGAATGCACCCAACACAAACGAGAGGCCCACCAGGGGCGAAGATGTTTCGCTATTGGCCGTAAAGGCCAGCAATAAAGCTACGCACACCACGAATATGCTCAAGATTTTGTACTCGGCTTTCAAAAAGGCCATGGCCCCTTCGGCAATGTGGCCCGCGATTTTCTTCATCTTGTCGGTGCCCGCGTCTTGTTTGTTGATCCAGGCACTTTTCCAGAGCACATACAGCAAGCCCAACAGACCGAAAACGGGCATTGCATACAGTAGATTTTGCATAACAGGTTTACGTTTGATTAAAACAAAGTGCCCGACCTTTTCGGGCACGCTTTTTCTAAAGTCGCGCAAAGATAGAAGAACCGCTTAAACCCGCAAAACGGCCAAAAAAAGCAAAAATTGCCCCGTTTTATTCGGCCGCCAGCTTTTCCAAATAAGTGCGGAAACGGGCCCGTCCGAAATCGGTGGTGCCCACTTCTTTTTGCACCACCCGGCCCGCTTTGTCGATGATAAACGTGGTGGGTATGGAGGGCACATTGAGTTGTTCGGTGAGTGTGCCCAAGGGCATGTACACAGGGAAAGTGAAACCTTTCTTTTCGATATAGGCACGCACCTTGTCTTTGTCTTCGCTGCGGTCAATGGAAAGAATGACAAAGGCAATGTCTGGATTGTGGGATACCTCGCCATAAAGCTTTTGGATGGAAGGCATCTCTACCCGGCAAGGGCCGCACCACGTGGCCCACAAATTGACAAACACGACCTTGCCCTTAAACTCGGCCGCTTCGCGCGGGTTGCCTTGCAGGTCTTGCAGGGTAAAGCGAAAGTCGAACGCGGGGGGCGGCCCCTCCGGGGCCTCGGTGGAGGCCGCCAAGATGCCCGTTTTCATCACGGCCGACTGCGCATAGTACTGCGCCTCGTCAAACAAGCCCGTGACCAGCAAAAAACCAATCAACAACCCGGCCGACAACAGGGGCTTCAGCCATCTAAAAACAAGCATCAGGCGGTGCACTTTGGCGTGGTTATTGTCTTTCCACCGGGCAAAGTAACGCGAAAATCCTAACTTCGCACATCATTGACCACCCCATGAACCTACCAAAGTCCGCCTGCGTGCTGATTTGTGTTTTGATGTCGTTGGCAAGCCAAGCCCAAAAGGTGAAGTACAAAGACATCCTCTACCTGCTCAAATCCAAACAATACGAACAGGCCGAGCCGTTTTTGAAAAAACACCTGGCCGAAACCAAGTCCAAGCCCAACCCCAACGCGCTGTTGTTCATGGGTTTTGTGTATCAGGACAAGGCGGAAAAAACGGACTATCTGAAAAACACCGATGTGTTGTTGCTCAACAGCGACTCCGCCCTGTACTTTTTGGATCGGGCGTTTAAATCCATCACCGAAAAAGACCTGCGGGACGAAGAAGAATACGACATGTATAGCCGAAGGGATTTGCGCACGGGCAAGTTTGACATCAAACTCTCGGATGTGCAGCTCGATATCGAAACGCGCATGAAGACCATCAAAGAACGGAAAGAGCAAGTAAAGGTGGCCAAAGGTTTTTTTGTGGATGCCGTAGCGCAATACGGCCGGGCCGAAAAGCACTATGGCGAAATACAAGCGAGCGCGGCTAGCACGAAAGAACTCTTTTTGCGGGCGGATGAGGCATTGATCACGAAATTGAAAAATGTATCAAGCACATTTGATTCGGCCGCCACTACGTTTTCGCATTTCCGGTCGTCCAACCAAGGGTTGGGAAAAACGGGCTATAACCAAGCGCTGGACCTGCGCGAAATACGCGATTTCAAAACCGATGGGAGAGAACCCGCAGATTTTTACAAAGACAACGTGCGCGCCTGGGATTACAAGCGCTGGGCCGATGGCGTGGAGACCGTGATTGTCAAAGAGATTTTCCCGATGCGCGAAAACTTAGTCAGCTATGACAACGAGATCAATAAGCTGCGTGCCAAGGTAAAACGCGACTCGGTGTCTGTGCGAAACGACCTGACGAAACTGGTTGATCGGTTGCTGCTGGATCAGTTAAAGAAATACGATCCCTCGCCCATGCCGATGGCCGTCTTTAAAATGAAGGTGGCAGAGTTGGAATACGCCAATGAGAAAGTGGAACACCGCCCGCATCGCGACTCAGCCGATGTGCCCCTGCGCATCAATCATCTACGGAGTGAGCTGGCCGTTCTGCACCGGTTGGATAGCGTCACCCAAACGCTCGGCAGCATCAACTTTACCGAAGCCGAGAAGGACTACGCACACTTTGTGACGCATGCCTATGGAACACCCTCTGTGTTAAAAAATCTCATCCACACCACGCAAGACTTTGCCCACCGCGAAAAAACCAAGCTGGCCCTCCACCTGGAGAAAATGGAGAAAGCCCTTGTCTGGATCGTGGATAAGGCAGATTCCATTCCGCTGGTACCCGCGGCCCAGCACGCCCGACCGCACATTCCGTTGCTGATTGCCGACAACGAATTTACAACCGGTCTTACGTTTGTGGATTCGCTGGCCACCGGCTATTTCTACACCATACAACCATCGCGCAAACCCGATGTGAGCGCGAAATTCGAGGTGGACAAAAAGAGCTTCACCAAACGCAACTTGCCCGTCTTGAAGGCGCTGGCCACGACCGATGCCAAGAAGCTGGTGTACTTCACCGCCATTTATTCAGAAGCCAAAAAAGGGGAGAAGTACCCCGTGACTATCGCTAAGATTTACCGCTCGGATGGTTTGGCATGGGCGATGAACTATCTGCTCGATGCCATCCCCACCGAATTGACCTTCCGTGCCGACAGCGGTGAGCTGTCCATCAAAACGACCAATGCCAGCGGAGAAAACTCCGTGGTGGTCATCGACAAGAGCGGGAAAAAAGTACAGTGATCCCAGCCAGGCGGAGTAGCACACGAACGACCAAGAAGCACGCGAACCGACATTCGGTCTGCGCATTAAAAAAGCCGCTGTGAGGCGGCTTTCTTTTTCAATTACGGGTTAAGGGTTACTTCCGTTTCTTGCTGGCCTTTTTGGCCTTGGTTGCCTTCCGGGCTGTTTTTTTCGGCTTTGCCTTGGCGGCTTTGCGAATGGTTTTCTTGGCGGACTTTGCTGCCTTTTTGATCGTCTTTTTTGCCGCCTTCTTAACTTTCTTTACCGCTTTTTTAGCGGCTTTTTTCACGGCTTTTGCAGGCTTCTTTTTGGTTGCTTTCTTCGCGGCCGTGGCCTTTTTCTTCGGGGCTGCTTTGGCCGCTGGTTTAGCAGCTTTTTTCGGGCCTTTGCCCATGGCGTTCAGCGCAGAACCGGCCTTGAACCACTCAATCTGGTTTTTATTGTATGTGTGGTTGACCTGAATGCTTTCCGTGGTGCCATCACTGTGGTGGATGACCAGGGTGAGCGGTTTTTCGGGCGCGAATGACGTGAGGCCCACGATATCAAACACATCGTCCTCCCGGATTTTGTTGTAGTCGTCTTTTTGGGCAAACGTCAACGCCAACATCCCCTGTTTTTTCAAATTGGTTTCGTGAATGCGGGCAAACGACTTGACCAAGATGGCGCGCACGCCCAGGTGGCGCGGCTCCATCGCGGCATGCTCGCGCGAGGATCCTTCTCCATAGTTTTCATCGCCCACGACAATAGAGCCGATGCCTTGCGCCTTGTACGAGCGCTGTACTTTGGGCACTTCGTCATATTGTCCGGTCAAACTGTTCTTCACGCTGTTGGTCTTCTCGTTGAAGAAGTTGGTGGCACCGATCAGCAAGTTGTTGGAGATGTTGTCGAGGTGGCCACGGTACTTTAACCATTTGCCGGCCATGGAAATGTGGTCGGTGGTACATTTTCCTTTTGCTTTGAGCAACAGTCGCAGGCGCTTCAGGTCAGTGCCTTCCCACGGTTTAAACGGCTCCAGCAGTTGCAGGCGGTCCGAGTCGGGATTGACTCTTACCTCCACCTTGCTGCCATCCTTAGCAGGGGCAATGTAGCCGGGGTCTTTCACGTCAAATCCTTTGGTGGGCAGTTCATCGCCTGTGGGCGGATCAAGTTTTACCTGTTGGCCATGCTCATTGGTCAGGTAGTCGGTGATCGGGTTAAAGCCGAGATCGCCCGCGATGGCCAATGCTGTGACTAACTCAGGCGAGCCGACAAAAGCAAAGGTGTTGGGGTTGCCATCGTTGCGGCTTTGAAAGTTTCGGTTGAACGAATGGACGATGGTATTCTTTTCTTTTTTCTCCGAACCCATGCGGCTCCACATGCCAATGCACGGGCCACAGGCGTTGGCAAACACCTTGGCTCCGATCTTGTCAAACGTGTCGATAAAACCATCACGTTCAATAGTATATCGTACTTGTTCTGAACCAGGGGTTATGGTGAATTCGGCCTTTGTTTTAAGACCCTTGTCCGCTACTTGTTTGGCCAGCGAGGCCGCGCGCGAGATGTCCTCGTAGGACGAGTTGGTGCAGGAACCGATCAATCCTACCTCTATTTTGGTGGGCCAGCCATTTTTGGCGGCCTCTTCTTTCAATTTCGAAATGGGCGTGGCCAAATCGGGCGTAAAGGGCCCGTTGAGGTGGGGCTCCAGTTCCGACAGGTTAATTTCGATCAGTTGGTCAAAATACTGCTCGGGATGGGCATACACCTCTGGGTCTGCTGTCAGGTGCTCTTTGATTTTGTTGGCCATGCGGGCCACTTCGGCCCGGCCCGTGGCGATGAGATAGCGTTCCATCGAGGCATCGTACCCAAACGTGGAGGTGGTGGCCCCGATTTCGGCACCCATGTTACAGATGGTGCCTTTGCCGGTGCAGCTCATAGATGTGGCCCCCTCGCCAAAGTATTCCACGATGGCACCCGTGCCGCCTTTTACGGTGAGGATGCCCGCTACTTTCAAAATCACATCTTTGGCCGATGTCCAGCCGTTGAGTTTGCCCGTGAGCTTTACGCCAATGAGCTTGGGGAATTTCAGTTCCCATGCCATGCCCGCCATGACGTCCACTGCATCGGCCCCGCCCACGCCAATGGCCACCATGCCCAGACCTCCGGCATTTACCGTGTGCGAGTCGGTACCGATCATCATGCCTCCGGGGAAGGCGTAGTTTTCGAGCACCACCTGATGGATGATGCCTGCACCGGGCTTCCAAAAGCCGATGCCATATTTGTTGGATACGGATGCGAGGAAATCAAAAACCTCTTTGCTTTCGGCATTGGCCGCGGTCAGGTCATCTTTGGCACCGGTTTTGGCCACAATGAGGTGGTCGCAATGGACGGTGGAAGGAACGGCTACTTTAGGGCGGCCGGCCGACATAAACTGAAGCAGGGCCATTTGGGCGGTGGCATCTTGCATGGCCACGCGGTCCGGGGCGAAATCGACATAGGATTTGCCGCGGCCAAAGGCTTCCAGTTTTTGGTCGTTGTGAAGGTGGCTGTAAAGTATTTTCTCGGAAAGCGTGAGGGGTTTGCCTACTGCTTTGCGAGCCTTGGCAATGCGGCCGGGCATGGCGGCATACACCTTTTTGATCATGTCTAAATCGAATACCATAAGGCAGTGTGTAGCTTGGTTTTAAGATCGCTAAACTACTAAAAAAGTGAAGCGAAAAACCATCCCGAGTCTCCTTTTTTGAGCTAACCGGGGGGGCTGGAAAGTTGATACACGCTGCAGTCATCCTCGCCAAATCGCTGGTGCCGCACAAACGCAAAGCCCAGTCGCTCATAAAAGCGTATGGCGCGCGTGTTTGAGGTAAGCGGGTCGATGATCAACGTATGAACGGTCGGATCAGAGAAACAACGCTGAATGGCCCATTGCATCATGCGTGTGCCATACCCTTTCCCAAGAAAGTCGGCCTCGCCAATCCAAATGTCGATGGCGCGGTATCCGTTTCCGATCTCGCCCCAATAGTGGGATTCTTCCTGTTGAGGATCAATGATTTGGATAAAACCGATCGGTGTCTGTGCGGCCAGTGCCACCCACTGTTCGCGCCAAGCGACCGTGCGTGTCAGCTCCATGCCCCAGTTCCAATCATCGTTCGGGTCGCTTTCAATCACATGCGCCTGCTCGTCCCACCGCTCAAGGAGGTCTTGGTGCTCAGGGGAAGCCGGGATGAAGGTCAATTCTTTCAATCTGCCGGTTGCAGGGTTAGCCGATATTGATCGTAGGAAGCAGTCGCCCAAGCCTTTGTGAGGATAATCTCTTCGCCTTGGCGGCTGAGGGCGTATTCCCCGGACAAGATCAAAGACCAATCAAAATCAGCAGTCCAGAAGCATTCGTTCGTGAACGTAACCGTGGTGCTGGTGGCCTGGAAGGTACCCCGGCAAATGGCTGGACAGCGAGGGGTATTGCTGCTGCCCTCGAAGTTGTTTCCGGTGATCGTAAGCGTGACGGCAGCGGGGGCAAACCAGGCGTTGGGGCTTGAGCGAATAAAGGTGCCGGTGTATGTGGCATTGCTGAACGCAACGCTCGCTTCGTCTTCCACGCAAGTCGCTTGCACGAGTGTTAGCAGGAGAAACAGTGCACCTGCTTTTACAGCTATCGTCTTCATATCCATGTGTTTTGATGTATGGACACGGATGATCGCCCAAAGGTTGGGATTACTTACGCTTCACTACACGCTCCACTGCCGCTACGATGTTCTCGGGCCCCAAACCGTACTTCTTCAACAACTGGGTGGGTGTGCCGCTTTCGCCAAAGGAATCGTTCACGGCCACCATTTCCAGCGGAGTAGGGCGGAAGCGCGCCAGCACCTGGGCAACCGCATCGCCCAAGCCACCGTTTATCTGGTGTTCTTCGGCCGTTACCACGCAGCGGGTTTTGTTCACCGATTCCAGAATGGCTTCGACATCCAGCGGTTTGATCGTGTGCACGTTAATTACTTCGGCCGAGATTCCTTTTTCGGCCAGGGCGGCTTCGGCTTCAATGGCACTCCACACCAAATGGCCACAGGCAAAAATGGTCACGTCTTTGCCTTCGATCATCCGGTCAGCTTTGCCGATGGTAAAAGGCCTGGCGGCCGCGGTAAAGACGGGCCAACTCGGCCGCCCGAAACGCAGGTAGGCGGGGCCGATGTGATTGCCAAGCGCCAGGGTAGCGGCTTTGGTCTGGTGGTAGTCGCACGGCACAATTACGGTCATGCCGGGCAGCATGCGCATCATGCCGATGTCCTCAAGTATCTGGTGGGTGGCACCGTCTTCACCCAGCGTTAACCCTGCGTGGGATGCACAAATCTTCACATTTTTACCCGAGTAAGCGATTGACTGGCGGATTTGGTCGTACACGCGGCCCGTGGAAAAGTTCGCAAACGTGCCGGTGAAAGGGATCTTGCCCCCGATGGTCAGACCTGCTGCCAGGCCCATCATGTTGGCCTCGGCAATGCCCACCTGAAAGAAGCGTTGCGGAAACTCTTTTTTGAAGGCGTCCATCTTAAGCGACCCGGTGAGGTCGGCACACAAGGCCACCACATTGGGGTTTTGTTTGCCGAGTTCATGCAGGCCTGCGCCAAAGCCTGAGCGGGTGTCTTTCTTTTCGGTGAAGGTGTATCGGGTCATGAGTAAGAGCAAAAATGTTAATGATCGGTTAAAGCGCGAATGGGAAGTAACTTGCTAAATGTGGTAGCGTATGCATGCACATGAAGTTTTCAAACCTCTCGCGCTCGGACAAGCGGATTCTGTTTTGGTTTATCGTCACGCTGCTAATGGCGGTCATTCCGTGGTTTGTGATATAGATATCTGGTCTGAGTCGGTTATCAATAATCGCCCAGCGTTTCCTCCAATTGTGCCAAGGCGCGCTTGAGTTCTTCGTCATTGGGGGCCACGCCATGCCACTTGTGCGAGCCCATCATGTAGTCCACGCCAAAGCCCATTTCGGTGCGCATCAAGTTCAGCACCGGCACACCCTGGCCGGTCAGCCTTTTTGCTTTCGCCAGCGCCTCCACTACCGCTTCCATCTTATTGCCATTGCTCTCGATCACCGCCCAGCCAAAAGCTTGCCACTTGGCTTTCAAGTCTTTCAGGTCCAGCACTTCTTTCAGCGAGCCGTCAATCTGTTGGCCGTTGTAGTCGATGGTGGCAATGACATTGTCAATCTTATTGTGTGCGGCATACATCGCGGCTTCCCAAATCTGTCCTTCCTGCTGTTCGCCATCGCCCATCAACACGTATACCAAGTGACCATCGCCATTGAGTTTTTTCGCTTGGGCCGCACCCAGCGCCACGGACAGTCCTTGCCCGAGCGATCCTGATGCCACACGTACTCCCGGCAAGTGCTCATGGGTAGTGGGGTGGCCCTGCAGGCGTGAGTCTATTTTTCGGAAGGTGGCCAACTCGTTTACATCAAAGTAACCCGCGCGAGCGAGGGTAGCGTAAAAAACAGGTGAAATGTGCCCGTTCGAAAGAAAGAACAAATCTTCGTTTTTGCCTTCCATCTTAAAGTCGGTGTTGTGCTTCATCGCATGGAAGTAGAGTGCCACAAAGAAGTCAGTACAACCCAGCGAGCCCCCTGGGTGCCCGCTCTGGCAGGCGTGCACCATGCGCACAATGTCTCTTCGGATTTGGGTAGCGAGTTTTTTGAGGTGAGATGTGTCAGGCTGCGCGGGCATGAGTTCAGTAAATTTATCGCGCAAGATGTTTAAAACACACAAGGTTTCAAAAAAGATTTATGCTATCGAAATTTTATATCCACGCCTACCTTTACATATCGACCAAAAACTGCTTCATTGTTGTTTGTGAAAACGTTGGGAGAGATGGACTGGCGAACAAAAAAAGAGTTGTTTAATATATTGTCGGCCTCTACCCAGGCCGCGATTTTTTTTTGTTTGTAACGAATTTGTAAAGCGCCATTGGTGAAACGGGAATTGGTGGTTCCCCTGAAAATCACATGTCGCCAAGTGGTACTTGCGGTCAGTTTTTTTGTAATAGACCAACCCATGGTGGCCTCCAGCGAAGTCATGTGTTGAACCGGAGTGGCCGGGTCTACATCTGATGAAAAACGAAAAGCGGAATACTTCGGGTAAACCATGAAGTAAATTATCTTTTTGTCAAAGTCTGAATTTACTTTAAAACCAAGTAGATAACGCTCGGTTTTGGTATCGTAGGGCTCATTGTCTTGATCAAAATTTTTCTGGAAAGAGGTAATCAATTCCGGCTCTAAGATTAGTTGTAGCGGAATGCGCCTAAAAGTTTTGGTGAACGGCAGAGATGCGGCTATGTAACTGGCTTCCAATTGATCATACAACGTGACTACCGGAAGGCTACCAATCACCACTCGATCGCTTGTGCGGGTGCGCCCAGCCAAAAAGGTAGGATCTACCATCAAGTTTATTGAGGAGAAGTTTCTACCTGCCCAAATCTCCAAAACATCTTCCTGTTGTGGAACTAACTGCACCGGCCCGATTACGCTCACGTTCTGAAAGTCATGTATGGTGAACCCGGCCATGACCTTATGCAGACTGAAAGTAGAAACGCGTTTTGCCCACGAAATCATAACATGATTTATGTTTCCTGGATTGTAATCGAAAGAAAACCTGTACTCCGGCAGCCTTCGGGCTTCGACTGCTCCGTTCACCAGCGGAAACACAGTTGTTGTATAGAAGAATTCACCTACCAATCGAATCGCGCCTAGCTTTACAGATTGGTTTATGCCCGCGCCAAACTTTTGAAATTGCCTTACTGTTACAGGCAACATAAAATCTGGCAGGCGGGCTGTGGGGTCGTCCACTTGCTGATCAAATGCGCGTTTTTCAGTTTTGAGTTTTTGAAAATCATGTCTGAACTGGATGCTTGTTTGTCCCCAAGACTTCTTAAAAAATGCACTTGCCTCATTGTGCCAATTGGTTTGGCTGCTAAAAATGTCTTGCTGTAGCGAAAATACCGGCTGTGCAGCTAGATTTACTAGGAAAGAGCCATATAACGAATCGTTGTGGCTTAAGTTGTTGAGGCGGTTATCCGACCGCTGCGCCAGAGCTGTTTTTATACTGAATCCCCAGTTACTATTTGGCACATATTCAAAAAGGCCATTTTGATAAAGGTTTATCGCGCGGAGTTGGCCATTAAATTTGTATGCTAAGCTATCTATGCTTTGATTTTTATTCGAATTCCTTCCATTTATTAAGACAGCGTTCACATCTATTCTGGCCTTTATTTTTTGGTGATCAAACCGAACTTCTACCTTATTCTTGCTGGAGAAATTTTCCAAATTGAAATTTTCATTGAAGCCGATTTGCGGGCCAGCAAAGAAGCTCTGCTGGTAATTCCGCTTTCGATCCATCATTTGATACGAGTTATAACTGCCAGCAAATACTTGCAGGCGATCATTAACGCGGTGGTGCCCAGTTATTCCAAGTATGTTATTGGTACTGCGGGTGTAGTCTTTAAAGCCATATATCTCGCGATTGAAATCCTGTTTTTCAGAAATCTCGTTAAAGTCGGCAGGTATATCAAATATCTTTTGAAAGGCCTCTTGCCCGATGTTTTTGATTTGATCCAGCGAGATCGTTTGTTCACCAAACTGGTCGTGTTCGACAAACAGATGTACGTTCGTTTTTTTGCGGAGCGAAAACACATTTCCATAGCCACCCATGCGATAGGATTTCTGCCGCCCAACATGGGCACGCGCGACCCCAAAAAAATCCTTATTTAAGTCATCGCGCAAACGTATGTCGAGTACAACCAACTTTCGGGTATCAATAAGGCTTTCTTTCAAGGCCGCATTCTTTTCATCTAAACGAACCTGAATCTCCTTGACATCTTCTGGAGAGATAGAACGGGTGATCAAAGCAGCACCTCCATCGGACAATTCCTTACCATCAATGATTACCTTGTCAATGGGTTTGCCATTTAGGGATAGCTCGCCATCACCCCGTACTTTAAATCCAGGGATACGTGCCAGCACCTCCTCCAGCGTTCGGTCGGTAGCTTGGGTCCAGTGGCCCACATTGTAGATTATTGTGTCTTGTTTTACGATGATCGGTTGGAGTCCTCGGATCTCCACAGATTCTAATTCCGTGGTCTTAGGCTTAAGATATATTGTTAGTGGTACTTGGGCAGAGTCGGAGGCAATGACGAGATCCTGAGCAAACGGATGGTAACCAAGCATGGTAACCTTCAGGGTAAATACACCTTGAGGTATATGGGCCAGTTGGAAACAGCCATCTTGGTTAGTAAATGCATACTGGATGATTTGGGTTGAATTAAATCTGTAGAGTATAACAGACGCATACTCAACCGGGCTCTTTTCTGAAGAATCAACGGTGCAACCATTCAGGGTGGTTTGCGCAAATAATCTCAATGGCTTGGGCACGCACCATGCCATTGAAATTACCATTAACACAATAGTCCACAACCTCAAGCAGAGTACACATGTTTAGTATTCATGACAACTGGTCGAATGTCAATTCAAACGAATTTATCATTTATCTTCTTTACTTTTTTTTTGATGTTCCTTCAGCCATTTCTTATTGTATTCACTCAATTTTTTCTTCTCAATCGGATAATCGCGAGGGAACACCATCTGCTCTTTCGACACAGCCAGTCCATCCGTTGGTATCGCAATACTCTGTTGATCAGTCCGAGTATCAACAGACTTAACAACAAAGCGATCGGTTCCCTGAGTATAACTCAACTCCAATATCAACCCCGGGAGTCCATAATACCCGTCCGGCCCCGAGGGGAACGGAATATCTGAAGTAAACCAAACTATTACCTCCCCCTGTGACTGATCTGCATACTCAAAATAATACGCTTTCGTGGTGGCTTTCTGTACTTTATATCCGAGTAGTTCTTTGGTCTCAGAGGAAATCTTCCAATCGAACTTTTGTAGTGGCCATGTTGAAATAAGTGGCGTGACACCCTCGTAAAGTTTTTGATACACCATTTTACCTGTAGCCAAATCAGTGTAAATATCCCGATGGGTAAAGTAGTGATAAAATGTCATTCCTTCAGCATTTTGCAATTCTTCATCTTTTTTTCTGATTGAAAAATGTGACCTCCCCTCCTGTAATTTTAGGACTTGTTCGCTTTTATGTCCGCCATAGGAAAAAAGACTATATGTGACAACCGTAACGCTTTTCTGCGCTTTAAGGGAAAGTGTACCCAAAAGTAAGACAGAACCTAAGAGTAGGGAAAATTTCATTTTTTATTTTTTTTAGTTCTATGTACGAATTTGAAAAGTGCATGGGACGAGTAGCCCCATGCACATAGAGACATAGTCATCTTTACTCTTGGTACACTGCTCTGGTCAATGCCGCGCAATTGCAGGCAAAACATTTTGCGATAAGCTGTCTTTGGCCGTCTTGATTGTACTTGTAAACCTTACAAGTCGCTAACTCTGGCTCGGATTTTGAAGGTTTCGCGGTTGCGAATGAGGATAAAGTGACTAGCGCAGCCACAGCAACGATAGAGAACAAAGTTTTTTTCATAAAAATATTTGGTTTTGTTTACTCAAAGTAACTATACATGTCTTATCTCAAGCAATAGTAGAAACCTTTCATTTCTGTAGTACATTTTTGCTATTCGGGCTTTGGCCAAACTTCCCCGCCAACCTCAATTAATCGCGCTTTCACCGAAAGGGCATACTTCAACAGCGAGCCATGGCCCCTGAGTCCTGCCTTTTGGCGGATGTTCGCCTGGTGGTTGGTAACGGTGTGCTCGCTAATAAACAGCTTCTCGCTGATTTCTTTTACCGAAAGATGGTGTGACACTAACCAAAGAATTTTTAACTCCGTCCGACTCATTTTCATCAAAGAGGGGTTATTTTGGAGGGGTAGCGAGTAATTTTCTACGGCAACCGACCCCGACAATTTCGCAACTTGCGGGCTCCTGTACGGTCGCCCGGCCTCTACCGCCTCTAAACAGCATCCAAGCTCCGATCGGCCGTCATCGGCAAACAAAAGACCGTCAATCCCAAGTTTCTCTGCCGCCTGTATCAGATTGGCAGATTTCTCTCGTGAAAAGAGAATCAATCTTACTCCTGGATTTTGCTGCTTAACGTTTGCGGCTAAATCAATACCGCGAATTTCGCCCAAATCTGCTCCGACTATCAGTAGTTCGGGGGACCGATCTTTTAATTGCGTTAAGGCATCTTTAGAGTTGAATGCCTGGCCTGCGAGTTCGAAGCCTTGTGCTCGCACAAAGTCGCAAAGAAAATCACATAACAGCCTATCTGCTTTTGCCACCAAGACTCGTGTTTTTCTATCTTTATTCGACATTTTATCCCGAATATACAAAAGAAGAAGTTTAGCGCACCAAGGCTTTGCCAAAATAAAGAACAAACAATACACGCGGCTTAAGAAGGCCTTATTTACTCTTATGTAGGCCGAGAAACGACTTGTTCAAGTATAGCGACATTCCAGAATAGAATCGACTCTTTTTTAACGTACTGGATTTCGCATTAATGAAATGTAACACATGAGTTACCGCGAGGAGTCGGATTTTTCTGCGGAAGCTTCTTATGACTTGTTTCGAGAAGCATCAAGATAGTTCACTAGTGTTTTGATGTTACTTAAAGATATTCAATTGGTTAGAAGAAAATAGTTCATTGACATTTTGTTGTGTTGGCTTTTCATAGAGGTTTGGCAGAGGTGCTTTGTCGAATATAGAGATTCTCAACACCTGCAGTATTTCGTGGAGGCTTTGCCTGAGCTTGAATTTCTTTTTGGCAATGGCAACCAGAACATAAGTGCAGATGGCGATCCAGACTTGTGTCTTGACCGCATTGGCCGAAGTTCCCCAAAAGGATTTTATCTTGAGGTGCTGTTTGATCCATTTGAAGAACGGTTCAATCTTACATCGGTGCCTGTAGAGCGTTGCAATCTCGGTTGGCTTGAGTGCAAAATTGTTGGATAGGAAAACAAAAGTTTTTTGTGTTTCTGCACCTAGGAATTTAATGCGCCTGAGATGTTGCGGGTAGTCGTAAGAGGCGTAATAGTTGGTGAGTTTGATGACCTGGTCGCAAAGCTCTTGACCGCTTTTGGCCACGGTGTCGGATTTGATCCTTGTAAAATTGAGGTTGTCTTTTGCCCTGATGATGAAGAACGCGCCTGCCCTGTGGATTTGGAAAAGCCTCTTAAAATCCGTGTAGCCACGGTCTAAAATGTAGAAACTGTCCTGCTGAAACTGATCAGGTCAAGTACATTAGCCTCGTGCACTTTGCCAGGTGATGTGGATGAATTCCGGGATAGTAGTCTTCATGTCCAATTGCGTGTGCAGTTTGACCGCCCCTTTGGTGGCCCTGAATTTTGCCCAACTGAAAACGGACAGGCACAAGTCGATGACCGTGGCATCGATGGCAAAGACTTGGTTGCTGAGTTCAAGTTCACCTTGTTCATCAACATAGAGATGCTTGGCCTCTGGAATCAGTACCATCGCATAGTCGGCATAAGTCTGCCAGTCCCTGTTTTCATTGGCCGTGGACAGTGTGCTGAGGCAAACAGCTTCGCCAATTCCCAAGCGGTACAGTTTATCGGCATTGGCAGATAGACAAAGGATCGTGTCGCGCAGGCTTTCGCGCTGGGTCAACTACCCGAACACCACGCAAAGAAATTGTTTCCAGCAGTTGAAGTGTTTGGCTTTGCAGTTCCCATTGTAGCGGTTCACGCAAGTGCGAAAACTGGTGGCAGAGGCCAGTGACAGGATTTGAGAAAAAACGTATTTGCCTTTATTCATAATGTGCACTTATCCAGCACGTTACAAAATTTTAAGTGTAAATTTTTCACATCGTGTTAGGTCTAAAACACCCGTAACTCCAACACAATCAATAATTTCAATGACCGATTTATTAAAACATCAAAACACTAATGAAGATAGATAGAAACTAACATTGCCCCTCATTGAGGGCAGCGAGGTGTCTAAAACGCGGCCGCCCACCGCTTTCGCGGTGGGCGGCCGTCACCCGTTCGGAGATCGTACTTACTTTTTCTTCTTCGCTGCCTTTTTAGGGGCTTTTTTTACCGCTTTCTTCGCCAACTTCTTTACCGGCTTTTTGCGCGCGGCCGAGGCCGTTTTTGCCGATATCGTTTTTGCCTCAGTCGGCTTGTCCAAGATTTGGGCCGCGTGGTTTTTGGTGTCCACCTTTTCGATCACCTCAGCGATCACCCCGCGTTCATCAATCACGTACGTCACGCGTGCCGTGCCCATGTACTCGCGCCCATACATGGATTTTTTTACCCACGTGCCATAGGCTTCATGCAACGTGCGGTCGGTATCCGCCAACAGGCGAAAAGGAAGCTTTTCTTTGGCGATAAACTTCTGGTGGCTGCGTTCGTCATCGGTGCTCACGCCCAATACCTCATAGCCCGCCTTGAGCAGGGCTTTGTAATTGTCGCGCAAGCTGCACGCCTCGGCCGTGCAGCCGGGCGTCATGTCTTTGGGATAAAAATACAAGACTACCTTTTTTCCTTTTAGATCTGAAAGACGCACGATGTTGCCATTTTCATCTTTGGCGGCAAACATGGGTGCGGGGGTACCTACTGCCAGTGCCATACGGTTAGGGGATTGTTTGTTGATAGGTTTGGGTGTTGCCGGCCCGGTCGGTTACCCGCAAAACAAATTCGCCTTTGAGCGGCCGTTTGTCTTTGCGTTGCGACTGTATGATGCCGGTCTTATAATCATAGATCATTAACAGCCACTCGCCATTTATGTTCGCCTCGTACTTCGCGATGCCCGAAAGGTTGTCGCGGATGCGGAACCGGGCCGAGGTAGGGGTGCAACGGATACGATAGATAGTGGGCGCCACACTGTCTTCCAAAATAGAAAAGTTGCCCCAGTCGCGCGTGTCAAACGTCACGTATCCGTTTTCGAAAGTTCCGCCCCGGTATTCGTAGGCACCCGAACCGAGATAGACGGCCGCCTTCGGGCCATACGATCTATCGGTTTTCAGTTTGACTTTTACTTCGCTTTGCAAGGGGCTGAGGGACGTGCCCACGGTGAAGACTTCAGCCGCTTCGGACGTACGCTTAGCCAAGGGCAAGTAAAGCGTATCGTACAAGGAATTCGGACGGAACGAAATCTCGGCCCAATCGGAATAAAAGGTGTAGGCAATGCCGGGCGGCACCCGGCCGGCAAAATGGGTGGCCACGGTGGCCTCGCCCGCCCGAACGGAGTCAGGCAGACGCTGGCGCAAGTCGACCAAGAAAACCTGACGCTGCGCGTTGTAGTAGTCAGCATAAAAGGTATGCGTTTTCCCTTTGTCGTACACGGTGAGGGTACGCAGGGTGTCACCGGGCGCGGGCTTTACGGCAACGATCAGCGTGTTATCGGTCACATCTGTTTCCATGGCTTGGGTCATGGGCTCCAGCGTGTTTACCTGTTTGGTCGGTGGACTTGGCTTGAGCCGAAACGCTACCCGGCTTTGGTTGCCCGCCATATCGGTCAGCATCGCTTTCACTTGTATCGGGTCGCCCGCCACGGTCACAATGCCCCCTGCCAGCGAAGGGTCGTAATACGGCAGCGCGTTGCCGTCATCCACATACAGTTTGTTGAATCGGGATCCCTTGGTCTTTAGCGTTTTATAGTCCATCACGGCCAGTATCTGCCGCGTGGTTTGAAAATTGATCGTCTCGATTTTCTGTTCAAATACTTTTTGATCGTTTGCGCGCAACTCGATGTGGTTGATGCCGCAGCGGAAATGCGCAGCATCTACTTTGTCGTGGGCCAGCAACTCGATGGCGATGCGGCCGTGCGCCAAAATGGGCTGGCTCAACGTGTATTCGTTTCCCTGGCGGGTGAGGTAAAATTCAAAGCGGCCAAAACGGTCGTTGATGCGTGCGTTGACATCCAATGTGCGCAGCGCAATCTTTTGCGCAATGGGCGCCAGGTTGTCGTTGACTTCTTTAAAGCCAAACCGCAGGGGGTTGATGGCTTCGTTGTTCTCGTTGCGTATTTCAAAGTGCAAGTGCGGGCCGTTGGAGCCGCCCGTATTGCCCGACAGGCCAATGGTGTCACCGGCTTTGACCTTGAACGTGCCCGGCTCGGGCGTCAAATCCATTTCAAATGATTGACGCTCATATTGTTTTTCCAGCACGTGTTTGGCAATGGCCCCTTTGAATTGATCCAAATGGCCATACACGGTCGTTTGGCCATTGACGTGGCGCAGGTACAACACGTTGCCGTACCCGAATGCGCTGGCCGCCACCCGCGAAACATATCCATCGGCCGCGGCCAAAATAGGCAGGCCCACACGGTTTTGCGTGCGGATATCAATACCCGCGTGGAAATGGTTTGAGCGCAGCTCACCCATGGTGCCCGCCAACTGGTTCGGTTGGCCTGGGTTGAAGGGGAAGCGATAGGTTACTGCCTTCTTTTCTTCACCGAGCGAGGAATCACGGGCGGGGTTATCAAATTGACTATGGGCGCGGAACGAAACAACCGTCAGCAGCAGGCTACTTAACTTCAAAATCCAACATCTTCTCATCTTCCAAATAGGCCGTTAGTCGGTTGCCGATGGTCACCGGGCCTACGCCTTTGGGCGTGCCGGTAAAAATCAGGTCTCCGGTTTTGAGTGTAAAAAATCGCGACAGATAGCTTATGATGTAGTCAACGCTAAAAATCATCAAGCTGGTATTGCCTTGTTGTTTTAGTTTTCCATCCACTTCCAATTTGAACTGGATGTTTTGCAGGTCGGGCACCTGGGCCAGCGGGATAAACGTCTCGGAGATGGGAGCCGAGCCGTTGAACCCTTTGGCGATGTCCCACGGGAGGCCTTTCTCTTTGGCTTTCTGTTGTAGGTCGCGGGCTGTAAAATCAATCCCCAGCCCGATGGAGTCGATGTACTTCCGGGCAAACTTTTCCTCGATGTTTTTGCCTTCTTTGCCGATCTTCACCACCACTTCTACTTCGTGGTGCACATCGTTCGAAAACGATGGCAGGTAGAAGGGGGCATTGTTTCGCAGTAGCGCGGTATCGGGTTTGGTAAAGACGACCGGATCGTCCGGTTTTTCGTTGTTCAATTCGTGTATGTGATCGACATAATTACGACCGATGGCGAAAATGCGCATGAAAGGAATGGGTTTGCGTTGACAAAACTATCAACAATATTCGTTGTCCTTTGTATTTTTGACGAAAAATTCTCCCCATGATCCGTACCACTTCGTTGTTGAGTTTGTTGGCGATCACACTCTATGCGTGTGCCACGGTGGCCGTCTCGGGCCGCAAGCAATTAAATCTCGTATCGAATTCCGAGTTGATCCCCATGGCGCAACAGCAGTATGCCGAGGTCATTGCCAAAGGGCCGTTGTCTACCAACCGCGAGCAGGCCGACATGATCAAACGCGTGGGCGGCCGTATCCAGAAAGCGGTGGAAAAATACATGACCGACAACGGCAAGGCAGCCGACTTGCAGGGCTTTGCGTGGGAGTTTAACCTCATTCAGGACGACCAGACCGTAAACGCCTGGTGTATGCCCGGTGGCAAGGTGGCATTTTATACGGGCATTCTTCCCATCTGTAAAGACGAGACGGGCGTAGCCATTGTGATGGGCCATGAAGTGGCGCATGCCGTGGCCAACCACGGGCGCGAGCGCATGAGCCAGCAGATGGCCGCTCAGTTTGGCATGAACACCTTTGCCGTACTGATGGGGCAAAACCCCACGGGCGGTGAGCAACTGTTGATGCAGGCCATCGGTGCCGGCACCAATTTGGGTATGTTGAAGTTTAGCCGGTCGCACGAATCCGAGGCCGATTACCTGGGCATCATCTTTATGGCCATGGCGGGCTATGACCCACGGCAGGCCCCTACGTTTTGGGAGCGCATGGCTGCCCTGAGTGGAGGTCAACAACCGCCCGAGTTTTTGTCTACTCACCCTTCGCATGACACGCGCATCAAGGACTTGCAAGGATGGATACCCCAAGCGATGACGTATTACAAACCTTGAGTCCCGATTGATACGTACCCGTTTGAACACTTTGGGCCGCGCGGCCTTATTGTAGCATGCGGTTTCTCCGTGCCCTTATTTCATGACGGAAGCATATAACTTTCTATCCTCTTGGCAGTTGTTTCCCGAGCGGGGCACGTATGAGTTTGGCGCCCGGCCCAAATCGGGCATCTATCGCATCGAATTGGGCGAGGCCAAGCGGCAGTTAAACATCAGCATGAACTGGGTGACGTTGGAAGACCAGGCGTTCTCTTCCAAGTATTCGGTGCTGGCCACGCACGAGTTGGTAGACACACCGGATAGCGACTTTTCCGACCGGGTGCGCTGCTCCATTGTGGACTCCGTGAAGATGGTGGTTTCGTTTTACCGACAGGAAGAGGTAGTATTGGAAGTCATCCACGACATTACGCCCAAGGGCTATTTGCAACTGACCCAAAAACGGAAAAATGACGAAGGTGCCTGGCTGACGAACGTAGAAGTATACCACAAGCAAATGAGTGTGTTGCCCTATTCGGCTTCTGTGTCGGGGGCGGTCATCCGCCCCAGCGAAGAGGGGATGATACGCCACAGTGCCTTGACGGCCATGGAAGAGCAAACCAACATGCAACTCAGCCAAATCCGGCAGCAGATTGAGTTGCTCGCACTGCAAGCCAAAGAGATACAACAGCGAAAGGAGTTGTCGATGCTCATTTATGACGCCAAGCTTAGTTTCGCGCCTGTCATTGGCAAGATTTATTATCTGTATGAAAAAGAAGAGGGCACGCATCTGGTGTCGATGGTAGCACCCGCGGAGTGGGGCAGGAAAATCCCTTTCAAAAAATTTGTGGCGGCCGTGCAGTTGCTGGCCGACCATACCTGGAAAGAAGTACAATAAGAAAGCCACCCTGGGAGGTGGCTTTTTTATTAAACCATATCAAACGTCTCTTAGAAAGCAAAACCAAGCGTAAGGCCCGCGCGCAAGCCAAAGCCATCAAACAAATCGACATTGGCTTCCTGCGATCCGGACTTTGCTTTGAAGTTGCCTGAGATGAACTGCGGGCCGAGGAACACATCCAGTGTCACTTTTTCTTTGAATACCCACTGGCGGCCAATCACCAAGCCACCGCCAAAGCCCGAATACGTGCCCTCGGCATCGTTGCCATCGGCAAAATCCTCCTTCACGTTCAAGCTGGTATAACGCACAAACGGGCCAATGTAGGTACCCGCAATAGCTTCCGTTTCCGACAAGTAATAACGATACTCTGGGGTGATGCCAAATCCGCGGAAGGTTACTTCACTGGCAGATGCACCGGTGTAGTACACACCCAGCTGCAAACCTGAGTTGGCGTTCAGCTTACGCTCATACGATAAATTCACTGTCCGCACGATGGGGCTCAATACGTTGATTTTCAATGCGTTTTCCTGCGCATTTACCTGCAGGGCACCGGCCAAAAGAATCGCGGCCAGGGCGACAAAGATTTGTTTTTTCATGGTTCGTAAAAAGGGGTTAGTTCGTTTGTGTTACGGGCAAGATACGTTGCCGCAGCTCGGATGTGCAAATCGCAGGCCAAAGTTATTTTTTCAATTGACTAAGCCGCAGTTCGGTCAGCTTTCGCTTGGTGTCCAGTGTAAAGTCGCCATTCATCATCCAGTCGTAGTAGGAGGGTTCGTCTCTGAGTACTTGCAGTACGGGTTTGAGCCGGTGTTTGCCAAAATTGAAGATCACCTGACCCTTTTCATCGCGCACCATGCGCCCGGCCAAGTCTACCATTTCGGACGAGGTGAGCTGATGGATGGCCTCCATGTCGTTCTTGACCGTGCCGATCACTTTCCCCAGCCCATCCGTGACGGGTTGGTTTTCATACTTTGCCACCTGGGCCATCAATACTTCATAGGTGGCTTGGGTGTCGGCTGCGGCCGAGTGGGCATTGGCCAATGTTTTGTCACAGTAAAATTGATAAGCAGCCGCCAGGTTGCGTTTCTCCATTAAGTGATAAATCTTTTGCGCGTCAATGATGCGCCTGCGGCTGTAGTCAAATTCCAACCCCACCCGCAAAAACTCTTCCACCAACACGGGTACATCAAATTTCAGGATGTTAAAGCCGGCCAGATCGCTGCCCTCAAACAAGCGGTGGTATTCTTTGGCTACTTCTTTAAACGTAGGTTTGCCCACCACATCTTTGTCCCAAATGCCATGGATAGCCGATGACGAAGGCGGTATGGGGATGGTCGGGTTGAGCACGTCTTCTTTGCGGATGACCTCTCCGTTGGGCATTACTTTGATCACGGCAATTTCCACGATGCGATCGTGCGAGATGGCGGTGCCAGTCGTTTCCAGATCAAAAAAGCAAAGCGGGACTTTCAGGTTAAGTTTCAAAATCGGTAGCAGATTATTCAGTAGGGGATGGACTATGCGGTGGGGCTGCCGGCTTCAAACGTGGCCATGGACTTGTAAAATTGGTCCTGGGTGATGCCAATTTTTTTCAATGCCTCCAGCGCTCCGCTGATGTATTGCAGATTTTGTTTGCCTGTCAACCCAAGCGGTATGCGCTCTTTATGGTTGCCGATCAAAAAATCACGGCCACCTTCGCTGGCGCTGGCGTGGGTTTTGAAGGGCACATAGGTGACATCGGGCCGTTCTTTGTTGCACAGTACCGTGGCCACCTTGTCCATTTCACCGTACACCAAAATGCCGCCCTTGGGCGTGGCATCGGCAAACAAGTCAAATTGCCGCATGTAGTCATCTTCGCTCAGATTTTTGGCCGATGACTGCCAGTCAATCATGCTGATGACGCCAATGTGGTGTTTGTATTTGATAAAGGATGGCGTGTGGTACAACGCAGAGGAGGGGTTGTCACCGGCTTCCACCACGATCAGCGGGGCATCGCTCAGCTTTACGTGTGCTTGTTGGTGGGGTGCCGTGTGGATCATGTAGTCAAACTCGCGCTTACGGTCCCGCAGCACGTGCAGGATAATGGAGGCAATGACGTTTCGCCCTTTGCTGCCCACCACCACCAGTCGTTGTTTATCCTGCGAAAAGTCGTAGACAAACTCGGGCACGGTGTATACTTTCAGGCCAAGTTGCTGGGCCTTCACCACTTCCGGGTTGTCTTTGCTGGCGCGGATGCCCACGATGACAGCCGTCAGGTCACGGGTGATTTTTTCGGCATTCCAGTGGTTCTCGTCCGAACCGGACACCGCGTGGCCCAACGTTGTTAAAGCCTCGGCCAACTTGCCGGTAAGATTCTCATTTACAGATATTACGTGGTACCTTTTTGAAGTGGCCATGTGAACTAAAACTCGGCTAAAATTAACTGAAATAGTTCAATAACTAAACGCGCTCAAATTAAATTGAGGCACATCCGCATGTGCCCCGCTTTTTTATGCACAAATTCACGTGGACAAGTTGTTGGTAGGAGTAAGCGACAAACACCTACGTTTGTTGCCCTAAAAAGAAAACTCGTACAACAACCACGAATGTATGGAGCAAGGATCAATGCCTGTGAGGTTAAGTGCCCTGGCCAACCGGGGCACGGGTAAGTCGACCCGGCTTGCGAGAGATATCTCTGAAAGCCTCGGTAAACTTCCGCCTCAGGCGCTTGATCTGGAAGAAGCCGTGTTGGGCGCATTGATGCTGGAGAAAAATGCCCTCACGGCTGTGATCGAGTTTTTGCGGCCCGAACATTTCTACAGCGAAGCCCACCGCGAAATCTTTCAGGCCATCACCGATCTGTTTAAAGCTTCGGAGCCGGTGGACATGCGCACGGTGGTGGCGCAACTGCGCAAAAACGGAAAATTGGAATTGGTGGGGGGTGCGTACTACGTGGCGGAACTCACGTCCAAAGTCAGCTCTGCGGCCAATATTGAATACCACGCCCGCATCATCATCGAGATGGCGATCAAACGCGATCTCATCCAGATTGCCTCGCAAGTACACAGCGATGCCTACGAGGATACCACCGATGTGTTTGAATTGCTGGACAAAACCGAGCAGTCCATCTTTAAGATATCCGATACCAACCTGCGGAAGAACTACGACAAGATGCAGTCGTTGATGTACCAGGCCATCAAAGAGCTGCAGGAGAAAAAAAATCACAAAGACGGTTTGACGGGCATCCCCAGCGGCTTCTCGCGATTGGACCGCGTGACATCGGGGTGGCAGAAATCGGATTTGGTAATCATTGCCGCGAGGCCCGGGATGGGTAAGTGCCTCGGCAAAGGCACGCGCGTGCTCATGTTTGACGGTATGTTGAAAAACGTGGAAGACGTGAAGCCCGGAGAATTGTTGATGGGCGATGACTCCACACCCCGTAAAGTACTTTCCCTGGCGCGTGGCCGCGAAATGATGTATTGGGTACACCAAAATCATGGTATTTCTTATCGGGTGAACGAATCGCACATTTTGTCGCTCAAGCGCAGCCGAAACGAAGGAAACCATCAACACGGTGACGTGCTGAACATCGAAGTGCGGGACTATCTGAAGCAGTCCGAAAAATTCAAATCAAACTACAAAGGGTATAAAGTGGCGGTGGAGTTTGACGAGACGGACGTACCGTTGGACCCGTACTTTTTAGGTCTGTGGCTGGGCGATGGCCATTCCTACAGTTCCCGACTGACCAATACCGATCGCGAAGTCATTGACTATCTTCAACAGTATGCCGATGATTTGGGCCAGGAGTTGGTCACCTACGAGCAAGAAGGAAAAACCAACAACTACGGGATTACCAAAGGGTGGCGTGGGGGACAAAAAAATTACTCCGTGCAGGGTGAACTGCGTACGCTGGGGGTGCTGGAAAACAAACACATTCCAAAGCCGTTTCTGGTCAACTCCACGGCCAACCGGTTGCGTCTGTTGGCAGGCCTTCTGGATGCGGACGGTCACTACAATGCCGAGTTTCATGTCTTTGAGATCACACAGAAAAACGAAACGTTGGCTCGTCAAATCAAGTTTTTATGCGATACGCTTGGCTTTAAGACGTCTATCGTCATCAAAAAAGCCACGCTGGCTGAACGCAATTTTGAAAGCGAGGTTTGGCGTGTACGCATCAGCGGTAACTTGGAGATAATCCCCGTGCAGGTAGCGCGCAAAAAGCCTCGGTTGCGCACGTCCGCTATCGATTGGCGGCATACGGGCATTACGGTGGAAGCCGACCGTGTCGATGACTATTATGGGTTCGAGATCGATGGAAACCGTCTTTTCCTGCTGGAAGACATGACCGTAACCCACAACACGGCTTTTATTGTTTCCGCGCTGCGCAATGCGGCCGTGGATTTCAACCACCCAGTGGCCATTTTTTCGCTCGAGATGGCTTCGCTGCAATTGGTGAACCGACTCATCTCCGCGGAAGCGGAACTCGAATCCGAAAAAATCAAAAAGGGAAACCTGGCCGAGTTTGAATGGCAGCAATTGGTGCACAAAACCAGCCGCCTCTCCAGTGCCCCCATTTTTATTGATGATACGCCCGCGCTCTCCATCTTGGAGTTGCGCGCCAAATGCCGAAGGCTCAAAGCCGAGCACAACATCCAACTCATCGTTATTGACTACTTGCAGTTGATGAAGGGCGATATTGGCGGTAACCGCGAACAGGAAATCGCGTCCATCTCGCGGGCGCTCAAGGGCGTGGCCAAAGAGCTGAATGTGCCCGTCATTGCCTTGTCGCAGTTGAGCCGTGGTGTGGAAACACGCGGGGGCGACAAACGCCCGCAGTTATCGGATCTGCGCGAGTCGGGTTCCATCGAACAAGATGCGGACATTGTGATGTTCCTCTACCGCCCGGAGTATTACAAAATCGATGTGGACGAAGAAGGTCAGCCCACACAAGGCATGGCCGAGGTAATCATAGCCAAGCACCGGAACGGATCACTCGAAAACGTGAAACTGAAATTCATCGGCAAGTACACCAAGTTTGCCGACTACGATGCGCCTGAAGGCTTGCGCCCGCTGTCCAGCATCACCCGCGAGAGCCGCATGAACCAACCGCCTCCGCCCCGGGCGGACGAAGATGCACCGTTTTAAACAGCGGCCCTCACAGACGGTTTTCAATGACCCAGTAGCCGACCGGTTTCTGATTGTCCACGGAAATCAACATCTTGCCTCATGCTGCGTTGGTGCGTCTTAGTCATCGGTTGTTTGTCGAGCTTGTCGGTTGTGGCCCAATGGGAGAGGGCAGACAACCCCTATCTGGACTCCGTTGAATATGTGCTGGAAGATGACAACGCACGCCTGCTGTTTTACCTGAACCAGGCACGCCAGTTCGATTCGTTGCAAACGGCTGGCACCGATCAGAAGCTGGCCGCCACGTTGGCCATCACCGACTCGCTGGTCAGCTTGACGGAGGAGGAGCGGGCGCGCTTCCAGATGACGGAGCAAGCCCTGCTGGAGGCCAACCAAAGCCAAGTTCGCTTTTTTATCATTGCTTTGGTGGCCTTGGCCGCCATGCTGGGGGTGCTGGTCTACTATTTTTGGAAACAACGAACAGAAACGCTGGTTGCCTTGAAAGCGGCCGAGCAGGAGTTGGCCGATGCGAAAGCGCGACAAGAACGCTTCTTTTCGGTGGTGGTACGCGATCTGAAACAACCCCTGGCCTCGTTGGTGCAGTTTGCCAAAACGCTGTCGCAAAAACGGGCAAACGTGACCGCCACCGAATACCACTCGCTGCTAGGGCAACTCGGTGCCGAGAGCGCGGCCGTGGCGCAGGCCCTCGAGAATCTGGCCGAGTGGTCCGTGATGCAAACGGGGGTGTTCACCCTGCGCAAAGAGCGCTTCAATGTGTTGCCCGCCCTCCGCGAAACGGTGGAGTTGATGCATTATGAACTGGCGCAAAAAAATATCCAGGTAGAGATGCTGGTGCCCGAGGTGCTGATGGTGTTTGCCGACCGGGCGCTCACCACGCTTGCCCTGCGCAATCTGTTGAGCAACGCCATCCGCTTTTCCAGCCCGGGCACGGCCGTGGTCTTTTTTGGTGGTCGCAAGGATGGCATCGTCACCATTGGTTTGCGCGACTTTGGCAAGGGCATGAGTGCCGAGGAACAGGCACGGGCTTTTGCCATCAAACCCGCCAAAGACGACACCGGCCAGGGCACCGGCTTGCTCTTTGTGTCGGAATTGGCCAAAGCGAGTCAGGGAAAAATTACGGTGGAAAGTGAAGCGGGCAAAGGCAGCACGTTTTACCTCACCTTGCCCGAAGAATAGCAGTCCGCCTGCTACTTTCGGATCCACCATGCCCATGCCATCAGCAGCGGGTGAATCAAAAGCAGCCGCAACCAGCCCACCCATAGCGGCACACACAAGCCCTCGGCCACACAACCTCCCAGTTGAATGAAGTGCACATGCGCAGGCACAAAGACGATCAGCAACGCCAAAAGACCATAACACGCCCATAGGCGCGTGCGCGGAAAAATCAACAGCAACCCCAGGATCACTTCGGCCAACCCGCTGACGACATTGAGCACGGCCTTGGCCGGCAGGTAGTCAGGGATGAGGGGATAGTAAAAATGCGGATGCCAGAAGTGGTTGACGCCCGCCAGCACATAAAAGAAAACGGCCATCACCCGCGCTACCTTTTTCATGGGCGGCAAAGATAATCTTTCAGGCTTCCGTTTGGTTGGCAGGGATGCGCTTAGTAATTTTCAACAAACGAAAAAACGTATGAAAGCGTTGGTGCTCTCCGGCCCCGGCCACATCGAACTAAAAGACCTTCCCAAACCGGTGCTGGCCCCGGGCAAGGCGCTGGTGAAAATGAAGGCAGCCGCCCTGAACAGACGCGATGACTGGATACGCGAGGGCAAGTACCCCAACATCCGCTTTGGCGTGATCATGGGCTCGGATGGTGCGGGCGTGGTGGAAGAAGTATTTGACGAAGAACACAAGCCGTGGGTAGGGCAGGAGGTGGTGATCAACCCCAACATCGACTGGGGGCCCGATGCCGAAGTGCAATCGCCCAAGTACATGATTTTGGGCATGCCCGTGAATGGCACCTTTGCCGAGTATGCGCTGGTGAGCGTGGACCGCCTGCAGCACAAGCCTTTTCACTTGGATTTTCTGCAAGCCTCGGCCATGCCGTTGGGCGGGCTCACCGCCTTCCGGGCGCTGTTCAGGCGGGGGCGGCTGGCCGCGGGCCAGAACGTGTTGATATCAGGCTTTGGCGGAGGCGTGGCCCAGTTTGCGTTTTTGTTTGCCAAGGCCGCGGGTGCCAACGTGTACGTAACCTCGGGCAGCGATGAAAAAATTGCGCGCGCGTTGAAGATGGGCGCCAAGGGTGCGTACAACTATAAAAAGGAAGCCAACTACAGCGAGCTGTGGAAGACCAAAGGAGGTTTTGATCTGGTGATCGACAGTGCCGGGGGCGACCAGATCAACAGTTTCATCAAAGTGCTGAAGCCCAACGGCAAGATTGTGTTTTACGGGGCCACCAACGGCCTGCCCGGCAAGTTGGATTTGTACCGCATGTTTTGGAATCAGCTTTCGTTGCTCGGCTCCACCATGGGCAACGACCATGAGTTTAATGAGATGCTCGCCTTTGTGAGCACACACCAGATCCGGCCCATCGTGGACTCGATACGGCCGTTTTCAAAGATCGCGGAATCCTTTGCCGACATTACCCGCCCGAATAAGGTGGGCAAGATTGTGTTTCAGATCTGAGGCAGACGGGCTTTTGCGTGGGGATATTGCGTTTTTTGGTGGCTCTTGGTATATTCAGGTAATGTATAACCGCACATAGCCGAGTGTTGGGTGCAAGGCGTTCGGAGAAATTTCCAAAGCTTATGACAGGAGAGGAATTACAAAATTTATTTAATAGACTGACTTCAGAGTTGGCTGACAAAAACGAATATGCCGACATGTGCAGAGAGATATGGAATTACGACATTCCAAAAAAATAATAAAGAAAGAAGCTGAGCAAATAAAAAAGGAATTTCAGCTAGATTTTGAAATATCCGGCAACGAGGGACTATTTTATAAGGACTATTTTATTGGAGGTCTCCAGCTTCGCTTCATAGTAGTATACAAACATGGAATGATTGATCCCTTTTATAGTGTGTTTAAAGGACTTTCGGATAATTCTTTTCCCGATTTGACCTTTAGGAAAATTGTTCAACAAGTAAGAGATGTGAAAGGCGACCCTACTTTTTCGTTTCCAATTATTGGCGACATAGAGGATTTCAAAAAAGTGTTAACATTGATTCTTCGAATCAACGACACCATGATTGACAATCTCAAAACAATTATAGAAGAGAAGTGAACCTAAGACGAATAGAAGATGTTCGCCAAAAAATTTTAATCCGACCCGAACGCAGACTTATAAGAAAAAGTAATTGACAAAATTTTATTGCGCTTCGCCTTTAATTCCCCGCGGAGTCTCCCGCCTCGGGACACTAATAGGGAGGGAATTAGCCGCAGAGTCCCGAAACGGAGACTCTGCGGAGAAAAAAAAGTTTAGATATGATCCGAACGTTTGAAAAGCAAATTCTAAACGATATTCATTTTGTAACTAGATTTCTTGATGCTCGAAATTTATGCATCAAGGATAGCAACTCTGTTTATAAGCTGCAAAAAAAGGACGCGAAAGACACTCTTTTGGCAACTGACTATTTGTTTGAAAACATTAAGAACCAGTACCTTACTGATGTCAAAGATGGTGAGTTTAATTTTAGGTTGATGTTTGACATAATAGATGGGAGTGTGTCGACATATATTTTCGTACTTAAGAACGGGGAATTTTTAGACAATGGTTTAACAAATCTAGGATTCATGCTAAATGAATTTGACCTCACCGGCTATGCGATAAATCAAAATTTTGGTTTTAATTGTAGGGTCGACTTCTTGGAGTATGTTAGAAGTATGATTTCCATCTTTGAAGATTTTAAGAACGAATTTATTAGACGGCAAAGCCCGGTATGACGCTTCCTTTCCCCGCAGATTCTTCCCTCTCTCGCCTACCTTCGGTGGGCGGGAGCTCTGCGGAGAAAAAAAGTGATATGACGAGGCATGGATTAATCGGGAAGGGATTAGCCGCAGAGTTCCAAAACGGAGACTCTGTTTAAAAAGAAAAACGGAACCTCGAAATTGATTATTTTTTGAAGGTATTAAAACGATATGAAAGCAGCAGACGTTAAATTTAATCCAATTGACAGCTACCTGGCACTTCTACACAATTTAAGTCCGGAGGGCAAACGCGAATTGATTTCAAGGCTCTCGGAGTCATTGATCCGTTCCGGAAAGGCGACAACAAAGTCATTAAACGAGTTATACGGTGCGTTTATTTCAGCAAATTCAGCGGACGAAATCATAGCTGAATTAAAAAGCATTAGAAAATTTAACCGTAAGACTGAGCGACTTTGAGAAAATATCTTCTTGATACGAACATCTGTATTTACTTCTTAAAAGGACTCTATAACTTAGATGAGAAAATCGAAAAGGTCGAAATAGAAAATTTTTTCGTTTCGGAAATTACCGTTGCTGAGTTAAAATTTGGTGTGGAAAACAGCGAAAACTGAGAAAGAAACAGGAAAACAGTTGACGAATTTGTCGGCAAATTCACCATCATCCCGATTTTCAATTCCCTCGACATTTACGCAAAGGAGAAAGCAAGATTACGCGAAAAAGGACTCCCGCTTGACGACTTTGATTTACTTATTGGCGCGACAGCTATCTCAAATAATTTGACGCTTGTAACAAGAAACGTTTCTGACTTTGAAAGACTCAACGGAATTGAAATAGAAAACTGGGTAATGGGGTAGCGGGTACACGCCACCACAAGAATTTATCCCAACACCTCCTCAGGCGCTGTGTTAGTATCCAACGCTAAAAACGATCCCACCGTGCCTTTGTGCCTTCGTGGCCTCCTCAAAAAAATTCCCCTTATTCCGGTGATATTTACTCCGCCATCGGCACATAGGTATAAAAGCAACCAATGACATGACCGACACACTGGAACAAGCCCCGCGGGTGACGTCCCCTCCGCTGGAAGCGCTATATGAGTCGGGCTTCCCCACAGTGGCCCGCTGGGTGGCCCGCCAGGGCGGCTCCTTTGCCGATGCGCAGGACATCTTCCAAGACGCCCTCATCATCTACTGCGAGCAGCGGACAAAGGGACTGGCCCTGCGTACATCGGCCGAGGCTTACCTGATGGGTATTGCCAAACACCTGTGGCTGCGCCAAACACGGCAAGCGCGGAACACCATCTCGCTGACAGATGCAGAATATTCATTGGAAATACCGGACGACTATTTTCCCTCGGTGCAGACCTCCGCGCTCATGACATTCCTGGCCACGGTGGGAGAGCGCTGCCTTAAGTTGCTGAGCGCCTTCTACCTGGAGGAAACCGGGATAAGTCGCATCGCTACGGCCTTTGGCTTCCGGAGCGAACACTCGGCTTCGGTGCAAAAGTATAAGTGCCTTGAAAAATTACGCGAAACGGTACGACAAAACCCCCATCTGTATGAGAGCCTCGTTGACTGACATCCACACCATCGAACAGTTTCTAACCGGTCGATTAAGCCCGGAGGACAGGCTGGTGTTTGAGGCAAGGATGCTTACCCAGCCCGCGCTGCAGCGCAACGTCATCCTGCAACAAAAAATACAAGCGGCTGCGGTGGCGTTTGGTCGCCATCAACTAAAGCAGCAGCTAAAGGCGGTTCACCAAAACTTGTTTTCGCATCCGCGAAAGCGGCTATGGCAGCAACGCATTCTTCACTACTTTAACCGGTAGACCATGACACACGCAAATTTGATTCCGATGGTCGTGGACGGCCGCGGGGAGCGGGCCTATGACATTTTCAGTTTGCTGCTGAAGGAGCGCATCGTGGTGCTGGGCACGGCCATCAACGATGCGGTGGCCAACGTGATTGTGGCGCAGTTGCTGTACCTGAACAGCTTGGATCAAAAACAGCCGATCAGTCTCTACATCAACAGCCCCGGGGGCGAGGTGTATGCGGGCCTGGCCATTTATGACACTATGCAGATGATCCAGGCACCCGTATCCACCGTGGCCATCGGGGTGACGGCCAGCATGGGCACCGCGTTACTCATCTTTGGCGCCAAAGGCAAACGCTATGCGTTGCCCCACGCCACCATTCACATGCACCCGACCGGTGGCGGGGCCCGCGGCTACACTGAAGATGTGCGCATTGCCGTGCGCGAGCAGGAACGCCTGCAAGCACAACTGTTTCACCTTATCGGGAAGCACACGGGTCATACTTGGCAAGAGATTGAGGCGCAGTTCATCCGCGACAAGTACATGACCGCCCCCGAGGCCAAAGACTATGGCTTGATCGATGAAATCCTGGGCGATGTGGAAGACGTGGTGAAGGTGAGCCCGGGTACGTTTGAAGTGGCGATGTATGAACGCGCATAACTGCGTGAACCGGCACACGCCCGCGCGGTGAGACCTCCATTAGAAATCGTTTCGGCTCTTGGGTCTTTTGATGGCATCGTCAATTTTTGTGCGCGTTGATGTCACTCGTTCATGAAACCCGAAAAAATCGCTCACGTACTCACGCCTATCAGCCGTTTTATCCAAAACGAGTCGGCTGCTGGCATTTTCTTATTGACATCCGCAGTGGCCGCGTTGGTGGTGTCCAATTCCGCGTGGGCTGCTAGCTATCACCACTGGTGGGAAATCGACATTTCCATTGGCGTGGGCGATTACTCCCTAAGCCGCACGCTGCATCACTGGATCAACGATGGACTCATGGCGATGTTTTTCTTTGTGGTGGGATTGGAGCTGAAACGCGAGATCGTAGGAGGGGAGCTGTCCACCCCGCGGCAGGCACTGCTGCCACTGGTGGCGGCTGCGGGTGGAATGGTGGTGCCGGCCGCGATTTATCTGCTGGCCAATCCGCAAGCGCCCGCGCAAGACGGTTGGGGTGTTCCCATGGCCACGGACATTGCGTTTGTCTTGGGCATTTTGTCGTTGTTGGGAAGCCGTGTTCCGCTTTCGATCAAAGTATTTTTAACGGCCCTGGCCATTGCCGATGACTTGGGTGCTGTGTTGGTGATCGCGTTTTTTTATACGTCTGACATTTCGTTCGTGAACCTGGCCACGGGGGCGGGCTTCTTGGTGGTGCTGGCGATGGGCAACCACCTGGGTGTGCGGAATGCGTGGTTCTATGGATTGGTGGGCATCGGTGGTGTGTGGTTGGCTTTTCTGATGTCGGGCGTGCACGCAACGGTGGCGGGGGTGTTGGCAGCTTTGGCGATACCGGCCCGCACCAAAATTGACGAAGTGAGTTTTGCCGGACGGCTTCGCGGCTATGTGGCCGAGTTTGAACGGATCCCGCCCAACAGCACATCGCTATTGGCACCGGAGCAACACCACGTAGTTGACAAAATAAAGCGGTTGACGCAGGCAGCCGACACACCGCTGCAACGGCTGGAGCACGGGTTGCATCCGATTGTCGCGTTTGTGGTGATGCCGGTTTTTGCCTTCTCGAATGCCGGTATCTCGCTCAGCGAAGTGAGTTGGCCAGACGTGGCCGCACCGGTGAGTGTTGGCGTGGGTCTGGGTTTGTTGGTTGGCAAGTTTGTGGGAGTGGTGGGCAGTACTTGGCTTTCGGTCCGGCTGATGGGTGCCAAGTTGCCAGAGGGAATGACGTGGCGGCACCTTTGCGGAGTGGGCTGCCTGGCCGGGGTAGGCTTTACCATGTCACTGTTCATTACCAACCTGGCTTTCGAGTCGCAAAGCCTTTTGCTTCAGGCCAAAATTGGTACGCTGGCAGCCTCGTTGGTTGCGGGGCTTATCGGGTTCCTCATCCTGCAACAAAAAACGGTGCGTACACCTTAAGGGGTGTATAGTCTGCTACTTGGTGATGGCCTGATCGATCAACCGGTTTAAGTCTTTTCGCAGGCCCGGGTCCGAAGGCCGCTTGGCGTTGAGGTCGAAATAGGTGCCGTCTTTTCGGATGAGCAGGTAACGCGGAATGGACGTCACCTCAAATAAATCGGACACGCTGGATTCCGGCCCCAACCGGAAATGATAAAAACCGGATTTCAGATCATACTTGTCAAGCGCTTTTTGCCAGTTGGTTTCTTGGGCATCCAGCGATAGCATCACAAATACAACTTCTTTTTGATAGCGCTCGGAGAGCTGCCTAGCGTCCTCAAACTCCTGGATGCACGGCCCGCACCAACTCGCCCAGAAGTCGACATAGACAACCTTTTTTCCGCGACAGCTATCCAGCAATTGGATAAAGGCCTGCTCATCGCCTTGTCTATTCAGGTTGGGATCCTCCACTTTTCGATACGCGGCAAATTGTTTTTTGAGCGAGTCTTCACCCCCCAGGTCGCGGATGATTTTTTCTTCCAGGCGCGTGGACTTCAAAATATCGTACGTGTCCCAGAACAACGAGTCGAAAGGGATTTGTGCCAAGGCTTCGCGGCTCAGTTCCTGACTTTCGAACGGCAGCGGGTTTTCTTCCCTGATTTCGGTGGTCATCATTTCGATGTGAAACCAATGGTTGTCCGCTTGGGTGAGCCCATCCTCAACCAACTGATAAGGATAATAAAATTGGCCATACGGCCGGTAGTAGGCGGTGGTGCGCAAGGTGTCGCCCTGGGCGATGCGGATGTTTTCGGTTTTGACAAACGCATAGGTATCCGTGGTGATGTACAACTTGCCGGACAGGCGGGCATAGTGACGAAGTTTGTAGAGCATGCCCCCCATTACGGCCACATCGCCCTGCGATTCATAGTGAATTTCAAACACCTCTTTGCCATCGTAGGTGGTTATTCCCACCAAGGTGTACGTGTACTTGGCCACGTCTTTCAATAGCGCGCTGATGGAGCCGCGCAGATAGGACGGCCAGAACTTGCCCTTGCGCATTTGATAGCCCGCCACATCGCACTCCAAAATGGACGGAATTGCGATGGGGACATGGCGCTCTCGTATCTTGTGCGGTCGAAACTTCTCCGGAGTTGCAACACGCGTATTTGCTCGCGCTCGCCCGCGGATGGGCGAAAAATCCGGTATCCATTTTTCTTGTGCACCTCCACGGCCGCTTCAATCAACCGGCCATACACACTGTCATCCCGGCAATAGTGGCGATAAAAAAAGCGCTGGTTAAAGTCGCGCGCGTTGAAATTCTGGGGTACGTTTTTAAAGGCTTTTTGCAAGACATCCCGGGCATCCAGTTTTTTTCCGGCCACCAGCACGGGACGGAGTTGGGTAACGGATGGTTGCAGGCGTATCACCCAAGAAGATTGGGTGGGCCTCACCAACCGGCTTTGATACCCCACGCAGGTGACCTTTAGCGTGTCCGTATCCGACAGCAGAATAGAGAACTCGCCTTCGCCATTGGTGCTGGTGCCCCGGGCCGTTCCGATGATGCCTACGGAGGCAAAGGGAATGGGTTCGTTGGTTTTATCGTCCACCACCCGCCCGCTCAGCCGCGTTTGGGCAATGCATGGATACATTGTGGCGAACAACAAACCCGATAAAAACAGCACGATTGACCTGCTTATGCAGGAAGGCAAGCGGACTCGCTTACACGTGAGGATATCATTTTTCCGGCTTGGATCACGCAATCCAGCCGTTTCGTTTATGGAAACTTGTTGGATCATTGGCCAGGGATTGGCGTTTTAATTATTTGATCGTAAACTCCGTTCTTCGGTTGTACCTGCGGCTGGCTTTGGTTTTGTTGGGCACCAGGGGCTTGCTTTTGCCATACCCGATGGCCTCCACCCGGCCGGCTTCGATGCCCTTGCCCAGCAGATACGTGCGCACGCGTTGGGCCCTGCGCTCGCTCAGTTGCTGGTTGTAGGCATCGTTGCCAATGTCATCGGTGTGGCCGGCAATCATTACCCTCAGGTTTTTGGATTCGGTTAGCAGCGCGGCCAGTCGGTCCACTTCGCCATAGGAGTTGGGGATATCGCTGTCAAAGTTGAAATAGATGTTCAGGATTTGCGGGATGTCGCGTTGGATGCGCTCCAGCAGCAGCGTATCCACCCGCACGGAGGCGTCCATGCCATCAAACGTAAATGTTTTGCGTGCCGAGGGGAGATAGCCTTCGCTGCGGGCCACCAACGAAAATGCAGGTGCCGACTCGATGCGGAATTTGCCCGGCCCGGTTTTGTTGACGCGCGTCATCGGTCCGGCTTCGCTGTCCAGAATCACCTCTGCGTCCAGGGGCTGTTGGGTTGCTGCATCGGCCACGGTCAGGTCTACCACAAAATACACCACTGCGGGGGCCACGATCATGGCGGTGGTATCCGGTGTCAGTTTGCTTAGCGAGTCCTGTGTGATTTTCTGTCCATAGATTTTCACGCGTTCTTCGTACGACACAGGTTTCCAAAAACGCATGTCGGCCCGATAGATGTCCTGTTCGCCATGGTTTTGAAATTTGACGGATGAAAAATAGGCGTAGCGTTCATCGCCCGTCAGGGCAAAATAAATGTCGTTCTCGGTCGAGTTGATCGGATAGCCCAGATTGACGGGCTCGCCCCACGTGTCGGTGATCGAATCGTAGGTGGAGCGGAAGATGTCAAGATCGCCCATGCCGATGTGGCCGTTGGAACTGAAGTACAAGTGTTTGCCGTTGGCGGAGATAAAAGCACCATCTTCATCGTAGGGTGTGTTGATCACCGGCCCGAGGTTTTTGATGTTGCCCCACTTGCCTTGTTTGGTGCGCGTGGCCATGTAGATGTCCGTACCACCGATGCCGGGCGGGCGGTTGCTGGTGAAAAAAAGTTTGTTGTTGTCGGCCGTTACCGAGGCGGAGTTCTCCGTGAAAGGCGTGTTGATTTCCTTGAGCGATTCCGGATCCGTCCACGCGCCATCGGATTTCAGATAGCTCACGAAAATATCGCCCCCGTATTCATCGTGATAGATAAATATCTCTTTGCCATCGGGCGATAGGTTGACGCTGGCATTGTGGTAGCGGTCGTTGAGGGGAGAGCCCATGTTTTGGGCGTCTTGCCACTCACCGTTTTTCCGATAGGCCACGTAAATGTCTTCGAAGTACTCGAGGTCGGCTGCCAGCTTCGGATTGAGGTTTCCGTCCTGTCTGCGCGAAGTAAACACCAGCATCGATTCATCGGCCGTGATGGTGGGGGCGTAGTCGGCATATTCACTGTTTACGCGGTTGCTCAGGTGCACGATGTCTACGTTGGCGGGCGAAGCCATAAATATTTTTGCCTGGTCGCATTCGAGCAGTTTGCGCCTTACTTCTTGCCGCCTGAGCTGTTGCAGCGAGTCGCTGCTGGACTCGGTGAGCGATAGGTAGTCGTGGTATTTCATCTTGGCACTGTCCAGCAGTTCCGAGTATTGATATGCCTGGCCGAGGTAATACAAGATGTCTTTGTCCACCGTTGCGTCCAGTTGCTGTGCCCGCTTAAAGTACGGCAGCGACTGCTCTTTGCGGATGGTGAGCATGATGGACTTGCCCGTCATGAAGTGGGCTTTGGCGTTGCGCGGGTTCATTTGCGTGGCCAGCGTGAACAACTCGGTGGCTTGCTTGCGGTGGGTAAAATCAAAAATCTCCATGCCCATGCGGTAATACTCTTCGGCCATAGCCGCAGAATCCTGTTGCGCACAGACGGATGTAGTGAAACCCGTCAGTATCCCTGCCAAAAGCAGAAATGCTTTTCGAAAATAAGTTCGTACCCAAGCCATAGACCTTCCAAAGTATAAATCTTTCGCGAAAAGTTGAAATTTAAGCCGCTTCATCGCGCAGATTTTCCAACTCTGCCAGTGTTTTCAAGTTGCGTTGCGCCCGCGCCACGGCCATGCCCTTATCAATTACGTCTATTGCATCGGCCGCTGGCCCCACGTGTAATAGGAGCAAGGCATGGTGATAGTAGTTTGGCAGATAGTCAGGAAAGCGCTCGGCCACAAGCCGATAGAGTGCCAAGGCTTCGTGCGGTTCGGTTTGCGTCAACTCCAGCGCCAGGGCGTAGTAGCCAAAGGGGTCATCCGGCTCCTCGTTCACAAGTTGCCGCAGGTAGGTCAGGCGTGTTTCGTTCATGGGCTAAAATCGGGCGGCTGGTTCGGTTTTTTGATTTTATCGCCTATCTTGAGCCCAAATTTAATTCTGCGGTCGCAGACCGCACCAACCGTTAGCTGGAATTTGTGCTATGAAGATCCTTGTGTGTATATCGCACGTGCCCGACACGACCTCCAAAATCACGTTCACCGAAAACAACACCCGTCTGGATACCAACGGGATACAGTTTATCATTGGCCCGTATGACGACTATGCTTTGGCGCGGGCGGTGGAGCTAAAAGAATCCACCGGGGCCACAGTTACCGTGCTCAACGTGGGCACGGCCGAAACCGAACCTACGTTGCGCAAAGCGTTGGCTATTGGTGCCGATGACGCCATCCGCATCGATGCCGAGCCAACCGATTCGCTTTTTGTGGCCACGCAAATTGCCGAGCAGGCCAAAGGCTATGATTTGATTTTGATGGGGCGTGAGTCCATCGACTTCAACGGAGGCGTTGTGCACAGTCTGGTGGGCGAGTTGCTGGGACTGCCTTCGTTTTCGCCCGTGATGAAATTGGAACTGGCCGGAAACACCGTAAAAATGGCCCGCGAAATTGAGGGCGGAAAGGAATATCTGGAGGCATCGCTGCCGCTGGTGGCGGGCTGCCAGGAGCCTATTGCCGAGTGGAAGATACCGAACATGCGGGGCATTATGTCCGCCCGTACCAAACCGCTGCAAGTGGTGGCACCCAAGGCAATTGAGTTGCCCACGGCAAACACGAAGTTTGAATTGCCACCACCCAAAGGCGCGGTAAAGATGATTGCAGCCGACAACATGACCGAGTTGGTTACGCGGCTAAAGAACGAAGCAAAAGTGTTGTAAAAAAGAGACAGCAGATATGAAAATTGTAGTGTTTGTCGAGCGAGCCGATGGGAGCGTGAAGAAATCATCGCTGGAGGCCGTGGCCTACGCAAAAGCGATGGGCGGGGATGTGACGGCCGTGGCATTGGGTACGGTGGATCAGGCGAGTTTGGCCGACTTGGGCAAGTACGGTGCCGCCAAAGTCCTTCACGCGGCAGACAGCCGCCTCGATCAAGGCATCGCTAAAGCGTATGCGGCCGTGCTGGCAAATGTGATGAAGGATGAAGGCGCAGAAGTACTGGTATTGGCTGGTTCATCGTTGGGCACGCCCGTAGCGGCAAAAGTGGCTGTGAAAACCGGGGCCAGCTTGGCCACCAACGTGGTTGACTTACCCGATCAGTCGAATGGATTTTTGGTAAAACGCAGCATCTATACCGGCAAGGCATTCGCCTACGTGCAAATGAAGAATGCCAAAAAAGTCATAGTGATCAAGAAAAATGCAGCGGAATTGAAAGAAGTGGGCAGCCCGGTATCGGTCACTCCCATAACTGCCCCGCTCTCCGACAGCGACTTCAACGCGACCATCACGCAAACGGAAAAAGCCACAGGCGAGGTGCTGCTGCCCGAGGCCAATATTGTGGTATCGGGGGGCCGTGGGTTAAAAGGGCCTGAGCATTGGGGTATCCTGGAGGAGTTGGCACACACGCTGCATGCAGCTACGGGCTGCAGCAAGCCGGTGTCTGATATGAACTGGCGCCCGCACCATGAGCACGTGGGGCAAACGGGCGTAAAAGTGGCTCCTCAACTGTACATTGCCGTAGGCATATCGGGGGCCATTCAGCACCTGGCAGGCGTCAATTCGTCCAAGTGCATTGTCGTGATCAACAAAGACCCGGAGGCGCCATTTTTCAAGGCAGCCGACTATGGAATTGTGGGCGATGCGTTTGACGTGGTGCCCAAATTGACGGAGGCCATTAAGGCAGCCCGCTAATGTGTAGTTTTGTTTTTATTTTTGGTAGGTGAAGAAAATCAAACTTGAAATACTGGGGCTCTCGTCCAGCCAGTCGCAGTCCGGTTCGTTTGCACTGGTCTTGGGCGAGGCGGAGGGCAACCGAAGGCTGCCTATTATCATCGGGATGTTTGAGGCACAGGCCATCGCCATTGAGATCGAAAAGATCATCCCCAACCGGCCCATGACCCACGACTTGTTTAAGGCGTTTGCCAACGCGTTTCACTTTCATGTGGAAGAGATCGTTATCTCCGATTTGAAAGAAGGCGTTTTTTTTGCCAAGATCGTATGCACCGATGGCCTGAAGAAAACGGAAATTGATGCGCGCCCCTCGGATGCCATTGCCGTGGGCCTGCGTTTTGACGCTCCGATTTTTACCTATGAGAGCATTCTGGCCGAAGCCGGTATTGTGCTGACGGATGAGGAGGAGGATGAAGAAAAGGAAAAAGAAAAAGAAAAAGCCGAGCCAAAGACCGAGAAAGCCCGCGTGAAGAAAGAAGCCCCGCGCAAAGGAGATGACTTTAAGAACTACACATTGGATAAGCTCAACGACTTGTTGAAGGAGGCCATTGAGAAAGAAGACTATGAGCGGGCGGCCAAGATCAGAGACGAAATGGGCAAACGCAACTAAGCCAGACCAAACCAATTTCAATGGACATACTTCGCGGGCTGATGGGGTTGCTCGTGCTCACGGGCGTTGCGTTTTTGCTTTCCAACAACCGCAAAAATATCCGGTGGCAAACCGTGGGCATCGGCATTGCCCTGCAGCTTTTGTTTGGGCTGGCCATCTTCAAAGTGGGTTTTGTCAATGACGGCTTCGCCTGGGTCAGTGCCCAGTTTGTTGCCTTTTTGGATTTTGCGCGGCAGGGCGCGATTTTCTTATTTGGCGGCCTGTCAAAAAATAGTTTTGAAGACCCCGCTGCCGGCCACAGCCTGGGTTTTCTGTTTGCTTTTCAAGCTCTGCCCACCGTCATCTTTTTCTCGGCCGTTACCACGGGGTTGTATTACCTGGGCATCTTGCAAAAGATTGTCTACGGTTTTGCATGGGTGATGACGCGCACCATGCGCCTGTCAGGCTCCGAGAGCTTATCCGCGGCAGCGAACATTTTTATGGGGCAAACGGAAGCGCCCTTGTTGGTCAAGCCCTTCATTGCGCGCATGACCAAGTCCGAATTGTTTTGTTTGATGACGGGCGGCATGGCCACCATTGCGGGCAGCGTGTTGGCCGTGTATGTGGGCATGTTGGGAAGTGGCGATGCAACCAGCAAAGCCACGTTTGCCACCTATCTGTTATGCGCGTCCATCATGAACGCCCCGGCTGCGATTGTCATGTCGAAAATCATTTTTCCTGAGTCGGAGCCGGATAAAATTGATCAGTCGCTAAACGTGAACCGCGAAACGATTGGCTCCAACCTGGTGGATGCACTGGCAAGCGGTGCCGCGGACGGGCTCAAACTGGCCTTGAACATTGGTGGTATGCTGCTTGCGTTCATCGCCATCATTCTGGCCATCAACTGGGGGTTGCAAGGCGTGGGCGATTTGGTGGGCGTCAACGATTGGATTCGAAACTCGACCGGAGGCGCATACGCGGGATTGAGTTTGGAGTACGTGCTGGGGCAGGTGTTTCGTTTGTTTGCGTTTGCCATGGGTGTGGACTGGGGCGAGTCGTTGCAGGTGGGCAGTTTGCTGGGCAAGAAAATGGTGTTGAATGAATTTTTGGCCTATTCTGATCTGACCGCGTTCAAAGCCGGTGGTTTTTTGAGTGAAAAAGCCGTGCTCATTTCCACGTATGCGTTGTGCGGGTTTGCAAACTTCAGTTCCATTGCCATTCAAATCGGGGGCATCGGAGGCATGGCGCCCGGCCGTCAGGCCGATTTGTCGAAGTTGGGGCTGCGGGCCATGTTGGCGGCCTCGCTGGCTACCATGATGACGGCCACTATCGCGGGAGCTATCTTTTGACATGATCCGCAAGGTTGTCAACGGTTTTCTGGCGCTTCTTTTTTTGGCGTGCGCTTTTGTGCAAGTGAACGACCCTGACCCGCTGGCGTGGATCGCCATCTATGGGCTGACGGCCGTAGCCAGTATCATGGCCATGTACCGGTATTATCCCCGAGTCTATTTGGGCGTACTGCTGATACTGTTTTTGAGCTATCTTGTCTTTTTATTCCCCGGCATGACGGAATGGTACCGTTCGCCCGATCGGTCGCTGCTTTTTGACGATGTGGCCAAGATGCAATATCCCTACATCGAGGAAGCCCGGGAGTTTTTAGGGCTGCTGCTGTGCACGGTGGCGTTGTTGGTGTATTTTCTATCAGCCCGAAGCACGTCAGACGCCCGTAAAAACTAGTGGAACATTACTTTCCTCACGAGAGTCTGTGATTCGGTTTTAACCCTCACCAAATGGAGGCCACGTGGTACTTCGCGCACATCCAACGTTATCTCGCCCGCGCTGGGCCTAACGGTCGCCTGTTTGATGTGTTGTCCCGTAGCTGAGAAAATAGTGATCTCTGCCACCGTTGTTGTGGTCACCGGTATCGTCAACTGATCTTTGGAGGGATTGGGATACCACGAGCTCTCGAACGATCTTTCTTCTTCGATAGAGGTAACCAAAAAATCAACCAAGCCGGGTGTTTGAGCCGGTTGTTGCACGGTCGTGAAAATGTGAAACTCCCCGGGTGCCAGCAACAAGTCGCCCAGTGCAGTAAAATTCACTGACGTATTCTCGAAGTAATCAAACCAAACGCCATTTTTTGATACGAATCCCGTAGCGCGCTGAAACGTAGTCGAGAAATTGCCTACAATGCTCACATCCATCTGCGGATGGGTTATCTGAATGATGCGAATGGGGCCTACCGGTGACCAGATGAACGTTCCGTTGTTGAAAACGGCCGCATTGCGGTTGACCAAATCATTGATGGCGCCAACGGTGCGGTAAAGTCGCTGGCGGTCACCATTCTCATAATAGCCAAGGCCCCCAGTTCCCCACGGAAGCGGTTTCGGATCAACCCGGCAGCCTCCGTTAATGGTGCCATTGGGACAAAAGTTGATTGACTTGTCATACCCCAATTCTCCAAACTGCCACAGCATTTTTGGACCGGGCGTGGTATAAAAAAAGGCAGCTCCCAACTTAGCTCGGTTGAGCGCAGTACCCAAGTCGCGGATGTTGTAGCCGTTGCTCGCTTGCCCTTTGTTCAACAGTTCCAGTACCTGGCGCTCTTCATCGTGGCTTTCCATGTAAGTTACATGACTTAGACGTTCGGCTCCGGAAAGGCTCGTGTTCGTGTTTCCTTCCAAAGCCGAAGCGTAGGTACCCACCATGTTGCCCCATAGGATCATACCGGCATTCGCCAACGCGGTTTCCTCGCTGCTTGCTGCAAAATGCTCCAGGATGACATAGGCATCCGGCTTGTACGACCAAATCTTGTTGGCCATCCGTGTTAAGAGGTTGATCCGTGACTGGTCGAAGTTGCTCCACGCGCCCACATCGTTGGGGTTATTGGTTTGCGTAAATCCTTTGGAAAGATCAAACCGGAAGCCATCAAAGTGAAATTCCTGCAGCCAATAGGCACAAACAGTATCCACAAATGCTTTTGTGTAGGGGCTTTCATGGTTGAAGTCATATCCCACATTGAAGGGGTGGCGTGCATCCGGATTGAACCACGGATTGTTCGAAGCCGGTTTTCCCAGGGCCGCGTCCCAATACATCCGCACCATCGGGTTTTGACCAAAGGCATGGTTGAGCACCATATCCAAAATTACGGCTATGCCTTTTTGATGCGCTCGTTCAATGAGGCGTTTCAGGTCGTTTTTGGTACCGTAGTTCTTATCGGGTGCCAAAAAGTACGAGGGGTTGTAGCCCCAGCTATTGTTCCCTTCAAACTCCATGATCGGCATCAGTTCAATGGCATTGATGCCGAGCCGTTTGAGATAATCGAGGGAATCCATGACCGAGGCATAGCGTTGGTCGCCAACAAAATCGCGGATGAGCAGTTCGTATACCACCAACTCTTTTTTGGGAGGGGCCTGCCATGTAGCTTCTGATGCCGCCCAGGCGTATGGGGTTTGGTTCGTTTGCAAGACACTGGCGATGCCATACTCTTGAAATGTGTAGCTTGGCAAGTTGGGGTAGGTGCTGGACGGAATGAATCGGTCGTTCCACGGATCAGCGACTTTCTCTGCCAAAGGGTCACCTATTTTGATGGTGCCATCGACCCAATACTGAAAGACATACTCCTGCCCGGGGTTAAGGCCCGTCAATGTCAGCCAAAAGAACTTGCCATCGGGCGTTTTTTTCATAAAGAAGGAGTCATCCGCCTGCCAGTTATTAAAGTCGCCCGCCACATAGACAAAATTTTTGGTGACGGGAGTTTCCAGCACCAGCGTAGCCCCCGTAGCATCGGTAGGATCGTAGTTGATACCCGGTTTGGCACCTGCGGGAAGAGCGGCAATCTGGGTAGTCGGAGTGGCAAAGACATTGATTGTTTTTTCGAACGTCTGTTCCACACTATTAATGGTAGCGGTTACACGAATGACTTTTTGGCCGGAGGAGGAAGGGGTGAACGAGCGGGAAATGGAAGTTGCGTTGGAGGCAGGAGTACCTACATCCACAAATCCGCTTCCCTCATTAACCGATATCTTGACGGTGCTGGCGGTTTCGCAGAGTGAACTCGAAATTGTGATTGGGGAGCCCGCTGCCAAAAAAAGCTCGGAGGCTTGTGGCTCGACAATTGAAATGGTTTGGTTGAGCCGGATAAAGATGTCAGGAGAGGTTTGACTGGACCCATTGGCGTTTCGAAATACCACGGCCAACCAGTAGATCGGTGCATTAGCCGGGCTCAGCGTGTTGAAGTATTGCCGCAATGTGGGCCCCAATACCAATGTCCACTTGTTTGGTTGGCCATCTACAGGTGTCATTTGCCCCACGCCATTATCGGTGCCCCAAGTGCCCTTAACGGCCGTCCAATCTGCACCGGTGGGTGAGGAGGTGTTGTTTATGACTACACCCGCGTGAGCATATACCTTGCTTTGGCCCGCCAGTGCCGTGCCGGTGGCATCAAAGGTGAGGGTCACTTGTTGCTCGGACGAGGGACTTTGGCAGGGAGCCAATGTAACCAGTTGTGCGCGCACTGCCGTGTGGATCAAAACAACCGAAGCGAGCCATAGCCATTTCTTTATCATGTCGCAAAATATTAGACGTTCAAAGGTAGGTCAGTATCCGCAATTGTGCTAACCGCGGTGCGATTGTCTAACGGAAACGATTGCGCTGAAAAACGCAACCGTTTTCGCCCACGCATTATTTTTGGTGGCCACTTGCAGTCACCGCCCTAATTTTTACCTTTAAACGGATGAAAAAGTGCTTTTTAATGCTGATGTTGGCGGGAGTGCTTTCCTGCCAAACACGCCAAGAGAAAATCCCCGTGCCCATGCCTGCCTCCTCCGGTAAACTGATCATCTATCAATTGATGACGCGCCTCTTTGGAAATACCCAAACCGCCAACAAGCCTTATGGCACGCTGGAAGAAAATGGCGTGGGTAAATTCAACGACATCAACGACCGCGCACTGGCCGGCATCAAAGAACTGGGCGCCACCCACGTATGGTACACAGGGGTATTGGAACATGCGCTGTTGACTGATTATTCCGCCTACGGCATCCCGTTGGACCATGCCAACGTGGTGAAGGGCCGCGCGGGGTCGCCCTATGCCATCAAAGACTATTACGATGTGAACCCGGACTTGGCAGTGGATGTAAAAAATAGGTTGGCGGAGTTCGAGCAACTGATTACGCGCACGCATGCACAAGACCTCAAGGTCATCATCGACTTTGTGCCCAACCACGTGGCGCGCGCCTATCGCTCCGATGCCAAACCCACAAATGTGAGAGACCTGGGGGAAGGCGATGACACCTCCGTGTCGTTTAAGCCATCCAATAATTTTTACTATCTGCCCGGCCAATCGTTTCAGCCACCCAATGAATACACTCCGCTGGGCAACAACCCGCACCCCACCAAGGACAAGCAGTACATCGAGACACCAGCCAAGGTGACGGGCAACGACCAGTTTACGGCCACGCCCGGTATCAACGAGTGGTTTGAAACTGTGAAGCTCAATTACGGGGTGGACATCCAGAATGGCCGCAAGAATTATTTCGATCCCATTCCCAACACGTGGGAGAAGATGCGCGACATATTGGTGTTTTGGGCAAATAAAAAAGTGGATGGCTTTCGCTGCGATATGGCCGAGATGGTACCTCAGGAATTTTGGGGATGGGTTATTCCTCAGGTGAAAGCCGTGAATCCCGAGATCATCTTCATTGCAGAGATATACAACCCAAGCCAATACCGAAACTACATCGACAATGGCCGGTTCGACTACCTGTATGACAAGGTGCAACTGTACGACACGCTGCGGTTGCTCGTCAACGGCCAATCGGCTACCCAGCATATTGCAGGCATCCAACAGAGCCTAAGCGGCATCAATCACCGCATGCTTCATTTTCTGGAGAATCACGATGAACAACGAATTGCCTCGCCCTTTTTTGCGGGCGACCCGTGGAAGGCGGCACCGGCCATGGTCATCAGCGCGTGTATTGATCAAGCTCCTGTGATGGTTTACTTCGGGCAGGAAGTAGGTGAGCCCGGGGCCGGATCGGAAGGCTTTTCGGGCGAAGACGGACGCACCACAATCTTTGACTATTGGGGTGTGCCGCACCACCAAAAATGGGTGAATGGCGGTGCCTTTGATGGGGGGCAGTTGACGGACAATCAAAAAGCCCTTCGACAGTTTTACGGAGATATCCTCACGTTGGCGCGCGACAATCCCGCCATCCACTCGGGCGAGTACATTGATATTACTTCTTTCAACCAGGCCAGCGGAAACATCAACCACCTCATGCATGCGTTTGTCCGCTATTTTGGCGATGAGCGACTCATCATGGTATCCAGTTTCAATGCAGCACCCCTGCCCGCCAAGATTGCGCTTCCACCCGAGGTGGCCCAAAAAATGGGATTGCAACCGGGCGTGACATACGTAGGGCGCGATCTGCTTCGCAGCGGTGCCGACATGGGCCTGGATGAGCATTATTCATTTTCTCTCGAACTTCCATCATACGCTTCCTTCATCTTCAAAATCAAATGAGAAAAGTTTCCATTCTTTGGGTCGGTCTGCTATGGGCCGTTCCGTTTGCCTGCCAGCAACCCAAGCCTGTGGCCCAATGGCCGCAAGGAGTCAACTATGAAGTATTTGTACGCTCCTTTGCCGACAGCAATGGCGATGGCATCGGTGATTTCAATGGACTCACGGCACGGTTGGATCACCTACAGGAATTGGGCGTGGGGGGCGTGTGGCTCATGCCCATCATGAAATCGCCCACCTACCACAAATACGATGTCACCGATTACAAAAGCATTGATCCGGAATACGGCACCGTGGAGGATTTCAAAAAATTTGTGGACGAAGCGCACAAGCGCAACATCCGCGTGTTGGTGGATTTGATCCTTAACCATACCGGCTATGACCATCCGTGGTTTCAAAGCGCCATTGGCGAAAAGGACAGCCCCTATCGGGATTATTACGTGTGGGCCAAAAAAGATTCGATTCGCGAGCAGATCGCCAAAAAAGCCATCTCACTGGATTCCGACAACATCACCCAGTGGCATCCCGTAAAGGGCGACACGCTGGCCGAACATTACTATGGATTTTTTTGGGGCGGTATGCCGGATCTCAACTTTGACAACCCCAACGTGAAAGACGAGTTTGTGGACATCGGATCGTTTTGGCTGAAAGACATGAATGTGGATGGCTTCCGCTTGGATGCCGCCAAGCATATTTTTCCCACGGATCGTGCGGCCGACAACCACGCTTTTTGGGTATGGTTCCGCACCGAAATGACGAAGATCAAACCCGATGTGTACCTGGTAGGAGAGGTGTGGTCCAAAGCCGAGGAAGTAGCGCCCTACCTAAAAGGCCTGCCGGCCCTGTTCAATTTTGATATGGGCTATGCCATTACCGATGTGGTGCGCAAAGGCGTGGATTCGGTGGGGCTGATTGCCACCTATAAGCGTATCAACGACTTCTACAACCAGGCAACGGACGAATACATGGATGCCACGTTTTTGAAAAACCACGATCAAAACCGGATACTAAGCGAGTTGGATGGCGACCTGAATAAAATGCGCGTGGCCGCCAGCATCTTGATGTCGCTGCCGGGAACACCGTATGTGTACTATGGCGAGGAGATTGGCATGTTGGGCATGAAACCCGATGAATACATACGCGAGCCGTTTGTGTGGGATGTCGGTACGGCCGATGCCCTGCAGACCAAATGGGAGCAACCGCGCTACAGCACAGATCAAACGGTGGTGCCGTTGGCACAACAAAAAAAGGACCCCGCTTCGTTGTTCAATTTCTATAAGAAGTGGATTGAGTATCGCAACCAGAGCAAGGCCCTGACCTATGGCACATTGGAGGAAAGTCCCATTGCCGTGCGGGAGTTGGTATCGTTGATCCGCAGCCAGGGCGATGAAAAACGTTTGATCGTTCACAACTTGTCGGATGTGGAGGTGACGGTTCCGGTCACCGATTCGCTCAACGAATTTACCTTGATCGATTTTGCCACCCATACGGCCGCCTCGGTGTCCAGTTCCGAAATCCGTGTGCCCGCCTATAGTTCCCTCGTTATCAAGTAGCGTCATGACAAAAGCCAGAGCCATCATTGAATCCGTTCAGCCACAGGTGGACGGAGGCCAGTATCCGGTAAAACGAACCGCGGGTGAGCGGGTGGATGTGAGCGCCCACATCTTTGGCGATGGGCATGATCACATTCGGGCCCGCGCGCTTTACAAACATGAAAAGGCAACCCAATGGCAGTGGGTGGAAATGCACCCTGCCGTAAACGATGAGTGGGCTGCTTCTTTTCATACCGAGAAAGTGGGCACGTATGTGTTCTATGTACAAGCTTGGATTGATCATTTTGAGACGTGGCACGATGGGTTCAAGAAAAAGGCAGCCGCCAAAGTGGACGTTTCGCTAGAGTTGTTGGAGGGGGCGCAGTTTTTGCGCCAGTTGGGCAAGGAGCACGATCAACTGCAAACCTATGCGGCCCGCATAGAAGACAAGGCAAAACCGGGCGAGGCTATACAATGGGTGCTCAGCGAAGAGTTTGCCCAAATGGTACATGCGCATCCGCTCATTGAAAACGAATCACAATCAACACCCGTCACCATTCAGGTAGAGTATGCCCGCGCGCTGTTTAGCACGTGGTATGAGTTCTTCCCGCGTTCGGCATCGTTGGAGCCGGGCAAGCATGGAACGTTCAAGGACTGTATCCGGTTGCTGCCGCGTGTGGCGGCCATGGGTTTTGATGTGCTTTATTTTCCGCCCATCCACCCGATTGGAAAACTCAATCGAAAGGGGAAAAACAACAACGTGCGTTCGCAGCCTGCGGAGCCCGGGTCGCCTTGGGCCATTGGCAGTGATGAAGGTGGTCACAAGTCCATTCACCCTGCACTGGGAACACTGGACGACTACCGCGACTTGATCCGCGAGGCGCGCAAGCTCGGTATCGACATCGCACTCGACCTGGCGTTTCAGTGTGCACCCGACCATCCATATGTCAAAGAACATCCGGAGTGGTTCAAGCAGCGGCCCGATGGCTCGATTCAATACGCAGAAAACCCGCCCAAAAAATATCAAGATATTTATCCGTTCAACTTCGAGACCGAGCATTGGAAAGAACTCTGGGAAGAGTTGAAATCGGTGATCGTGTTTTGGGTGGAGCAGGGGGTCACGATTTTCCGGGTGGACAACCCGCACACCAAGCCCATTCCGTTTTGGCAGTGGGCCATTGGCGAAGTAAACAAAAAGTATCCCGAGGTCATCTTTTTGTCGGAGGCCTTTACCCGGCCCAAGGTCATGGCCTCGTTGGCGAAGGTGGGCTTTCAGCAAGGGTACACGTACTTCACGTGGCGTGTCACCAAACAAGAAATCATCCAGTACATGAATGATTTGGTCAATGGTCCTTCGCGCAACTACTTCCGCCCCAACTTTTGGCCAAACACACCGGATATTTTGCCGTATCATCTCCAACACCAAGGAGAGAATATCTTCATCATCCGGTTTGCCTTGGCCGCCACGCTGTCGGCCAGCTATGGCATGTACGGGCCAGCGTATGAGATGTATGACAATGTGCCCATCGAGGGGAGGGAAGAATACTTCAATTCGGAAAAGTTTGAGATCAAACACTATGATTGGAAGCGTACCAACCGGATGACAGACATCATTTCGATGGTGAACCAACACCGGAAGGAACACAAAGCGTTGCAGTCGACCTGGAACATCCAGTTTTTGAATATCGAGAACAGTCAGTTGGTGGCATACATCAAAGCAACGGACGACCTTAGCAGCATCATCGTGGGGGTGGTTACGCTCGATCCGCATGCCAACCAGTCCGGGTATGTGCAAGTGCCGCGGCAACTGCTGCGCTTGGGCGCCCACATCAACTTAAAGTTGCACGACCTGATGACGGACGAGCGCTATACGTGGACACAGGAATGGAACTACGTGGAGCTCAATCCGCACAAAATGCCCTTTCACCTTTTTAAAGTAGAAATTCACGAGTCGAACATGTAGCCCATGGCCACCCCGATAAAAACGAACGATCCGCTTTGGTTTAAAGACGCCATCATTTATGAGTTGAGCGTGCGCGCCTTTTATGACAGCAATGGCGATGGCATTGGCGATTTTCCGGGCCTGGTGCAAAAGCTCGACTACTTAGACGACTTGGGCGTCAATGCCATTTGGCTGTTGCCGTTTTACCCTTCGCCTCTCAAAGACGATGGCTATGACCTAACGGACCACTACGACATTCACCCCGAATACGGAACCCTCAGCGACTTTAAACTTTTTCTGAAAGAGGCCCACCGCAGGGGCATACGCGTCATTACCGAACTGGTGCTCAACCACACGTCCGATCAGCATCCCTGGTTTCAGAAGTCGCGCAAGGCCCGGGCGGGCTCGCGCTACAAAGACTACTATGTGTGGAGCGAAAAGCCCGATAAGTACAAAGAAGCGCGTGTGATGTTCAGCAGCGAGGAGAGCAGCAATTGGAGTTGGGACAACGAAGCGAAATCGTATTTCTGGCATCGCTTTTACCGCCACCAGCCCGAACTGAACTATGACAACCCGGAAGTGCAACTGGAGATGATCAAAATTGCAGACTTCTGGCTGAAGATGGGCGTGGACGGATTTCGGCTGCCCAACGTCCCTTTTTTGTTTGAAGAGGAAGGCACCAACTGTGAAAACCTGCCGCAGACCCATGCCTTCTTACGAAAGCTCCGCACGCACATCGACAAAGAATACAAAGACCGCATTTTGATGGCCGAGGCCAACATGTGGCCCGAAGATGCCGCTTCGTATTTTGGCAATGGCGAAGAATGCCACATGAATTTCAACTATCCGCTGATGCCGCGCCTGTTTTTGGGTTTGCGCACGGAAGATAGCTATCCGATAATCGACATCATTGAGCAAACCCCCCAAACACCGCCCAACAGCCAATGGGCCTTGTTCTTGCGCAACCACGATGAGATCGGCCTGGAGATGGTGACGGAAGAAGAAAAGGATTACCTCTTCAAAGCCTATGCCAACGACCCCAACACCAAACACAACTTGGGTATCCGCAGGCGACTGGCCCCGTTGCTCAACAACGACCGCAGAAAAATGGAGTTGCTGTACACCATTTTGTTTTCACTGCCCGGCACACCCGTGCTCTATTATGGAGACGAGATCGGCATGGGCGATAATGTGTACCTGGGCGATCGCTTTGGCGTGCGCACGCCCATGCAGTGGAACATGAATTTGAATGCGGGCTTCTCATCGGCCAACCCGCAAAAACTATATCTGCCCATCATCACCGATCCGGTGTATCGCTACGAGTCCGTCAACGTGGCTTCGCAGGAGGAGAATCCTTCCTCGCTGATGTGGTGGATCAAAAATGTACTGGCCATGCGCAAACGACTGAATTTGTTTGGCCGGGGCGATTTGAAATTCATTGACAGCTCCAACGCCAAGGTGCTGGCCTTTGCCCGCACGCACGAACAGCAGCGCCTGATTGTGGTGGCCAACCTATCGCAATTTTCGCAGGCAACCACGCTGGACCTGGCGGACTTCAAAGACTGCGATATCACCGAGGTGTTTAGCCAAAACCGATTCCGCAGTGTAGAGGGGGGTGAATATCCCATCACCATTGGCCCATACGGATACTTCTGGTTTCAGGCCGATGACTCGGAGAAAAAAGAAGCGGGCACGGGAGGCAGTGAATTGCAATTGTTCAAGACAGACATTTCGTGGGAACGCGTTTTTGGGAACTACAACGAAGTGCGCGTGTTCGAACGCAAGATCCTACAGCCCTTCATGAAGAAATGCCGGTGGTTTGGCGGTAAGGCTAAAATCATCAGCAAGATGGGTGTCAACAAAGTGATTCCCTTAAAAGTAGAGGGCGAAACCCATTTCCTCACGATCATCGAGGTACACTATGTGCAGCGGCTGCCCGACCTGTATTTTTTGCCGATGTGCTTTGTGCCGTCCGACAGCATTTTTGACAAAGTAGAATACACCTCGCAAAGTGTGGTGTGCCGCGCGGAGATCCAAGGCAAATCGGGTTTTATCTTGGACAGCAGTTATGACAAAGGCTTCCGCGATTTTTTGTTTCAAGCCATGGACCGAAAACTGCGCATCAAGGAAGACGAGGGCACCCTGGAGTTCCACTCCAGCGTATTTGCCAAACTCAATGCCAGCGAAGTGGATTCCAAGATTCTGAAAGCCGACCAAAGCAACACGGCCATCATTTACAACGATCAGTATTTTTTCAAGTTCTATCGCAAACTGGAAGAGGAGATCAATCCCGACCTGGAGATCGTACGGTTTTTGTCCGAAAACACCAGCTTCAAAAATTCGCCCAAGTATGCGGGCAGCATGGAGTTCCACACCAACGAAGGCAAAACCATCGTGTTTGGTTTGTTGCAAGAGAAGGTGGAAAACCAGGGTGATGCCTGGAATGTCACCATCGACTCTGTAGGCCGTTTTTACGAGCGGGTGATGACCAAAGCCAAGAAAGAGAAGTTGCCTAAACTGATCAACAAGGCGGCCATCAAGTTTGAGGAAGCACCTGAAATCATCCAGGAGTTTATCGGGCGTGGCTTTTACGAACGCGTGGTGCGACTGGGCCAGCGCACGGCTGAAATGCATTTGGCCTTGGCCAGCGATTCATCCAACCCGGCCTTTGCGCCCGAGTACTTTACGGCCAATTATCAACGGTCTTTGTATTCTTCGCTTCGCAAGCTTTTGAAAGATCGGTTCAAGTTGCTGGAACAGCAGAAACCCAAACTTAACCGCGATACGCAAGCGTTGGCCGATAAAGTGCTGGCGTTGGAAGACCAGGTGCTGGAATGCTTTGGCGAAATCTATCAAACCCGCATCAACGCCATCAAAACCCGCATCCATGGCGACTACCACCTGGGGCAGGTGTTGTTTACCGGCAAAGATTTCGTGATTATTGACTTTGAGGGCGAACCTGGCTTTAGCTTTAGCGAACGCAGACTGAAAAAGAGCCCGATCAAAGATGTGGCGGGCATGATCCGCTCGTTTCACTATGCCGCGTTTGGCAAAATTTTGTTGAACGAGAACTACCGCGAAAAAGATCTGGAGTTTTTGGAGCAGTGGGCCGAACAATGGCAACACTACGTAAGCCGGTTTTACATGGGCGCCTACCTGGAACGAATGGGCACAGGCATGACGCTTTCAGACGAAGACGAAGTGTTGATACGGGTATACCTGATTGAAAAAGCAGTGTATGAGTTGGGGTATGAACTCAACGGCCGCCCCGATTGGGTCATCATCCCGTTGCGCGGCATTTATTACCACATGCAGCGCTATTTGTTGGCCAAGGAAGAACGCGAAAAGAAAAAGAAGTAACCCTTTTGAATCATGGGAAAGAAAAAATCATCCTCCAAAGAAACCGAACAGCCCACCACGCTGCTCACCGATTTCGACATTCATTTGTTTCGCTCGGGCCGGCACTTTAAGTTGTATGAAAAGTTGGGCGCGCACGTGACCGAGTTCAACGGAAAAAAGGGAACCTATTTTGCCGTGTGGGCGCCCAACGCGAGGGCCGTTTCGGTCATCGGCAACTTCAATGGCTGGAATTCAGAGTCGCACAAACTCAACCCGCGGTGGGATGAGTCCGGGATTTGGGAAGGCTTCTTCACCGATGTTCAACGCGGGGAAATATACAAGTATGGTATTCATAGCAACACGGGCGCCATCCTGGAAAAAGCTGACCCGTTTGCCACCTTTGCCGAAACGCCACCCAAAACCGCTTCCATCGTTTGGACCACCGACTACGTCTGGAAGGACAGTGTGTGGATGAATGAACGCAAGAAGCAGGCGGGTAAAGCTAAGCCGTACTCGGTGTACGAAGTGCACTTTGGCAGTTGGCGTAGAAAAGTCGAGGATGGCAACCGCTCGCTCAGCTATGGCGAAATGGCAGAGGAACTGGTGCGCTATGTAAAGGAGGCTGGGTTTACCCACGTAGAGTTTTTGCCGGTGATGGAGCATCCGTTTTTCGGATCGTGGGGCTATCAACTAACCGGTTATTTCGCACCCTCCAGCCGCTATGGCTCACCGGAAGACTTTATGTATTTGGTAGACCGTCTGCATCAGGAAGACATTGGCGTCATCCTGGATTGGGTGCCTTCGCATTTTCCGGGCGATGCCCATGGGTTGTTTCAGTTTGACGGCACCCATTTGTATGAACATGCCGACCCGCGCAAAGGCTTTCATCCGGATTGGAGCAGCTACATTTTCAACTATGGAAGAAATGAAGTTCGTTCGTTTTTGATCAGTAATGCCTTGTACTGGCTCGACCGCTTTCACATTGACGGCCTTCGCGTGGATGCGGTAGCCTCGATGCTTTACTTAGATTATTCGCGCAAAGAAGGGGAGTGGATACCCAACCAATACGGTGGCAATGAAAACCTGGAAGCCATCCAGTTTTTGAAAGAGTTTAACGAGACCGTGTACGGCACGTTTCCGGACGTGATCACCATTGCCGAAGAGTCCACCGCATGGCCGGGCGTTTCGAAGCCCACCTACCTGGGCGGGTTGGGGTTTGGACAGAAGTGGATGATGGGTTGGATGCACGACACACTCAGCTATTTCAAGAAAGACTCGGTGTACCGCAAGTTTCACCAAAACGAGATCACGTTCAGCATTGTGTATGCCTTTACCGAAAACTTTATGCTGCCGCTTTCGCATGACGAGGTGGTGCATGGCAAAGGTTCCATCCTGGGCCGCATGCCGGGCGATGAGTGGCGCAAGTTTGCCAACCTGAGACTTTTGTACGGTTATATGTTTACCCACCCGGGTACCAAGTTGTTGTTTATGGGTGGCGAATTTGGCCAGTCGGCCGAATGGAACCACGACCGGAGCTTGGATTGGCATTTACTGGATCACGCACCACACCGTGGGGTGTTTGAATGGATCAAGACATTGAATGCCCTGTACAAATCGGAGCCTTCGCTATACACCTATCCTTTTGATGGGCGCGGGTTTGAGTGGATCGATTATGCGGATCGCGAGAATAGCGTCATCATTTATCAGCGCAAGGCCGAGGCAAAAGAAGAGACGCTCGTAATCGTTTGCAATTTCACACCGGAGCCGCGCCACCACTACCGGGTGGGCGTGCCGTACAGGGGCACGTGGAAGGAAATACTCAACTCTGACAATCAGGCCTTTGGCGGCAGTGGCGTCCTCAACCCGGGCGTGTTGCACACCTCGCCCGTCAAGTATCATTCGAAGGATTATTCCTTCACGATGACGCTGGCCCCGTTGTCGGTAAGTATTTTGAAACTGCACGAAGAAGTGGCCGAGTTTGAAATACAATAGTGTACTTTTACTGTTTATGACGATGCCGCGCCCGTTGCCAACCGGTGTGGCATTGTGAAAAAAACAGTCATCAGATACCTACACGATGCCTCGGAAAAAGTTTGTTTGCATACACGGCCACTTTTATCAGCCGCCCCGCGAAAACGCCTGGCTGGAAGCGATCGAAGTACAAGACTCGGCCCACCCTTACCATGATTGGAACGAACGCATTTCAGCGGAGTGCTATGCGCCCAATGCCGCTTCACGCATTTTGGACGAGAGCCGCGTCATCAATAAAATCACCAACAACTACGCCCGCATCAGCTTCAACTTTGGGCCCACGCTGCTCTCGTGGATGCAGGACAATGACAAAGAAACGTATCAATACATTTTAGAGGCCGACAAAGAGAGCAAAAAGCATTTTGGCGGCCGCGGCTCGGCCATGGCGCAGGTGTACAACCACATCATCATGCCGTTGGCCAATCACCGCGATAAGGTGACGCAGGTGGTGTGGGGCATCCGCGATTTTGAATCGCGCTTTAAGCGCAAGCCCGAAGGGATGTGGCTGGCCGAGACGGCCGTGGATGTGGAGTCACTCGAGATTCTGGCCGATCACGACATCAAGTTTACCGTGCTGGCGCCCCGGCAAGCAAAAAGCATACGCGCTGTGGGCACCGAAGAATGGCTGCCGGTGAACGACCGCACCGTAGATACGCGCAGACCGTACTGGTGCCCGTTGCCTTCGGGCCGGAAGATTGCCGTGTTCTTTTATGATGGCGACATCTCGCAGGGGGTGGCCTTCAATGGCTTGCTCAACGATGGAAGGCGCTTTGCCGACAGCCTCATTGCCCCGCTGGATGTTCACTCGGACGAACCCCAACTGGCACACATCGCCACTGATGGCGAAACCTACGGCCATCATCACCGCCATGGTGACATGGCCCTGGCTTTTTGCCTGGATCAGATCGAGAAAGACCCACAGGTGGGACTAACGAACTATGCACAATTTTTGGCCTTGTTTCCACCTACCTACGAAGCGCAGATAGTCGAGAATAGCTCGTGGAGTTGCGTGCATGGTGTGGAGCGGTGGCGCAACAACTGCGGCTGCAACAGCGGCAAGCCCGGATGGCACCAACTGTGGCGCAAGCCGCTTCGCGAGGCATTGGATTGGCTGCGCGATGAAGTGGCAACCATTTTTGAACAAGAAGGCGGCAAAGTGTTGCACGATCCGTGGCGGGCGCGCAACGAATACATTGCGGTGATCCTCAAACGAGGCGATTCGACCGTGAAAAAGTTTTTGAAAGACCACGCCAACACCGATGTAAACGTGACGCGCGTGCTACGCCTGATGGAGATGCAGCGCAATGCCCTGCTGATGTACACCAGTTGTGGTTGGTTTTTTGATGAGATATCTGGCATCGAGACCACGCAGGTCATGCAGTATGCCTGCCGCGTGATACAACTGGCCAACCAACTTGCGGGCGTGAGTTTGGACGAAGAGTTTTTGCGCAGACTGGCGCTGGCCCCCAGCAATGTGCCCTCGTGCGAGAATGGAGCCGTGGTGTACAACAAGTACGTGCTTCCCTCTAAAACTAACTTGCAGCGCGTGGGCATGCACTATGCCGTCTCGTCTATCTTTGAAGAAGAGCCCGAATCTCTGCCGCTCTTCAACTACGCGGCCGCGAACGAGTTCTTTTTGAAAAAGGAAGCCGGGGAACAGAAGCTAGTGTTGGGCATTACCAAGGTGCGTTCGCTGGTGACGCGCTCCGAAAAGAAGTTTGCCTTTGCCGTGGTTTGCATTGGCGTGCACAACATCATCGGCAATATCTCGCTGGACATGAACCCCGACCAGTTTGCCAGTATGCAGTTTCGCCTCACACATGCATTTGACAACGGCCGCCTGGGGGATGTGATCGGCATCATGCAAACCTATTTTGGCCCGGACAAGTACACGATCTGGCAACTCTTCAAGGACGAGAAGCGCAAGATTTTGGACATGATCGCCAATAAGAGCCTGGAGGAATTGGAGCAGTCGCTGCGCAGAACCTACAACCGCGACTATCCCCTCATCAATGCGCTGGCCAACAATGAAATCCCCATCCCCAACGCCTACCGCACCACGTTCGAATACATCCTCAATGCCGATTTGATCGATTGCTTTGAGTCAGACAAACTCAACATCAAAGAAGTGGAACGCATCCTGGCGGAAATGGAAAAGTGGAAACTGTCTATCGAAGATCCCGACAAGGTTTCGCGGCTGGCGGGCCAAAGTGTTTTTAAAGAGCTCCACCGCGTCAACAGCGAGCGGGACAACCTCAAGCGCATCCAGCGGCTCAACCGGTTGTTCCCGTTATTGAGCAAATTCAAAATCGAACTGGACTTGCACCACACGCAAAACCTGTACTTCCAAATGTCGCTGGAGAACAAAACACGCGAACCGCACGAACGCCATGCCGAATGGTTGGAGCAGTTTGGCAAGCTGGGCGGTCACTTGGGTGTGAAGGTGGCGTGAGCCGTCAGGTGCTAGCGGCCGGGCGGGGTGGCCACAGTTTGTCCACTCAGAAAAGGAAGGCTCGAAAGCACGTTTAACCGAAGGCTGGTGGACAACAAATCGTCCACTTCATAAAACTGAACGGCAATTTCGGTGGAGATTTCTTTTCGCAGCCGGTTGTAATACCGCTTACGGATGTTCAGGTCTTTGCGCTGCACCTGTCTGGTTTCTTTGATAAACCGGCCCATCGCTTTGGGCGACATGGTCTGATAGCCTTCGGCATACGTCACAAATTTAGTGATGAGCTGTTCGTCCAACTCCCGTTTTTCACGATTGTAGTCCACAAAAATGGGATGGAAAACTGAGGCTTCGCTGACGGACAACTGAAGCGTTTGAATGAATATCTGTTCGCGTTCGGCCTGCAAAAACCGCTTGGCCTGTTCCACGGTGGTGCCGGTTTGCGATTGCGCCCAGCCGGGTGCTGTGTTGGCCACAATTACGAATAAGCAAAGGTATTTCATGCCTGTGATTGTCACGTGAATAGGGGGTGAAGGTGGCGGTTCGGGTTGGCGAACGGGGATTTCCGTAAATAAACGTGTGCCACCACGTAATGTTTTGCACGACTCCCGGGGCCGAATCGCGCCAGCCCGCAAAATAAATGCCCCAACAACACCCGTTTTCAGGCTCGCATCCTTTTTTCTACCTTCACCACACAAAACCCAAGCGATATGGCTCTTTACACGCTCCAAATAAACGGCAAGCCGCTACAGGCGGAAGTAGACAGTGACACCCCGCTGCTGTGGGTGCTGCGCGACCACCTCGGCCTGGTGGGCACCAAGTATGGATGTGGCATTGCCCAGTGCGGTGCCTGTACCGTTCACCTCAACGGCAATGCCGTGCGCTCGTGTACACTTCCCGTGTCCGCGATTGGCGACAAAAAAGTAGTCACCATCGAGGGGCTCTCGGAGAAGGGCGATCATCCGGTACAACAAGCGTGGCAAGAAGTAGACGTGCCGCAGTGTGGTTATTGCCAGGCCGGGCAGATTATGCAGGCGGCCGCCCTGCTCGCCAAAAAGCCCAAGCCTACCAACGCTGATATTGAAACCGCCATGAACGGCAACCTGTGCCGTTGCGGCACCTATCACCGCATCCACGAAGCAATAGTACTTGCCAGCAACAAAACCAATCCATAACCATGGAAACCATTGCCAAGTCATCCAGACGCGATTTCATAAAGTTGGGCCTCACCGCCACGGGCGGTCTGTTGCTCGGGTTCCACTGGCACGAGGGCGAAGCAGCCGCCCTGGAAGGAGTGACGGCCGCTGATCCCATCGCCTTCAACAGTTATCTGTCCATCTCGCCTGACGATGTGATCACCATCTTTTCGCCCAACCCGGAACTCGGCCAGAACATCAAAACATCGTTTCCGATGATCGTGGCCGAAGAGTTGGATGCCGACTGGACAAAAGTGAACGTGGTGCAGGCCGCGCTGGACACGAAAAAATATGAACGCCAACTGACGGGCGGCAGCGGTGCCATTCCACATTCGTGGGAACGCTTGCGCAAGGCCGGTGCCACTGCGCGCCACCTGCTGGTGGAAGCGGCATCCAAACGCTGGGGTGTGCCCGTGGCTGAATTGACCACGCAGCAGGGAAAAGTAATCCATGCGGCCACCGGGCGCACGCTCACGTATGGAGCCCTCGCAACCGATGCGGCCTCGATGACCATGCCTTCCGATATCAAACTAAAAAACAAAAAGGATTTCAAGATCATCGGCCAACCCATTCGCAACGTGGACAACCCCGAGATGGTGACAGGCAAACCCCTGTACGGATTGGACGTGTACCGCGAAGGCATGCTACACGCCATGATCCAACGGCCTCCGCAATTTGGCAGCAAGATCAAATCGGTGGATGCCGCGGCCGCCAAAGCCATGCCAGGTATTGTGGATGTGGTCACATTCCGCAACAACGTGGCCATTGTGGGGAAGTCCACTTGGCAGATTTTGAAGGCGCGCAAAGTGCTGAAAGTGGAATATGAAAAAGACACTGTGCTGGAGAGCACGACCGACCACGACAAGCTGTTCAAAGAATTGCTTAACGCCACCGAGGGCGTAACCGTGCGCAGAAAAGAAGGCGATGTAGACAAGGCGTTTGCCGGTGCGGCACAAGTAATCACGCGCGAGTATCAATGTCCCTTTCTGGCCCACGCACCGCTGGAGCCCATGAACTTCTTTGCCCACGTGAGTGCCGATGGAGTGGAGTTAGTGGGGCCCTCACAAACACCTGACATGGCGCGCAACGAAGTGGCCCGGTTGCTGGGCATCGCACCCGATAAAATCACGCTGGAGCTCACGCGTTTGGGAGGTGGCTTTGGGCGCAGGCTCAAGGCCGACTATGTGGTTGAAGCAGCGGAAGTATCCAAGCTCGTCAATGCTCCTGTCAAAGTAACCTGGACACGCGAAGACGACATGATGGGCGGCAGCTACCGCCCGGCCGTGCGCTACCGTTTTTCGGCCGCACTGGATGCACGCAGCAACCTCATCGGCTACAAGCTGCGCGGGGTGGGCATCAACGCAGGAAACCCCACACGCGAAGACAACTTTCCTTCGGGCGCGGTGGAGAACCTGCTGATCGACTCGGTGGAACATAAATCGCCCATCACCACCGGGGCGTGGCGCGCGCCCATCACCAACTTTTTGGCTTATGCCGAACAGGCCTTTCTGGACGAAGTAGCCGAGGCGGCCAAGAAAGATCCGGTACAGTTCCGTCTGGCGCTGCTCGACAAAGCCAAGGCCACACCTACCGGGGCTGTGAAGTATGACATTGACCGCATGCGCCAGGTGATTGAACTGGCGGCCGAAAAGGCGGGGTGGGGAACCAAGAAAAATGTATCGCAAGGGTTTGCCGTCTACTTCTCGCACCGCAGCTATGTGGCCCAGGTGGCCGAGGTGGTAATGCGCAACAATACGCCCGTCATCGAAAAAATCTATGCTGCAGCCGACTGCGGCATTGTGGTGAACCTGAGCGGAGCCTACCAGCAGGTGCGGGGCGGCATTGTGGACGGCATGGGCCATGCCTTGTTTGGCAACCTCACGTTTATGGAAGGGGCGGCCGAGCAGCGAAACTTCAACAGCTACCGGCTGATCCGCTTCAAGGAAGTGCCGGCCATCGATGTTCACTTTGTGGACAACGGCATTGACCCTACGGGGCTGGGTGAGCCCGCCTTACCACCTACGGGTGGGGCCATTGCCAACGCCCTCTACCGCGCCCTCGGCAAGCGGCTCTACAACCAGCCGTTCAACAAAGAAGAAGTATTGAAAGGCGTAAGGCTGGGGGAGAAGGGGTGAGGTGGTTAGTTGCGGTGTACCCAAAAAGCCATAGCAGACCCGGTACAGAAATTGACGATGGAGTTGAATCCTGCAGGCAAGTGCAGTCTTCTGCGATTGAGGGATTTTTGTCTGACCAGTACACTGCTGCAATTGTAAATCAAGATTCCCAAATTAAAAAAATGAAAAAGGCCACATTGACATTTCTGATGCTGTCAACTGCAATTAGTTTGGTTGCACAGAAACAATGTGTAGTCAGGGGAGAGATAGTTGGTCGTGATAGTAAAGTTTTGTTAGTCCGTAAGTGTTCAGATAGTTTTAGATCATTTGCTAATCGACCAATAAGAATTTCAATAAAAAACAAAAAGTTTGAGTACATATTTCAGTTTCTGGAATCGGAGGCCTATGAATTGATATTTGAAGATGAAATAAAAAAAGGTTCTTGGAGGGCGATTACATTTTTTCCAACGGAGGGAGTTGTTGAGTTAAAGCTATATCCTCAAGACAATTGGGCAAAGAATATAATTAATGGTGGGGTGTTGAATGCTGAGTTTGAATCGTATCAAGTAACCAACAGAGAGATTTTTGATAAGAGGAGAAATCAGTTATTGAAAATACAGGATGAGTTGAGTCAAAATGATGAGTACGATACGCCTGAATATCAGGAATTGACAAATCAGTTGAGAGCCACTAAATCAGACGACCATAACGCAAGAGTTTCGGTATTCCAGAAAAGAGAAGAGTTGGAAAAGACTTATGCACGATACACTGAGAAAGCAAAACGTTTGTTTATTGAGCCTTATGACTCGTTGATTGAAGCTGAACTCAATTGGAGATATGAATATATCAAAAACAATCCTTCAATTGTTTCATTTTACCTTATGTGGTCAGATGTAGAAATGCAAATGAAAGACAACCCACGTGTAGCGCAATTGGTGATGAGGGTATTTCCCATGTATGAAAAAGGATACCCGGAGCACACGTACACAAAAATTGTAGGGAACCAGATTGCTGGGCTTAGGACAATAAAGATTGGAAATAAGTATATTGATGTAAAAGCACCAACCGTAGACGGTGACACGGTTCAACTATCTACCGTTATTCAAGATCATGTTTCACTGATTGACATGTGGGGCTCTTGGTGTGGACCATGCATTGCAAAAAGTCGGTTAGTAGTTCCGATCTATGAACAATACAAGGATAAAGGGTTTAGAATAGTGGGGATTGCAAGAGAGTTTAAGAACACAGACGCGGCAAAAAAGAGAATCATCAAGGAAAAATTTTCGTGGCTGAACTTGGTTGAATTGGACGACAGACAAAATATCTGGAATACCTATGGGATAAGCAACGGGACAGGCTTGATGGTCTTAGTTGACAAAGATGGGACAATACTCTCAATTGACCCGAAACCGGAGGAGCTTGAGGAGATATTGCGGCAAAAGCTAAATTGAGAGAAAAGGAAGCGACCATCAGTAAGCTGTTTGCGTGATGGTGTGGTTGCAAGCAATGCTCCGCCTTTGGTAATGTCGCACTTTATTAATTGCGCTTGGCTTACCAACACACGAGGTGGACCCATGTACTGTAAGTAGGGCATCACATATTCGGACACCCTGAGGACGAAGTCTAGAACGACAACACCCGGAACACATTTCCGCCCAGGCGCTTGATCTGGCGCAGGGGCGAGCTGTTGTCGGCCACGTCTCGTAAGGTGGCTTCTGCGTTGGCATTGGTGTTTACCGCGTGGCTGATACGGTTCATCAAAAACGGCACCATGAACTCTGATACCGACCGGGCCACGCCATCGGGGGCCTGCGCCTTGGTTGCCAGCTTCTGCTCCAGGTCAGAGACCATGTTTCTTACCAGCGTGCTCTGATCCAGCGGTGGTACGCCATGAAAGAGGTCCATCAGCCCCTCGGTGTTTCCGCCCGCCATTTGTTCACTGATCTTACGGCTCACTACTTCGCGGGCCAAATCCATCGCCTGATGCGTTTTGGTTAGTTCCAGGCCCGAGGCAAAAAGCTTGGCCGCGAGCTCTTCTTTTACTTCCTGTATCATTTTATGGAGCATAACGGTGGTTTTTTGGGTTTCTGCGTATTTGGTAACCCAAAGGTAGAGCCACACCCCCGGGCCGGGGGCAGAGTTCGATGAACCGGGCGCACCGCACGGCCAATGAAGAGTGCCACACGACTAAAGAAATTGGAAGAGGCCGGATTGAGAAAGCGCTAAACTAACGTGTGTTAGTATTCAGGAACGATTCTGAGCGTAATGCGACTTAAAACCAAGCGAAAAAGAAAATTCCTGCCGCCTCGGTAGGCAAGGGGGGAAGTGCCATCCTCGGCATTGCAAACCGATCTCGGACTGTACGTACCGTCTGCTAACTTTTCTTCTGAACGGACGTGGTTTTCCGCCCCAGCGATTGATCTTCGCGGTTGATAAAGCCTACCTTCTTTTTGCCCGCATTGCGCTCAAACAGGTGCAGCATCATGCCGTCTTTGAGGCCCACCTCCGGCACAAAAATGTATTTGGCCTCGGCCCACTCCATCACGTTCATGTAGATGCTGCTGGCGGGCAAGATCACATCTGCACGGTCGGGGTTCATTTGCAGCTTGTAGATGCGCTCTTCCAGCGTGTGGCGCTCGATCAGGGCCTTTACTTCATACATCTTTTTCAGCGACATCAGCCGGTGGGGCTTTAGCTTGGCCAGTTCGTAAATCTTGCTGATGTTACCGCCCGTGCCCACGGCCGTCACTTTGCCCAGACCGGGCTTCACGTTTTCTTTCACCCACACTTCCATGTCGCGCCATACCTGGGGCAGGTCGTGGTGCTCCAGGATGCGCACGGAGCCCACTTTGAAGGACTTGGTTTTTGCTTTCTTCCCCCCGAAGTAGACGTTCAGTTCCGTGCTACCACCGCCCACGTCAATGTGCAGGTAGGTTTGGTCGCCCAGATAGGATTGGATGGCCTTGTTGATGAGTTCGGCCTCGCGCTTCCCATCGATGATTTCGATGGCGAGGCCCAGTTCCTCTTTGACCTCTTTGACCAGTTCGGCCCCGTTTTCCGACTCGCGCATGGCAGAGGTGGCGCATAGCATGTAGTCGTCCACTTCGTACAGCTCCAACAGGAGCTTGAAGGCCTTCATTAGTTTTTTGAACTTAAGCGCGCTGGGCTTGCTAATGCGGTTGGTGGTAAACACATCGTGGCCCAGGCGCAGCGGAAAGCGGACGTACTCCATCTTTTTGAACAGCGTTTGCTTGTCGCTCTCCAGCACGGAGGATACCTGGAAGCGGATGGCGTTGGAGCCAATGTCAATGGCTGCGAGTTTCAAGGCAAAGGCGGGTTAAACACGTGCAAAATTAGGCATCCGCATTTTAAAATTGTTACCGAATTGTGTTTCTTTGCATCGCTTATCCAGAAAGACCGAGGGACCGGGCCCGTTGACGTCTTAGCAACCTTGTAAAAACCTTGGTGCTAATTCCCATTCGCCAAAGAGCAATCGATGGCGGAAAAGATAAGCGGCCACTCGCACAGGCTCTTTCTGGATATACACACACGAAAGAGCATGACCATCTACGACATACTGCAAGAACGCATTTTGGTATTGGACGGTGCCATGGGCACCATGATCCAAAAGCACACACTCGAAGAAGCCGATTTCCGGGGCGAGCGCTTCAAAGACCATCCGCATCCGCTGAAGGGCAACAACGACTTGTTGTCGCTAACCCGTCCCGACATCATTCAGGACATCCACCGCCAATACTTAGAGGCCGGTGCCGATATCATCGAGACCAACACGTTCAGCGGCACCACCATCGCCATGGCCGACTATCACCTGGAGTCGATCGTGTATGAGCTCAATTACGAGTCGGCCCGCCTTGCCAAAGCGGTGGCCGATGCGTTTACGAAAAGGGATTCTTCTAAGCCGCGCTTTGTGGCGGGCGCCATGGGGCCCACCAACCGCACCGCTTCGCTCTCTCCGGATGTCAATAATCCCGGCTATCGGGCGGTTACGTTTGACGATCTGCGCATCGCGTACAAAGAACAAGCCAAGGGCCTGCTGGAGGGGGGTAGCGACCTGCTGCTCATTGAAACAGTGTTCGATACACTTAACGCCAAGGCTGCATTGTTTGCGGTACAAGAATATTTTGAAGAGTCGGGTCGCGAAGTCCCCGTGATGGTGTCGGGTACCATTACCGATGCCAGCGGCCGCACGCTGTCGGGGCAAACCACGGAGGCATTTTTGATTTCCGTTTCGCATGTGCCCTTGTTGAGCGTGGGACTCAACTGTGCGTTGGGCGCGAATCAGCTACGCCCGTATCTGCAAGTGATGAATGAGAAAGCAGACTTTTTTGTGAGCGCTTATCCCAATGCGGGGTTGCCCAATGAGTTCGGGCACTATGACCAAACCCCCGATGAAATGGCGGCCCAGGTGGAAGAATACTTGAAAGAAGGACTGGTGAACATTTTGGGAGGCTGCTGTGGCACGACACCGGAGCACATCCGGAAGATTTCGGATTTGGCGAAGAGGTATAAGCCGAGGGTTAGCCAGAGTTTGTTGGTTAATGGTCGATAGTCTGTTGGTTGATAGTCGATAGTTAGTCAGTAGTCAGTAGTCAGAAGTCCGAAGCTGAAATAGAAATGGCATTCAAGTTTGAGAAGTTGAAGGTATGGCAGAGCGCGGTGGAGCTGTCTGGCCAGGTCAGTGAATTAACAGAGGCGTTCCCGAGAAAAGAACTGTTTGTGTTGACATCGCAAATGCAGCGGGCGGCTGATTCGATTGCCTTGAACATTGCTGAAGGATCAACGGGTCAAACCAATCCGGAATTCAAACGGTTTTTGAGTTTTGCACTTCGGTCAGCCATTGAGGTAGTGAGCTGTCTCTATCTGGCGAAAAGGCGCAAACTTATTGATCAGATTCAGTTTGATCATTTTTACAATTACTTGACGGAGCTTATCAAAGGTATTCAAGCCCTGAGGAACGCGATAAAATCATCATGAGCCATCAACCATCAACCATCAACCATCGACCTTTACAACTCAGTGGGTTAGAAGCCGTAACCATCACCGCCAGCTCCAATTTTGTAAACATAGGCGAACGCACCAACGTAACGGGCTCAGCCCGGTTTCTGAAACTGATCAAAGAAGATAAGTTTGATGAAGCGCTGGAGATCGCCTTAGACCAGGTGCGCGGTGGGGCCCAGGTCATTGATGTAAACATGGACGAAGGCATGCTCGATTCAAAAGCCGCCATGGTTCGGTTTTTGAACTTGATGGCATCCGAGCCCGAGATCTCGCGCGTGCCCGTCATGATCGACTCGTCCAAGTGGGAGGTGATTGAAGCGGGGCTAAAGTGTTTGCAGGGCAAGGGGATCGTCAACTCCATCAGCCTGAAGGCAGGTGAGGAGGAATTCATCAAACAGGCCAAGCTGGTGAAGCGCTACGGGGCCGCCACCGTGGTAATGGCCTTTGATGAACAGGGACAAGCCGATACCTATCAGCGCAGAATCGACATCTGCCAGCGGGCATATGACATTTTGGTCAATCACGTAAAGTTTGCTCCCGAGGACATCATCTTTGATCCCAATATTTTTCCGGTGGCCACGGGCATCGAAGAGCACCGAAACTATGCGGTGGATTTTTTCAAGGCCACCAAGTGGATCCGTGAAAATTTGCCACACGCCCATGTAAGCGGTGGGGTGAGCAATGTGTCGTTTTCCTTTCGGGGAAACCAGACCGTGCGCGAGGCCATGCACTCGGCTTTTCTCTACCATGCCATCCGCCACGGCATGGACATGGGTATTGTGAACCCGACCATGCTGGAAGTGTACGATGAGATTCCCAAAGACTTGCTGGAACGGGTGGAAGATGTGTTGCTCAACCGCAGAGACGATGCCACCGAACGGCTGCTGGAGTTTGCCGAGTCGGTGAAGGGCGCAGCCAAGAAGAAGGAAGTCGATGAGGCGTGGCGCCAAGCCACCGTAGAAGATCGGTTGACGCACGCGCTGGTGAAGGGCATCATCGACCACGTAGATGCCGATACGGAGGAGGCGCGCCAAAAATATGGCCGTCCGCTGGAGGTGATCGAAGGCCCTCTGATGGCCGGCATGAACGTGGTGGGCGATTTGTTTTGGGCCGGTAAGATGTTTTTGCCCCAGGTGGTCAAGAGCGCCCGCGTGATGAAAAAAGCGGTGGCCTACTTAACACCGTATCTGGAAGAGGAAAAACGCAAGTCGGGCGCGGTGAGCAAACCCGCTGCCAAGATATTGATGGCCACCGTGAAGGGCGATGTGCACGACATCGGCAAAAACATCGTGGGCGTGGTGCTGGCCTGCAACAATTACGAAGTGGTGGACATGGGCGTGATGGTGCCAGCGGAGAAAATTTTGGATAAGGCCGTGGAAGAGAAGGTAGACGTGATTGGGTTAAGCGGATTGATTACGCCCTCGTTAGACGAGATGGTGTACGTGGCCAAAGAGATGCAGCACCGCGGCATGACGTTGCCCTTGCTGATAGGAGGGGCCACTACCTCGCGTATCCACACGGCCGTGAAAATCGATCCGGTGTACGAGGGGCCAGTCGTTCATGTGCTGGATGCTTCCCGTTCCGTGCCCGTAGCCAGCGAACTGATCAACCCGGATAGTCGCCCCCGGTTTCAAGCGAAAGTCAAGGAAGAGTATATCGCGCTGCGCAAAGACCACGAAAGCCGCCAGCAGCAAAAGAACTACTTGCCGTTGGCTGTGGCGCGACAAAACAAGGTGAAAATAGACTGGACATCGGCTGCCATCAAAACACCGCAGTTTATCGGCAGAAAGGTATTGAAAAACTATCCGTTGGAAGAGATTGCGCGCTACATCGACTGGACTCCGTTCTTCCAAACGTGGATGTTATACGGTCGCTACCCCGGCATCTTGAAAGACGAGAAAGTGGGGGCGGAAGCGCAACGGCTTTATGCCGATGCACAGACGATGCTGCAACAAATTGTTTTGGGAAAAAAGCTGGAGGCCAACGCGGTGCTGGCGTTCTATCCGGCCCGTGCCATCGGAGATGATGTGCAGCTCTATGCCGACAAAGCGGGTAACCAACCGCTGCAAACCCTTCACTTCTTGCGCCAGCAAAACCAAAAAGCGAAAGACCTGCCCAACTTCTGTTTGGCGGACTTCGTGGCCCCGCACGAGAGCCATCGCTTAGACTACGTGGGGATGTTTGCCGTGACGGCCGGGGTGGGGTTGGAGCGGTTGGTGGAGTCATATAAAAAGAAACACGATGACTATTCCGAGATCATGGCGAAAGCCCTGGCCGATCGGTTAGCCGAAGCGTTCGCGGAGTTGCTCCACAAAAAGGTGCGTACCGAGTTTTGGGGCTATGCCAGCGAAGAAGAGCTGAGCGAAGCGGAACTGATTGACGAAAAGTATCAGGGCATCCGCCCCGCACCGGGTTATCCGGCTTGTCCGGATCACACCGAAAAGAGAACCATTTTTGAGCTGCTGGACGCAGAAAAGCAAGTGGGCATTCGCCTGACGGAGTCGTACGCCATGTATCCGGCCGCGGCCGTGAGCGGTTATTACTTCGCGCACGAAAAATCCACCTACTTTGGGTTGGGCAAAATCGAAAAAGATCAGGTAGCCGACTACGCCCAGCGCAAACAGATGACCATTGCCGAGGTGGAGAAGTGGCTCGCTCCAAATTTGGCTTATTCCATTTGAAAATTTAATGATTTGAAGATGTCGTTAATTTGAGAATTTGAAGATGCCCTGATTTTAGAATTTAAGCGAGATAAATTGTGAGAGATGATAAGGAGAATTTGATTGTCGAGTTGACGTTTCGCTTTTCAATAGCGATCATTGAGTATTGCGAGCGATTGGAGGCCGACAAGAAATACGTGATTGCACGTCAGCTACTCAAGTCGGGTACTTCGATTGGCGCCAATACCCGCGAAGCTCAAAATGCCGAAAGCAAAAATGACTTTATTCATAAATTCAAGATAGCCGCTAAGGAAGCCGATGAAACCGAGTACTGGCTTTTGCTCTGTCGTGAGTCTGCGTCTTATCCCACGTGTGATCAACTGCTTTCGGATGTACAAAGCATTATTCGAGTGATCTCAAAAATCATCGCCACCGCTAAAAGTCATTGACCGTCAAATCAAGTAATCTCCCAATCATCAAATTTTCAAATTGCGAAATCTTCAAATTAGCCAATGAAAGTAACCGACCACTTAAAACGCGCCAACGGAAAAACCCTGTTCACCATTGAGATATTACCACCGCTCAAGGGAGAGAACATCCGCAACCTGTTTGATAATATCGATCCGCTGATGGAGTTCAAACCTCCGTTTATTGATGTGACCTACCACCGTGAAGAATACGTGTACCGCAAAAAGGAGGGAGGCCTGCTGGAGCGCATCTCGACACGCAAGCGGCCGGGTACCGTGGGCATTTGTGCGGCCATCCAAAACCATTACAAAGTGGACACCGTACCCCATATCATCTGCGGGGGGTTCAACCGCGAGGAAACCGAAAATGCCCTCATTGATTTGCATTTCTTGGGCGTGGACAATGTGCTGGTGCTGCAAGGCGATGCGATCAAGAGCGAGCCCAAGTTTGTGCCCGAGCCCGATGGCCACCGCTATGCGTCCGAGCTGCTCGACCAGGTGGTGAAGATGAACCGAGGCCTGTATTTGGACGAAGACCTGGAAAACACCGCGCCCACCAACTTTTGTATTGGCGTGGCCGGCTATCCGGAAAAACATTTCAATGCGCCCAATCTCAAAACGGATTTGAAGTATCTGAAGCTAAAAGTGGATATGGGAGCCGAGTACATAGTCACGCAAATGTTTTTCGATAACAAAAAATACTTTGAGTTTGTCGACAAGTGCAAGCAGGCCAGCATTCATGTGCCCATTATCCCGGGCATCAAGCCACTGACGGGGAAGGCGCAGCTCACGGTACTGCCAAAGGTGTTTCATATCGATTTGCCGGAAGAACTGTCGGACGAAGCCGAGAAGTGCAAGGACAACCAAGCCATTAAGGAACTGGGCATCCGGTGGGCCATTCAGCAGTCGAAGGAATTGATCCAGGCGGGTGTACCCACGCTGCATTTTTACTCGATGGGCAAGAGCGACCCTATTTACCGAATTGCCAAGGAATTGTTTTGACACAAAAAAACCCCGCACGAGGCGGGGTTTTTTGTTTAGATACCGGGTTATCTAATTTAAGGATTAAGTGGCAGCGCGGTACCTTTGTAATCTGCCAAGCTCGCCCGCGGTACAGTAGCACCAAACTTTGCATTGATAGCATCGATAAAGACGTTGGCGAGGTAAGCATATCCGCGGCTGTTGGGGTGTACACCATCTTCTGAGAATCCACCGGTGGGCGGGGCAAAAGATGGTGTTATAGTTACACCATTGAACACCTGTACACGATCCGTGACGAGTTTTGCAAAGGCTGCGTTGACGTCCGCTAAGGCGAGGCGATTATTACTTCCCTCTGCTGCCGTGCGGATTATATTATTGAAAGCAGCCGTTCTTGCTCGTATCTCGGCCGTCTCAGAAGGTAGAAGTACAAACTGATCTGCCAGCGGTATGCTTGTTCCGATAATCAACTGGGGGTTGTTTCCCGGGGGATTTAAGCATGTGCCCAAGACAGATCCGGCTGACAAGGTGATCAAATCATTGGCCGTTGCTTGTCTCACTCTGCGGTACGGCTCCAACGCAGCCCGCTGCTGAGTTGTCATTTGACTAGCCGCTACCAATTGATCAAAAGTGGGGCCTAAATCCGGAAAGTCGGCCGTTTTTTCTGCAATCAAAATGCGGTTACCTGCACCCGCAGCATAGGTGATTTTGCGGGCCTGTAGATTGGCAGCCGTAGAACCCGAAAAAGCTAAAAGCGAGGGATTGGCAGCTATGGCATCCATCACTGCATTGTAGCCGGCAAAAGCACCATTTAAGGCCGCGGCCTGATCTGCCGTTAGCGTCACTGCGTTATGGGTTACGGTGAAGAAAAACGGAATGGTCGTAACATCGGGTATGTTCCCAATAACTCCTTTCAAGTTGGGGTTCGAAGCCAATATCTGACTGATGGCCAAGTTGTATTGCGTCTGAAAAGTAGCTTCTGATGTCAGCGGAATCGCACCGGAGGCTCCCGTGGTGGCATAACCTAACACGTCATTATTGCCCAAGAAGAACAGGAAGAATGTTCCTTGTGCGGCCAGTGCGTCTCCCAAGATGGTGGATGTGCCCGGATTGGATGCAAAGCGCTGATAAAAGCGATTGAAAGCCGGGTTTGGCGGAGGTACGACACCTGGAGGGTTGGCGGGCCCACCGGTGGCTCCAGTGAGAACTTGCCCGAGTATAATTCCAGGGACACCAAAGTTGTTTATTGCAGTTTCATCCCCATTAAAATCCGCGGGAAAATCCCCGCCTGTTCCAGGCACAGCGGGTGTATTCACCGTTGAGGGGCATGTAACCTCCCGAGCTGGCGTTCCCAAGGCAGCGGGAGCGGCCGTTCTTGGCCCAGGGCCATCGGGATCAAAAAGCACCAATCGACCCAAAATTGGTCCATCCGGTACAGGCGGATTAGTGGTGGTAGTGTTAAACCCATTTGCCGATCCAATGTCGGGTTGATTGAACGTGGTTGATCCGCCCGCAAACGCAAACTGTTTAGCCAATATGGCTGCGAGCGAATTGTTCTGACCTTCGGTGAATAAGGCACCGGCCTGATAACCCGCGGTCAACGAATTTCCCACTGCAACAAACTTTGAAAAATTCGCGCTTCCCGCGGTGCCTGACGGAGGTGGCGTAACCACGGGGGCAGCAGGCTCGGGAACGATGGGTTCTTGTGAACACGCTCCGATCAGCAGGGCCGTTGCCCAAAGTGCTTTTATCTTATGTGTTGATTTCATATATACAATGCTTTTTTCTATTTCAAAAACTCATCAAAAGTAAGCGAGATGTAGTACTGCTGTCCCACAAACGGAGCACCCAAGTTGGTGCGGTAATCGCCACCGCCTAAGTTGGTGCCGCCAAGTTTAACGACCGTTTTCAGAGAGGAGATTTTGTAGTTCACCTGTGCATCCAGCACGCCAAACTCGGGAACTTGCCAGATACCAAACGAAGACTGCCATTCAAAACCTTGCTGCCAACGATAGTTCACGTTAAAGCCCAGGTTCTTCGCAATTTTCCGGTTGCTGACACCCACACTAAATCGGTTTTCAGGCGTGTTGAAACCTGCGCGGAATTCCGGGCTTTCTTCTGCATCAAACGTGGCCCAGTTGTAATTTCCGGTAACGACAAAGTTCCGCGGCAAACTGTACGTCAAACCCAGGCCTACGCCCGTGGACGTCACATCTTGCGTGGAGTTGGTGTAGGGTGAAAACAAGGTTCCGGCATTCACCTGATTGCCTTGGTGGGTAGTGGCATTCTTGCTCACAACAATTTGTCCCCCGATAAAATCGGAATATGAAGTGTAGTAGCCACTCAAATCCACCAGCAATTTGGAACCAATCAACCCCTTGTAGCCCAGTTCAAAGGAACGTAACTGCTCGGGCTGTACGTAGGCGAGGTCAGCGGTAACCAACAAGGCTTGATTTCCTCCCGATACGGCACCGGTGTTCGGGTCGATGGTGCCACCGGAGGCCCGGAATGCATTGAACGACTCTTGCGTGTAGGCGCCTCCGTTATGAATACCATAGCGCGCTGCGTTTGCTTCGGTGCTTCCAAGCAGTGTCCCTCCGGATGAGGGGAAGTAGATAAATTGAGCCTGGGTATCGGGGTTGCGGAAGCCGGTCTGGAACGAGGCTCTCAGGTTATTGTTCGGATCCAGTTCGTATACGGCCGCAAGGCGGGGGGTTACCTGTCCGTCAAAGTTTTCGTTTTTGTCGTATCGGATGGATCCGGTCAGTTTTAGTTTGCCGATGCTTTTCCCAATTTGAGTATATCCGCCAAATTCGTTGATGGTTATGCGTTCGGCTCCTCCGCCCTCCGGGGCTTCATTGAACACCGTGGCGTTGGAGAAGAGGCTATATTGACGGAAATTTCCCCCGATTTGAATTTCGGCCCACTTGATTTGATCAAAAAGTTTATAGTTGAATTCAGCGTGGTATAAGCGTGATTGATCTACGAACGAAGCACCCGGAGGGTTCCCCTGAAACAATTGCGAGCGCACCTGACGCATCAAATCGACAAATGCAGACGAACCTTCCGCGGGCCGGCCGGCATCAGCCGATGCCCTTGCTGCCGCGTGGGCGGCCGCAGGATTTCCCGCAGGAACACCGGGCACATATCCTTGCATGGCCAATACGTAGGCTTGCGCGTATGCGGGTGCCCACGAGGTTGCGGTAGGGCGAATAGTTTCGTTGGCAAAGCCACCCAAAGCCGACATGTTATAAGAATCTCCGGCATCGGTGGCCGTGCGATAGGCCCGAACAAAGAAGTTGCTTCCTTTCAATTCCAGTTTGTGAAACTGCTGAGTGAAATCACGGAGTGCATACTTTTCAGTACCTTGATAAATAGAACTGCCCCCGCCAAACCGATAGTTGTAGATGGCTTCAATTTTGTCATTGATGCGATAGTGCAGTGCACCATCCAACTTGATTGTTTTGGCATCGCGGTCATCATCAAAAGCCGCCAGCATCGCCTCTTCGGAAAAGCCCGTCCTTCTCAGGTCAAGGGTTCCAAACGTGCCCCCGATGGGAACCGGAATAGGGGTTTCATCACCATATAGGTTTAGGCCGTCAAAGTTTGATTCTGATCGCAAGTCAACTGTAGACTCCGGACGATTCCGATCGGTGACGTAGTCCGAACCCAGCCAGTCCGTTGTTTGCATATAGCTCGCGTTCACTTTAAAGGCAAACTTGTTGTTGAACGCCTTGGCATACCGCACGCTGTATTGCATGAGCGGATGCGAACCACCAGCTTCGGAACTCACGACACCACCCTTCACTTGGGCGCTCAAGCCTTGATAGTCAAACGGGCTCTTGCTCTGCATGATCAAGATGCCATTGAAGGCATTGGGGCCGTACAGCGCAGAGGCTGCACCGGGTATCAATTCCATGCTTTCGGCATCCAGTTCGCCAATGCCAATAATGGAGCCTGTGGGGAAATTCAGCAGCGGGGCTTGCGTGTCCATCCCGTCCACCCACTGTACAAAGCGTGTGTTGGCGATGGTGGCAAATCCACGGGTATTCACCGCGGTAAAGTTCAAACTGCCCGAATTGGTCTGCACACCCTTCATGTTGGCCAGCCCATCATAGTAATCTGGTGCGGCCGATTGGCGGATGCCGATGATATCCATTTTTTCGATCGTGACGGGAGATTTCAAAATGCTCTCTTCCACACGCGAAGCGGACACCACAATTTCCTGCCCAAGCAGCGTTTGCTCTTGCAGTGATATGTCCAGTCCAGCGGTGTTGGCATCTTTGATTTCCACCTCTTGTGAACCGAAGCCCACAAATGAAAACACCAGGGTGAGGGGAGGGCTTTCTTTGATGTTGAGGGTGAACTTACCGTCCAGGTCGGTCACCGTTCCGATCACACGCCCTTTCACCACCACGTTTACCCCCGCCAGTGTCTCGCCCGTGGCACCGTCTTTCACCGTACCCGATACGGTGGTTTGCGCCCAGGCCGCCACTGCGGCCGTGCACACCAGCAGCAATGGCAGAAGCGTTCGCATGTAGAATTTAGTCATAGAGTTGAGTTGTTTAATTCCGAAAACTACGAGAATTTGGACAGAAACAAACGTTTGCCGAAAACCTTTTTTGCAATCGGTTGTGGTGAAATGTGGGGTGGGGGACTACTCCCGCGCGGGGCTATTGTCCTTGGTCTTCTTTGCGGAGGTGCTCCGCCAACCGGTCGCACAGGGCATTCATCTCGCCCGCCATCGTTTCATCGCCCGTGGACGTGAGCACGCTTTGCGCCAACCCCCCGATGCAGTCAATGTAAAAGCGCTTCATCTCCTCTACGGGCATGTCCTTGGCCCACAGGTCGATACGCAACGTGTTTTTCTGGTCGTGATCCCACAGCGAAAGACTGATGGCCTTGGTTTCGGACGGGCCCGCTTCGGGTTTTTCGGTGGCGTCCCAACGGATGCGCTCGGGTACATTCTTGTCGTCAAGATCTATTTCAAACTGGATGGTTGACTTCTTCATGGGCGGCTAAAAAGCCCGCAAGGTACAGCGAAAGAAAAGCACTGCAAACAAAAGCACCTGACCTTCCGTTGGACGTTTGGTTCCCGGCCGCCACTATCGGGGCTGATAGTCTTACTTTTGCAATCAGCTATGTTAAAGATTGCCTGGAAGCAAAACTACGTGTTGCCATTGCCGCCCAACCATCGGTTTCCGATGAGCAAATACGAGGTGCTGCCGCAACAATTGTTGTACGAAGGCACCGCCAAAGCCGATAACTTTTTTGCCCCGAACGCGGCTCAGATGGAGGCCGTGTTGCGCGTGCATGACGCGGCCTATGTGCAACGGCTGCAGGGACTCTCACTGACCGACCGCGAAGCAAGGCGCACGGGCTTTCCGCTTACCCGCGCGTTGGTGGAGCGCGAGGTGACCATCATGCAGGGAACTCTCGAGTGTGCGTTGTTTGCACGCGAGTATGGCGTGGCCATGAACATTGCGGGGGGCACGCACCATGCGTTTACTGATCGGGGGGAGGGATTTTGCCTGCTGAACGACATCGCCATTGCTGCGCAGTATTTGTTAGACCATCACTACGCCAACCAAGTTTTGGTTGTGGATTTGGATGTGCACCAAGGCAACGGTACCGCGCAGATTTTTCGTCAGGAGCCGCGGGTGTTTACGTTCAGTATGCACGGGGCCAATAACTACCCACTGCAAAAGGAAAAATCCGACATGGACGTTGGCTTGCCCGACTATGCCAACGATGCGTTGTATTTAAAAACGTTGGACAGCCATCTCAATCGCTTGTTGGATACCGTGCAACCCGATTTTATTTTTTTTCAGTCGGGCGTGGATATTTTGGAAACGGACAAGCTGGGGAAATTGGCCGTGACGCGCGAAGGCTGCAAACAGCGCGACCGGTTGGTATTGGAAATGGCTAAGCGCCACCACATACCGTTGGTGGCGAGCATGGGAGGGGGCTACTCGCCTGATTTTCGCGACATCATAGAAGCGCATGCCAACACGTACCGGCTGGCACAGGAGATTTTCTTTTGAAGGTTAACTTAGTTGCTATAACGGGGCGATAATTCCGCTGAAAGGCAAAATCGATCAAGTAACAGGAATCCATCAAGGCAAACGCCCTGCTTCCCAATACTCCCTTGGTGAAACAACCCGGGTTGTGCCAAAAGAGGGTTGTCCAAAATCAATGATGTTGCCAGTGATCAGGAAATCGGCTTGGCATGCATTGGCCAATTCAATAAACTTCGTATCGGATGGGTCTTTCAGAGGGGGTGAAGGTTCATTGCTGGGATCAAAACGAAGGGCACGTAACTCGATATCTGCAAGAACGATAGAAGCACGAAAACTGAAGTCCGGGTAGTTCGAAAACTTTGAACGCTTTAGCACGTCATAGTACTCGGCAAGCACGGGCTCGGAAACGCACAGACTAATTCCTGCGTTTGCAAAAGCGTGATCCACAACCATAAATGGATATCCTCGCGACAGCAATGCTGAGACTAGTACATTGGTATCAAGGATTAATCTTTGCATGCCGTACCGCTTCTATCTCCGCATTTATCTCCTCCAGCGTGAGATCAGCAAGTCCCAGCTTTTCTGATATTTCCACACACTTGGCGAGATTCCTCCTGGCCAATTCCCGGCCTACGGTGTCTACAAATTCTGCGAACGCCATCTCGCTTTTTTCGATACCAAACGAGTTCAGTTCGGCCTCGCTGGCCGTTATGCTAATGGTTTTCATCGTGATGATCTCCGGTTAATTCGTTTACGGAACGAAAAATACAGATATTTTTGATGCCGACATGAAAAGAGTTGAACCAACAAGGCCTCGATTATGGCCCATCATCACCGCGTCTTCCGTGGGCACGTTGATCGAGTGGTACGACTTCTACCTGTTTGGCAGCTTGGCCACCATCCTGTCCGTGAAGTTTTTTCCGCAGGCGAATCCCACTGCAGCCTTTCTTTCTACGCTGGCCACCTTTGCGGCCGGTTTTATCGTGCGTCCGTTTGGCGCGTTGGTGTTTGGGCGCCTGGGCGACCGGGTGGGGCGCAAGTACACGTTTCTGGTTACGCTGGTCATCATGGGCGGTTCCACGTTTGCCATCGGACTGATACCCGGCTATGATCGTTGGGGTATAGCCGCCCCGGTGCTGGTATTGTTGCTGCGGCTGTTACAAGGACTTGCGCTCGGGGGCGAATACGGTGGGGCCGCCACGTATGTGGCCGAGCATTCACCTACAAACAAACGTGGCTTCTACACGAGTTTTATCCAGACCACCGCCACGTTGGGGTTGTTCGTCTCGATTGGTGTGATTGTGGCGGTGCGCAAAAGCGTAGGGGAGACGGCCTTTGCCGATTGGGGTTGGCGCATTCCGTTTTTGCTATCGGCCTTGCTGGTCGCGGTGTCCATTTACATCCGCCTGCGCATGCAAGAGTCTCCGCTGTTCACGAAGATCAAATCCGAAGGCAAGCTGTCCGTCAATCCCATCCGCGAGAGCTTTACCAAAAAAGAAAACCTGAAGTGGGTATTGCTTGCCCTATTTGGTGCCACGGCCGGGCAAGGTGTGGTTTGGTACACGGGGCAGTTCTATGCCATGACGTTTATCCAGAAGACGCTGCAGATCGAGCTGACGCAATCGTACTTCATCATAGCCGTGGCCTTGCTTCTGGCCACACCCTTATTTATTTTTTTTGGATGGTGGTCTGACAAAATAGGTCGCAAGCACATCATGCTGGCCGGCATGTTGCTGGCCGTGGTATTGTATCGCCCCATTTACGGAGCGATGTATTCGTTGGGCGATGTACGTGCCAAAACCGAATTGATCGACCAAAAGTCGATCACGACACACCGCCAAGCGGGTACTGAAAGCGTCACCACCACAGAGGTGACCCGTGTGTTTACCGATGGTACCCTGCTGGTGGAAAAGCAGACCATCCGCGAAAGCGGGCAAGCCCTCAAATCGGAAATGTCCCTTGAGTTGTCGGGCAACGGACTGTATGCGATGATCGCGTTGATTTTCGCCCAAGTGGTGTTGGTCACCATGGTGTACGGCCCCATCGCGGCATTTTTGGTCGAGTTGTTCCCCACGCGCATCCGCTACACGTCCATGTCCCTGCCGTACCACATTGGCAACGGAGTCTTTGGCGGACTTACCCCCCTCATCGCCACGTATATGGCGGGGCGCACCACCGATCCGCTCGCTGGCCTTTGGTATCCCATTGGCGTGGCCGCGCTGTGCTTGGTGGTCGGATGGATTTTTCTTCCTTCGAAACCCCACACGTTGCACGACTGATGCCTTTCACCGCGGCACATCCGGCTTTGATGTTGCCCCTGCTCCGGTGGCGCAGGGTGTTGCCTTCGGCCTTAGTGGTGGGCAGCATCACGCCCGACTTTGAGTATTTCTTGCGCATGCAGGTGAAAGGAACCCACGGACATACGCTGGCGGGTTTACTCTACTTCAACCTACCAATGGGCATTTTGCTGTTGCTTGCCTTTCACCAGGTGGTGAAGCGCCCGCTGATTGACCACTTGCCCGGTTTTGTGCAGACGCGCATGCAGCCCTTGCGCGAGTTTGATTTTTTGCCCTACCTCAGGCAGCGGTATCTTTCCGTTTTGGTTTGTCTCTTGGCCGGATCGGCTTCCCATTTATTTTGGGATTCCTTTACGCACAACCACGGATTTTTTGTGAACGAGTTTCGGTCGTTTTATAGTACGGTGTCCGTTCCGTTTGGCAATATCAACTATCCCTTATTTTACGCGCTGCAATACATTAGCAGCATCGTGGGTATGGCCGCTATCTTACTCTATTTCGTTTACGTGCCCGCGCACGGCCCTTCGTCATCCCTGGGGATGAATTATTGGCTATGGGTGAGCATTATCGCGATTGCCATTTTTCATGTGCGGTTGTGGGCGTTGCCTTCCAAGTCGGACTTTTGCAACCAGGTGGTCAGCTTTATCGCAGCCGCGCTGTGGGCCCTGGTGTTGAGTGGGTATATCTTCCGCACAACTAAAGCATCGCATGGCTAAGAAATCTACCTGGGTGCAACTCGACAAGCGGAAGTTGGAACTCTCCAACTTGGACAAGGTTTTGTTCCCGGACGATGGCATTGTAAAGGCCCAAGTGATCGAGTACTATCTGGCCGTGGCCCCCACGCTGCTCAAACACATCAAAGGGCGAGCCCTCACGCTCATCCGTTTTCCGGACGGCATCCACGGAGAGCAGTTCTATCAAAAAAACCGGCCGGAGTGGGCACCGCCCTGGCTGGAGTTTGAAACACTTGGCCAAGAGAAAAAAGATTATATCATCGCTACAGAACCCGCTTCTATTGTGTGGATGGCCAACCTGGCCGCGTTGGAACTTCATCAGCTCCACGCGCGCAGGCCCCACCTGGATTGCCCGGACTACATGGTATTTGATTTAGATCCGCCCGAAGGATTTCACTTTGCCAAACTCATATCCATCGCCTTGGCGTTGAAGGCGCACATCGAACCGTTTGGCTATACGCCTTTTGTAAAGACCACAGGCGGCAAGGGCCTGCACATTTGTTGTCCGCTGCTGCCGCAATACTCCTTTGCGCAGGTTTTTGAGGCAGCCCAAAAAATCGCGCAGCCATTTGTCGAGGCGAACGGCTCATCCACCACGTTGCACATCAAGAAAGACGCGCGAAAAGGCCGCGTGCTGATAGACATCTACCGGATACGGTCGGGCCAAAGTATCGTATCGCCTTACAGCCTGCGTGGCCGCACGGGGGCGCCCATTTCCATGCCACTTTCGTGGGATGACCTGCCGCATGTCACCACTCCCACCCAGTTTACCATGGACGTTGTGTTGGAGAAACTCAAGAGCGAGGGAGATGCCTGGGAGACGATGGACGCATACGCGGCCCAATTGCATACGCATGCGGGGGACGAGGCCCATGCGGTTTCGCCCAGGAAACTAAACGAGGCCAAAACCAAAACGGCCGAGCAACTCAAAACCTACGCGCGCAAACGCGACTTCTCCAAAACACCGGAGCCGGCAGGCGAGCAACCGGTCATGCCCGGCAACCGCTTTGTGGTGCACCGCCACCATGCCTCTCATTTACATTATGATTTGCGGCTGGAACAAGAGGGCGTGCTGAAATCGTGGGCGGTGCCCAAGGGGCTGCCCCCGCTGCCGGGCATCAAGCGTCTTGCTGTGCAAACCGAAGATCACCCCATGGAGTACCTGACGTTTGATGGCATCATCCCCAAAGGCCAATACGGGGCCGGTGAAATGTGGATTTATGCGTTGGGAAATTATGTGATCACCAAGCAAAAAAAAGACGGCTTTTATTTTCGGCTCAACAGCAAGGCCCTGGCGGCTGAGTACCGCATGTACAAGCTGCAACGCGACAAAGAGTGGATGGTGGAGCGCGTAGATCAGCCGCAGGTAAACTATTTGCAAGATCCGGTTGCGCCCATGCTGGCCAGCGCGGACCGAAAAGTGCCCACCGGAGAAGCGTGGCGTTTCGAAATCAAGTGGGACGGTATCCGCGTGATGCTGTCGCTGCAAGAGGGGCAGGTACGGCTGCGCACGCGCAACAACCTGGACGTGACGCACGCCTTTCCCGAACTCACCCAAGCGGGGCATTTCCGGGCCACGTGCGGTTTGTTCGATGGCGAAATCGTCTGCTTGGATGGCGTGGGCAAGCCCGTGTTCAATCATGTGCTGAAACGAACGTTGGCCGGCAGTGCCGCGGCTGCTGAAAAACTCCTCAAACAATACCCGGTCCATTGCTATTTGTTTGATGTGCTTCATTTGGATGGCCGCACCCTAATCCAAGAGCCGTTGGTCAAAAGGCGCACGTGGTTGAAGGACACGATTAAGGCCCACACGCCCTATCGCATCAGCGAGATGCTGGATGATGGCCAGGCCTTGTGGAATGCAGCCCAGGCACACGCCTTGGAGGGCATCATGGCCAAGCGGCTGGATAGCGTGTACCAGCCAGGCAAGCGAACGGACAGTTGGATCAAAGTAAAGGTGCGCAACACGCTCGAGTGTTCCATCATCGGCTATTCAGAAGGGCAGGGGGAGCGCAGCAAGCTATTTGGCGGACTTCACCTGGCCGAGCGTGTGGGAGACGCGTGGGAGTACCGCGGCAAAGTGGGTACCGGTTTTGATGAGGCCATGATGAAGATAATCTTGGATGAAATGAAAAAACTCGCCATCACCCAAAAGCCCTTTCGCCAAAAAGTGATGGACGAGAAGATAAGTACCTGGATAGAACCCCTGCTGAGGGCCGACATTGAGTATGCAAAAATGACCGAGGACAAACTGCTGCGCGAGCCGGTGTTTGTCCGGCTTCGGTTAGATGTTTAAAACAGGGTTGGCATTTTGCCAACTTTCTGTATCTTTGCGGAGTGAACGTGCTGGCGTACAAAACGCTTGAGAAATTTTGGATGCGTCATGCCGATGCTGAAGTTCCTTTAAAAGTATGGTATGTGGTTTGCCGGAAAGCATCTTGGCGTAATTTCAATGAACTGGCGAAGGACTTCCCAGATGCATTTCCTGTAGGTGACGACCGCGTGGTTTTTGACATCAAAGGAAACCGGTATCGGTTAGTCGTTCGGGTCGTGTTTCTGTACAAAATGATGCAGATCAAGTGGATTGGAACCCACGCTCAATACAACAGAATAGATGTACGAAAAGCCGAAATCAACATATGAAAGGGTCATTGATCGAGAATAAACGGATGTATCAGGAGGCGATGGATCGCGTGGAGGAACTCACAAAAAAAGTTCCGGCTCCCGGCAGTCCTGCGGGCAGGGAGCTTCGTCTGTTGATTCATCTGTTACAAGAATACGAGGATCGCGTGTGGGTATCGGGCGATCTGGATCCGATTGATGCCATTGAGACCCGAATGGAACAGCTGGGCCTTACGGCATCCGATCTTTTGGACGCCTTTGGCGATAAGGGTACTGCCTCCAAAGTGTTGAATCGCCAACGCGGCCTCTCGCTTCACATGATCCGCGTGCTCTCTGTCCGACTGTCGCTGCCCGTTGCTTTGCTGATCAAGCCCGGGCATGCCTCCGCGCGCGAGCAGACCTTGGCAGCCGAGCCGGTGTTGCCGTATAAACGATCCGCCAAAAAGAAGGCGAGCACGCGCTAAATTCGTTTCTTTGCAGCATGGCAGATCAGGCACTTTTTTTGAAGAACCTCTGGTACTTCGCCTTTCACAGTTCCAAGCTGAAGAAAGGGAAATTGGTGGGGCGCGAAATCGTGGGCGAAAAAATCGTGTTTGGTCGCGATGCGAGCGGAAAAGTCTTCGCTTTGCGCGACAACTGTCCGCACCGGGGCGTGCCACTGTCGGCTGGGTGGTTCAAGGAAGATACGATCCAATGCTGTTATCACGGCTGGATGTTCAATACGCAAGGCGTATGCACGGGCATACCGGCCATGCCACCCGATGCCACCTTTGACCCGTCCAAAATCAAAGTCTTTCAGTATCCCGTAGAGGAAAAGAACGACACCATTTGGGTGTACGTGCCGGAGAAAAAATTGCCCCATACAAAACCCAAAGAAGCCGCCCCGGATCTGCTCCTGCGGGCCGACAAAAAGTTTAAGCATGTTGAAACCGTGATCATGCCCGCGGATATCGACCACTCCGTCATCGGGTTGATCGATCCGGCCCACGTCACCTTTGTGCATCAATCGTGGTATTGGCGGTCGGCCAAGAAATTGAAGTTGAAAGAAAAACACTTTGAGCCCACCGCAAAGGGGTTTAAAATGGTGCGCCACGCACCTTCCAGCAACTCCAAAGGCTATGGCGTTTTAAAGGGCGGCACCAGCACGGAGATTACGTTTGAAATCCCCGGCATCCGTACCGAGCACATTCAGATGGGCACCAAAGAAGTGGTGTCCATTACAATATTGACGCCCCTCAATGAAAAGCAGACCGAGCTCACTCACATCTTTTATACTTCCATCGGGTTGGCCAATGCGCTGTGGTTGCCGCTGAAGCGCCTGGGTAAGCAGTTTATCGGGCAAGACTTGGGCGTGTTTCGCAAACTGAACGAGGGGCTACAGTCCAATCCCACGTTGAGTTTGATTGGCGAGCCCGACATGCAGGCGCGGTGGTACTACGAAATCAAGCGGCACTGGCACAAAGCGCAGCAGAACGATGAGCCGTTTGTCAATCCGATCCAGCCGGCTACGCTGCATTGGGTGACTTAGCCTTCTGACTTCGCTTGTCCGCCCACATACTTGGAAATCGCCAGGGCCACCACCATGGCAAAGTAGATCTGCCCGATCATCGTGAGCAACACGGCCAGCGTCTGTGCGATGGGATGGATGGGGGTGATGTCGCCATAGCCCAGCGTAGCCAGTGTGACAAAGCTGAAATACACAAAGTCTTCAAACTGCGGGTTGCCGAAATGGGCCGGGAGATTAAACGAGGCCAGTACCAGTTCGTACACGATAAGCGACAGCAACGAGCCCGCAAACCCGATAAGCAGGTAGGCATCAATGGTGGAAATAAGCATCACCGAATCCACCCGCGGCTGGATGATGAACTGCTGGATGAGGATGCCGGCCGTCAAAATAAAAAAAGACAACAACGCGATGTGCGAAGCCAGTGTGATGGACGGGAAAACAAATGCCAGCCAGGTCATGGCAATGGCAGCCAGCCCGAAAATCCACTCCACCTTGCGCCAGCGCGGCAGGTAGGTAGATGCCCCCCCGCTAAAGACAACAAAGCTCAATATGATGGAATAAAAAAACGGTCGCGCTACTTGGGTGTATACAAACGGATGGATGAGCAGCAAGGCCACCAAACTCATCATCAGCAAAAAAGGATTTTTTCGTTTTGTCATAGTTTTTGTGGGCATCAGCGGCACACCGCCTTTTTGAAACTTTCCGAAACTGTCATGCCAAGGGTCTCGGCTTTTTTGGCATCGCGGCAGGCTTCCACCGGCCGTTTCATTTTTTCATACGCCACCGCGCGATTCAGGAAGGCCAACCCGTAGTCGGGTGCAAACGCAATGGCCACCGAGTAGTCGTCAAGGGCTTCTTTGATGCGATTGAGTTTTACGTGCGCATTGCCACGGTTCAGCCACGCCAGCGAATAGGTGTTCCGGATTTTGATCGCTTGATCGTAGTTGCGAATGGCCTCGGGATAGCGCTTCATCTTCTCCAACACGATGCCCCGGTTTACGAAGTAGTCCGGCTCCTGATTGTCCAGCACGATGGCCTGGTTGTAGTCGTTTAGGGCACCCGCCAAGTCATTGTTGTTCAGCCGCAAAAAGGCACGCTCGGCATAGGCAAAGGGGAGTTTGGGGTTGTCGTCAATGGCCTGCGTCAACAGATTTTCGGCCTGCCGGGCCGTGCCATACTGTTTGGTCAATTGGGCCAGGTTGTGTTTTGCCAGGGCATTGCGGGGCTCGGCCTGCAGCACCCGTTCGTACACCGCCAGCGCTTTCGCGGATTGCCCGCCATAATGGAGGGCCAGCGCTTGGTTCAGCAGGTAGTCGGTGTTCGGCTGAAGCGCCAGGGCACTGTCCAAGTATGCCACCGCCCTTGGATAATTTTTGGTATGCAGATCAATAAGACCCAAACTGCCGTAGACCACCGCCCGCAGTGCACTTTGGGCCGTGACCATCTGCTTGGTGCCTTCATGAGGCGCCACTTGAAAGAAGACGGTATTGGTTTCGGATGATGACAAGTGCATGAGCCGCTTGAAGTCATCCCGCGCCAGCGCATAGTGGCCTTCCTCCAGGCGCGCGTTGGCGCGTGCAAACAAGGCTTCGGCATGTTGGGGATGGCTCTCCAGAAAAATGTTGTAGTCCGTAATGGCCCCGGCCCGGTCGGCCGACCGCTGCCTCATTTGGCCTCGCCAAAAATACGCTTCCGTGTAGAAGGGGTCCTTCCGCAGGCATTCGTTCAGATGGGCTAATGCAGTGGTAAACTGACGGTTATCGATGGCTGTTTGCGCCTTGGTAAACAGCTCCGGAGCGGAGTCCTGCCCGCGGGCCGGCCCCATGGCCAACGCCAGCCAGACACAACACAACAAAACCCAGTAGGAGCGGCTCATTCAGCCAACAATTTATTAATGAATTGCCGAAACTTTGCATCCGGTTTTTGGTTTTATGTGGTAAGGAAAAATACGTTACAAACAACGTCATGGAAACAACCAAAAAGCCGAAAGGAAAAAGCGTGAGTGCCAGTGCGGAAACGATTCGGTCAGCCTACCGCAAACACTTGCTTACCCATGGTCAGCAGCCCGCCAGCGTGTTTGCTTTTTGCGAAAGCCTTGGCATCAAGGAAGAAGACTTCTATGCGCAGTTTGGTTCTTTTGAATCATTGGAAAAGTCGATCTGGACGGAGTACGTAACCCAAGTGCGCACACGCCTGCTGGCGGACGAAAATTATGCGGCCTTTAGTGCCCGCGAAAAAATACTGTCGTTCTACTTCACCCTGGCAGAGATGCTGAAAGCCGACCGCAGTTTTGTGCTCTTGCAATTGAAGGCGTGGAAGAACCCCGCTCAGCTTCCGGTATTCCTGAAAGGCTTCAAAGCCGTTTTTGATGATTGGATCAAGGGCGTCATTACGCAGGGCATCCAAAATGGCGAAGTGGCCAAGCGCCCGCTGTTGGATCAGCGCTATGACGGGCTCTTCTGGCTTCACCTGATGTTTATCCTTCAGTTTTGGAGCCATGACGAGAGCGCCAACTTTGAAAAGACCGATGCCGCCATTGAAAAATCTGTGAACTTGGCGTTTGACCTGATTGGCAAAGGCATTCTGGACAATGCGCTGGACTTTGGCAAGTTCTTGTATCAATCATCAAAAAATTAATCCGCGAAAGCGAGCCCACCGACAGGGCAGAGGGGAAGGATGAAAAAAGAAGTGAAGGAGCAGTCGCAGATACCCGTAAGCAAAGTACAGCGAGCCACCAAGTTTATTGCCACCGGTGCCAAAATTGGCGGCAACTACCTCAAGCACTACAGCAAAAAGTTGGTTAACCCCAACATGAGCACCGAAGAGCTGCACGAAGACAATGCGGCCGACATCTACAGTTCATTGAGCGAACTGAAGGGGAGTGCGCTAAAGGTGGCGCAGATGCTGAGCATGGACAAAAACCTGCTGCCTACAGCCTACCAGCAGCAGTTTACCATGGCGCAGTACAGTGCTCCTCCGTTGTCATATCCGCTAGTGGTGCGCACGTTTGAACGTTACTTCAAACAGCGGCCCAACGAGTTGTTTGACACGTTTACCACCTCGGCACAAAATGCCGCCAGCATGGGCCAAGTGCATAAGGCCACCAAAGAGGGCAAGACGCTGGCCGTCAAAATCCAATATCCGGGCGTGGGCGACAGCATCAAAAGCGACCTGGCCATGGTAAAACCCATCGCGTTGCGGATGTTTAAACTCAACCCGGCCGACTACGATGAGTTTATCAGCGAGGTGGAGTCGCGGCTCTTGGAAGAAGCAGATTACGACCTAGAGTTGAAGCGGTCCATGGAACTTTCCCAGCAATGCGCACAAATCCCCAACCTCGTATTCCCTACGTACTACCCAGCTTATTCCTCTGCCAAAATCCTCACCATGGATTGGATTGAAGGCCAACCCTTGGGCGAGTTTATCAAAACCCAAACGTGGACAAGGGAGGAAGCAGCCCTGCTGGGCCAGGCCATGTGGGATTTTTACCACTACCAGATCCATCAATTAAAATCGCTGCATGCCGACCCACATCCGGGCAATTTTATCATCACCGGAGACCGTAAGTTGGGGGTCATTGATTTTGGTTGCGTGAAAGTGATTCCGCCATCCTTTTATGGCGTGTATTTTCAACTGCTGGAGAAAGACATTTTGCAACGGCCCGAAAAGCTGGAGAAGGCGTTTTATGACCTCCGCTTTATCTATCCCGATGATTCCGAAAAAGACAAACGCTTTTTCACCGAAGTGTTTACCCAGTTGGTGGAGTTGCTGGGGCGGCCGTTTCGCACGCCTGAGTTTGACTTTGCCGATCAGTCGTACTTTGATTCGTTGTATAAGTTTGGCGAGCAACTGTCGGGCATGAAAGAACTGCGCAATTCCAAGAAAGCCCGGGGCGTAAAAGATGCGCTGTACATCAACCGCACCTACTACGGGTTGTACAACATCTTGAATGAACTAAAAGCGAAAGTGAACACGACTTCGTGGGTGCCGTTTTGAGCGTGTCGTACGGCATAGCCGAAAAACAAAAAGCTTTGCGCGTGCAAAGCTTTTTTTGTTTGGCGGTCCGGACGGGACTCGAACCCGCGACCTCCTGCGTGACAGGCAGGCATTCTAACCAGCTGAACTACCGGACCAAATTCTCAACGCTCATTTTCAGAAACTCAGGCGGGGCTCCCGCGACCTTCCCGCCAGTGGCGGGGCAGGCATTCTAACCTCCCGATCGCTATCGGGATGAACTACCGGACCAAATTCTCAACGCTCATTTTTAGAAACTCAGGCAGGGTGACCGCGACCTTCCCGCCATGGCGGTTTGGCTATCCCAAAAACGAGGGTGCAAAGATAGATTTTGCCGCGGTTTATCCAAAAGCGGACAGGATATTATTTCAACTGGCCTTGCGCCTCAGCGGTTTTGTCTCTTTCAGCTCGTTGCCCCCGGCCGACTTCTCGCCTTTGGCCTTCTCCATGGGTTTTTGTTTGGCTTGGTCAATGCTGGCCTTCAGCGCAGTCATAATGTCGATGACCTTTGGCTCTTCTTCGGCTACCGTCACGATCTCCTTGCCGGATATCTTCGCATCGATCAGCGCTTTTACCGCATCGTAATAATGATCTTTCATCTCGATGTTGGCAAAATGGGTGGTCATGGAGTCCACCAAGGTTTTTGCCAATTTCAATTGTTCCTTATCTGCTTTCACTTCCAGCAGTTGGGGCACCTCATTGATGCTGCGAACCTCATTGGGGAAGCGAAGACGGTACAACAACATGCCTTTTTCGTGCGGGCAAATGAGCACGGGTGTCTCCCGGTCGCGCAGCACCACTTTGCCCACCCCAATCTTACCGCTTTGCCGCATCGTTTCGCTGAGAAGACCATAGGTTTTAGCGGCCACATCGCCATCCGGCCCTAGAAAGTAAGGGGCTTCAAACAGGGTGGGGTGTACTTCTTCGCTTTTGACAAACCCCTCAATCTCGATCACCCGTGTGCTTTTCAGTTTTATTTTGTCCAGGTCTTCCTGTTCAATGATCACGTATTGCCCGGGCTCGTATTGATAGCCCTTTACGATGTCCTCGTTTTTGAGGGGCTTGCCCGTGACCTTGTCCTTTTTCTCGTAACTGACCGGGTTGTGCTCTTCTTTCGAGAGCAAGTTGAAGCTGATGGTCTGCCCGGTGTCAATGGCGTTGTACAGCCGGACGGGGATGGTCACCAACGAAAACTGAATGTGTCCTTTCCAAATAGCTCGCATGAAAAAATGAGTTTTATGTAAAAAATGAACTATTGCGTGGCAAATTATTGATAATGAGTATATTTTGCAATAGAGAATAAGTGACTCAAGATCTGAGGCCAGACCGTAGCCTGCCAAGCGCGCGTCATCGGGCCTCCCAATCAAAAATTGCTGATGGCATCCCACGCGGTTGTATAAACCACAGAGTTGCCCCTCGTCAAAAGAGCCCTCAATTTCAAATTTCTGTTAATTTTGCCGCCTTCAACCCGTACTGATGACGCTACTCGATTTTGAGAAACCCATTGCCGAACTCGAAAGTAAACTGCTGGACATGAAGCAGTTGGCCGACAGCAACGATCAAGGTGTTGCGCAGGCCATCGAAGCGTTGGAACGGAAAATCACCGACCTGAAGAAGGAGACCTTCGAAAATCTAACGGGTTGGCAGCGCGTGCAACTGTCGCGCCACCCCGACCGGCCCTATACGCTCGATTACATCTACGAAATCACCACCGACTTTATCGAATTGCATGGCGACCGCAACGTAGCGGACGACAAAGCCATGGTGGGCGGCTTTGGGCTGATCGAAGGGCAACCGTTCATGCTCATCGGCCAGCAAAAAGGACGCAACACCAAACAGCGGCAACTTCGAAACTTTGGCATGGCCAATCCGGAAGGCTACCGCAAGGCACTGCGGTTGATGAAATTGGCCGAGAAGTTTAATAAGCCCATCGTGACGTTTATTGATACGCCTGGGGCGTTTCCGGGTCTGGAAGCCGAAGAGCGTGGGCAGGGCGAGGCCATTGCACGGAACTTGAAAGAAATGTTTATGCTGCAGGTGCCCGTTATCTGCATTGTCATCGGTGAGGGAGCTTCGGGCGGGGCGTTGGGCATTGCCATTGGCGACCGTGTGCTCATGTTGGAAAACACCTGGTACTCCGTCATCTCGCCCGAGTCATGTTCATCAATTCTGTGGCGCAGTTGGGACTATAAAGAACAAGCGGCCGAAGTATTAAAGTTGACAGCCAAGGACATGAAGGAGCTGAAGCTCATCGATGGCATCATCAAAGAACCGGTTGGCGGTGCGCATACCGATGTCAAATCCATGGCGGGCGAAATCAAACGGGTGATTCTGACACTCACGGCAAAGCTGGCAACGCTTACACCCGAAGAACGAATCAATCTGCGTATTGAAAAATTTGCCTCGATGGGCGTAGTGAAAGAGTAAATGGCAGTTAGGCCTTGAACCTGCACGTTATCAATACGGGTTATTTCAAGCTTGATGGCGGTGCTATGTTCGGGGTAGTGCCCAAATCGCTGTGGCAAAAGACCAACCCGGCTGATGATAACAATCTTTGTGCGTGGGCGATGCGCTGTCTGTTGGTCGAGGACGGAAAAAGAGCCGTGCTGATCGACAACGGCATCGGCTCAAAGCAGGACGAGAAGTTTCTGGCGCATTATCACCTACACGGCTCCGACTCATTGTCGGGCTCGCTTCGCCAAGCGGGTTTTCACGAGAACGAAGTGACCGATATGTTCCTGACCCACCTTCACTTTGATCACTGCGGTGGCGGTGTGGTCAAAAGCGATCACGGGTTTGCGTTGACGTTTCCGCGCGCCACATATTGGAGCAACGAAGCACACTGGCAGTGGGCCACGCAGCCCAATGCGCGCGAAAAAGCCAGCTTCCTGACCGAAAACATCAGACCGATGCAGGAAAGCGGGCAGTTGAAATTTGTCCCGGACAGCGACAACGGTTTGCTGCCTTTCGCGCTCTTTTTTGCCTCGGGCCACACCGAACGCATGATGATTCCGATGATCCCCTACAAAGGCAAAACGGTGTGCTTTATGGCCGATCTGCTGCCGTCCGTGGGCCACATACCGCTGCCGTATGTGATGGGCTATGATACGCGCCCGCTGCTTACCCTTGCGGAAAAAGAATCATTTTTGAATCAGGCGGCTGACCACGGCTGGGTGCTTTTTCTGGAGCACGACCCGGTGCATGAATGTTGCACGGTAAAGCGCACCGAAAAGGGTGTGCGCTTGGATCAGACTTTTGCGCTGGCCGATCTGTAGAAGTTCCGTGCCCACATTGGTTGTTTTGCCCGCATCACCTATTTTGCTTGCTGTATGAAAGTCGGATTGGCACTTTCGGGGGGTGGTGCAAGGGGTGTAGCGCACATTGGCGTGCTACAGGCACTGGACGAATTCGGTGTGCGCCCGGATGTTATTGCGGGCACCAGTGCCGGTTCCATCGTGGGGGCTATGTACGCCTATGGCTACCAGCCGGCACGCATTCTGGAGATCATCCAGCAGATCACCATTTTCAAATCCGTTCGCCCCGCCTGGACGTGGGCCGGCCTCTTGCGCATGGATGGCATGAAGGAACTGCTGCTAAAGTACATGCCCGAAAACAGTTTTGAAAAATTAAAGATACCCCTGGCGGTGGCGGCCACGGAGATACGCAAGGGCGAGCTTCATTACTTTTCCGAGGGCGAATTGATTCCGGCTATCATGGCATCGTGCAGCATTCCGGCCATGTTCAGCCCGATGCCCTACCGCGATGGCCTGTACATAGACGGGGGCGTGTTTGATAACCTGCCGGTGCGGGCCATTCAATCCAAGTGCGATTTTCTCATCGGCTCGCACTGCAATCACATACCCACAGACTTTGACCCTAAAAATATGAAGATGGTCATCGAGCGCAGTTTGCTCATGACCATCTATGCCAACACCCTTTCCAGCAAAGGCCTGTGCGATGTCATTATCGAGCCGCGCAACCTGGGCCGCTACGGTAGCTTTGACATCGGCAAAGCACAAGAGATCTTCGACATCGCCTACGAGTACACCAAGGCCAACTTTACCAAGGCCAATTTTGAAGCGGTGTTGGGCAAAAAATAGGAAGATGTTGCGCCCTCTTTACTTATGGCTCTTCAAAGTCTTTGGTTGGAAGATCAAAGGGCAATTTCCCCCGGGCCTCACCAAGTACATTGCCGCGGTGGCGCCCCATACCAGCAACTGGGACTTTGTGGTGGGCGTGGCGGCCCGCAGTATTTTGCGCATGCAGCGGGCAAAATTTTTGGGCAAGAGCCAATTATTCCGCGCCCCGTATGGATGGTTTTTTCGATGGCTGGGCGGCTACCCGGTCGACCGATCTAAGAAGTCGGACATGGTGGACCAGGTGGCGCAACTATTTGACGCAAACGACACCTTTATACTGGCCATTGCCCCGGAGGGCACGCGCCAGAAAGTGGACAAGCTAAAAACCGGGTTTTATTATATTGCGAAAAGAGCAGGCGTGCCTATAATCCCGTGCGGGTTTGACTTTGCGAAAAAGGAAGTGGTGATTGGCGAGCCGATGTACCCCACGGACGATTTGGAGGGGGATATGCAGAGACTTTTGACGTTTTATCGGCAGATAAAAGGAAAAAACCCGGCCATGGGACTTGATTAAGCATACTTGGTATTATTTTTGACAACGGATAAAGAAACTCCAAAACCAATTTTACATGAAAAAAACACTTTTCACACTCGTTTTGCTGTTGGCGGTCTGGTCTGTAAGCTTTGCACAAGCCCAGTTTGCGTTGGGTATTAAAGCCGGACCCAATTTCGCCAACCTGAATTTTGATGAGAGTCCGGGCGTCAACTACAAAGCCCGTACGGGTTTTCATGGTGGCGCTTTTGCGTTGGTCAAATTGACCAAGTTTGGCATTCAACCAGAAGTTCTTTTTTCACAGCAAGGATCGAAAGTAACGTTTAACTCGCAAGAGTTGGAGTCAAACTTTACCTATGTTAACATCCCCGTAATGTTAAAATTTTACTTGGTTGGCGGGCTGAATCTTCAGGCTGGCCCGCAGATAGGATTTGTCACCTCGGCCAAGCAAGACTTTTTTGACGATGTTACCCAAACGCTTATCAAAGGTGAAGATATTAAGGATCAACTCAATGGGGTGGACTTCAGCGCGGCTTTGGGCGCGGGTTGGGACTTACCCTTTGGTTTGACCATAGATGCTCGCTACAATTTGGGGCTTTCGAACATTACTAAAGACAACTCCTCGGAAGAAGCCAAAAACCAAGTGTTTCAACTTTCTTTAGGGTTCAAGCTAATTAAGTTGGGGAAGTAACAAAAAGAGACTACTTTCGTATTAGGTTTAGAAAATAACTCAACTAACCAACTCTATGAAAAAACAATTGTTAATTGGTCTTTTTGTTTGCGCCATTGTGCCAGCAGCCATGAGTCAGATTTCGGGCGGTGTTCGCTTGGGAGCCAACATTGCAAATCAAAAATTTGATGCTGAAGGTCTGTCCATTTCGCCTGATTCAAAGCTGGGTTTACTGGGCGGTCTGTATTTGACAGCTTCATTAAGTGACAAGATTGGGATTCAGCCGGAACTCTATTTTTCATCCATGGGTAGCAAATTGGATGTTCAGGGATTTGAATCGACCACGAAGCTGAATTATCTGTCGCTTCCGGTTTTGGTGCGGTATAACTTTACCGAGAATATTAGTTTGCAGGCTGGCCCCCAGCTAGGGTTTTTGTTGTCTGCAAAAGGAGAAGTGGATGGAACGTCAGAAGACATCAAGGACTCGTTTAAGGGCCTGGATTTGGGTGCCGCGATTGGTCTGGGTGTTGACTTTGGTCCGTTTAACGGAGGACTTCGTTATGTGCTCGGGCTTGCTAATACCAGCGATGAGTCTGATCCGGATGGAGGTGACTTTACCGTGAAAAACAATTCACTTCAAATCTTTGTTGGTTATCGTTTGTTTGGCGGGAAATAGGAGTTACTGACATCAATAGAAAGCCATCTTTGCGATGGCTTTTTTTATGACCTATCAGCAAACACTGGACTATCTCTATCAATCCTTGCCCATGTTTCAACGGGTAGGGGCCGTGGCCTACAAAAAAGATCTGACCAATACCCTGGCCCTGTGCCAGGCGCTCGCAAACCCACATCTGAAATTCAAAACGATACACGTAGCCGGCACCAACGGCAAGGGCAGTTCTTCCCACATGTTGGCGGCCATCTTGCAGTCGGCCGGGTACAAAACCGGATTGTATACCTCCCCGCATCTCAAATCATTCACCGAGCGCATCCGAGTAAACGGTATGGAAGTCAGTGAAGACTTCGTGACCGATTTTGTCGCGCGCATGAAATCAGTATTGGAGCAGGTCAAGCCCTCCTTTTTTGAAACCACCGTGGCCATGACCTTCGATTACTTTGCCGCACAAAAGGTTGATGTGGCGGTTATCGAAGTGGGGCTCGGTGGCCGTCTGGACTCAACCAATGTGATTACCCCCGAGGTAGCGCTCATCACCAACATTAGTTTTGACCACCAAGAACTTTTGGGTGATACGCTTGTCCAAATTGCCACTGAAAAAGCGGGCATCATCAAAGTGCGCGTTCCCGTGGTGATCAGTGAGCGACAGAGCCCAGTAGCTCACGTTTTTTCGCAACGCGCAGGCGAACGGCATTCGGATTTGATTTTTGCCTCTGACCTTTTTCAACTAAGCCCAACCGCCCAAGGCTACCGCGTAACACAACAAGGTGCAGTCGTCTTTGACGTGCTGGTTCCGGAATTGAAGGGCGACTATCAGCAAAAAAATATCCCCGGGGTACTGGCCACGTGCGAGGTCTTGCAACAACGAGGCTTTGCGCTCAACCGGCTGCACATCCAAACGGGAATTGAGAACACCCAATCGCTCACGGGTCTGAAAGGACGCTGGCAAACGCTGCAGGAAAAGCCGTGGGTTATTTGCGACACGGGCCACAACGAAGACGGCATCCGGGCCGTGGTGGAGCAATTGCACAAAACGCCTCACCAAAATTTGTTCATGGTGATGGGTATGGTCAAAGACAAAGACCCATCGGCTGTGCTGGGCCTGTTGCCTGCCAATGCTACGTACTATTTTTGTCAGGCCAACATACCGCGGGCGCTGGATGCGCACCGGCTGGCCGAGTTGGCGGCCCAACACGGGTTGTACGGGCGCGTCATTACCGATGTGAACCACGCGGTGCGCCAGGCCAAAAAAGATGCCCTGCCCGAAGACCTGATTTTTGTGGGCGGCAGCACCTTTGTGGTGGCAGAGCTGGATGGATTGTAATATTATTGCCGCGTGAAAAACAAGCTGCACCGCTTTGCCGTCATCGCTCAGCGCGACAATGTATTGGAACCGGGCAAGGCCGATTACTTTGAGATCAAAGGGCAGTGGGGAACCAAGTTTTTTCAGAACAACCACCCGATCACCGTGGAGCTTGCCTGTGGACGCGGTGAGTACTCCGTCACCTTGGCCAAGCAGTTCCCTCATCGCAATTACGTGGGCGTAGATGTGAAAGGTGATCGGTTGTGGAAAGGGAGCACGTGGGCAGTGGAGCAGGGCATCCGGAACGTGGGATTTTTACGCGCACAGATCTTGACGATCGAGACCTTTTTTGCCGAGAACGAAGTGGATGAAATCTGGCTCACCTTCCCAGACCCCCGCCCCAGGCGAAGGGACATAAAACGAAGGCTGACCAACGCGCGTTTTTTGGATATGTATAAACATGTGCTCAGGCCGGGGGGTATGTTCCGCTTCAAAACCGACAACACACCGTTGTTTGAATATACGCTGGAGGAACTGGGCGCACGCAGCGACATTCGTGATCTGCAAACGACAATCGATCTGTACCAGTCGCCACTCCGGCCCGAGTGTCATGACATCCAAACCCGTTTCGAGGGGATTTTTACCGCGAAGGGGGAGAAAATCAAATACTTGCGTTTTCAGTTCGATAAACACTAGACCCCGGCCATCGTGGCATTGAACAAGACGGGTGACCCGGTCACATTCTGCTTGCACCCCCGTTCCCGCCTGTCTATATTTCCGCGATATATTATTCTTGATGATCATGAAAATACGTTCGTTTGCTTTCGCCATGTTGGTGGGTTTGATCTGGATGGGCTGCGATTCGAAATCGCCCGAGCGCCCGCGCGATCCGTGGGTGTTCCGCTCCGTGCTGGACAAACAACCGCGAATGGTCACCGCTACCTTGCACAAAGACTTATTTGTCGCGTATGATGCGCGCAACGGGGGCCTGTACAAAGCATGGAAAGGAAACGTGGTGTTGGTGGGAGCCGTTTACAACACGCAACACGGACCGCAGCCCAGCACCGATGGCTATGCCTATTTCGAACAGCGGCTGAACGAATCTCCGTTCCGCATCCTTCGCGGAGACCAGCCCGTTTCGCCCATTGTAAAATGGCAAGGACATACCTTCACCAACGGGCAGGTAGTGTTCAAGTACAGCCTGCGCGATGAGCAAGGCAACATCATCGACATTGAAGAAACACCCGAATACGTCAGCAAAGCCGGAAAGGCGGGGTTGAAACGCACGTTCAAAACACAATATATGCGTCAGGGCATCCAACTCAGGTTGCTGACCGATTTGACGAACCTAGAAAAAGCCGATGACTATGCCACCAATGGCACCTATACCGTGACGGGGGAAGAAACAAATACGTATGACCAAGGAAAGACCGTAACCGTAAAAGGATACCTCGACTTGCTCCCTAACGCCACCACGGAGCTGACGGTGTATTTTCACCCGGGCTTTGCGCCTGCTCCCAAGAAAGAAGAAACCCCTGCGGACATGCTTACGCAAGGCAGCAACCTCATCAACGGAAGTGACTGCAAGACATGCCACAACGAAAAGGTGAAAACGATAGGCCCTTCCTATGTGGACGTGGCTAAGAAATATGAATTTACGGAAGCCAACGTAACCATGCTGGTGGGCAAAGTAATCAATGGTGGAACGGGAGTGTGGGGCGAAGTACCGATGACGGCCCACCCCGACTTAAAGGATGACGATGCGGCCAAAATGGTGCACTACATCCTGGCGCTGGATGGAGAGTCCTATCAGGCAAAGGCATTGCCCAGCGATTTGTTTTTGCGCCAGTCAGCCGTGGCGCTGCAGCCGCGCGAGGTGAACAGTCAACCCCAGGCGGGTGAGAAACCGGGCCTGGCTTATCACTTTTACAAGCACGAGAACTTTGACGGCTCGCAATACGATCTGTCCAAAACCGCCAAGCCGATTGCATCCGGTGTGGCACCCATGGTTCACCTGGATGACGCCTATCTCCAGTCACTGCCTGCCGAGCTTCGCGAAAACGTGTATGCCGAGTTTGAAGGCCTGGTAAACATCGAGGCGGAGGGCAACTATGTTTTCCGGTTGATCAGCGATGACGGCTCCCATTTGTATGTCGATGACAAAGAATTAGTGGATAACGAAGGATTCCACGGCCCCGAAGCCAAAGACGGGGAGTTGATTTTGAAAAAAGGAAAGCACAAGATCAAGATTACTTTTTGGCAGGGGCGGGGCGGAGCGGCTCTTTCCTTGCAATGGGCCAAACATGGTGATGAAGGCTTTAGTGTTGTTCCGGCCAGTGTATTGTCGCATGACGGGGCGCAGGTGAAAGAACCAATTCCCTTTGTGGCCAGTGCCCAGTTGAAGCGCAATGTGCCTGGCGACCAACGCGATGAAGCGGGCGTACACCCCATGTTTGACCTACGGCAAGCACGCCCCAGCAGCTTTAAACCTATGGTGGGGGGCATGGATTTTATGTCCGACAGCAGCATGCTCGTCTGTACGTGGGATTCCATCGGTGCCGTCTATCGCCTCCGGGGCGTAACTGGCAATAACCCCGAGGCCATTCAGGTAACGCGCATCGCATCCGGGTTGGCAGAACCGCTCGGGCTAAAAGTGGTAAATGACACCGCCTACGTCCTGCAAAAACAAGAGCTTACGCGGCTGATCGATACCGACAAAGACGGCATCATCGATGACTACCAAACGGTGTGCGATGGCTGGCGCGTATCGGCCAACTTCCACGAATTTGCCTTTGGGCTGGTGTACAAAGACGGGTACTTCTATGCCGCCCTGGCAACTGCGATTGAGCCGGGCGGGGCCAGCGCCAAACCGCAAATCCCCGACCGGGGTAAAGTGATCAAGATTTCTAAAGCAGATGGCTCGTTTGAGTTTATTGCCCAAGGGCTTCGCACACCCAATGGGGTTGGTATTGGTGTTGATAACGAAATATTTATTACTGACAATCAGGGCGACTGGCTGCCGTCCAGCAAGGTGGTGCACGTGAGGCCAGGCGCGTGGTTTGGTTCCCGGTCGGTCGATTTCGAGGGAACGGCTTCACTCACCGAGGCATTGCCGGTAGTATGGTTGCCACAAGACGAAATCGGCAACTCCCCCGGACAACCCATCTACATCAACGTAGGTGCTTACCGCGGGCAGCAACTGCACGGGGAGGTAACGCATGGCGGCCTCAAGCGTGTGTTCACGGAGAAAGTCAATGGCAACTACCAGGGAGCCGTGTTCCGTTTTTCGCAAGGGCTTGAAGCCGGTGTGAATCGGGTGGTTTGGGGACCGGATGGGGCCTTGTACGTGGGCATGATCGGTAACCCCGGCAATTGGGGCCATGCCGGAGGGCTTTGGTATGGTTTGCAAAAACTGGTTCCCAACGGCAACACGGCTTTTGAAATGCTGGCCGTGCGGGCTAAAAGCAACGGAGTGGAAATTGAAATGACCGAGCCGATAGCCGAAGGCTATGGAAACCGGCCGGAAGATTATGAAATACAGACGTGGTATTACCTGCCAACCGTTAACTATGGGGGGCCTAAAATGAATCAACGAACGGTAGCCATTTCTTCGCTCAATATTTCGGAAGACCGCAAAAAAGTCTTTCTGGAGCTGAAAGACCTGAAGCCCAATCACGTCATCTACATCCGCCTAAAGGGCGCCTTTATCAGCGCGTCCAATAAGAGCCTGTGGGGCACCGAGGCATGGTACACGATGAACCAAGTACCCGCTGGCGAAAAGGGATTTGTACGGCCCGTGAAAAGCGCGCCCAACACCTTGACCGAGGCGGAGAAGCAGCAGGGGTGGCGGCTGCTTTTTGACGGCAAGACCACGGCCGGCTGGCGGAACTACCGAAGCGATAAAATCGGTAGTGCGTGGAAAGCAAAAGATGGAACGTTGTATTTCGATACCTCAAACAAAAAGGACGGCCGCGTGGTGGGCGGTGGCGACATCGTAACAAATGAGGAATTTGAAAACTACGAACTCACGCTTGAGTGGCGCGTGCAACCCAACGGCAACAGCGGCATCATTTTTAATGTGCTGGAAGACCCCAAGTATGACTATGTGTGGCAAACGGGGCCGGAGATGCAAATACTGGATAACCCGGGGCATCCGGATGGGCAAATCGATAAACACCGGGCGGGGAACTTGTACGACTTGATCGAGGGCCCGTACGTGAGCGTGAACAAAGCGGGAGAGTGGAACCATGCCCGTATCCTCGTGAACAAAGGCCATTTGGAACTCTGGCTCAACGGCCACAAGCAAGCAGAAACGGAAATGTTCACCAGCGAATGGAACGAAATGATCAAGAACAGCAAGTTCAAAGACATGCCCGGCTTTGGCCAAGCGCGCAAGGGCCGCATCGCCTTGCAAGACCATGGCGATCAGGTGTCGTTTCGGAACATCAAGGTGAGAGCGATCAATTAACCGCAGAGTCGCAGAGGTAGAGAAAATCTTTGCGTCTCCGCGGTGAAAGAAAAAGATATTAACCGCAGAGGCGCGGAGTCGCAGAGGTAGAGAAAATCTTCGCGTCTTTGCGTCTCCGCGGTGAAAAAAAGAGAACATTAACCGCAGAGGCGCTGAGTCGCAGAGGTAGGGAAAATCTTCGCGCCTTTGCGTCTCCGCGGTGAAAAGAAAAGATATTGGCCGCAGAGGCGCTGAGTCGCAGAGGTAGGGAAATCTTCGCGCCTTCGCGTCTCCGCGGTGAAAAGAAAAGATATTGGCCGCAGAGGCGCTGAGTCGCAGAGGTAGGGAAAATCTTCGCGTCTTTGCGTCTCCGCGGTGAAAACAAAAAGACATTACCGCAAAGGCACAGATTCGCAGAGGTAGAGAAAATCTTGGCGCCTTCGCGTCTCCGCGGTGAAAACAAAAAGACATTACCGCAGAGGCGCTGAATCGCAGAGGTAGAGAAAATCTTCGCGCCTTTGCGTCTCCGCGGTGAAAGGAAAAAGACATTAACCGCAGAGGCGCTGAGTCGCAGAGGTAGGGAAAATCTTCGCGCCTTCGCGTCTCCGCGGTGAAAGCAAAAAGACAATTAACCGCAGAGGCGCTGAGTCGCAGAGGTAGAGAAAATCTTTGCGCCTTGCCTCTCCGCGGTGAAAGGAAAAAGACAT